>JAEEGK010000796.1_pt1 | contig 78647 bp, 118 predicted proteins | sample 8958771 | NCBI WGS metagenome assembly JAEEGK01 (sample SAMN16246547, study PRJNA631951) | gut metagenome | biome: gut microbiome; feature: rumen; material: SC-attached | host: Bos | place: Iran: Karaj | collected 2018-10
TCAAGGTCACCACGTTCGACTGCTTCGCTGGCTCGGACATTGACTACAAGGAACTCTACAAAGAACGCGCTGGTGAAGAAAAGGAATCCCGCCAGATCAACACCAACAACACTTGGGTTGAAGGTCTTGAAGGAATCCTCCTGACCAACTCCACCACTGGCAGCAATCTCGTCCGCATCTACACGGACAACAACCATCGCGCCAAGTCCGTCTACATCTACAACGGCGAAATCTTCGACAACTACAAGGAGAAATACGCCGAATTCCTCAAGAAGCCGAGGACGATCAACGAAAAGGCTGATGGTCTCACTCCCATGAGCATCACGCTCGAGACCATCACCTCCATCGAAGTCGATGGCGCTAAGGTCGCATAACATTTGTTTCACCGAGCAACAGAAAGTGTCAGACTTAACTTGACACTTTCTTGTAGCTCACAACCAATGAGGTACACTCAGTGGCAATCGCACGATACAACCTCTCTATCCGCTACAAGGATAAGGTTCTTATAGCTCTACCGACCACCACTATCAATGATGGTCACAACAACTGGACACTTCCGAACGATCTGATCGCTGATTCTGATCCTGCGGACGCTGTCTCTTACATCTTCAACCAGCTCACTGGACTCGATCTTGCCTCTGAAGCTAAGAACAAGCTCGAATACAAGCAGCGTGTCGAAGAAGGTAAGATCTTCTATCGGACCGAGATCGTCCTCGATCACGAGCTTCCCGTCACTCAGTGGAACACTATGTCCACATGTCGTCTCACTCGATACGACAAGAACTCCAATCTTCGAATTCCGAAGTACGTGAAGTTCAAGTGGGTGCCGCAGGATGAACTCTACTACTGGCTCACGCGTCAGTACTGCCGTCTGGAAGATGTGAAGATCTCCTATTTCTATCCTGACAATGGCCGTTTCTAGCCGGTTTTAAGGAGTATTTCTCATGACTAATGAAGAAATCAAGGAACTGGTGGAAAACCACACGTATGATGGCGCAAAAGCGGCTATTAAGGATATGAACCAGTGGGACCTGAAAGCACTCTACTACTGGGGATATCGTCTCAATAAGCCGATCTTCTGCTCCGCTGCCTCTATGATCCTCTCGAACGTATATGGAACTACTCCGTGGTACGAATTGAGTGGAGAACGAATGTCTCAGTTCGTCTGATATAAATAATTCGAACTGATCTGCTTCGAATGGCAACTTCAGTCCAGAAGTTGTCATTTTTGCATGTCGAGATGAAGCAAACTGCCGAGTGTCTCGTCAAGCGTCAGGTAGTCAAAAGCTCTGCTTTGATGCTGCAGTTCACACATTGCGCAAATGCCGCAAGGAGTAAAAATGTTCGAATTAGCTAAGCAGCTTGAGTCTGCACTGAATCACTTTGACCACTATATGCCATCGTCTTTCGAGAATGTCGTCAAGAGCGACTTGGTTCCTAACTGCCATTGGCCATACAACGTGATTGAAGAGGAAGATGGCGCTACTACTTACGAGATCGCCGTCGTCGGAAAGACAAAAGACGACATCAAGATCTCTTCCAAGCACACAGACACGATCCCTATGCTCATCATTGAAGTGAATGACGAGAAGAAGGAGACTAAGCGTAAGGTACTCGAAGAGAGAATCAAGAGAGGACAACTTAGACTAGAGATCAGCATCGAGCCTAAGTATGACTTGGACAATCTGAAGGCTACTGTAGCCAACGGTCTATTGACTGTCACGGTTCCTCTGAAGGCAAAGCCTGAAGAAGTAGAAAAGCAGTACACTATCGAATAAGGAACACTATATGGCTAGCTTCGGAGATCTGATGAGAGCAAACTTCGCAAATCCAAAGCCTAGCTACGAGTATACCAGAAGCATGTTCATAAAGACCATCAACGAATATGTTTCTGGTTCTCTTCGAAGTAATCTTGGAATGCCATGTTTTGGAGTTACTGGTATGCTTGAGCATCCGCCAGCTGCACCAGAAACCTATATTGTTCCACCCAGATCTGGTCCTACATGCGGAGTTCTGATCTCTTATACCCCAGGATTCGCTACAGATAAAGACTATGACAAAGTTGCTGAGAAGTCTAGAAAGACGATAGGTTCATTCTGGCCAAACTTCTTTGAGCTCATCGGAAAAGTCATGTGCAGGACTATAGAGATCATACAGCCAAGCGCTGGTGACTCTACACCAATGATGTACAATTCTAAGTCTATGGCTAAATCTGGCTGCTTCATAAGGACGACTGGAAACATATACACACAAGCGAAAGTGATTCGAGAATGGCGTGAGGCTGGAGAGATATTCCAGAAGAAAGTCCTTTCGATGAAGATACAGAAACCCACGATACTTCAAAATGAACTATCGACTGCTGTCAGAGACACTGCTCTCAGAACGATGATGTTCTGGAGATCGTATAGCGGTACTATGCATGGCGGGATATTCGAAGGCTTCATATATGGAAGTCTGATCTATGAATAGGAGAATTTGATATGGCCGAGACATTAGAACACAGCATAAATAACTTTACCAAGAACAAATACTACTTGGCGATCAGCAACTTTCCGAATCTGTCTAACATACCTGACGATCAAGTCGACATGTCTTCTATCAGCAGCTATGTCCAGTCTGTCGATATTCCTAACATCACAATCCAGCAGCTATATTCCTATTGGCAGCATGAGAGACAGCAGCATCCAAATCCGAATGGTGCAAGAGAGACTAACGTGCTCACGATTGAATGGATCTTGGATGACAAGTTCATGAACTACTATCTCTTCTACTGCTGGGCTAAAGGTACTAAGTACGGTATTCCTTCTAGAGCTAGAGACGATGACGAGCAGAAGGCGCTTCTGCGAGACAACTGCATAGACAGACTTGACATATACTCGCTAGACAACACAAAGACACCAGCATCAAAGGTATCTTTCCATCGAGTCTTCTTGACAGGAATAGGAAATCTGAGCCTTCAGTTCGGTGACTCTTCTATTGTCACATTCTCTACCACGTTCGAATATGAACAGTTCGGAATGACCGAACAGCGCAAAAAAGAAGACGGCTCCTTGTTATTGGAGCCGCTCAAATAATGTCATATACGTTAACGATTACAGCTTAGGAAGGAAGAAGTCTGACGACAGAAGAACCTCTGCTAGCACTTCTTTTCCACACTCGCACTTGAACTTAGCGATAGGCTTAGCCCCGAACGAGAATTCACGAAGAATCGTAGTCAGACGGGAGAAATCTTTAGCGCTGCCGTTGCCACGAACAAAGTACTCATAAGCATCATAGATTCCAACAACTTCTCCATTGATCGTTCTGATATGAGAAGCGATAGTCATCACGTCTTCATCAATGTTCTCGATCATATTCGGATCAGCTTTAGTCTTAGATACCTCTATCTCAGTCTCGATCGTAGGAAATCTTAGGCTGATCTTATCCCCGTTAGGAAGATCGAATGATTCTGGCAGCACTTGATCAGCGTATTTTACGTCGAGATCCTTCAAAGTGTACTGATAGATCTTGGTATTCTCGCAGGACTGACAAACTCCGATCACGTTCATTGGAGGATCATCATAAGTCACAGCGCGAAGATAGAAGATCAGCCACAGCTTGTCGTTAACGAGAATGTCTGACAGATCGATTCCAGAGATAGCGCTTCCGATGACTTTGTTGAATACAGCGTTTACGTTCTCCTTTCTCACTTTAGATAGATCTTTGCATTCGATAGCAGTAAGCTTTCTAGCATATAGATCTGATTTATAGTAACGACCTCTTGAAGGAAGAAGATTCTTGTCGATCAAGAACTTCTTTGGTCCTTTAGGAGATTTAGGCGTGCTTTCGGAAGGAAATTCTTCGTCTCTTACAGCTCTCATAGTTCTATTCCTCTTCAGTTTCTTTATTTATCCGGAGATTGCAGCAGTCCTCTGGATTGTGGTTCACGTTCTTCTTCCAGTACTCATAGGCTTCGCTCTCGTCTTCACAGACGCTGACTTCTTTGAATCTCCAGATCCACCTCATGTGCTCTTTCTTGTCTTCGAGTGTTCTGTGAAGATATCCTGACTGCTTGACTACGTATGGAGTGTAGTCGATGTCGAACCACTTCTTGATCCACGAGTTTACACGAAGGAACTCCACCTGGATCTTGTCGCACTTAACCTTGTTGAGAATCCCTAGATCCACGTATTCGGGAATGAATGGACTGAGACGAAGCGCAATGTCGAATCCTGCGGCTTGTAGCTTCTCTATCGCAGCTATTCTTCTTGATGGTGGAACTGCCTTCTCATAGCTCATCGACAAGTCATCATCTGTCGTAGTCACGGTGATCTGAATGTGAGCTAGCTCCTTGTCTAGAATCTTCATATATTCATCAGAAGCCACGAGGTCGCTCTTTGTCACGATCAGATAGTGCACTCGATACTTGTTCAGAAGCTTTATCGTCTCATAAGTGACTCTGTGCTTAGTCTCGATCGGCTGAAAGCAGTCCGTCATACCTCCGAGTCTGACAGCACGTATCTCGCCGCACTTACCTTCAGCTATCTTCTTGATCTGCTTCTCTATCTTGGAAATATCAGCTACCTTAGGATCTTCTGGGTGCCAGAAGTTTCTGAAGTTCAACAGTGACTTAGCGTAGCAGTACTTGCAGTCATGTGATCTCCCAGCTCACTGCGACTTCATGGACTGGCTGAAACTGCTTGAGGTTGGAGGAATCTGCGCTCAAGTCTTCCGTAACTCCTCTATGGATACCGCTATGACGTTGGAGAAAGCCCATGGTCTGAACTCAGTGACCGTTTTAGACATATCGCACACCGACACTTACCTCATTGGAGCTGTAGAGCACATGTACGAAGTGATGGAAGAAGTTCAGAAGAACATTCAGCTCCGTCCTGAGAGATACGTCGTTTGCATCGAAAAGTACTACTAGATCCTAACATTTTTATTGATCTTAACAAAGTGAAATGTTAAGATACACTAAAATCTTATATTATTAGTGTAGTCCGAGCATTTTGCCTCCTTTACCGCTTGGACTCCTGGAGCTGCCTACTGGTCCTTGGCAGCTCCAGTTTTTGTTGATAAATAAGATGATATGAAGATAGAAGTGTTCAAAGAGTTCAGTGGCGGATGGAGATACTTTGACTCCGAAGTGCCAGACTACATCACTTGGAGGTTTAACAGTGAGAATCACCGAGATCAGCCTCCAGCTTTTATAAATGATCTTGCGCCAGGTCCGCAAGCCGATGACACGATCTACTTTGACGCATCACCTGGCCAGTTAACTCTGACTTCCACACTAGAGAATGTCGTACTCGACTATCATGCTCCTGAATCTGTCATTCAGTATCTGAAGGGAGACTTCAACGCATTCAGAGACGGAACTGACAATACATGGAATGTTGAGACATATTTCAAAGATGACTCCGGAATAGACACTGGCGCATATCGCATCTATGTTCCTGGAGACGATGAGATAGATCTAGTCAACTCATTAAGAAATAGTTCCACTGGACCATCTTACGACCCTTCAGTAACTCCTACTAGTCCTCAAGAAGATCTAGGGATCAAGATCGCATTCGAACAGTCACCTCAAGAAAAGACGATGTACAAAATGCGGATCGATATCGATCCGAAGAAGCTGTCAGAAGCTAAGCCTGAAGCTATAAAGAAGTGCAATGACTATATCTCATACCTGTCTCTAGCAGTCGATCTGTGGGATATCGCTGGAAACCAGCTCCAGTTCAAGTTCCCTTACACGTTTGTTCTATTCGAGATCAATCAAGACTCTCTTGTAAAATCTCTAAGTCAACTGAAGATATCCTTCGCAGACACATATCCTCTCAACATGCTAATCGGAAAGGACGAGATCGGTAGGACGACAGCAGTCGTCGAGAACCTAAATGTAGATCTCGCTAAGCTTGGACTGACTGTCAAGATAGGTTTAGCTGGCGACAGCGTAGGATATCTTGATCCGAGCGGAAGAGAAGATGAGACGTATGATCCAGATCTAGAACAAGAGAGTCTTACGACTATTCAGAAGATAGACGGAATTGATCGAAGCGGCTATGTTCACGTCTTCGCATATATTGACTCCGGATCTGATCCTATCTCATGTGAGATCAGCGGTGAGGACATAAAGCTAACATTAGACAAGAACTTCGGACAGCGAGTCAAGAACGCTACATGGTCCGAAGGAACTCTAGGAAAGTTCATAACTGAGTGCGCCGACAACACGAGAAAGCTATTTGTAGAGCCATTTATACCTAGTGTATTGAAACATGAAGAGCTGTTCGGACTCTGCAAGATGTTTGAGAGATACTTGAACACGATGTACACTAAGATGTCTGGCGACTGTCGAATAGGAATTCTAGAGAAGACTCACCGCATATCAGAGTTCAAGAATATCGACAAAGTAGAGCCTGAGCTGATAAGCTACTTCGCAAGAGAGCACGGCTCAGAACTAACGATGACCGACGAAGACATAAAGAAGGCATCTGAAGTCCTGAAGAAGTACGCAGTTGACAATTTCAACACAACTGACATAGTAGAGAGAATCTATCGTCGTCTGTACAGGCTTCTCCCATATATCGATCAGAGAAAAGGCAACTTCAGTTCGTTCAATATCATATTCAACGTTCTCGGAATATCTGCTAAGATCTACCCATTGTGGGAAGACCCTTTCAACTCTTCAAAGATGAGAAAGAAAGAAGATGCCGGAAAAGACTGGATGCTTTCTGGACATGACTCGCTTGAGCTATCTGAGAAGTATGACAAAGAAGATGTTCAAAATCTAGCAGAGTTCACATATAAAGCAGCTAAGTCGATACTACCGATTACGAGAGTCATATCATACGTCACAGCAGTCGACAAGACGGAAGATCATTACGACAAAGAAACTGGAGAAGACAAGGAGAAAGACACTACCACAACAACAGGTGATGGAAGTCCGGAGCCTATCAGCAATGCCGACGAGTCTATACAGTTTACTTGGAATTCGTCAAGTCTAGTCAGTCCATCTGATAGTAGTTTACGAAATATCGATATTCCTTGCTATGCTGACAAGGTCGAAAGAATAGGCAGCGGAGTTGGAAATCTACCTGACATGGCTGGATTCTTCTTGAACAGATGGTTCATGACTAAGAAGACTATGGATTCATGTCCACTGAAGCTAAAGTTCAACACTACTACGATAACATTGAATGACGTAGAGAGAATCAACATTGAAAGAAATAGAGTTAGGATGACCCTAAAGGATACTACAGAGAACAATAATGCTATGAATTCCTTCAACAACTTGAGACTGACCACAAATCTTTCAATCAAGTTCAAGTTCAACAGATCCGTGAAGAACTACTGCATATCGGAGTGATAGAGGATGCCTATAAACTACAATCAGCAAGACTCTGCATTTAGACCGCTGAACGGTTTTCTGTTTAGATGTGAGTTTCATGTTGTAGGTAATAGCAATATCACGAAGGACATATTGAAGAAGCTAGAGTACTCGGTATCGACTGTGAAGCTTCCAAAGATGAAGGAGATGGAGGCTGAGCCACACTCTTTCGGATCTTTCTTCATTCCGTTTCCATTCTTCTCGACTGGTGAGAAAGATATGATGATAGAGTTTTACGAAACCGACGATATGCTCATATCTAAGGTATTCTACTCATTTCTGAATCGATATCGATGGAAGTCTAGCACAATGTTCGACAAAGAGCAGGCTGATCTGGGTGTCACAGTGACTATCTATGATCAGCGAAATCTATATGGAAGCTCTAATAGACCATTGTACAGAAATATATATTGGTTGAAGACTACAGATTTAGAACCCCCTCAATTCACGAGATCTGGTAGCGACGTTGATCTGTGTAAAGTTACAGTTACATTCAATACGATAGAGTCTGACTACAAGAACGCGATAGATTCAAGAGAGTTCGGAAATACGAATGAGATAAATGTCGGAGCAAAAGACGATCCTGCATTTGGGAACACAGATGAGCTAGGAGATAAGATAGCAGAGATGTTCGCTGGATTGATGAATGATAATAGTCAAACTGGAGGAAACACATCTGGTCTTCCAGATCGGGTCAGTAGCAGTAAAAAACGAAGAGAATATGCTGAAAGTCTAGGTGTAGACAGCAAGGAAAGACTTGAGGTACTTAAAGACCATCCTGATAAGCTAAAGGAGTTGAGAAAGTTCTTAGAGTCAGAAGGAGTCGATATTCATGATTATTCTGAGGTCAGTGATGCGTTAGTCGAAATGGGTATATTTGGAAATGTACCTCAACATATCTGTCAGAAAGGTGTAAGTGTACTTGAATCTTTAGTATCTGGTGAAAAACGAGTTTCAGCACCCTCAGCAAGCCGCTCCGTAGATAAATGGGTTGAAGCCGGATTCGAAGTCACAGAGGAGAAAGCGTTTACTAAAAAGATCGATATTGACAATTACATAATGAAGTTAGCAAACGAAGGAAAACTTGAAGAAGGACAGAAGATAATCATAGATTACGACAAGACTGGTAAAAGTTATGGCCACATAGTCACAGTACTGTACAACAAGGAACGAGGTTGGTACACATCTTCTGACGGACGCCAGGGAACTATGACTGGGCTTTCAGTGAATCACAAAGTAGTCGGAATAAAGATATTGAAGAAATCTGCTGACAAGAAACTACTTGAAGAAAGCGGAAATCTTAGCGGAATAGGAAAAGAATAAATGCAGTACAACATATTCCAGAATGACTTCTATGAATCACGACCAGGAATACCTTGGGCATATCGGTTGACTGTGGAATATGGTCCATTCGCTGAGCGAATGGTAGTTATACAGAAAGCTATCAAAGAAGCTAATCTCCCAGAGATGGAACAAAAGTTCATTCAAGTTCACTTCGGTGGCGCTGACAAGTATGTTCCTACACGTTATCAGAATTTTGGTACATTCTCTTTGACCTTCAACGAAAACTGCAATCTGAGTGCATACAAGTCCATATTAGGTCTATTCAGAAGATCTCTCGACAACCGTGAAGATATCGGAATTCCTGGTGAAAATCAGCCAACAAGACACTACAAGTACAGCAACTTGTACGGTGAGCTTAAATTTATCGTCGAGATACTCGACCCGAAGAACATAAATCTTCAGGATACAAAAGTTACTAGAGAGCAGTTTGGACTTGAGAGTGAACAGAACGATCTTCGCGTCGTAGCTAAGTACGAGTTTGGTGACTGCTTCATAGATCACATAGACGATCTCGATCTAGACTATGGATCTGAAGAGATAGTCGAATGGGGAATGACTGTCGCATATAACAGCATAAGCGTATCATATCCCGGTCAGAAGAGTCTAAGGCTAGGACTTGAAGACGAATTCAGAGAAACGGCATTCACTGCTTACGACAACTATGAAGGCTATAGTCGAAAGAGCGGATCAGCTGGCGGCGGTAATGGACTATGGGACATCGTCGGAAAAGGACAGGGCGCATTCAAAGAATACTCAGATCAACGAGTCAGAGATCGTGAGGCTACTAAGCGTTTCGGAACCGAAGGTGGTAAAGTTGATGGTCAAGGACAGCCGCAACCAGAGCCTAAGCCTAAGGATGAAAATAACGAAGAAACTGCAGATAATACATCTACAACATACAGCGATAGCGCAATAAAGACTGCAGATAAAATTGCAGTACTGATAGATAAGCAAAAATCTTATGAAGAAGAATATAATGAAGCAGTGAAAGCTAAGGCTAGTGGTACTAAAATAGTTGAGTTAAGATCTAAGAAAAAGGAAATAGATGTTGATCTCACAACTGCCTTTACTGGCGCTACTGATGAGGAGATACTAGAAATACTAGAGATTCTAGCTGAAAGAGGAATATATCTAGGAGTCTATAATCCAGAGTTGACTGGAACAGTCGACTATTCTGGACAATAATAAATAAGCTATATGGCGATAATCTACGACAGAGAGACTCTATTCCAGAAGAACATCGTTGACGGTGTCCAAGAGTTCGATATGGGAAGTATCGATCTCGGAGATTTGACAAGGAACATCACTCTTAGCTGGACAATAGTCAAGCACAATGAAGAGGCTAGGCCCGACCTGATCTCTTATCGACTGTATGGGACTTCAGATCTCTGGTGGATAGTTCTCTGGGTTAATGGAATTCAGGATGTATGGCATGACTTGGTTCCTGATGTCGCGTTGAAGTATGTTCCGAGATCGAGAATTGACGATGCTTTGAAGTACTTCAGACAGAAGAAGGCTACTCAAAAGTGAGGATAGTGTGAATGGATCCTTATCAGACACTATCCGAATACGACGCTATAAAGACATTCAAGCTGAATGATTCTTATGAAGTGATCGTATATGACACTGAACCTTCAACCGACAAGCTGAGTGATTCTGGATTCAACACAGAAATGATACAGAATTATGGAATAACTTCTGAAGGGACTAGTCGAGTGTTTCCTTTCAAGAACTGCAATAAGTTCACACCACCAGTCTATAAGCCAACACCAGAAGTCATTCAGTTTTGCAATACGACAAGAGTCATATACGTTCCAAATGGTAAGGACGCTCCGGAAAAGGTCAAGCTAGAGTTTGACGAGACTGAGAGGCTGTATATTAAGTGCTTCATAAAGTACTGCTTGACAAAGAACTTCTATGACGAGTCGATGAACTACAGACGTGATCACTATAATCCGTATCGGTACATAGATCGTATTGATATATCGATATATGACAACAATCTGAGACACAAGACGCTGACTCACCGGTTCTGGGGATGCAGAATCGCTAGCTACGACTATGGTCTTGAGCTAGACTATGCACAATCACAAGTCATGAGACCGTCGATAGACTTCAGTTTTCTGAAGTACACAATAGTACTAGGAGACGATAGTGGTGAAAGTGTCAAAAACGACACAGCTTATGGGGATTTTGGCAAGGATTATGAAGAGCTGACTGGATCAGAAGAATCGAAAAAAGTACTTGAAGACTTCAAGAACTCATTCAAGCCTGAGCCGATAAAGTTGACTCCTAAGACGATAGATATTGATCTGCCAGAGGTGCCGTAAAGGAGATAATATATGAACGATTACTCTATATTCACGACCGAGCTAGACAACTTCGCTGATCCTATGATGACTAACCTGTTCTCTGTCAACTTCTATGACAGCACTGGCTACAACTATCGTTTCGAAATGGACGAGAGCCGTGAGTTCTATCCTATTCGCGCTCAAGCGCCAAAACAGACAAACACTTTGGCAAAGCGATGGTATTTCGGAACGCTGAGACAAGATGTGATCAACTCAGATCGTTCAGGAGAGACCACATTAGAGTTCATTCTTCACTGCGATTCTGGAAAGAATCTGAGACTGTTCCAGTTCTTAGGGATGCCTTTAGGAAATCTCTTCTTAGACGAAGAACAGAGATACAAGCATCCCGAGTTCAACAGACGTTTCGACAGGATAGAGCTTGTTCTTCACGATAAAGACTACGAGTCCGGAATTCTCTACACGCTGTATAACTGCAATGTGCATGAGATACAGCCTAAAGATCTTGACTACTCAAATAGCGAGATGATGACTATCACTGTGACTGTGTCTTACGACACTTTTGACGTTCAAGAATATGATCCCGAGGCTTAATCGAAATGTACAACATCTTCAAGAATGACTTCTATAACAGCAAACCCGCTCCAAAGTGGGCATTCACTGTAGAGTTCTTCTTGTCTGACGAACTTAACGAATCGATCAGAGATGCAGAGACTGACGAGGACAAAGACAAAGCTGAGTGGTTCAAAGATCTGAAAGATTTTCTGACCTCTTCTAAGTTAGGGTTCAAAGAGAGATGGGAGAATATCCTGTCAAAGAGCGTAGCAAAAGTGCCCATATCGCACCCTACTGGTCAGCTAGTCCAATATAGACTTCCAGGATATGGAAAGCATCTTCCAGGAAGATATGACAGATCTAACACGATTACGATGACATTCAACGACAACGTGAATAGAGACGTGAGATTCATTCTTGAGTCGCTCATGTATATCGAAGGGATGAACTATTCGAACGAACAGAAGTATCAACTTCCGTCATTTCCGAAGAAGCTATACTTCGATATGAGAATCCGTGTATATGATGTCGAGAGAGTAAATCAATACTCTCCTACTGAAGGGTACGACAGAGTCTCCGAGATGGGTACAGTTCAGTCATTCTACTACAAACACTGCTTCGTCAGCAAGATTGGAACAGAGACAAACAGCTATGAAGCATCAGAAAATGTGAGAACAATCGAGGCTTCAATAACGTTCAGAGAGATGAATCCTGAATAAATAGATTATATAGCAGTAAAATTGGGACAAAAATATGAAGTTCAAAGATTATTTGGTGAATGAAGTCATGCAATCTCTCGGACCTAGAGAGTTTCCAGGAAGCGTTCTGTATGGATCAACTTCTGACGCTATTCCTATCTCGGAGCACACACATCCGGAGTCACATCGTCATCACTACTATGTTGACAAGTACTCTAACTTGGGACACACCGACAAGGCAGGAATAGACGGTCACTGGCACTTGGTCATCAATGGAGAGATCATCTCTGGCGATCACAAGCACACTCTAGAACCTCCTCAGGGGTCTACAACTTCTATAAACACTATCGAAGACCAAGAAGGCATCGTTATGCCAGTCTTCCAGACCGAGCTGTCTAAGCAGGTCTAAATACAACTGTAAAACTCCATAGGAGAACCGATGGCCGAATATAAGTGGAAATTTGTGTTACTTGGTGACCCCGACGTAACTGTCAATCAGTCTCGAGGCATCAATATGCAGTTCAACGGATATGTTCCTCTGAACTGCCCTAAGAACGCTAAATATCTCTCCGATCTGATATCACAGAAGAAAAAAGTAGACATTTCGTCAGCTACTTCGAACGGAAATCTGATCTTGATGTTCAGAGACGTTAAGTACAAGGCTGACAATGCTGCTAATGTGTCTCTGAACGATTCTAACTACCAGAACTATCTGAAGAAGCCAGGCGTCCACATGTTCCAAGGACTCACTGCTATGGCTTCTGACGAGATCCAGATTGCTGACGAGAATGGCCAGCAGAGAAGCACGCTGTCAGTAGAGATTCCGCTCTACGATACGATGTTCGGAGATCGTCTGACTGGAGGAAAAGCTAGAATTGATGGCGTTCTTCTATACGGCCAGGCTTACAATCCTATGTTCAACGACGAACACAGGCAGGGAGATCTCGAAAAAGCAGTACCAGTAGCACTCATTCTGTTCGCTCCATCCGGAACTGGAGATAAGCCTCAGATCAATCCGTCTGGCTCATCTAAAGTCAACACAATTCTGAGAGTAGCGATAAACATGCTGTCTGGCGACTCGGCTAACGCAGAGATCGTAGAGAGTCAGGCTTTCAAAGATTGGTCAAAGTTAGCAGGAACGATGCACGTCGTGAATGAAGGAATGGCTACTTCGGCTGACTTCATCGTAAGAGGACACGAGGTCGATATAGCTCCTATCTCGGACGACTTCGCCGTGTCAGGAGACCGGACGATCGATGTCGCTTCTCGTATGTTCTTCAGCGAAGATCCAGAAGGTACTAACACTGACTTGAACGTAGACTTTGGATCTCCAGCTAGACTGAACGTGATGAACTACGACGAAGTATCTGAAGGCAAGAAACCTCAGATGATGATCTCAAAGGTAAAGAACTGGGAAGATGAGAATGGATATAAGCATGCATCATGGGATGGCATCGTAGAGAGCTTGTACAGCGAGTCTGGACAATATCGTGATGATTCGACTCAGTCATATAAAATGATACTTGGCTCAGTATATGATATAGACTATGTTGCTAAGGATAATCCGGCAGTCAACATATTCTCTGATAGAACGTCATATATCACAACGTCAGAATACGCTCCATATTCTCCAGGAGCTGTCTCTGAAGGCACTAACTTATCACCAGGTATGCAGGAGCGTTGGGACGAGAGGACTTCATTTGCTTCAGCTCCAGCTCTTTTCTCTAGTGATGTTAGAGCATCTAATAAGTCAATCGTGATAAACTCTAAGAATGTAAGAGCTGCTGGAAGTTACAACGTCATAGGCTCATATTACGTTGAGCTATCTTCAAATCCTAATTTGAAAGATATAGAATCTAAGTTACCAATATATCAGGGGTTAATCGCTAACTCAAGAACAGTTAAGATAGAAGATTGTGAAGAAGAGCCAGACCACGTCCCATATACTAGAGGAGATGGTGCATATACACATGAACCTCATTACAACCTTTTATGCAAGACCTATGCGAATAACAATGTGATCGGTTCTAGAGAAGTGCTCATCTCTAGCCGATACCCATATTATGACTATAATGGAGATAGTCATCCTGACGGCTATAGATTTGAGAGAACGTTTATAGCGAACTGCGATCGTGTCAATTTGAATATGTCAGACCGAGTCATTGCTCTCGGACTAAAAGGCGTATATGGAAATGGCAGTACTCAGAAAGCACAGAATCGCTTCTATACTGGTGCTTCAAAGAATACTTATTGCGGTACTGGAAATACTAATGGATTTACTCAAGATTTCTATGAAGACGAATATTCATTATCGTTCAATACGTTTACGAGAACTGAAGACTCAGTATTCATTGGTGGATCTGTAAATACGACTGACGTAAAAGGAGTCGTTGTCATAGGAACAGGATGTCCAAGATCTAATTATTATGGTGCAAACATAGTTGAAGGATTTAGAGCTACTGATGAAGAGAAGCCCATTGGTCATGCATACATGGTCGAGCACTCTGCTATCATAGGTCTAGACAATAGAATTTCTACTATTGTTCCAGAAGCTATAAAAGGAAACTGGACTAGACCTTGGTGCAAGGGAAGAGTCTCTAATGTATATGAGATAGGTAAGACACTAATCAACGACGTAAGACAGCAATATTGGATCGAAGATCAATTCGCTAATGTCTCTTACTTGCTATCCGATCAGAATAATGGAAGACATTTACAGAAGGATCCAGCTACTGTAATTCTCGGATCTAAAAATGCTTACTACTGTCAAAAGGGTAAGTGGGTCAAGCAAGTAATAATCGGCGGCTTTAGTGGAAAAGGAGTAAAGGGAACATTCAATGGTGCTAAATGTCCTCCTTGGTGGAACCATAATAGCTTTGAATTCAAATCTGAATGGAATTCTCCATCTAGAAATGCTCTAGCTGTCCAAGATATGAAGGGCCGTCAGGTCATGTATACTTCTATTGGCGTCAATCTTGGATTCCTAAAGGGAGCTAGAGATCAAGAGGCTTATGAAAACTATAGATATAGCGACATGGGTAATATCAACTTCTTTAAGCTGTATAGACTTCTAAGACATCTTCGCTATGATTATGAGACTGGCTATGTTAGGTTCGATATGACAGATGAGTCAACTCAACCCGAATCAAGTTATCCAGTTAAATTCTGTAATCAGGGTAAAGATTATCAGGGAAATGCTTCTACATGCTTAGCAGATCTAGTAGATGATACTCACTGCTACTATCCTCACTTCCCAATGGGTAATCCTTTCTCTAATGGTGGAGGAAGCGACAATATTGGACCAGGGGGAGGTGACAGCACAGACTGGGGTAACTCTTCTGACAGTAGTACTAGTAGCTAAATCACAATAATTCACAAAAAGACTGCCTTAGAGAAAGGCAGTCTTTTTGCATATAAATACAAGGTATGGCTGAAGTCAACTTAAACGGAAAGACACTGAACGTAGACGATGAGACTGCGAGAAGAATGCTCAATGTAGCAGAGAAGAGCGACATATCTTCTCTTCTCGATGAGTACTGGACTGAAGCTAAGCTCGGAAAGCAATCAGAAGATATAAAGCGCTCGCATGGATCGATTCTTCTGAAAGATCTGCAGGTAGACTTAGATCTGTTCAAAGAAGATCTGATGTCGAATCGACTGAATCTAGGAAACTTCTCTTCATCTCTTTCTAGCATTCTGACTGGAACTAAGCTGAAAGACGATCTCAAGTCAGCTTACATTCAAGACTGTCTCTCTGTGAACACAGTTCGTCCAGCTATCGGAAAAGGAGAATTCCTGTTCGCTGCATCGTTCAGAAACATAGGATTCTCTAAGTCAAGCGGTGACTTGGTGGACTTGGACACCGGATCTAAGATAGAAGTGAAAGGAATATCGGCCTGTCTCGGAAACTCTCAGAACGGAAGATTCAAGCCGATGACTAAGTCACTGATCTGGTCAATCTGCCGTCTTCTCGGCATCGATGACATAGCAGACTACTATCTAAATCCTGACAACGCAAAGAAGATCAAAGAGCACATAGGACTGAACCGAGATCTAGCAGTGAGAGTCTTCACGTTCCTCCAGAATCTGAGGGAAGAGAACGAGGCGATAGCAAAGACTGCTGCAAAGATGTACTTCGAGAAGAAGCAGCTCATGAAGACGGTCGCCGCAGTTCATCTGTACACGTACATGAAGCTAGAGAAAGATCAGTATCTGCTGCTAGTAAATGATGAAAAGTTCAGCATATTCAGAGCGCCTGACGACTTGTACGAGTCATACGACATAATCGACAAGCTCAATCTGAAGTCTTGGCGTGAAGGCGATTACGGCATCAAAGTGAGTCTGAGGTAGAATAATGGCCGACCAGACCTCTATAGCTAGAAACTTGTCTGACTTGAAGCGGTTCGACACCACGTTGAACTCGAGACTCAGTCTCAAGATCTGGTTTGACGAGAAAGAAGAGAAGAAGGGCATTCCTCTTCCGATAAACAACATCATGACTTTCCGTCTGAGAGAGTCAATGTTTCTGAAGCTGCCTGTCGGAAATATCACATACTCTGACGACGGAACATTCAAGAACACTAACATGTTCAGACCTGGAAGAATCATATACATCGGGTTCGAGTACAAGCCGATGACATCAGAGTCAGACAAGTCGAACATTTCGTCTGGAAGATATCGTATTGAAAATGTAAAGATCATCAACAACGGTCTTCAGTCGACCATGTACTCTGTCAGTATCGTTTATGATGCTCTATCTTACTTGAACTCTATCCCTATATTTCCGGATGAAGACGGCGCTTGTCTATCGACAGACGCTATCGGAAAGGTGTGCGGCGACGCTGGTCTGTCATTCAGCACTGGAGTAGACACGTTCGATCTGATGAACTGGTTCAATCCGAGGCTGAGGACGTGTGACTTCGTCTCTTTTGTGGTATCTCACAGCTGTATAAGCACGAGTGACTTCGGTATGTTCTGGGTGAACAAGAACGGCGAAGCAAGATATGACGGTATGAAGAACATACTCGATAACGGAAAGCCGTATTTCTTCAAATCTGATGACGAAAAGACCGGATTTAACTCTAAGCATCTCATATTCAGCGACGTATTCAACAAAGACGTCTCAGAGAGGAGCGCTAAAGACCTTGAGATGAAGTACAAAAACTCCTGCTGGATACTCTTCTACGGAGATCAGAGAAACAATGACTCATGGGAAGCTCAGTTGTTTGGAAACTCAGTCGAAGTGAACGTGTATGACACTATGAGCACGTCGAAAGAGTATCCTGGAGCAGATCAGGTCGAAGATGGTCACTCAGTGACTCACACAGTCACTTACAAGCCGATTCAGACTGGAACGAGCGCAAATGACTCTACGACGAGAGATAGGGTGCAGAGAACTTACGCTAAGGGATATGTGAACCCTGACTTAGACAGCTGGTGGGACATATCTGTAGAGCAGAACAAAATCATGAGAAGCGAGTTCTTCGCTAACAGACACACTATCACAATCAACACTGGAAAGCAGCTCGACTGTTTCGCTGCACAAGATCTGAGAATCGGTGATCCGTTAGAGATGGACTTCACTAGAACTAGTGACAAGAATCCTCCTCCTGAGAACGGGAGATACATCGTTCATACGATCGACTGGATATTCGAGAAGGACACTGACCTGATTGTCCAGCTAAGAGTCGCTTCTGATGTACTTCACCCTATTCAGAAGGCTTAATGAGAGTGACTTTCGTCAAAAAGCTCATAAAAGTGTCAAATCTCCGAATATCCAAAAACATCAAAAATAAGGGGTACCTCGCACAGAGACGCGTGAGACTTTTAGCATAAATAAAGTGTAAAAGTTCAAAATTTGATCAAAACCGGCAATTTACAAACTATGGATTCAAAAACTTCAATCATAAAGAACAACTCTGGCTTCGAGATAATGACAAAAGACGGCCGATATGAGCCGTTCTGGGGATTGCTGAAGAAGAAGTCACACGGATGGAAGTTGACACTGAAAGACGGCAGAGAACTGTCTTACTCTGACGGTCACCGCTTCATGATCGACGGTTTCGAGGTGTTCGTCGAGTCACTTCAGGTCGGTGACGAGATCGCTGGATCTGAGATAGTCAAGATAGACGAAGTCGAGGACGGAAAGTGGTTTGGACCATACTCGGTGAGAGGTCACGAGTATGCGACTGTAGACAATAATGGCAATCCAGTGCAATATCACCACAACTGCGAGTTCATCGGGTCTTCTACGACGCTGATCGAGCTTGACAAGCTAGCTAAGATGATGCCGACTGAGCCGATCAAGTTCAAGTACGGGTACTCGTGCTCGATCTGGGAAGAGCCAGTTCCTGGGTGCGTCTACGTGATGGGAGTCGATACGGCGACTGGCTCTGGTCTTGACTTCTCGGCTATCCAGGTTCTGAAGCTCGTATCGAAGACTAAGTTCGAGCAGGTTTGCGTCTATCACGACGACAAAGTCAAGAACGGAAAGCTGAGTCAGATAGTGAAGGATCTGAGCGAGTGGTACAACGACGCTCTGATAATCATCGAGAACAACGGAGCTGGTGGAAAAGTCGCTGAAGACCTATGGTACACGCTAGACTGCCAGAACATCATAAACACCGATCCGCACGGAATTGGAACAAACGCGAACAAGGCTAGCAAGCTCGAAGCGTGTCTGCTCCTTCAGAAGCTCGTGGACACCGACGTTCTCGTGCTTCATGACACTACGACGATAAAAGAGCTCACCTCATTCGAAGAAGTGAGCCCCAACGTGTTCAAAGCAGGCGCAAAGTCACACGATGACCTCGTGTCAGCGCTGTACTGGGCCTGCTACACTACTATCCAGCCAGAGATCGACTTAGACGATCTCAAAGTTGACAAAGCCAAGAGGGAGGAGCTAGTTGAAGTCCCGCAAACGGTATTCCCGGACGATGACGAAGGTATATGGACCTTCTGATGAGCACCCACAAGAAGTCACTCGAAAACGTAATAAAAATGTAAAGAAGTCAAGAAAGCCAAAGATAGATCAAGAGAAGAAGAGGAAGCTGAGACACACCCGACAATGGAAGCAGCTCAAGAGCCGTCTAGTCAACCAGAGAGGCGAGATTGACGAGATAACCGGAAAGAAGATACTGAAGGAGGACAAGCTGACTTGTCACCACATGCGACTCAATCCGGAATCATACGGCGACTTCTCCAACTTGGACAACTTCATGCTGCTGAGCGAGTCGACTCACCAAGTTCTTCACTGGCTGTGGCAACTCACGAACGGCGAAAACTTTATTATATTTGATAAATTCAAAGAAACTCTGAAGAGAATGAAGGAACTGAACGATGAAGATAGCGGGACTAGACATGTCAGTGACCCACACGGGAGCAGTGATCCTGGAACTAGACCAGAACCTGACGATAGTGAGTACCGACTGGCTGACATTCACGACTACGAAGAAGTACTCGAGCTCCAACTGCGTGTGGTATGACAAAGACCAGTTCGCTGACAAGTATGACAAGTACATGTTCATGCAAGATCATGTGCTAGACTTCGTGAAGGACGCCGACATGGTAGCAGCTGAAGACTACGCATTCGGTGCGACTGGAGCGATAGGACTAGTATTCGACTTAGCTGAGTTCGAGGGATGGATCCGTCAGTCGCTGTGGCGCATGGGAAAGCCGATCTACTTGTACTCGCCAATGACGATAAAGAAAGTGTTCACTGGACACGGCGACTCAGACAAGAAGTCTATGTGGAGCTCTTATGTAAAGATTTCTGAACAAAAGCCAGACTTGAATCAGTTTCCACCAGTCACTAACGGAAAGAAGGGAACCCCTGGCCTGTCAGACACAGTTGACGCATACGCTGCCGCATTGACGCTGAGAACTGAGCTGATGATTGAGCGAGACGGAGTCGATGGATTTCCAAAGCACATCAAAGAGTTCTGGAAGAACAGGACGAGAACATTCATGAGGAGACCGCAGTGAGCTTACAAGTAACTGCTACAACTTTTGACGAAGCGCAGAAGAAGATGGCTCAGTACGCGATGGAGAACTTCCGCTGCAACACGAGCCGAGTGGACGACGTCACTATAATCTGCGACAGCTCTGAGTCAAAAGACATTCGAGAGCACATCACTGACAGACCAAAGAAGATGATACAGCTGAGAAGGCTGTACGTGAACGAGAACGAGATCGACAGAGCGCATAGCGAGATGGTCAAAGAAGGACACAGCACGTTCCACTTCACTGACGTCAAGCACGAGTATGACCATGTTCAGGGCGGATGCCTGAAGACGATGGAGCTTAGTCCAGACGAGGTCACCGTGAATCTGCGAGCGTCTGTCGTTCCGTGGAACCTGCAGTTCGACCTGGTCCTGATCGACAATCTATTGAAAGAGATGGGCATAACTCCAAAGAGGATCACTCTGAAGATCGGATACGTAAGAACCAAGGTCATTCACGCGCTGTACTGGTTCATTCGAAATGGGTGGACAATTGAGCAGATATGCGGATACCAGTTCGGCAGATCATGCATCGCGGCATACGGTAGAGCTAAGAGACCCACGTGCAAGTACAAGAACTGGATCAGGCTCGCTAGAAGAGTTGATGAGCTCAGAGAGAAGTATCACATCGGAGACTTGCTAGAGCAGCTAGAGTTTTACACAAAAAGTATAAATAATGAAAAAGAGGTAACCGATGCTTGACGATTTCAGAAAGAGACTCGACGAAGGAAGCGAAGCTATCTTGAACGAGTCTCCTGACGCCGCTATGGCCAGAATAGACTACTTGGACGCTATGGACGATCTCCAGTTCGCTGAAGAGCTGGCAGACATCTTGCAGGATCGATATCCGTTGAACTATGACGAGGCTTGTCAGGTTCTCGACAACATGGACATCGAGGCTCTTCACGATGAAGTTAGAAAGACTCAGTCTGATGAGTGCATCGACTCGGCTCTAGATAACGCATACAGAACAACAATCATTGGAGCATAAGATATGAAGAACAATCTGCTTGAACTTAGAGAGAACATCGACACGATTCTAGAAGTGAGAGACAAGCTTCTCGGCGATATGGATTGTCTGAAGTACAGAGATGTAGACACCGAGAACACAGGTTACTGGGTAAAGGTACCAGTTCTAGTGAATGGCGAGCACAAGAACGCTGCTCTAGGAATCTATGTCAATCCTGGAAAAGGAATCTCTGTCAACTTCAACAGTATGCAGTTCTACAAGAAGCTTCCTGGAACACCGTCTTATGACGAAGTGATGGATACGATTGACGAAGGCATGGAAGAGCTCGGATATGAGCTAGACACATAAGGAGAAGAAGATGAGAATAAGCGAAGCTCTAGACACCCTCAAGTCTGCTGGAATTATCGTCGAGAGCCGAATCTACGAGCACTATGTCTTTGACCGTCTCGGCGACGTAGAAGTTCCAGGCTGTGTCACATCGAGGATCGGCGACGGCGAGTACAGGTTCAGCACTGACGAATTCTCTGATTTCGATGGCGAGCTCGCTATCTACACGAACGCTAGAACTGGAAAGATAGAGTACAGGGTATGGGCAAAGGAAGATCCTGAATCAGACACCAGCGCTTCAGTGACTGGAGAGCTTCCAGAGCTGTTCTGGAAAAACTCATCATACGCGGGTGGAGAAGATTCGAGAGTCTCTAGGTGGATCCTACGCAAGCTGAGACAGATGCTAAAGTAGACAAGTAACCAAATCTTTACAAAAGAGACGAGGAAACTCGTCTTTTTCTTGTTTTTAGGGTTTACGAAACATCAGGATTTTCCTATATTTTGAACATGGGAAAACACCGCTTCACAACCATATCTGATTGGAACACTGCAAGGACCCTCATTCGCAGCCTGAACGGCAGGTTCAAGTCAAGCGTCTTCGGAAACTCTTTCAAGAACAAGCCGTATAAGTGCAAGTTCGTCATTCTGAGCGAAGGAGACAGACTGCTCGGAGCTATGACCTACTGGAAAGAGCACGGCTGCTGGCACATCGGCGACTTCGACACTGCTGCTGGCACACACGGAGCCGCAAACGCGCTTCTGGAGCGCTTTTTCTCTACCCACCGTGAAACTATCCGGCTGTGGTGCTGGGACGACAATGCGGAGCATTTCTGGCGCTATATCGCCAAGAAGAACGGAAGGAACGCTAGAAAGACTGGAATATCTCCCATTGACACGACTATATTGACTCTGCGAAGAGCCGCATAAGAACTTATATTTTAACAAAAGGAGGCCACAATGGCTAAGACACGAACGATCAACATGACTGCTGAAGAACAGGAAGCCAAGAGGGCTAAGCGTGAAGCTAGGCGCCAGCGTCGAGCTGAGAAGAAAGCTGCTGAGAAGGCTGAACCGACACCGACAGCAGAAGTCATAGCTCGAATCTCTCCACTCTCTGACGAAGAAGTCCGTATGCTGATCCGTCTCTTGGAGAAGGCGACTGGACACGCGATCATGGACATGGGCGTTAAGCGCAAGTGAACCTCTGATACACGTACACTCAGATGAAGCTGAAAGAGATATACACCTATCTGAAGAGCCATCAAGTCTCTGTCACTCTCGATACTGAACAGCATAAGATTCTTCTAGCAGCAAACGATTCTACACTTATCGAGGGTAACGCATCATATCTTGTTCCTTTTGTCAGCGATCCGCTCGTTCCTCGTATTCTAGATAAGGCATTCCAGACTGCTTGGGACGGTTGGGCACATACTCGCAAACTCAGCATAGGGGACCTAGACGAATTCATAGAGACATACAAGAGGTGGTACGAGATCGAAGAACCCGAGAGACGCAACAGATACGCTGCGCTGAAAGCATCTATGCTCAGGAAACGGCACCCTGAATGGAACTGGAGCAATCCCCATGTTGATTTAGGTTATCCGATTTAGGGGTTTAGATTTCTCTCGGATTTTCTTATATTTTACTTGTAAACTTCAACAAGGACCAGTAGATGAAGATTAGAGAAATTTATGAGTATCTGAAGCTAAACGGAGTGAGGGAACTTGAAACCGTTGGGCCGAGGCCAGACCAGTTCTCAATATACGTTCATAATGCCCTAATTGCGAATCCAGAACAGGCATGGCTCAATGTGGATTTTATGGTTGAGGTTTTCTCTACTAAGCCGCATGATTTCAAATTTACGAAAAAAGTGACGAGTTTTGACCTAGACAGGTTCATTTCGGAATACAAGTACTATTACTCGGATGATCGCATTAGAGACCTGAAGCTCGCTAAGCTGCAATCCGCGATCATGAAGCACAGGTACAGAGAAGCTGTCAAAGAACGCATCGAGCATCGCATAAAGATCGGCTTGATAACCGTCAACGGAACGGAGGTGCGCTAGAATGACTAGAGAAGAGATGAAGAAGTACTTAGAAGACCGAAAGGTTGAAGTGGTCTTAGATGACGAAGAGGATCTTATTCTCGATGGTATCATAATAGCAACAATGAGCCAAGCTTATCTGAAGGTAATTCGAACTTCTACAAAATTTAAGACCTCTTCTGATGGCGTTGACATAGATAATGTCACGGAGAAAGACCTTGAGAAGTTCATTTCAGCCCGTGCTTGGTGGTACAAGAATTACGACAAGCGGATACGTAGAGAACGTATCAGCCTGTTCCGGAAAGCCGTCAAGCAGCACAGAGAGAAGAAAGATATAGCCTGCCTGGAGAAACTCACATGAAGGTATTTGAAAACTTTCACATCGTTCCAGTCGGACCTAACGGCTATCCAGCGCCAGATCTAGCTAGTCCTCCAGTTAAAGTGAACACTGGCGACATCTACCTGACTCCGTCGTCTGAGCGAACGTCATACACAGAGTGGATTCGCGAAGGCTCTGACTGGGTTCAGGTCGGAGAGACTTGGTCGTCAGATGGTGAAGTCGACATGCTGAAGAAGCAGCGCGTGAACTCGGTACGTGACTACTTCAGGCAGAAGGAAGAGCAGCACAAGAAGCGAAAGACATACGAGACAGCGATAGAGCTACACAACCTATTAGATAAGCTAAAGGTTGATCCTGAGTTCTATCCAGTCATACAGCGGATGTGGGAGGACATGAAGTGAATAGAGAATCAGTGATAGCTTTGCTGAACCGGAGCGGCTTCTCAGTGACAACGTTGTCACTAGATTCAGACGGCAGCGTGGGAACGGCAATCGTAACACACGAGTACACGCCGGACATGACTCTCGGATTCATTGGACATGAGAGTCTCCGGCTCACGGAAGATGTTCTTCCACCTGCTGACGAGTACTGGCACACTTACAGGTTAGGTGAGCTCAATGACGCTGCTATCACTCAGCACATACTGAACTTGAAGAGACACATTCTCACTCAGGACGAGCGCATGAGACACCATAGGGTAGAGAATATACGCAATTACTTCGATGTCAAGGGAAGGACACATAAGTTCACAGGAGATGCTGTATGACTATGACTGAAGTGTCTGACAAGCTGATAGCTCAGGGATTTCAGCTAGATGTTCGCGGGAAGTTAAAGACTATATTTCTGAATGATGAGCTTGTATGCTGGCTTAATGATACCTATCTATCTCTTAGAAGTGATATGCCGAGCTCAGTCAACACAGCGATGGCTACAACTATATTCTTCAGCGATATACACTTAGAAGAAAGGATACGTAGACAATACCGTATGCTCATCACTTCAGCGAGACGGTATGATAAGTACTTGAGAAACGAGCGCATCAAAGCGGTGAAAAAGTACTTCCTTAACAGAAAGTATTCTGTGCCAAGCACAGAGTTGTGGAAAATCGGAGATACTACTTGTCAATAGGTTAGGTATGACTAGAGAAGAAGTGCTGAAATATCTTAGCTCAATAGGAATCGATTTGGTAGCTGATGAGAATGATGGTGAGTACTCATTCAATAGCTCAGTGATCTTGCTAAATGGTAAGTTATTTCCGTATGTAGAGATGATATGTCGATGCTTCACAACGTCATCTGTAGGCTCGATTCCTATCGAAAATGTCACAGAGGCTCATCTTGACATTTTCGTCGAAGGTGTAGCAAAATGGCGATCGTTAGAAGAAGAGAGGAGAAGAAGAGACCGAATCGATCGAGTGCGAAAGTACTTTGATAACAGGAGAAACGGATGATCGACTCCTATCTTGATCACTGCGATCCCGATAGACTCAAGATAGTCCGGTCCTCTAGACTCCGATACGCTATAGACAGAAGGAAGAGACAGCCCCACCTCCTGTGACACACCCATATATCCCCACCCCTCCATATCCCCCATATATGCCATCTATCCCGTCTACATTCCTGGCCACTATTATAGGGCCCAAAACCGGCATATCCCGTGGTCCCGGCAGATCACACCACCCTCTCCCAAAAGATTGTATTAAGGCATATACCCTACGGGATCCCTCCCGTCTCTCCCCACGGCCCTTATCGCGACAAGAGAGCGCTCTCGCTCACGCACGGAGATGCGCCCAGAAAATTTTTTCTACACAGGAGTCACTGGCACCGTCGCGGCTCTTCCGCAAACTCCGCTCAAATCCCTCGTTATGTTGCCTCCCGCCGAAATTTTTCCAAAATTTTTTCTACAATTTTTAGGGCGTCTCCAGGACCTTCGTTATGTTAGTCTCCGTTGAGATTTTTCCAAAATTTTTTCTACAATTTTTTGGGACGATGACGATGAAGATGATCCGCAGAGTCCGTCAAAATGGCCGTCATGTTGGATCGCGAAAAAATTTTTCCAAAAAATTTTTTGAGGTTTTTGGGACGGACCTAAATTTGTAAAGATTTATAAACATAGAGAAATCCAGACGCGAGTCTAGAGTTGACGATGATGAAGATGATGATGAAGATGATGACGATCTCGGAAAAATTCTACCGAAAAGGGTCTATCGGCAGAAGTTTCTATATATTATAGCATCAGAACAACATAGAGGAAATATGATTACACCTGAAGAAGTACTTGAAGTCTGCACCCTAGACGTAGCGAATCGCGGAGTCGTAGAGCTGTGGAAGTGGTGCTGCGACGCGGCTGAGAGACCAGACGAGGATCTGTCTCCGGCAGCTGGACTCGCAGCTGCTCTCAACGCTGTGATGCTGTCTGAAGCCGCTGAGGCTGTCCGCTCGAAGCTCAAGAGGATCGAAGACGATCCCGACTGGGAGTCTTGGAAGAGAGCTGAGTGGGGTCTCGCTGAGAAGTGGGGAGACCGGAACAACATGGGAGAGCTCGTCAAGGATCCAGAGACTGGAGCTGTCCAGATCACCGAGCACAAGGTCGAGATGGAGAAAGATCGCGCCGAGCTGCAGAAGTCTGAGAAGTTCAAAGACATGTGGGATCGTCTCGAAGAGGGACGGAAGGAGAACGAAGAGGCTCTCTCTGGAGCTTGCAGGGTCCGCATGTGCTGCTTGAAGAATCTCGAAGACGCTCCTCGGAAGACCCTCATTCCTCGACTGCTGACTATCTTGATGGGCGGATCCGTCAGGGCGATTCTGAACGCAGCTTCATCAAGCAGAGCAGAAGAGCCGAGAGCCGAAGAGGCATCGGAGAAAGCTGACCAAGTTCCTTTCGAGATCGTGAAGCCCGAGAGCGCTCCAGAGACCGAGACTGAAGGGTACACTGAAGGGTAGCTGACTGATGGCTCAGAGACCCTCTTCTGGCATATACACGCAGCCCTGGCTGTGCTCTACCGTCCGTCCCAACGAGACCTCGTGCTCTGACGCCCAGAACGTGTCGGTGTCTGACGCTGGGCTGGGAGACCGCATCTCCGTCGAGGGAGTCGATCTCTACGGCATCAAGATCGCTTGGTACGCGGTCGGAGAGTCGCTGGGAGATCCCTCGGCTGTCCGGACTGAAGAGCCATGCGGAGGAGATCCCCTGTTCGGAGAGGACGCTCTGGAGCGCATCGAGAGAGCCTTCTGGACGATGGGATACGTCGCTGAGCTGCCGCCCGGAGTGAGGACTTACCAGCTGCAGGGCATCTGGGGCGAGGACATCGTGTCCATGAAGATTCCGATCTCTTCGTTCCGGTGGTTCTCTTCATACGGAGGAGCCGACCGCAACACGCCCAGAACGCACGACCAGCGGGATCCGAAGATAGGAGATCTGCTCTACATTCCAAACACGGGAGTCTTCTACGAGGTCGTCGACGTCAAGAAGTGGGACGACTCCTTCGGTCTCAGCCCCAGACTGTGGACTGTCACCGCTAGAGTCGCTAAAGACTCGAAGAGGACCGTCTCTGACGATCCGACGATTCCCGAAGACGATCCCGTGCGCCAGATGAGCCCGTCGAGACTCGAAGACGCCGAGCCCACAGACGACTGCCTGCAGCTCAGACCGGAGGAGCTGCCATCAGACGACGGAAAGGTCGACATGTTCGACTGGACTTGGAACCCGAAGAAGAGGACGTAGATGAGAAGAGAAGAGTTCTACGACGACGAAGACGACGATCTCGAAGAGCCCTGGGAAGAGGGAGGAGACAGCCAGGATGACGAGATTCTGAAGTACAGGGATCTCCTGTGTCACGAGATCGTCGTAGAGCTGTGCTCTCTGACGACTGACGAGCTGCTGGAGTTTCTGACATGGGAGCTTGACAGGCTCGGATTCTCCGACAAGACCGAGCTAGAGCTCATCTCGATCGAGTTCGACAAGCAGTACATTCTGGGATTCTGGAACTTGCGTGAAGAGTCCGAGGTACGGTCGGGCACTGGAGCTGGAAACATGCAGTCCCTCGTGGACGGATGGATCTTGAAGAACCTGACTGACCTGATCCTGGACAAGATGCACGGACCGATGTGCGAGCTAGAGCTCGACGACCTGGTCGATCCGCTGCTGCACATTCTAGCCGACGTCGTCCAGTGGAAGCTAGAGAGAAAGATACCTCTCGTCGACGGAGAGCAGAGAGTCGAGAGCGACGACGAAGACGACTCTATCGAGGATCCTGAGCCGGACTGATCATCGTCTCTGGCACGTTGTGAACGACCGTTCCGACTGGATTCTTCTGGTCTCCTTGCACTATCTTCACGTTCCACAGCTGGACGCCCTCGATGAGGAAAGACTCCCCGACGATCTGGTACAGGCACTTGTCCTTGGGATTCTTAGACTTAGCATAGCCTCCGACAGACAGCTCCGCTGGTGCGGTTTCTTTCGCCTCTGGAGGCGTATTTCTTTCTACCCCGTGTAAACCCTTAGCTTCACGCACAGCGGCTTCTAGCTGCTTCTTTATCCATTCTGGCGTCCTCGAGTGGGTCACTACCTTCTTGATAGCTTCGACGAGCATGCGCAGCTGCTGGCGCTCTAGTGACAGATTTTCTTCCATTTTTCTAAGTTTCTCTCTACGATCAGTGCTAGTTTTACTTATATTTACTGTGTAACAATCAAAAGCGAGGACCAGAACCATGAATTACGAAGAATACATTCCATCTGGATATAGCAGCTGGACTGAGTACTACCGCTCTGAAGACTCTAAGGCGTCTGTCATGGGCGCTCTCAGGACAGTCGTCGTGATCGTCTCTGGAGCATTCTTCACGATGGTTCTGGGCTTCACTGCCGCTCTTCTAGGGTAGCCATAATACCTCATACGAAACAGAGTCGGACCCCGGTTGGTTTGTTTCGCCTATCCATCGCTCCTGGGGTCCGGCTCTTCTATAAATAATCCATCTGGGAGGTTTTTCGAGATGGATCAGTTTCTTCTCACTGCGATACAGACTAACAGTCCAGCAGTGATAATCTGCGCTTTGATGGTACTAGCGCTCTACTACTTCATAAAGAATCAGCGTGAGAAGACTGGGAAGACCAGAGATGAAGTTCAGAAGCAAAACGACGTGAAGATTGCGCTTCAGGACAAAGAGATCGAGTTCTTGAAGTCACAGGTAACCATACTCGTCTCCAGATGGGACGACATTCAAGAGCTACTTTCCAAGATCAACGAGAATCTGTCGGCTATTCGCGAGAAGATGGGATCTCTCGACGACCGGATCGACAGACTAGAAGACCGCACCGAGAAGCAGCTATTCTCAAAATAATGAAAAAATGATGATGCGGAGGTTTAGAGTTCCTCCGCAAATTTTGTAGATTATACATGACGAGGCCGATGAGGTCTCGCCATTAAAAACATGTAGAACTCAAAATGAGAGGAACTCATGAAGTCAGAACTTACAGATAAAGAGAGGGAGACTATCGTGGAACAGTATCACCGATGGGTCATTGACTGCATCATGGATGCTTTCGTGTTTCCGCTTGTCTATCTCGCTGCTCTTGTCGGCCTCGCGTTTCTCGTGGAGAAATTGTGGTTGAAGTGATCTACAACGACACTAGAGACTCTAGCGAAGTGATAATGGCAGCGCTTCGCAGCTATGTTCCTATGTCGAAGTCTGAAGAAGACGCGACAATAGGAATCATGCTAGACAAGAAGAATCCGATGAAGATCCGGGTCAAAGCCAGAAACAAGTTGATCAATTCTCACAGCCGTCTGATCTTCGGGATCGCTATGCAGTACGCTAAGAAGACGAACAAGTCCGTCGAGGATCTGTTCCAAGCTGGAATGCTAGGAGCTATGCTGAAGTCGATGGAGTACGAGCCAAAGAGGAACGTCAAGTTCACTTCTTTCGTGATATGGTCTGTCCGAGCGTTCATCTTGGAGGAGATAAGCTTTCAGAACGACTTGATACACTGCTCTAGAGCTAAGCGTGATCAGTTCTCGACTAGGAAAGGAAGAGAGAAGATCCTTAACTCCGATGATCCTAAAGACCTCGCGTTCAAGAGAGCTATCTCGAAGCACCACTCTCTATATGATCCTATCGGAAGTGACAACGGATCTAGGTTTGAAGATAGCAAGACACTGTGGGTCGAGACTATCGGATCTGAAGACGAAAAGCTCGAAGAGATGTTCAATTCCAGCGAAGATGAAGAGCTAGGACGTCTGATCGAGAAAGCACTAGATCCAGTAGAGATGGCGATTCTCAGAAATTGCCTCGTCAACGGGATGAACGATCTAGAGGTCGGAGAACTGATATGCAGGTCACGAGAGAGGATCAGGCAGAGAAGAGATCGCTCGTTGAAGAAGATCGCAGCAGAGATTAGAAAGTCCCACAAGTACAACGGGTATGTATATAACAACAACGTGGACACATGTCGAATCGATAGGGTGTTCGGATGAGATTTACTAAGAAATCAGGAGAAACTGATATGATGAAGATGTTTTCGATAGTGCGTGAGTTCTTGGAGAAGTACTTCAAGAATGTCAAGAACGACAGAGCTTACAAGCCCTTGTTCGCTGACAACATGATGTCGCTCTGGTATGGCCTCAGCGAAGAAGAGAGGTACAAGGTTCTCGAGTTCGCCCGCAAGAACGACCAGATAAGCTTCGAGAGAATGCTCCAGAACATCGATCGAGATGACGAGATCAATGAAGAGCTCGAACGAAAGGAAGAGAGCGACACGTTTCAAGAGTTCGCTAAGAGAGAACTAGGCAAGAAGGAGAAGTGACATGAGGTCAATTCTAAAGAGAGAGAATATCAACAAGAGCGATGCAGCATTCCGTAGAGCTAGAGTAGAGTACTACACTGCTCAGGAAGCTTATCACACGATGAAGAAGATCTACAACGACATGAGGAAGAAAGTCAAGCTGAACACCAGCGGTATAAAGCTGATGGCTGATCTACACAAGAAGCTCATAGAAGATCGCTCTTGGTACTACGAGTGCATGGCTAATCTGAACCGAGTAGCTACTTCAGCATTCTATCGCGAGTCTTACTCAGATGTCAGGAATCTTCAAACACCTAAGACTCTAAAGTACGTATTGAATCTGAAGAAGTCGCAGCTAGACGACTTTATCGGTGCTCTGATGAAAGAGAGAGCAAAAGCTGTAGACCTAGCACCTGACGCTGTTCTGAGAATCGAACTAGAGAACGAGGTAGTGCAGAATGGATAGCGTAGATGTGATGGCTAAGTTGTTTACACCCAGCAATGAGACTAAAGAACTACTCAAGCTGATGGATACGGAAGTCGTTCAGATCAAGGTGTTCGATGAAGCATGTCGTCCGACAGTAAACGAGAACGGAGACTGGATCGATCTTCGCAGTATGGAAAACATGGTGATACAGCCAGGAGAGTTCAAGCTAATTCCTCTTGGCGTCGCTATGAAGCTGCCTGAAGGATATGAAGCTCACATCGCTCCTAGATCTTCGACATTCAAGAACTTCCATCTGATCCAGACAAACTCTGTTGGAGTCGTAGATAACTCGTACTGCGGTCCTAATGACATGTGGAAGATGCCAGTCTTCAATCCGAGCATACATTCCTCTGTCATAAAGAAAGGTGACAGAATTTGTCAATTCAGAATCATGAAGAAGCAGCCTCCGATCAATTTCGTAGACTCTACGCTAGAAGATGAAGAAGATCGTGGAGGATTTGGCAGCACTGGAGTGAAGTGATGGATTCTAGAAACAAAGCAGATGCTGAAGATATGCTCGCAACTGTAGGAAACTACATAAACGCGATCTATCGTGAGAATCAGACAAATCTTCGAATCATATCAGCTTTGAACGAGAAGCTGATCGAGAAAGACAACCGAATTCATGAGCTAGAGAAGGAACTAGAAGAATGGAAGAGCCGTTCGAAGTAGAAGTTTTGAAGTATCCAACTGAAGAAGACTGGAAGATGGTAAAGCTTCTGGCTATGAATACTGTCGGGAAGGAAGTCGTATCAGACAAAGATATGAGCTTGGAGCTCAAGAAGAAGTACTTGAGGTCTGAGCACTCGCCTATTCGCTATCTCCGGTTCGTCATCAAGATGCGAATTCCATACTGCAACTCGGTCCACTTCGTTCGTCATAAGCTGGGTGTAGAGCACTTCGTTCAATCCCAGCGCAATGATCGTCAAGACAATTATGACAGAAAGAAGGCTCCGCAGGACGCTCCAGTGTCTCACATCATGCTAGTGAATGCGCAAGAGCTCATGTTCATGGCTAGAAGAAGGCTGTGCGGCATGGCTGACAAGGACACTCAGAAGATCATGAGAATGATCGTAAAGGAAGTGCTGAAGACGAATCCAGAGTTCAAAGAAGTGTTAGTTCCTAACTGCGAGTATCTACACAGTTGTCCCGAGTTCTTCTCGTGTGGACGATACGACAAAGTCAGTGTAAATAATGCATGCTTGAAACTTTCATGACACTTGTCGGATTCATAGGTAGTGCAGCTTTCGCATTCTGTACAGCTCCACAACTGATTAAGGCATATAAGAGAAAGAGCACTGCTGACATCAGCTTGCTCTTTATTGTTATGTCTATAATAGGGAATGTATGTAGCGCAACTTATATCTTCTACACTAACTTTATTGCTAACTTTTGGCAATTGCCTCAGTATTTCAACTATTCAATAGCGTTAACTATGGTAGTGACGCTTCTGTGTATGAAGATACACTACGACAAGCGAAATAAATAATACATGAAAGATGTAAAACTAGCAAAGAACTTCAGTCTGTCTGAGTTCACTAAGACTGACGTGACTGACTATCAGCTGTCTCTTTTGAAGATTCTCGCTGGAGAGCTACAGAAGGTTCGTGACTTCCTTCAGGACTTCAAGTCAGGTAAGTCTGCCGTGTCTATAGGCATCAATTCTGGTCTGAGAACACAGGCTGACTATGATCGACTGAAGAAGAGCGGATACAACCCTAGCACTACTTCTGATCACTTCTGTGGACTTCAGCTTCAAGGAAAGCCGACAATTGGCGCTGCTGACATATCGGTGAAGAACTGCTCTCTGTCTCTGCGTGAGATCGCTAGCAAGATCATCGATCTAGACATGGATGGAGTTGTTCACTTTGGACAGGTGATCTACGAGACCAATCCTAAGACTGGTTCTGAATGGATCCATCTAGGAAATGACTGGAAGCTCATATTCCAGGACTCTGTCGATATAAGCAGAAAGAAATATCTCATGAGCTTAGACAACGGAAAGACCTATCAGACATTCAAGAGGAAGTAAATATGACAATTTGGCTATTAGTAGCTCTAGCAGCTTTCTTCGCAGTATATCTTGTTCTCTTCATTGTGTTCTCCGTGAAGACGTTGAAGGAATCTGACAAGATGTTCAGAATCGTAGACTCTCTGCTAGAAGAAGAGATCAAGAAAAGCAACAAAGAAAAGAAGAGGAGAAGTAAGAAGAATGGCTAAACTAGCAATTTCAGTAGCCGGCGGCGGGGCGCTCGGCATCGGACCACTTCAGTTCATGTGCAGGCTTGAACAAGATCTAGGAAAGAAGCTGACTGATCAGTCTATCGCTTTCGCTGGTACTTCGACTGGAGCTATCATAGCTGCCTGTCTGAATGAAGGCATGAGCGCACATGACATATTCGATCTGTATAAGAAGAATCTGAAGAAGATATTCACTAAGTATCCGTGGTACAAGCGTGCTCTTCCTACATGTCCTACTTATGACAACAGCAATCTGAAGAAGATTCTGAAGGAGAAGCTGAGCGGAACTATCGGCAAATGGAACAAGCCCATATTCATTCCTGTAACTTACATGAATGGAGAATCTGAAGAGAAGGTATGGGACTTGAATGACAGGAAAGTTGATAAGTGGTTCGCCGTCCTGACTAGCACAGCTGCTCCGACTTACTTTGACGTGATCGAGAAAGATGGTCAGAGTCTATGTGACGGTGGAATGTGGTCGAACGATCCTGTGATGTGTCTTCAAGCTGGTTTGAAGGCTAATCCTGACTACGCTAAGAAGAAGTTCAAGATCCTGACATTCAACACTGGAATGGAAACTCCAAACAAAGATAAGGGCAACAAGACATTAGTCGACTGGGGAAAGTACATCTTCAAGAAGTGGGTCGCTCGTTCTGGAAACTCTAACTACTTCGAAGCTAGAGCTAACGTCGGAGCCGACAACATATTCAGAGTATCACCAAAGATCGACAAATCGATCGAGATGGACGACATATCCGACAAGACGATCAACAAAGTGATAGAAATCTGGGATAAGTACTACGATTCCGTTCGAGATAAAGTCCTAAAGTTTGTAAAGGAGTAAATATGAATGTTGATGAAGCTATAGATCTGCTAGAAGCCAATGACATAAAAGTCATTATGTCTGAAGAGCAGAGAGAAGCTAGAAGGAAAAGAGCAAAAGAACGTCGGGAGCTTAAGAAGCTTGAGAACTACTGGTTTGTGAAACGCTGCGGTAAAGGTCCTTACTACGTCAGAATCTTCATGAAGCTCGGAGATCTCGGGAATGGCTGGTGGCAGGAAGGAAGCTCAGAACATCCAGAGTACCGTGGATATCCTACTCTAGCAGCAGTAAAAGCTGCATATTCCGGTGTGATAGAAGAACTCCTTGACGGAAAGACACTTCGCTGGGAAGACGGTGAAGCTCCTCAGAACAGGATTCGCATGATTTTAGGAGATCAGATCCCTTCAAGAATCAGAGCAAAGATAGATGCTGACCTAAAGAGAGGAATGAAAGAAAGCATTCACTATCCTAACGAAGACGACTAGTTGTTAGGATTGATAAGTCTCTTCTCGAAGTACTCAGGCAGGTACTTCGAGAATTTTTTGTGTTGGAAGTCGAATGTAGAGTCAAGAATGAATGTCTCTGCATAGTCAGTCTGGCTTCTCACAGATCTTCCGCTAGCTTGCAGAAGCTTCTGCCACATCTTGTTCTGGTACCATAGAGGAACTTCGTCGGCAAGTGTCTTCGTTCTAACGTTTCCTAGAGAGTCCCACGGAAGCTTGACGATGATCTGGAACTGAGACAAGTCGTCATGCAAGTCGATTCCTTCCGTCAGTGAAGATGAAACGAGAACAGTGTCGCTGCTCACCATGTGCTCTTCTAGAATGTCTTCATTTCTGACTTCGTCTAGACGGACTAGAATTCTTCTGTCGTGTAGATTCTCTTTCAGGTACTTCGAGATCTTCATATTGCCAGTGTGAATGATTCCCCGCTGTCCTTTGTGCTTGTCTAGAATGAACTTGACCGTCTTGACGATAGTGTCCATGTTAGCGCTGTCTTGCAGGTCGTGGTAGTTAGTCTTGCAGTTGCCTATGTTGATGATTGGCGCATTCTTCGGATCGAATGTAGAGTCAACATCGACGAAGCAGCACTGATCAGGCCTGATACCTATTGATGAGGTGAAGTTAGAGAAGTTCAGAATCGTAGCAGACATGAAGATAATCTTGTCAGCTAGCTTGTCGAAGTACTTCTTGAAGATCCAGTCGACATTCACAGGAACGATCTCGAGTGACCTGTCCTTCTTGTTCCAGTTGTACACCCAGGAGTCTGTCGGATCACTCTTCTCGTATGCCTCTAGCTTTGTAATAGTCTCAAGAATCTCACGCTTGTGCTTGAACTTGTTGCTCTTCTTCTCTGCTCCGCGATCAATGACTTTCTTAACGTCATTTTCTCGAACTCTCTTGTTCTGCTCTGCTTCGTATGCTACCATGTCTTTGTATATGTTCTCTGACAGAGACTTGCAGATGTTGATATACTTCTCCATCTTTGTCGTAGGCTTAGAAGACGACTCTAGATCAATTGACTTGATGAATCTCAAGTCTTCCTTGTCTAGTCTCTTCTCTGCTTCGAACAGCTTTATCATTCGATCTGCGCTGAATCGAATCGTTCCGACATCAACGAGGAAGTCTTCGAGAAGATGAGCTTCATCTATGATTAGCATATCTCTCTTCGCAGCATCTCCCTTAGGAGCGATAGCGGAGCTGAGTATAGATGTGTTCGCCAAGAACATCTTAGCATCAGCTGCTTCCTTAGCTGCATTGTAGTATGGACACATATCGTTTGCGCGACAGTATCTCTTGATTCCTATCGATGTCGAGTCACAACCTTGACACGGTCCTTTGTCGCACTTGACTGAGTCATTCACGACACAGTCATAGTTGCTCTGTCCTTTCAACATCTTGATCGGGAACTTGTTCTGAAAGTCTCTCCAGTACTGATCCTGAAGAGCTTTGTTAGTCACCACGATGTAGCTGCTGTTCGCCAGCATCGATTCGTAGATCGCTATGCCCGACTTTCCAGATCCTGTAGGCATCTGCGCTACTATGTACTTCTTGTCAGTATCTCTAACGGCGTCTAGAAACTTCTGCTGTTCTGGACGTATCTTCTCGTATGGAAAGTCAATTGGCATAATATACTATGTCTCCGTTTACTTTGAATGAAATGCTATCTAAATCTAGAACTTTAGCTTTGTCGCTAACTGTCTCTGTTGGTTTTATGACACAGAAAGAACCAATTCCGTACACGATCTCTACTGACGATAGATGATCTTTGTACTTGATCTGAAAGTGATAGTTCTCCCACTCGTCGCTGTCGTCGTTCCAGATGAAGTCTTTGAAGTCTAGATTGTAGAGATTCTGATAGAAGAACTCCATGCATGACCAGATCAAGTCTTTGTCTTCCCCTTTATACTCATACAACAGACTCTCTTCTTCGAAACACAGTCCTTCCTTGACGATCTCTCTAAGCTTCTTGAGCATCAGGTCGTTCTTGTGCTTCTTCTTAACTAACTCAAATATACCAGCAAATCCTTTCCCTTTGTACTCGGAAAGACTGCCTTTTCTGAGAATTATTCTATTCATTATGATAAAAATAATAAAAAATGCTCAAAACAGAATACAGAATACCGATTTTAATCTATATTTCTTTCCAGAACAGCCCACGAGGTGTATAAAGTTATGAGTGAAAGAAAGAAGATCATGCTAGTCGATCTGGCTAACATGGCTATACGAACTGGCATGGCGTGCTATCGCGATGATCCTACTGACACAATGTACAACGGTTGGAAGACTGAAATTCTGAAGAATATGGACAATCTGATTCAGACATTGCAGGCAGACTCCGTCATTCTGTGTCTAGAAGGAAAGAAAAACTGGAGATACGGAGTCTACGAAGAGTACAAGTCTAATCGAAAAGAGGCTAAAGCGAAGTCAGTATTGGACTTTGACCGCTTCTATCCGATGTGCGACGACTTCTTCGACAAGCTGAGAAAGTATGTCCCGAACATCTATCAGCTGAAGGTTGACTGCGCTGAGGGAGACGATCTGATCGCTACTCTTACTAAGAATCTGACTCCGAGATATGAAGTGATATGCGTATCGACTGACCGAGACTTCTATCAGCTTCTAAAGTATGACGGCTATCGGCAGTACAATCCGATCAAGCGTCAGTTCGTGTCAGTAGTGAATCCTGAGAGATATCTGCTTGAGAAGATCATCGTCGGAGACAAAGGAGACGGTGTTCCTCATGTCAAGCCTAGAGTATCTGTCAAGACGGCATCAAAGATAGTCGATGAAGGTCTAGATGAGTGGCTAGACAAAGAGGGCCTTCGAGAGAACTTCGAGCGAAACAAGACTCTGATCTCCTTCGACTGCATTCCTGTCGAAGTACAGGTCAAGATCATGGAAGAGTTCAAGAAGCTCAGATTCCAGCCGATGAGCAAGAGAGACTTCAGCGAATTCTTGTCTGCCATCGGATGCAACAATCTATTCTTCGAGACGCCGGAGTACGTGAACACATTCAGCAAACTGGAGATGATCCATGTCGACTAATCCTAAGAAGTTCAATCGTTTCTATATCGATGTCTTGAACTCCCTCAAGACATACTCGACTTGCTCTCGTCTACAGGTAGCAGCGATCTTAGTCAAGGATTCACGAATCCTCAGCTCTGGGTACAACGGTGTCGCTAAGGGATGCTGTGAGTGCAACAAGATGTACGCGAGAAGCACTGACGGACGTATTCTCTTTACTAACTATCTGACGAAGCAGGTCACTCCGATGAATGACGAACAGTATCGAAAAGACCATCACGAGTTCGCCGACAAGTACGAGATACATGCTGAAATGAACTGCTTGGGATTTGCTCTGAAGAACAACACGGACATATCTGGTGCACAGTTGTACCTCACTACGAGTCCGTGCTTGAACTGCTCTAAGTTGATCATAGTCTCCGGAATCAAAGAAGTCTACTTCTTAGAAGAGTATGATGACACTTCTGGAGTGTCATATTTGCTCAATAACGGGGTATTATGCGAGAAAATTGAGAAATAATATCTCTTAAATCGTGGCAATATACCACGATTTTCTTGTGTTTTGAGCTATCTCTATAAATAAAGAGAATAGAATTCAGGAGCTGTAAAATGGCTGAATACAAGAAACTATTGAATGAATCTTTCATCAACGATGTTAATTCGAATCGTGAAGATGAGGGCAAGACACTCTATATCGAGGGTGTCTTCATGGGTGCAGAGAAGAAGAACCGCAACGGAAGAACATATCCACGTGCTCTGATCGAGAGAGAAGTAAACTCTTTCAACGAGTACATCAAGAACAATGAAGCTATCGGCGAGCTAGAGCATCCAGAGTACGCTAAGGTAAATCCTAAAGAGGCTGCTATCAAGATCGTCTCGCTGAGAATGGACGAAGACTTCGCTATCGGTAAGGCTAAGGTGCTTGAGTATCTTCCTAACGGAAAGATGCTAGCTGGTCTTCTACAGGATGTCAGAATGGGCGTCTCCTCTCGTGGAGTTGGCGACGTCGATGAGTCGACTGGTATCGTAGAGAGCAACTTCCATCTGATCACTATCGATGCTGTTTACGGCCCATCTTGCAGTGACGCCTATGTCAACGCAGTGAACGAGTCTTATGAGTGGGTGCTGAACGAGTCTACTGGTCTATACATCGAGCAGAGGATCCAGCATACTCCAGAGGAAGCTATCGCTACTCTAGAACCCGCTAAGGAAGCTTTCGACAAGAAGCTGTCTAAGGAAGGATCTAAGGCTATCGCTGAAGCGTTCAAGGAATTCCTAGACGTATACAAGCACATCTAATATGAGAAATCTGGGTTTAGAAATAGCCCAGATTTTCTTAAATTTAGAATATCATAGAGGTAATTATGAATTCTGAAATCATCAAAAACCGTGTTCGAAAGATCGTCGAAGATCTTCTGATTGACCATGTAGGCAACTTCGTAAACGACTTCGAGTTTGGTTCAGCTGATGATCCCAGCGAAGCAATCGAGAAGTTCAATGTAACGTATGGAAAATATATGGCCGAGTTCGACAAGGCTATTCTGGACGGTGCAGTCAAAGGAATCAACAAAGCTTGTAATGAGACTTTCTTACACTGCTTGAGCCGTGCTGTCGAAGAGGGTTCTCTTGAACAGGCTAGAGCTGACATTCTGGAGAACGAGTGGAACAGCTATGACGAGCAGAATCTCTCTGGCCTTGTCCAGGATCTTGAAGCAACTATCCAAGAAGAGGAATAGATGAAACTACCAGAAGCTCTCACAATTCTCGAATCCGAAAAAGTGAAAGTCATAAAGACTCCAGAACAGATCGCACGACGTCGCTGGCGTTCTAAAGTTCGCAGAGCACAGAAGAAGACAGCTGTGCTCATGGCGAAGCTCGACAAGATGTATGATCGAGTTATAGACTTTGATCGGGATCTTGAAGCTCCTTGGATCAGCAGAGCACTAGCTAACGAGGACTACAAGTCAGTAAAAGAAGAGAAAGAGCGGATCAATAAGCTGTATCAGAAAGACGTAGCAGAGCCGTTCGACAAGATCGCAGATGATCTATACCGAGCTATCGATCACAACAGAGACTGTGAGCTGTTCAAGCTTCTCTCGAAGATGTGCCGAAAGATAGAAGGGATCCAGTTCTTCCACAGTGGAGCTTGTCCAGAGACAGACCAGATGAGAAGAATCAACGACGTCTGAGTTATCGTAAAGAAATTGTAAAGAAGTACCGGGGTTAACATTACTCCGGCGCTTTTGTATATTTTGAATATGACATTCTTTGAAATGCTTGCAGAGGAAGAGAGACGGAGAGAACGAGCCACAAATGTTCGTAATTACTTTGAGCGTAAGAGACAAGCCGAAGAAATTATAGAGCAGATCCGTTTGAGAGAGCATATAAATGGTCTTCTCTCTGAGTATGGCGAAACTCTGGGTAAATATGCAGACTAATGTTTTTGACTATATTTTGATACTATGAATAGCAGAGATGTAGAAGAGTTGCATTCAACCATCATTAGAGCTAGCAGGGTTAGAGAGATTAAGGAGTATTTTATTAAAAAGCGCTTTGAAGAACAGGAAATTTTGGGAATTAGACATAAATATATTGAATTTGTGAAAAATAGAACCGTATTATGAGACCATTTGACCTACTGTGCAAGCTGTTTGAAGCTGATCCGATAACTGTCGTCACCTGGACGCTGATCGTTATAGCGTTCACTTTTCTTGCAGCTTTCATAGGATATGGATTATTTTCTATATTTCTTTAAGAGAGGCATCGGGTGAATATTAGCGAAGAAGACTACAAGATCGTATCTGAGCTGTTCTCTGAGATAGCTAAAGGGTGTAAATGCAAGTTGACTCTGAATTCTGACACTATGTTCGCATCTGTTAACTTCAATAAAGAGAATAGAGTCCTTCACATGTGCTACATATTCGGAAATCGCAGAGTATTCATCGATGACGGCGAAATGATAGCTTGGATAGACGTATCGAACAGGGACAACCTCAGAGAGAGGATAGAACACTACATCGGCGGATGGAGGGAGTCAGCGAAGTGAAGCTAGACAACTTTGTTCTGTGGAAGTTCAAGACTGTAGAAGGAGTTCTATGCGGAGCTCGTTCTATGGATATATTCAGCACTGGACTCAAGTACAACGGAAACTGCTGTCGAATCGACTATGACATAAAGAACAACACAGCTACTCTTGTTGATCTTCTAGACGGTGGAAGAGAAGTGTTCAAGTGCAAGTTCAGAGATATTGTCGACTGCTTGAAGCGTGTAGACATGTATCACGAGAGACAAGACGATAGACACGAGAGCAGCCGAATTCCATTCGCTGGTGATCCTGACGAACCATAAAACGTTAAAATTTAGCTACAAATAGCAGAAATCTGGTAGATTTTTGTATATTTTCACTGTATGCTAAAGAGAACAAGACAAACATTCATCACTTCTGACACTCATTTCGGACACTCGAACATCATCAAGTACTGCAAGAGGCCGTATCACGTCGAAGGTGGAAACAAGAATCCTGCTAACGTTCCTGAAGTGCAGCGCATGAACGAAGACATTCTGAAGATGTTCGACGATCTTCCAGCTAATTGCGACATCTGGCACTTGGGAGACTTCTGGTTCAACGGAAATCCAAAAGCGTTCAATCGTGAGGAAGAACTCTCCGAGATCATCCAGACAGTCAGAAGGATAAAGGGGAATGGTAGAAGAATCTTTCTCGTTCTAGGAAATCATGACACGGGAAGACTCCTAAATAAGACGAGAAATGACTACTACTTGGTTGTCGGGTTCGACAAAGTCTATGACACTCCAGTACTTCTAGAAGACAAGTGGATTCTGTCTCACGAGCCAGTATGGATCGAGCGTGGTTCTCGCTTCGTCAATCTCTACGGCCACACTCATGATCTCGTGATTCCTGAGGACTACTTCTGCTATGATCAGGAAAACTACGCTAGAGACGTGAGATCTGGCATCGTTCCGGAAATGAGATGGCCAGAAAGAAAAGTAAATTTAGAGAACTACAAGAACGTCTGTCTAGATCACTTGCATGGGATAGCAGAATGGAAAGGAGATGAATTATATGTCAACAAAAAACTCTGGGAATAGCTCTTTAGGCGGCGGATTCATCGGGCTATGGACTCTAGCTTGTGTGATTTTGCACTTTTGCGAAATTGGAGCATTTGCTGATTGGCCAGTCACTGCTTGGCCTTGGCACTGGTCATGTCTGTTCTTCTTCTGGTGGTCATTGATTATCGCTTTTCTATGCATAATCATATACGTCATAATTTCTCTGCTACAGAATAAATAGGCTATGTCCACCAAAAGTGTTTCTGAAAGGAATAAAATGAACTATCAAGAATTAACACAAGAAGAAATCCTATGCTGGTATGACGGCCCATTGATCGAAACCCTCAGGGACAAGGACGGTAATCCCTATATCGCGTACAACGACATCCCTGATGATGTGATTCTTGCCCGAGTCAGCAATGAACTGCTGATTAAGATGATTAAGAATCAGATCTCAATTTCAGAGTGTTTCAGGACTGGCTCGAAGAAATGGAAATGGGACACCGAAAAGCAAGACTATGTAGAAATCACAGAGTTCAATCCAGATGACTTGCTTGACGATACTGTCTATTTCAAAGATATCTGTTATTTTGAACATGACAAGAATTATCTTAACACACTAGAACACAAAGAAAAATGATGAAGGTTTAACGGTGCTTTCAAAATGAGGAATTCAAACTAGCAACACTTTGGGTGGACATAGCCAATAAATAACTCATTATGAGGTATTTGTTCATTTTCATTACGATCATAGGTATGCTCATCGCGATGAGCTGTGTCAACGACAGTCCATCTAGTGAAGCAGAATATCAGTTCGAGAAGTCACTGACGAAGGAACAGCTAAAAGAAGAGATCGAACAGATAAAGCTAGATGATTCTAGAATGTTCTGTCTAGTCGTATGCGGAACTCTCATCGTTCCTATGAATGACGAAGATCGTAACGACTGGTCAAGGGTCTCTCTTTGTCGAATCGATATGTGTCACTTGACAGAAGCGTGCACAAAAGGGACTGACAAACTTAAGGAAAGATTGAGGAACTGCACAGACTCATACGCTAAGAAGGACAGTCTATGATTATCTTAATTCCAGTAGCAGTCTGTGTAACTTTTGTAGCGATCTTATTGATCGATAACAACTAACTGGAGAACTATATGGATAAAGAACTTAAAGATACTGAACTAGAGAATGCTAAAGTCAAGAGCACTAAGAAGCTAATCAAGCCTATCAGCGTGAAGATGCCTCTTCTTGGTGCATTCGCTGGACTATTTACTTCACTAGCTGTAGGCAACGGAGTAGGGTGGAACATCTTGCACTTCTTTCTCGGCTGGTACTATGTAGTATATAAACTCGCATATCTGATCTTCAGTCCAGGGAACTAGCTCACAAAATATGAAAATTTAGCGATTTTCTGGTTTAGAAATCTCCTTAAATTACGTATATTTGTAGTGTAAGGAGCTAAAATGAACAATAAACTGATCGTATTTCGTGGAATTCCCGGTTCTGGAAAGTCTACGATGGCTAAAAGCCTTCAGAAATCCTACATCTGCGCTGGATATACTACAGCACTCTACGAGGCTGATATGTACTTCATGACTGAGTCTGGCGAGTACAAGTTTGACGGAAAATTACTCGGAAAAGCACATGAATGGTGCAGAAATCAAGTGTCTGAAGCTCTTGACCGCTGCCAAGTCGTCATAGTGGCTAACACTAATCTGACAGAGAAAGAGATGAAGATATGGGAAGATCTAGCTAAAGAGAAGAATTCTGATATGGACGTCTTCCATATCCTCACAAACTTCGGTACGATACACGGCGTTCCTCAAGAAACTATCGATAAGATGAAAGAGCGAGAGATTGATTGGCCTGGCGAGATCAAGATAACCGCAATGCAGAGGACTAAGAAATGAACAGATTGACATTAGATAAGTGCCTAGAGTACGAGAAGCTTGGCTGGCTGAACAAGCACGAGTCTGCTGACGGAAAGTTGATCGGGTTCAAGTACTCACTACAGACTGTATATGATCACGCTTGGGACGAGATCACGTTACAGTGCCGTGGAATCGTGTTCGAGAAGTCAACTGGAGCCATTGTTGCGCATCCATTCAACAAGTTCTTCAATGCCGAAGAGATCTGGGCAGAAGATAAGAAACTTGCAGAAGTCGGAAATATTCTGGATTCCATCGGCAACGGATTTGAGCCAAACTCGACACGAGAGTTTTACGCTATGGACAAGATTGACGGATCTCTCGGAATCTTGTTCTACTATGACGGCAAGTGGATCATCAAGACTGGCGGATCTTTCGACTCAGAGCAAGCTAAATGGGCTCAGAAGTGGTTCGACAAGAACATAGACAAGAAGAAATTAGTCAAAGGCTGGACATACTGCTTCGAGATCGTATGGGACGGAGACCCGCACGTCTGTCACTATGACTACGAAGGACTTGTTCTCCTAGCATTCTTTGATCATGTGCATCGCGAGTCGCTACCTGGCGATATGATAAAAGTAGCTGAAGAGCTGGGCGTCAGATACGCTGAGTCTATACCGTTCTACACATACGACGAGATGGTCTCTTACGCTAGAGGATTAGACGTCGATCATGAAGGCTTCGTGGTTACGTTCAGATCTGGCTTCAAGGTCAAAGTGAAGGGACTGGCTTATCTAGCTAGATTCCATCTGATCTCTGGAATCACGAAGAGAGATGTTAGAGATCACTTCGATGTCGAGAATCTGCAGGTCGATCCCGAGTACAAGTCCGCTATTCCTGAAGAGTGCACAAAGATGAAGCAGTACGCTGAAGAGCTTGAACAAGAGTGTCAGTCACTGTATCGAGATGTTCAGAACGTATGCTCTAAGATCTCCGGTCTGACTGGACGAGTGCGTTATGAGACTGCTATCGAAGAGGGCGGAAGTCTCACTGGTTCTCTAGCCGTTCAAGTCGCTAACGGAAAGAAGGTAAACGATCGCATATTCAGACACGTAGTAGATCGTCTGAAGAAGCGCTACAAAGAAGACGATGATCTATTGTAAACTTTATTTTACTATTTACGAAATCCGAAAAAGTTAGTATATTTTCAATGTGCTAAATCGAGAGATGGTAACAGCAATTTTGATATGCAATGGTTCCGCATCAAATTCCATCTCGTCAAACTGTGAACCGAAGGAAGATAACTAATGAACTTCTATGCACAAATGGAAGACATTCTGAAGAAGAACAAGACTCTGACAGAGAATGGCGGAGTCGGTTACGAAACATCCGGAAACGCTCTAGTAGACATGAACTACAAGGTAGCGTCTTATCGTGGAGTTGCTGAGCAGGCGATTCTGTCTGACTTCTTGAAGGCGTTCGCTGAGACTCCCGAGCTCGCTCTTAAGTGGATGTTCTACGCTGGCGACATTCGTGGCGGTCTCGGAGAGCGTCGTCTCTTCAAGATCCTCGTGAAGAACGTTCTGCCGAAGTATCCGCATCTCATCAAGTGGATTCCTGAGTACTCTCGCTGGGACGTGATCACTGAGCTGCTAGGCACTCCGGTCGAGGGTGAAGCCGTCCAGCTGATCAAGGAACAGCTCAACGCTGACCGTGAAGCTATGAAGGCTGGAAAGCCGATCACTCTTCTCGCAAAGTGGCTGCCGTCTGTGAACACTTCTTCAAAGGAGACCGTGCGCAAGGCTAACATCCTTTGCAGCAAGCTCGGAATGAAGCCAGCTCAGTACCGCAAGACTCTGTCTGCTCTACGCAAGTACTCTAACGTGATCGAAGTCAAGCTGTGCAAGAACGAGTGGAGCGACGTGAACTACGAAGCTGTTCCTTCTCAGGCCAACCTGAAGTACAAGGACGCCTTCCTGAAGCACGACGAAGCCCGTCGTCGTGAGTTCCTCGGCAAGCTCACTGCTGGTGAAGCGAAGATCAACTCTGGCGCTGCTTTCCCGCACGACATCGTGCACAAGTATGGCCACTGGGGTCAGCTTGACGCAGCTCTCGAGGGTATGTGGAAGAACCTTCCGGCAGTAGAGATGACCAAGCCGTTGATCGTCGTTCGCGACGGCTCTGGCTCTATGGAGTCTCCGCTCGCTGGTCGTGGATCCTGCACTGCTCTTGAAGTCGCTACGGCTCTCGCGATCTACTGCTCTGAGCATGCTGCTCCTGGATTCGAAGATCAGTTCATCACGTTCTCTGGTTCTCCTAAGTACGTGAAGCTGTCTAAGAACATGACGCTGCGCGACAAGCTGACTCGTGCCTATCAGGAAGCTGACTGCTCTAACACGGACATTCAGAAGACGATGGAGCTCGTACTCGACACCGCAGTGAAGAACCACTTGAAGCAGGAAGACATTCCTGATGTGCTGATCATCTCCGACATGGAGTTCGATGGCGCTACGACTTGCTCTTCATACGGCTGGGCTCCTGTTCGCGACCATCGCTCTATGGACACTGTCTTCGAGACGATCCGCAAGGAGTTCAAGTCTGCGGGCTATGAGCTGCCTGGCTTGATCTTCTGGAACGTGAACTCACGCACTAACGCAGTTCCTCTCCAGACGAACAAGTATGGTCTCAAGCTTCTGTCTGGATTCAGCCAGAACGTGATCAAGATGGCTATGTCCAACAAGCTTGATCCCTTCGAGACGCTGAAGGAGACTCTGCTCTCTCCTCGCTATGAGGTCATCAAGTGAGCAAGAAGCGCTGGAAGTGCTACGTTCTGATCCAAGGCGAAGAAGAAGTCTTCAAGCGCTACGGATCAGACGAAGCTAAAGTCAGGGAAGAGCTCTCGAAGTTTCTGTCGGAATCCTACGGACACGTATTTCAGATACAGTCTGTAGAGCCAGACAAGACAAAGACCCTCTAACAATATCCAGCAGAGAACCTGCTGGATATTGTTATATAAATAAAAAAAGAGGTTTATATGAACAAATATCAAGCTTTTAACATAATTCACGATGCTGGTCTGAAAATAGTAAAAGAATCAAAAGAGAGTTTTGAAGACTATTTTGATAAAATCGACGATGCTATGGACTATGCTGGCGGTCAGGATGACTTCCACGATTCAGGTATTGAACTGGATATGCTAGCACAGGTTTGCTACGACCGAGGTCTTAGTGTCGAAGATGCTATCAAAAAGATCAAGAAGGCTACTAGCCACGGAATTAAGGATCTATCAGATGCATTCCCTGATGTAGATGGTTCTGATCTAGACGAATATATCGATGATGATAAAGAAGCTTATGGGCGTCTACTTGATGCTATGCAAACTGCATCTGTGAGAGGGAAAGGACTTTCTAAGATCTATACTGCAATTACTGGAAAAGAAGCTCCTAAGGAAACTTCTTTCGAAAGAGAAAAACGTGAGTTCGGAGTATTGAGACAGAAGATACTAGAGGTATTCAAAGAAGCTGGGTATTCTGAATCGGATTTAGCTAGTGTTGGATTTGAATTTGAAAATTATGACAATAGACCAAACACGGAAATGGAATGGGGATTTGGCAGGCCTTCAGATGGATATAGGTATAACGACGAATGGAAAGCTGTAAAAGAATGGCTAAATGCTGCCAAGATCGTAGCTAATAATTTTGATGAGATCAGAGAACGTAAGAAATTCATAGATCAATATTCCGAAACACTCGAGAGCTTAAATTCGGAATGGCTTAGCGATGTTGATAACATATCTGTTCTAATTTGTGGTTTCGAAGGAACTAACTATGTACCTGGCGGAAAACATCTCTCACATCTGAGCAATAATGACTTCTTCCGATACATGCTAGACTATCGTCTGAGAAAGAAAGGCTATTCGGAAGAGAGTTATGCTGATTGGAGAAAGGCAAGAAGACTCTTTACAAAAGCCAGTTAATGACTTCAATTTTTAACACTGAAATCCAGCAGAGAACCTGCTGGATTTTCTTATATTTGAAACATGGACATCAAGCCTAAGACTTATGTATTCACTGTCAGATTCAAAGAAGGACTTTTCTCAACAGACTGGGAATTCAAGAACGTCGTCATTGAAGACTGCGTTGACGTGAAGAGCGCATTGAACAAGCTGAGAGGAAGGTTCAAGATCGACAGCAAGCTGATAATAGACAACATCTATAGTGAGGAAACATGAAGATCCATTCTAAGTTCAAAGATTACTATGACTCCGCTCTTGGGTCTTTCTTAGACTCAGAAGTTGTATTCAAGAGAATGCCGAGCATAGAGCCTCACAGCATATTAGACTTTCCTTCTCTCGGTGAAGACTTTCACGGGCTTATGCACAGCCCACGAAGCTACCTATCCGAGCACAGAGGATTAGTGATAGATCCATTCCTGAAAGAGCGATGCGAACTATACTCGTTCTGGGTTGGATTCTGCGGAAAGTACTATCCGTTCGTGACTCCAGGCGGAACTGTAGGAGAGATGGTCTGGTCTAGATTGTCTAAGGACGCAGTCAAAGATCCCATGAGCACTGAGCTGTCTAAATTCTTCAAAGAGACTGTCAGGTTCAATGTAGAGCCGTCTGACTTCGCTACAGTGTCAAAATTCAGTCGATTCGATATAGACTTCAAGATGTCTATCGGAATGAAGATTCCAGATAATCTGATGTCTGACAACTTCAAGAATCCTGAAGAGACTATATTCTGGAAAGACGAAGCATTTGAGAGATTCGGTCCTATCTTCATGGCAGTCTTTCCTGTTCAGAGCAAGTACGTATCCGATCGAGACAAAGCGAAGATCTGGATATTCAAGAACCCATGCTTGAAGACGATCGGATTCCAGCGAGTAAAAGATCCATACACGGCGCTATGGGAGATCGAGCACTGGATCGACAGTCATGCTCGTCCGGATGACGCAGTCGTTCCCGTTGGAGATGATCTGACTAGACTACAAGCTTACGGATTTGACAAGAAGACGAGCTTCAGAAAAGCTAAGGAGACAAAATGAACACAACATTTATCGTTATATTCGCAACAATAGTTATATTTTTTGTGATAATCTGCGTAACCATTCTAATCAGCGACTGGTTGTCAACGCTGTGCAAGCACGAATGGGAGATGATAGAGAAAGTTAGCGTAGATACACATGGTGCTAACGACTATGACCGCATCTATCTTCGATGCAAGAAGTGCGGTGAAGTAAAGTGCAAAGAAATGCGATAAAACTATTTAGATTTCACCACAATTTTCTTATATTTGTAGTGTAGAGGAGGTAAACGTGGTAGACAATTTTGATAAAATCGCTGAATGGATCGACAACCAGATGGCTGTCAATGGACAAGATGGAGATTGCTACTATCTCCAGCTGCTTAGGCGTCAAGCGGACGATCCGAAGATCGACGGAAAGCCAGATACCAAGTACCACGGCAACATGCACTCACGTTCCATCAAGGACTACTTGATCAAGTCGTCTAATCATCTGCTGGACGTTAAAGACGACATCATATCTCTTTGCAAGATGTTCAATGTCAGAGCTTACATTCGACTCAACAAGCGAAACTACAAGAACATCGCATTGGAGATGTTGAAGCACATCGCTGAACAGTGCGCCTCTGGCGAAACTTATTCTTCTCCTTTCCATCTGGTAGCTTCGGCCTGCGGTCAATGCTGCCAGGCAGGAAAAGCCAAGACTTGGCTCGTCGACCTTGACAAAGAGTATCTGCCATACGAGAAAGAGATTGTTGATATGATATGTGAATGTCAGCCCATCTCTAACGTGATACAGACTTACTCTCTTGAAGGGGCCATCAGCTTAGACGAGGCTAAGGGCTGGTATCTATCTGACCATTTCTTGACGCTACCGACTAAGAACGGTAAGCACATCGTCTGTCCGCCTTTCAACAAGATGGCTTTCCAGCAGATGTGGGATAAGTCAGAAAATTTGAAGTCGATGAAGATGATCGATATTCACAAGGACAACCCTACTATTCTCTATGTTCCATAAGGAGTCACTATGAAGAGACTAAGCATCTATGAAGAGATAAGCTGCGACATGTGTGGACAAGCAATGTCCACTGACTCTAGCAAGATGTTCATTGAAGGACAATATCTCGGCGATAGGTATGTAACAGAGATCGTCGACTTATCGGTCATCTATTCCGGAACTGAGTTCAAGTGTCTATGCCATGACTGCAAAAAGAAGATTCTAGAGAGTGCTATCAGCAGGTTGTAGTGATGACGTTTCAAGAATATGATCAGATGAATGAGCGATGCATAATGTACAGGGCTAAAGCTCTCGAAGCGATAGTCGACATCGCAGGTCTTGACATTGACATATACTATGCTCACTCGTATCTGTCTCAGTGCAGTGAAGACACTCTGAGCTACAATATAGAGTCAGATGACGGTTTCGAGTATGATGGAGAGATGAAGATATCCATATTAGAGCTTTATCTGAAAGGATATATCGAACTAGCTAAGCAGAAATACAAAGGAAACTAAAGATATTGGACACACGTTCTATCTTGATGGCTGGATAATTTCTATATTTCAAATCAACAAGGAGACAAAAATGGAAGCAATTCTATACATATTCATATTCTTCGCTGCACTAGTAGCAGTTCCACTGGTCTATTGCATAATTCAGTGGATCAAGTACGGAAATGAGATTCCGACGACAATCTTTCTGTCTATCGTCGAAATTGCATTCCTTGCAATTGTAATAGCTACATGTTACAATTGGTCCAGACCGATCGAGACTACCGTAATCGACGCTGACGGTAAAGTGATCACCATAAGATCAGAGAGACATCAGCTTGATAAGAACGGAGATGAAGTCACGTTCCATATCGACGGGAGATTCACTACGTTCTGCAATGTCAAGAAAGTGACTTATCGTTATCTTGACGAGGACTAACATGAAAGAGCCAAAGTTTCCAGTTTCTGATACGGAGATGCTCGATCTGATCAAGAAGTACCCATTCTTGAAGTACAAGAGAATCATGTCAGACCTTAGCGACTTGTACTCTTCTGACGAAGACAACGTGAAGCACAACTGGTACAAGGTCTGGGACTGCAGTGGCTGGGAAGAGCTGTGGAAGAAGCGCTATCTGCCTCGTTTGTTCGAATGGTATGACAAACAAGACGAAGAGACCAAGAAAGCATTCGTGATACGCGACGTGAAAGAGAAGTATGGAACTCTTCGAATATACAACTCTCACGAGGGTGAGCTCGAGTTCATAGTAGAGTCGCTATCTAGATTTATCTGCTCCAAGTGTGGCGCTGAACCGAGAGACGAGAGCGGAACACGACTCATCTGGCAGTCAAATGGATGGATAACACATCTATGCAAAGCATGTGCTAAAGCGGAGATGCCTGGAGTTCATCTTGACGATGTGGAAATCCGACCTGGCGGATTCGGATATAGTAGATGGTCCAGAGAGGGCACCACTGAAGTTGAATATGAAGAGACTCCGGATGGCTGGCTAAAGAAGAAATCCGAAAAATACACACCGAACACTGTCAAGATCGTAGGAGAAAGTTCAGTATGACATATATCGAGATAAAAGACGGCGAGCCGATAGACTTCTTTGATGGCTTCTACTGCGGGAATTGTGCAAATCACTTCTTAAAAGACCAGAGAGGATTAAAAGAGCATCTTGAAATTCTCTGGGACGATGATCACGACCGGAAGTCTAAGAAGTCTAAGTACTGCCAGAAGCAATGGAAGAAGCTTTTTGACGAGTATCACTCAAAGAAGAAGATGAAGGATGGAATCCGAATAGGATTCTTCGAACAAGACGCCAAAGAAGTTGTCAATATCATGAAGCAGTTCGAAAAGAATCTTGCAGAGATCGGGTACAAGATCGATGGAAACTTGGCAAACATAGTAGAGAGGAAGAAATGATAGATGTAAGTTCAGCAAGATGGCTAGTCGATGAGATAGATGACCTACTTGAAGAGGTGACTGATGAGGTAGGAGATATTTCACAGATCGATCGAGCTAAGTACAAGATTGAGGAGCTGAGGAATGAGCTAGATTCGCTTGAAGAAGATGAAGATGATGTTCCAGATTTGACGACATACGATCTGTCGGGTTTCAAGAGCAACGTCATCGACTCTATTCCTGCTAAAGCTTCACTGAAGTTCAGAATGGACGTAGAAGAAATGCTAAGGAGGTTCGAACATGTCTACTGATGAAGAACAGTTCAAAGAGATTCAGACCAAGTGCATCATCGAGAGAGGACACTTGTTCGAGTTAGGTCTTGAGTGCTTCTCGAAGATCGACTTTGAGGACGTGACTGATATGCTCAACTACCGAAAGACAACATTCACAAATGTTGGAGGTGACAACTCGATCGAGCAGTGGCGCATATCCAACAGTCCAGGCGAATACGAGGTGAACGAGATCCGTCAGTACATCTACTCGATCATGTTCGAAGCTATCGAGAGATTCATGTTGGAGTTCGAGGCGGATCTCCAAGCTACGGAGCCAAACGAAATCGAACTTCTAGGCGAGTACTTCAATCACGATAGCGGGCTATATGTCAAAGTCACGGTAGATGCTGTCGAGTTCGAGTACATTCCAGTTCACACTTCAGCTTCAGTAGAAGTGCTACCACCCATATAGATACCTCACAAAAATGTTACGGATCAACGACTGCCTTTCCTAGGGCAGTCGTTTTTGTGTATAAATATAGCATATAGAATGTGACTGATTTTGGAGCTTCTGAGACAACATGATCGTAAGTGGTGGACACATACTCGCAATAGATGGAATTAACACTGGAGTCAGCGTACTTGGAGATGGACTCAGGACCCCTCTTGAAGTAAATCCTGAGATATTAGAATACTACTCTGCTGGTCCAGGCATAGCGCTTCATCAAGGTGATGAAGCGACAGAGATCGAGAACACTGATCACATATTCTACGAGGTTTGCTCTGGAGCTATCGAAGGAACGACTATGACAGTGTCTGCGGGACACGACAGATACTGCAAGCTAGATATTCCTTCTAGCATCACAGATTTACGAATAGTCGTTGCTGACACAGACGATCCTACGACCGTGTCAAAGACCATGTTCGAGTTCACTCTACCGACTGACACTAAATTGTCTGATGTGTATGTCGAAAATACATCAGGTGGTGAATGCCCACTGATGGGTCCGATGTACTGGTCTGGTGATGTGACCTATCAGGGTATAGTGACGAACAAGATCGCTACTATCTTTGGTTATTCTACAAACGAAGAACTTGGTCCTGTAATAAGTGTTGACGACGGTGTACCTCTAGATGCTGGAAACGGCGAGCACATCGTATACAATAAGAGTGGAATTATCGGTGACGGAAAGAGAATCTATGAACTAGACGAACTCGACAATCTCTCTACAGACACCTATGTCGCAGTTGACGAAGATGACTCCGATTCTGCTCAGAAGTTCGATATCGGGAAGATGAAGAGCGACATAGATGCTGCTCTGCAAGAAAATGAACAGGCTATCTTTGATCTGAACGATTATTTGATTGACGTTAGCGGAGAGCTGTCAGACCGGATCGATTCAGAGAGCGATGCTATAGATGCTCTTGGTCTAGAAGTCGATAATCTGGAAAGTACTGTAAGTGGACATACAACTTCCATTTCTGAGCTTCAAGAAGATGTAGAAGGTATTCAGAGCGACATTTCAGATCTTCAAGAAAAAGACACTCAGATTGAGCAGGATATCGGAAATCTGTCTGACTCTATTGAAGATCTTGACGGAAGGCTCACGAATGATGAAGACGATATTGCTGCCATAAAAGAAGTGATCCCACAAGAGGCTACTTCAGCAAACAAGCTTGTAAGCGAGACGAGACTTGCTCAGGCTATAGCAGACTTCGGTGGTTTTGAAGTAGTATCTCTCGATCCTAATACTGGAGAGCCTGCTGTTCAGTCTCCTAGCGAAAAGATAATCTATCTTACGAAAGATAGCCAGTCAACTGCTACTGATCCCTATACGGAATGGATTTATAGAGAATCTGAATGGCAGATCATCGGCGAGACTACTGTAGACCTTAGCAATTACTACACGAAGACTGAGACAGATGATCTTCTTGATGACAAAGTTGACAAAGAGTCTGGAAAGGGATTGTCCACCAACGACTTCACTGACGCTTATCAGACAAAGCTTGAAGAGATAGAGACTAGCGCTCAGCGCAATGTCCAGTCTGACTGGGAAGAGTCGGATACGACATCTGACGCATTCATAAAGAACAAGCCTCAAAATCTGTCGATAGTCGGTGGTGAAGGCATATCTATCGAGGAGACTCAAGGACAGCTAGAAATCTCTGTCTCTGCTGACTATGCTACTGAGACATACGTTGATCAGGGACTCGAAACCAAGCTCGACAAGGCTACTTCAGCAGAGTTCTACCCATATCACTCAAACCCCTCTGGTTATCTAACCACGTCTGCTCTTGAAGGATACGCTACAGAAGACTATGTCGACAATGCTCTAGATAATAAGATGGACGTCGTTCCAGTTCCAGGAACTGGTACTTTCTCGCTATCTGTTGAGGGTCCATCAGGAACGCCATATTGGTCAGAATGGGAAGAATATGTTCCGCCATCTGATCCAATTCAACAAGTCATTATAACACAGGCTGTAAATGGTGATACATTAACTATATCGCCATCGACCGAGCCTGCTACGCTTGATCACTATGAAGTAAATGTTTATGAGGAATAGGAAATGAGACTAGTTAAGACATACGACATTGGAAAGACAAAGACCTTCGATCTATCTACTCTCAAGAGAGACCTTCCTCTTGGAAACTATGTTGTAAAGTCTGTAGCAGTAGCAAAGAATGGCGCAGAGTCAAACGAGAGTGCAGGTTATAGCTATAGCACATATCCAACAATCTGGGTCAAGTTCAAATTTCTTGATACCAATTATGATCCTCAGGCACATCAGCTTGCAGTAGGAACTGCATCGACGAGACAAGACGAGTATGGAACCAATGATCGAAAGAAACACTATGCTGCTGAGTGGATCCAGATAGATGCTTCACAGAATATATGGCTGTGGGGAGTTACATCAGGAACTAATCTGACACAAGCTTTTGGATATGGCGACTATTCTGGACTTGGCTCTTCTTTGATCATAGATGAGAACTTCTGGGCTACAATGCCTGAAGAATTGAAGATTGAAGAGGGTGAGAACATTTACACAGAAGCAGAGAGCTGGAAAGATGCTGGATATGGAATTCCTACTTTCGCTAATATCGAATACACCGGAAAAGTTGAGATTCTGGATTGGGATCTTACAGAAGCAACACAGCTAAATGGCTTTATTGGATGCAATCTGTGGTATGACATTCCTCTGTATGGAACTCTACCCGCTCTTAGAACGAAGGCTACCGAAATCACATACGGGTTCGATAGATTGTTCCACATAACTGAATTCCCCGAGATTGAGCTATATGCTAGTAACACTGAAATTAAGATGACTAATTTCCTATATACTATGACTGGCTTGACTGAATTTCCGAATATAATTGCCGCTACCACTATGGATCTAAATAATGCATTCAGAGGCTGTGTAAATGTATCTAAGTCTTCTATCGAAGATACTTATTCACTAATGGAAGATTATATAACGACTTATGGAAGCATGAGACATGATAATGCATTTAAGCACTGCGGTCTCAATGCTGATCCAACTGCACTAGACAACATTCCATCATCTTGGGGCGGAAACGCATAATTTGAAGAGGCTTTCACATGGGACTATGGAAAAAGTACAACGGTAAAGGATTCTTCGCTGAGATAGCAGAGAAAGACAAGTTTGGAAATGACATATCAGAGTCACTTTCCAATAAAGTAGACAAAGTTGAAGGATATGGGCTATCTCAAGAGAACTTCACTTCCGCTTACAAAGATAAGTTAGACACGATCACTTCTGGTGCTGAACCTAACGTACAGGCTGACTGGGAAGAAGATGATTCAGCATCTGATAGCTACATCAAGAACAAGCCAGATCCTCTCAGTATTCAGGCTGGAGAGAATATCTCTATCACTGAGTCCGGATCATCTCTCATTATCTCCTCACAGTCAGCACCTCAAGTAAACGCTGACTGGAATTCCACTTCTGGAGTTTCTGAGATTCTGAACAAGCCAGACTTGAGCGTATACGCAGAGATTGATGATCTAGCTTCTGTCGCCTTCACTGGTGACTATGAAGATCTGACAAACACTCCAACCGAGAAGGTCTTCTCGGCGGGTCCTAACATAACGATTACCTCAGATGACGATACGATCACTATCGGAGCTACTGTTCCGGAGCAAGTTCAGTCAGACTGGGAAGAGACTGACGCTTCTGCTCTGTCATACATCAAGAACAAGCCAGCTCCGCTGTCTCTAATTCCGGGAAATGGAATATCAGTCACAGAGACACAAGAAGGATTAGAGATAGCCGTATCCGCATCTTATGCTCAGACATCCGCTGTGAACGCTGCTCTTGACGATATAGAAGACGAGATCGACTATGTCTCCGGAGCAGTTGACCAGATCAACACTGATTTAGAAGACTACGTAACAGAGACGGAGATGGAAGCTGCCATCGCTGACTTTGGAGGATTCAAGAAAGTTCCAGTTGATCAGCAAGGAAATCCTGATGTAAACGATCCTAGCACAAGGATAGTATATCTGACTCACATTGATTCAGCTACCGGACCTGACCTATATCGTGAGTGGATATGGGATTCTGCTGGACCTTCTTGGGAGATGCTAGGTGACACGTCAATCAGTCTCCAAGGATACGCTACAGAGGAATATGTCGATTCTCATACTTCTGGAAAGATGGACAACTCAATGTCTGCCGAATTCTATCCGATGAACGCGAATCCGTCAGGCTACTTAGTTGAAAACGATCTCAATGGATACGCTACTGAGGAATACGTCCAACAGGAGACTTCTGGAAAAGTCGATGCAGTAGAAGGCTATGGTCTGTCTCAGAATGACTTTACAGACGAGCTTCTAGATAAGCTTAACGCCATAGCTCCTAGCGCTGAGGTGAATGTTCAGTCAGACTGGAACGAGACCAACTCAGCATCTGATTCCTTCATCAAGAATAAGCCGACTATCCCAGAAGCTCAGGTTCAGTCAGACTGGGAAGAGTCTGACTCAGCCGAACCGTCATACATCAAGAACAAGCCGCAGAATCTGTCTATAGTAGGTGGCGAAGGAATATCTGTTACAGAAAGTCAAGGAAATCTGGAAATAGCTGTCTCGGCAGACTATGCTACAGAAGACTACGTTGACCAAGGTCTAGACGATAAGCTAGACAAGAGCTATTCTGCTGAGTTCTATCCCATGAACGATAACCCAGCTGGATATTTGACAGAGCATCAGAGTCTGTCTGCTTACGCTACAAGCGCATGGGTAGAAGAGCAGGGGTACTTGACCTCTGATGATCTGACGGACTATGCGACTAGAGAATATGTCCAAGAAGAGACCTCTGGCAAGGTTGACAAAGTAGTTGGAAAAGGACTATCAACTAACGACTTCACAAATGAGCTGCTCGATAAGCTTAATGACATAGAGGCTTCTGCACAGAAGAACGTGCAATCCGACTGGGAAGAGTCTGACACTACTTCGGATTCTTATATCAAGAACAAGCCAACTCCTATCAGCATGAAGGGAGGAGAAGGAATATCAGTAACTGAGAGTCAAGGCGATCTCGTAATCGCTGTGTCTGCCGATTACGCTACTGAAGACTATGTAGATACGCAAGTCTCTGCCAAGATGGACAAGACGATGTCTGCCGAGTTCTATCCATATCACTCTAACCCGAGCGGATATCTAGTAAATGCGGATCTTGGTGGATATGCTACACAGACTTGGGTTGGAGAACAGGGATATCTGACAGAAGTTCCTGAAGGCTATGCTACTGAAGACTATGTACAGACCCAGACTTCTGGAAAGGCTGACAAAGTCACAGGATCTACTGCTGGAGATTTAGCAGGTCTTGACGGAAATGGAAATCTAACGGATTCGACATACAAGCCTTCTGACTTCGCGACTTCTGCTCAAGGCGCTAAGGCTGACACAGCAGTACAAGATGCTAACTATGTTCACACTGACAACAACTACACTACTACAGAAAAGAATCTCCTAGCTTCTCTAGATAGCTCAGTTTCTGCTATCGAAGAGAAGATTCCGTCGAATGCTACATCTCAGAATAAGCTAGTAACGAAAAGTGATCTTGATGCAGCTGCTACTGGTGCATTCGATGTTGTTCCTCTTGGACCTAACGATCAACCAGATGTAGCATATCCGAACGGCAAGACAATCTATCTGACTAAGGACTCTTCGCTACAGGTAACCGATCCATATACTGAATGGATTTGGCTATCTGGCACATCAGCATTCGAAGTGATAGGAGAGACGACTATCGACTTGACCGATTATGCTACACAGAACTATGTTCTTGCTCAAACGTCTGGAAAAGTCGACAAAGTGACTGGCATGGGACTGTCTCATGTCGACTTCACTTCGGCTTATCAGAACAAGCTAGATTCGATCTCTCCGAGCGCAGAAGTGAACGTTCAATCTGACTGGAGCGTCACAAACAGTGCACTAGACAGCTACATCGCTAATAAGCCAGATATCATTATACCGCAAGTTGGTACAGGGGTTTCTGCTGTGCCTAGCTATATAATGGTCGTGACAGCGATGCCTCCTGCAGCACAGATAGACCCTAATACGATTTATCTAGTGCAGGGAACATACATAGGGACCTAAGGAGAATTGGCGTGGCTGTTAAGATTGGAATAAAAGACTTATTGGCCGTGAATGCTGGGAAAAGTCGAATTTCCCACATATATTACGGCCAGGAACTGATATATCGTTGCTACTTCGTGAAGATAACGTTCTACTTCGATAGGACCAATATAAACCCGAGGGAGAAGCTATTGCCTCGCGCCAAGCAAGTCGGAGCAGAGTGGAAATCTACATCTGACCCGCACGTATGGGAAGTGATAACGCCACTATATACAAAAGGAGCTGGTGGAAACGACGACTCGCTAGGAATAGCGCGTCTGTTCTGTGGAGAACAAGACAACGGACTACTGTACTATAGCCAGCTAGGAAGCTGTCAAGTGCTGTCTATTGAAGGGGATGTTGACCAGATAGAGACTATAGACAGATGCTTCCAGAAATGCTACTCGATAAACAATATCAGCAAGACTGGGTTCTACGACAAGTTCGCCAACAGTACTAAGCTCATCAACGTGAACAGTCTGTGCAACGAATGCACGTATATAACAGATGGATCATCGCTGAACGGCTACAACGTGTTGAGCCAGATACCTTCTATCATGACCCACGCTTCGACATTTACGAACGCTGACGACCCAGCGAACCTTGCTCAGATCCCGTTCGGCTGGGGAGGTACTCAGGTTCCTGCTTCGACATTGACTACGAGTACAAGGGTTACTTCCGGAGGTTCAAACTATACGGGATGGACTATCACCGCAGACGGTCCGGACTGGACAGACATAATCGGAGTATATCTGCTGACAGTCGATTCAGTATCGTCTTACAAGGGCGTGTCCATGAACAGAACTCGTCTAAAGACATACAACGGACTCGTTTCGGGAAGAACAGACAATTCGAGCGCGCTGTACTTCTATCCAGCGTTCGTTCAGTGCACAGGTGCTCCTGGCTCCAGTTCATCGAGCTCTACTACCTGGGTAGCTACTACTGATACACCGAACGGACATCTGGATGTTGGTCAGGGAAATACTGACATGGCCGGTACGCTCGACTACACTACCTACGGACCTATAACGAGAGAATACGGCACATACGACTCGACCAAGGACGTATACTTCGCGTTCCTTGTTACGAATGTTCCTATAGCACAATGGAACGGAATGAGTGATCCTTACGGGTACTTGTACAATGGCAACTTTAATCCAGACGCTGGACTCCGGTGGTTCACTTACTAAGGGATAAATAAGTAGAGAGGAATTTCTATGGCAGACAAGATTTTGACATTCAACGGAAAGTCGATAACTGGTCCTAGCGGGACGGGAATGGTTATCATTGATATACCAGACCTTCCAGAACCAGCAACTAATACGCTTCGCTTTGACTTCGGAGACAAGAGCTATGATCCACAGTAGCAGGTGTCTGTTCTTCAGGCACATGGACAAAGCTAAGTCATCCATTCAACAATATATGGGACTGGACTAACACAAACACAAGCTGGGCCACGGCATTCGGTGGAGGCAGCACTACGAATCCTGGTGCATTTGCTGACTACGAGAACAATCCTGTCAAGGTCATAGCTGCTGGAGACACCTCGTCAGTTACTGACTTCTCCAGATTCTTCCAGAACTGCTATGCAATCACTGAGGTATGTCCGATCGATACGAGCAATGCAACTACAGTATTCCTGATGTTCAGTCACTGTGAAAATTGTAGTAAATTCCCTGACATGGACTTCTCCAGTGCAGTCGATAATAATGGCACTGCGGCTGTATACCAAGCTTGCTATGAAATGGTGTCAGCCCCAAATATAATTTTACCTACTGACCAGGCATACAGCTTGCAGAATTTCTTTGTGAACTGCATTAAATTGGAAAATGTACCGCTGTATGATACATCTGAATGTAACAATATGTCATATATGTTTTGCTGCGACAACAATGCTCCTGATAAAAGCAGGTTGAAGCGCGTTCCGTTGTTCGATACATCTAAAGTCACAACGATGCAAAGAATGTTCCAACGATGCGAGTCTTTGATAGAGGTTCCTGAATTTGATACGTCAGCTGTAACGAATATGTCTGGTATGTTTTACGGCGGTAAACTAGGCGCCGTACCTGCTGTTGATATGAAATTGGAGTCCATCCCTAATTTCGATTACTCCAAAGTAACCAGGTTTGATAACTTTGCTAGCAATTGCATAAATTTGACTGAAATTCCTGAAATGAACATTGAAGCTAATGTCACAAGATGCGACGGAATGTTCAAGAACTGCCCGAAAGTCAAGTCCGGCCAGAAGGCACTCTACGATAAGCTGTCCGCAATCAGTTCGATAACAAATCACACCGACTGCTTCAAGGACTGCGGTAGTGATACAGAAGAAGGACGCGCCGAACTTGCCCAGATTCCGGTGAGCTGGGGTGGAACCATGGTTTGAGGTCGGAGAATAACGACAAAGTGATTCGTATTCTATTGATGAGAGGTTGTACTTCATAACAGAAATTCTAGTTTTGTAATTGTTGACTCAGAAAATAGATTTAGCTGGTTCATGCTAGAGATAGACGACATAAAGACTCATACGTAATAAGCTAGCAGAACACAGAGCTGCTAGCTCTATTTGTAGACTTATAAATATCAAGAATATAACCTCGCAAGGAGTGTTCATGTCACGGTTTGTAAATGAGATCAACGATTCGCCGCTAGCTGCTGAAAGAGCCGAAAAAGATATTCTAGGAAATAAGATAGACACAACTTACCAGCACAAGCTTACTGCTGGGTCTAACATTTCTATCAATGAAGTCACTAACACTATCTCTGCACAAGTTCCTCCAGACTTCAGCTCAGTCATTCCTTCTGACGCATCGTCTTCGAACAAGCTTGTCACTACGAACACGCTAGACGCTAGACTATCGAACTTCGGTGGCTTCAAAGAAGTTCAAGGAACTGGAGCAGATCTTCATCCGAATGTTCCATCTGGTGAAGAAGACTCTAAGCTGATCTATCTCGTCAGGGACAACTCGGCTACAGGAGATGACAAGTACAAGGAGTGGATCTGGGACTCCGGCGATCCTGAAGCGGATCCTCCAGTTTCAGCACAGTGGAAGCTAATCGGCGACACTACTATGCATCTCGAAGGATATGTCCAGAAGGTTCAGATAGACGGAACAGAGGTTTCAGCTACGAGCGGAACAGTGAACATTCCGTTAGCTGTACCCACAGTTAATGACGGAGCTCTTTCTAAGGAAGATAAAGAGAAAATCGACGGCTACAAGTACATGTATCTGAGCGATGGTAGTTCCGGAGAGAAGATGTATGCGAATAGCCCGGATCTCAATCTCGATGTAGGCTTCTTGTCATTAGGAAACTACGGTTACGGTCGAGTTCCAGGATTCGTAGCAGTCGGAAGAGAGGGTCAGGAAGAGTGTTTCTTCGGAAACCAAGGTAGCAATCCAGCGTTTGGGATCTATGATAATCAGTCACAGCAATTCACTGTCAAGGAATTAGTAACAACAGACAGCTATGTCTTAGACGGAAAGGCTGACAAAGCATACGGCGCAACATCTGGAAACCTTGCAGCTCTCGATGATGATGGAAATCTCATGGACTCTGGTAAAAATCCAACCGATCTGCAGAGCATATACCAGTCATTGAGAGTACAACCAGTTACCGGAAATCTTAAAATTGAAATGCAAGACCCTTCCAGACGTAATGACGTCAAACTGGAGAAAAATGACGGGACGAGTACTGGCGCTCTAGGTTCGCTTGTACCGAATACTGGAATTAGTCAAGGAAGAGCTCTTATATGCGGCGGTACTGGTGGCACTGAATGGTCAGACAATATAAACACTAATTTTGCTCCCCTGTTTAGTTCAAATTCTACTTATGGAGTTAACGATAGAGTAGTTTTCGGAGCAAAACTTTATCGTTGCATAGATCCAGTTACAACACCAAGTTTCTTTAACTTAGATAATTGGACCACTGCTAGCATAGATGAAGAAATAACGGATCTTGAAAACAGAAAGGCTGACAAAGTATATGGAGCGACATCAGGAAACTTAGCAGCCCTTGACTCTAGTGGAAATTTGTTCGACTCTGGTGTTGATCCCTCGCAGTTAAGTGGAAATTTGAAGCAAGGCCTTCAAGGGCTTCAGGGAACACAGATTCAAGCTAATTCCGACTTGAATACTTATACGGCTCCTGGAAACTACTACATCGCATCTGCTGCTAACATGGTGACTATTTCCAATACTCCATTTGAACAGATGGGATTCTCCTCTAGTGAAACTGCCAAGACTGGACAGTCTCAAGTTACTGTGTACAACCTGACTGGAACAGCGTCTGGTCGAGTCATGCAGGTGATGTACACGATATATTCTACTAATCCAGGAAACGACAATGCATTTGGCTTCTGGTTCAGAATGAGTGATGGCGGTTCATCGCAGACATGGGGAACTTGGAAGAGACTTGGAGAACAAGATAACCGATTCTGGTGCGGCTATAAGAATTCTGCAAACTATCTACTCATAACAGTGAAGCATATACCTAACGGAACTGCAGGAGATTCTATTTTGATGTCATTTACCGGAAACCAGTACGGAGTGATGCTCAAGCTTTGCTTTGGAATGGCTAGTGAAGGTGGATTCAACAGCGCAACCCCAACACTTCACGTGATAGAGGCAAACAATTTACTTGCTGCTGGATATAATCCATTATACACTTCTGGAGGAGGAGTTGCGAAATACTACTATGACAGTACGAACAAGCTATACTATTTCTTGCTGAAGACCACAACTACTAACCGGATGATGTGCACCGTCGAATCTGTTAATCCTAGAAATTACTCATTCTCTACACCGAGCACGGCTCCTTCTTGGCTGTCTAGCGCATCAAATATAGCGACAGGGCATGCACTGCCTCACATAACTGACTCCAGAGTCGGAAATTCGATAGGTTCTTCTACGCAACCAGTATATGTATCTGAGTACGGCAGTATTGAGCCATGCAGCGTATCTGATTCCCGTTATTTTGCTGGTAACTCGGTGTGGCCGTCAGCTACTGCGTATGCTTATGTAAAAGCCGGAATTACAGTTACAGTTACTGTAGATAGCATGTTAGAAAATAAAACATATACTGCTCAAGTAGTAAGAACTGGTTCTGATAGCTCACAATTCAATATTAAGTTCCAGTCAGATTCAGTATTTAACGTATATGGTCATAGCCAAACAACTACTAATGTTACTACATATACTCTTGTGCACAGTATATATCCAATGTTGTTTATGAGATCTGGTAGAAATATATACATAATATGGTATTAAGTATACCTTAAAAACTCATATCTAGATGAAGAACTTTGATCCTAATGAATTTATCAGATATCTATCGATAGAAGATAAAGACATATTCGTTATTGAAAATTTGATCAATAGGCTATTGCAAACATATCCTGGAGCAAATCAACTTTTGCGTTCGATTATGAGTGCAATAGGATGTATATGCAGTACACAAAATAGCGCAGGATATTCTAAAAATACCATCAAGCTAGATCTACCAATCACTGACAGATGCAATCTGGGTTGTGCTTCATGCTCACACTTTGCTCCATTAGCTAATGATTCTCCGATGATTCAGGTAGATGATATAGAAGCTTCTCTTATTCTTCTATCTGAAAAATGTCAAAGTTCTATTGGTGAGATATTCATTCTTGGAGGAGAGCCTCTTCTTCATCCTGACCTATCAAAGATTATAGACATTACAAGAAGGATATATCCATATTCTAGGATATTTCTTGTATCAAATATGCTTCTATTTGAAAAGAGATGGAATGAAATTTCAGATTCTATAATAACGAATGAAATCATAGTAGGCTTTAGCAAGTATGGCAAAGTGAATGAGAAAGAAGTAGTAAGTAGTATCAAGCTGTGCATGGAGAATGGTATACAGATTATCCCTTTCGGATCTGATCCAGCACTATTCAATTCATATCTAAAGTCAGAGAATCCATCATACAATGCAATCATGAAACAGAATTGCGATATGAAGACATGTCTAACTTTGAGAGACAACTATCTGTATATGTGCAGTCCGGTGACATATCTTGAATATCCAAATAGAGCATTTGGTATGAATCTTAAAGCTTCAAAGTATGATCGAATAGATATACGAGACATTGATAACGAAGATGAGGTTCTCGCTTTATCAGAATTGCCAAATCCATTTTGTCGACATTGCGATGTAGAACACAATCACAAGATAGCATGGAGACCTAGCAAAAAAGAACGCTCAGAGTGGTTCTTGTGATATTTTTATTGTATATTTTCTTATATGCACATAGTCGTAATCAGCAAAGGACAAGAAGAGTTTGTCTCGAAGATGGCTGCAACTCTCTCACCTATTGAGCCGCTATTCGTGTTTGACAGATGCGATCCAGTAGAAGGTGTTAGATTCAAGCACAATATCGAAGGCGAAGGATTCTTGGCTGGAAGAATGAGAGATCTTGGCGCAGAAGGCATAGATGATGATATTCTCTTCCTGGACGGTGACAAAGTACCACAAGGTGACATAGTTGCTGACATAGAGAAATTGAAGATCAAGTATGACTGCATCTGCTACGGCATAGATAAAGAATTCGAGAACTCTACTTATCGTGGATTCATGAAGACGGACGACATAGACGACATAGTCCCTTTTCAAAAGAACAAGATGCCGTTCGCATACGGATGCTACAGCTGTGGGATGTGGCTCTCAAGAGATGCAGTCAGAAAGCTAAGAGAGCTCAACGGCGGACGTATCTTTCATCCGATCTTTGACGGAAAGTGGGGAGACGAAGACAACTTCTTGGCTGACGAGCTGTATTACAGTGGATTCAAGATAGGCTACTCTACACATGTGAGACTCTCTGGAAAATTCAGCGACTGGACAAAGAGAGCCGATGAGCTTTCAGAGAACTTCATAAATAGAATAAAGCTCAGAAAGCAGATGTTCAACGCAGAGGCATGATAGAATGATACTTCAGTTTCAAGGAAAGCTAGTCGGAGTGCCAGATGTCGATAATGCGGTCATAGGAGTGAATGAGCCTACACCTCCTCCACCACCGCCAACACCATTTCCGTGGAATACTTTTACAGATATCGGGACAATATATCAATCCTTAAGTCAGAATGACCAAGTTGCTTTCGTAATAAGACATACAGAGCGTAATGATCAAGGGGATGTTACATACGCAGGAATAGAGTATGCATTGCAGACCGGTTCGAAGCTAGCGAACGGAATAGCGAGTATAAGCGACATAGCTTTGTACTCTTCAAATAAGCAGAGATGCATAACGACTGCAGAGAAGATAGCAGAAGGATCGGGAAGAAGTGGGACTCCAACACTGATAGAATATATCTCTTCTTGTCCTTATGAAGAGCAACCTCCTAGCACAGGATGGGAGGATTATTCTCTCTTCGCGTATGATCTTCCTTCAATACATGGAGGAGTATTCTACGCGAAATCTACAATCACTCCACAGATTCTAGATCTTGTGAAGAGCAATATGACAAAGAAGTTGAATATCTTTGTGACTCATGATCAGCTTCTAGAAATCTTCGTCACAGATATGTGTAATAAAGAAATCTCATTGAGATTTTGGGACGGCGCTATAAATGATGGAGTAAATGAGAAGAGATGGATAACATATCTAGCTGGTTTAGCGATAATACGTAGAGGGAACGGAAGCTACGAATGGTGTCCAGTAAAATCATTGGATCGAGGCTTCCAGAGAGGCTATGACTGGAGATATGTTCCTGGTTGATATGATTTTGTAAACTTTCTTTTTCATACTGTCTGGATATTTTGATGTCCAGACATTTTTGTATATTTTCAGAAAAGGAAAATTGACAAGATGGCAATCTTAGCAGTACTATCAATCGTTATCTCTATCTCTGCGCTGTTCATCGCTATGGGCAGTATGAGAGACTCAAACCAGATCACCGAACAGACAGAGGAGATCAGTAAAGTGATTCTTGATAAAGTTATCAAGATGATCGATGAAGAGATCAACTCTACAAACAAGAAGATCAAGAAGAGAACTAAGAAGGTAGAGAAGAATGACTGAGAAAGAACTCAAGAAAGCACTATGGCTGTCTAGGTCTCTGAGGAACTCAGCTGAGAGCCAGAAGTTTCACTTGATGTCTTGCGCTCTGATGGCGCTCGGCTCAATCGAGAAGTCTAAGGAACTGCGTGAGACCTCAAAGAAGTACAGTGTATGCGCAGGCAAGTGCATACAGAAAGCTATAGAACTAGGATTCAAGCCAGAAGTCGAACAGGAGAACTACAATGAAGATACCGGGACTAACTGATAAGAGTGAGTACAAGGGAGACTACAAGCGTCTAAAAGCGCATGACGAGAAGTATCCAGGAATCGCTGAGGTTGCTAAGCATCCCGCTGCGAAGAGACCTTTCGTTCCAGACGTCGCAGGAGAGCGCACCGATATTCCAGAAATCTGCCATCGAGATGTAGAGTCTGAAGAGTATCACTCTAGCGACAGCTTGCTTCGTCAGTATGAGCGTGAGAACAAGTATCTAAAGAACAGATTGTCTAAGGCTGACGCTAATTGTGAAGATCTGTTGATCGCTGTCGAACAGCTTGAAGAGAAGGCGAAACTAGACGCCTGGACTTCTGTCGGAAGACCTACAGACACTGGATCAAAGTATCTCAATCTGATCATTGTTGATGATGATCATCCAGGTCCGTATCTAGCTATAGGCGAAGTCGTCAACATGGATGAGCACGGTGGAACTCTGGTGAATTATTCTCCAGATAAGAAGGCTGTTCGTGGAACGATCGACCCAGAGACCGTCAAGGCCTGGAAGCCTCTCGAAGTTCCGGAAGAGTTCAACAACGAGTTCATCTATGTTCTCGTGATCTACGATGAGAACGGAAAGTATGTCGAGTCTTCAATCTGTCCTACGATGGTCAATGCTAAGAAGAAAGGGGTCGACATGACTCATGCATATCCCGGATGGACTTATCGAATCATCACGGAGAAGCTGTAGTTGAATACCGACGCACAGACTGCTGCTATGATACATGCTGCTGCTAATGCTGGCAGCAGCTCTTCTGCTGTAGAGATGTTCGCACCAGCTATACTGGTATGCATCGTAGCAGTCATCATAGTAGTGTTGATACTAATCCTATATGATGCAATCTTAGGTGACAAGAAGAATCAAGAAAACACTTACAACAACAGGTACTGAATATGAGCATGACTGATTGGGCAGAAAACGAAATAAATCTAGCTAAGAAGAAGATGACGAAAGAGGAAGGCGATCACAGCTGGGACGGATACGTGTCTAGCTGCTATGACTCCGCTTTGAAGGCATACAAGTCTCTCGAAGAAGATGGACACTCTGGAATGAGTTTCAGCGTGACCAGATCGATACTGACTAACCTGATGAATGAGATCCCTCTTACTCCCATCGAAGAGGACGAAGACTGCTGGAACGAGTGCGGACTCATTGCTGGAAAGAGGACTTTCCAGTGCTCACGACGTCCGTCTCTGTTCAAGGATGTGCTAGAGGCTGACGGCTCTATCACTTATCACGACAACGACTTGATCGTTGTGGATGATGTGTATGAAGATCATCTGTCAGCAGTCAGCTCACACTTCGGTGACGTGATCGTCAAGCAGATGTTTGGAGAGCTAGTGAAGTTCCCCTATATGCCGACGAAAGAACGATACAGGGTACGTCGAATAGAGACTAGCCTTGTCTATGACGGTGCAGAGGTCGCTTTCGTGCACTTCATAAAGAAGCCTAACGGAGAGAAGCTATTCATGAACTGCTTCTTTGACTGGAACGGAAAGAACTACGGGAATGCGCCTCTTCAGGAACTGAGTCCAGAAGAGAGAGCTTCCTTCTTAAAGAAGCTCGATTTCTCTAACTCTAAATGTTAAAGAAAATTTACAATTAACTTCAATCTGCTGGGTTTAGATACGCCAGCGGATTTCTTATATTGCTACTAAACCAAACAATCAACTACAAGGAGTAATAAATGTCACTAAAGACAAAAATCATCGTGATCGCTGTCGCGTTCGTTGCAGTTCTCGCAATTATCATGACCAGCATGGTCATCGGGTACAAAGACTCAACTGAGCTTCTCATCAAGCAGAGTCCGTTCGGAGATATGAGCTGTGTCGAAGGACAGGGCTTCTACTTCAAAGGCTTTGCCGAGATCTACAAATACGATCTCATGAAGTCCTTCTACTTCAATTCCTCCACGGAGAAGGTAAAGGGAGTCGGTTGGGAAGGCGACGACACGGACGAAGATGACATCTCGGTCACCCTGTCTCGAAACGCTAACGCCGACATCTCTGGCTATCTACTCTATGAGCTGCCTACGAACTGCGATGATTTGATCGCTCTACACAAGGCTCAGAAGAGCGAAGCTGGTGTGAAGCACAACTTGGTGCGAAACGCGGTTCTGTCTGCTGTACGAAAGACCGCTCCGGTATTCACTGCTGAAGAGGCTAAAGTGACAAAGATCGCAGAGTTCCGGCGACTAGCTGAAGACCAGCTGACTGATGGTGAATATCTGACTACGATCGAGGTTCTCACCGAGAAGACGGGAGAAGATGAACTTGACTCTTCGGGCAAGGTCCTCAAGAAGGCAGAGATCCAAGAATATCGCGTCACTAAGCTCAAACTGGACACGAACGGCAACCGCATCCTGATGAAGAAGTCTGCTCTGACTCAGTTCGGCATCAAGGTGAAGCAGTTCGAGATTCAGAACGTGAAGCTAGACGCTAAGGCTCAGCAGCAATTGGATATTGTAAAAGAACGAGAGATGCAGCGAGTAGCAAACGCAACCGCAGCAGAGACTGCTAAGCAGAAGGCTATCACGGCAGAAGCCGAAGGTCGTGCAAGAATCGCACAGGCTAAGGCTGACCAGGAAGTGATCAAGATCACCGAAGTCACACAAGCAGAGAAGGAACGTGACGTAGCAGTCACAAACGCTCAGCGAGACCGTGATGTCGCTAAGTACAATGCTGAGCAGGCGAAGTTCATCGCTGACTCTACTCGTGAATCTGGTCGAGCTCAGGCAGACGCTAACCGCGCAAAGGTAGCTGCTGGTCTGACACCTCAGGAACGCGCCGAATGGGAATACAAGACTAAGGTCGGCGTCGCTGAGGCTCTCGCTAAGTCGGCTCAACCTCTGGTGCCAGAGATCATGATGACTGGTGACTCTAAGGGCGGAGCTAACTCAGCTATGGACGCGGTTGGTTTGAATATGCTCATGGATCTCACTACCAAGCTGTCTAGCAAGTAAGAGGTTCACTATGAGGCGCTTTTTCACATTTCTGATCGTCACCACGATCTCTCTTCTCTTCATCATTGGATGCTGTCCTGATGACGGCACAAGAAAGAAGAGAGACTATGACATCGTCAAGGTATGCTCGATCGGAGATACAGACGGCACCACATGCGTCCAGTACGCAGCAAAGAGGTGGTACACTTTCTCTAAAGGGTCATTCATAACGGTCGAGACACCAGACGGCAATGAATACGACTTCAATACCTCCGGGTGGGCTATCTTGATTGACGAAAAGTGACACTTTCTCCATAAACCTCAAAAGAAGTGGACTCAAAAAGTCCACTTTTTCTTTGAAAACACTTTACGAAAAGCTCTAAAATTCCTATATTATATAGGAAGAACTTGTTTAACTCTCATTCTATAGGAGACCAGCTGGATGAGATACATAGAACTCCCAGACTCAATCGTCAAAGACATTCGCCGCTTCGCCGTTATGCGAGACAAGCCAGACACTAAGCTCGGTGAAATATCTGAACTGTATGACGGTCTGATCAAGACCGTCACTGAACAGGCAGAGGACATAGCTTTCAACAACTGGCTCGACTTCGAAACAGACGAAGTGGGTATGAACCCTATCGATCTGCACAATTCGTCTATATCACTGGCGCAAGAGACTATCGAGGTCTATGTGCAGAAGATCAAGATTGACGCAGCGAGAAACCTCTTGAAGGCCATATTCAATCCTACTGAAGATGAAGAGGCTGATGATTTCATGGACGACATGGAGAATGATAATGAAGAATAACGGTGCTAGAGCTAATGTTGGCGACAAGATCATGATTGATGGCTTCGCGTCAGACGCAGACGGAGATCTTCCGCTGTCTGAACGAAAGCTGATCGGAAAAGAGGGATATGTTCGATATATCGACTCTATGGGAGCTCTTCACGGAACATGGGGATCACTAAGCATTCTGCCTGAAGACAAGTATCACGTCACTGAGTACGCGAGACTAATTTCGATGTAGCTATAGTTTTCTAGATTTGCTAAAATAGCGATAGGAGACTATTGATATGTCTATAACGATGAAGTGCAAAGACGGAGATATGCAAGTTCCGGATCTTCTATACAATCAGAGCGCTACAGTGCGTGAATTCGTAAACAGTGACTCTGGAAAGAAGTGGGCAGCAGCTCATGACATGACTAAAGTATTCATGGAACTTCAGGAACTGATGTGGCGGTGATGTAGATGATAACGATTTCTAGATACACATTCAACAGACAGCTAGTCGATCGTCTAGCAGATGATGATCGATTTCCACTCACAAGAGAGATGTGCCGCAAGAACGAGTACGAGAAGTGGCACAGACCTCCGATGATGCAGGTAACTTACGAGCAAGAGAATCCGGAGAACGTCTTGTCAATCGTAATATACGGAAGTCCAGAAGGTGACGAGTCAAAAGTCAGAATATACAGTCTAGAGGTCGAGTCAAGCCATCGATCACAGTTCTGGGGACGTAGAGCTATCGACCGGTTCAAGTGCGACGATAAGGTCGAAGAGATTAGCCTTTGCTATCTGCCTGACGCTAAGGTGTTCTATGACAAGATGGGATTTTCAGAATCCGGCGAGAACGAGATGACATGGAAGAGGATCAGACACTGATGGAAAGAGACATGAGCTTGTCATTCACGTTCTACATACTAGAGCTGTACTGGCCAGATGGTCGATTCGTCGGCTACTACTCAGATCAGAACGGCTGTCATCTTAGCGACAATCCAGCTACTGCGAAGCACTTCTTCAACTTGAATAACGCTAAAAAGCGACAAGAGATGGAAAGAAGATCTGGAAAGATAGCCAACATGATAACCATGAAGGCCGAACCAGTTCAGACTAGCAATCTGAAGCAGAAAATCTGATTTTTCCTATTTACAAATCCCGGATAAATTCCTATATTGATATTGTAAAGAGGTAAAAGAATGAGATATATACCCTACCAGAAAGCTCTCGAAGTCATCACAAAAGACATGGACTTCTTCGGTCTGCCCTATCGTGTCGGCGAAGGAGACAATGATACGATCGTAGAATACGGTCCAAACTTCGAGTACTCCATCAAGATCTTCAAAGACAATGACGATTACATGAGCGAAGACTCCGCGATTCCTGGAGACGGCTATACGCACGATCTTCCGAGAGTCAAGTGGTGGATCGCTGTTATCGCGTCAAAGATAGAACACGAACAGGAAAAGTAACATGTATGGAAAGCCGCTAGCATACGTAGTAAGGATCAAAGAGATCCGTGAGATTCCAGGAGCTGATCGAATCGAATTAGCTTCAGTCATGGACTACACGGTCGTAGTCAAGAAAGGAGAGTATCAGGCAGGAGATCTCGGCATCTATGTCGAAGTCGACAGTCTTCTTCCCGATGGACTCTCAGACGAGATGCGAGACAAGTATCGAGCCATCAAAGAGGGCGAGATCGGTGCTGAGTGGAACGACGAACAGCGTGAGCACTCGATCAAAGCAATTCAGAGCTTATCAAAGTACCCATACTTCGAATTCCTCAGAGAAAAGAAGTTCAAGATCAAGTCGATGAAGCTCAGCAAGTTCGGAGTCGTGTCACAGGGAATTCTCTTCAAGCCTAGCGACTTGGACTTAACTAACGTCGAAGAGGGACAGGACTACACCAAGCACTTCAACATCACTGAGATCGTTCAGGACGAAGAAGAGGCGGGAGTATCTCAGTCCAAGAGAGACTGCTGGATAGTCAAGAAACTGATGAGATTCAAGTGGTTCCGTAACTGGCGAAAGCGCAAAAACGTCCAAGAGACTTGGGATCCATCATTCCCCGAGAAGTCAGACGAAGAGAACGTGCAGAAGATCTACACGAAGATGTACCAGAAGTACGCGCTAGAACTCTGGGTCGCTACAGAGAAGCTCGAAGGGCAGAACATCTCTATCTACTCCGAAGAGGTGAAGGGATTGTTCGGAAAGAAGACCAAGAGGATAGGCGTCTGCTCTCGAACGAGAGAACTGAATCCTAAGGGAAACTGTCACGCGTTCTGGGACACCGTCAAGCGTCTCGGTCTGGACGAGACGATCAAGTCTATTCCTGGAGAGTGGTGGTGCCGTGGCGAGCATCTTGGTCCAGGAATTCAGAAGAACATCTACAAGCTTCCGAGAACGGAGGTTCGATTCTTCGACTTCTACCAGAAGCAGAAGGACGGAACTTGGAGGAAGCTGAACTACCTAGAGTCACTCGAATTCTCTCACAAGTGGCGTCTTCCGATGGTTCCGCTCTTGAACGACACGTACAAGCTGCCTGGCTCTACCGTGAACGACAAAGGAGTCAAGGTCTCTGGCGCAGACATCATGCTCCAGCAGTCGGATGGAACGACCTGCTTCGGAAACGACCTGAAGCACAAGAGAGAAGGATTCGTATTGAGACTCCGGAACGACTACAGCGTCTCGTTCAAAGTCAAGAACCCTAACTACTCGATCTAGCTATGGCGAAGAAGCAAAAGAAAGAGAAGATGATAGCTCTCGATGGATCTATCCTCACTTGGGGTAACTTCATCGAGCTGCTCGACAAGTCGGGAACAGATCTTGACACTCTCATGCTGATCAAGATGCCGATCCCTCTCAGAATGGGACGATGGCCGAACGGAACTGACAAGATCGCTACTCACGTCGGAATGACTCTTGACCCAGACCATTTGAACACGAGATTCTTCCAGATCATCGAGAATGAGCCGTTCATCGTAGAGCCCGACGATGAAGAAGGCGTATGGCGATCGGGCAAGCAGTTGTTGAACTGATGATAGGTAAATAATTCTTTACAATTCACGGGTTTAGACACTCGTGAATTTTACATATATTTTTAGCGTATGAGAGATCCAAATAGACTAGAACAATTCTATCGACAGCTCAAGAATGAACATGAGCTGCACTTTCCGGACTGGAGGTTCGGACAGTTTATGATGAACTTCCTGGGCTGGCTTCAGCAAGCTATTGATCCGTTCTTCCCAGAGGAAGACGAGATGGCAGAGTATATCAAGCAGTTTAGCGCAGGACTAGACAAGCCAGACACGAAACTGGCTAGAGGAAAGAAATGAACAAGCGACTTTTGATCATTTGCGGCGTCCAGAATGACTTTTTCACTGAACCCTTTGGGTCTACACGGTTGAAAGAAATTCTCCCTAAAATCAGGGCTAAAATTGAAAATTGGGACGGTGACATAATCGTAGTCAAAGAGACTCGGTTGACTGAAGATCAGATACGAGACGGACTAGCATGTCACCCGGATCAAGTCTCGTTCGACAGGTCTATCGAGAAGAACGAGTTCGGCATCGCAGTGCACTGCATCAAGTGGACTGAGGACTGGGAGCTCGCTCCTGAGCTTCTCGACGCTCTGAGAGTCAAGAACGACGAGAAGCTCAAGTTCAGAACCGTCGAGGGATATTCGCAGACATGGCACGACTGGGCTAACAACATCTCTACCTATGACGACATCGAGATCTGCGGGACTAAGACTTCTAGTCAGATACTCTCGACGGTGTGCGCAATACGAGCAGTTCGACCGGAAGTGTCGATCACTGTCCTGAAGGATCTCTGCTCAGATGTCGAAAGAGAATGGCACAGAGAAGCTCTGTCGATGATGATGGACAGAGCTGTCGTAACGGAGGAATATGCCTAGCTTGACTGAGTGGGTTCTGAGCGCTATAGCTTTCGTTGGAGCCTTAGCTGCTTCGTGGTTGATAATTTCTATATTTTTAAGTACAATGCTGTGGATAGCCGACGAGAAGCCCAGAGATCCTTGGTGGGTCCACTTCATCGAGATATTGAGGATGCCGCTAGATGACTGAACGAGAGAAGAAACTAATGGAAGAGCGAGAGACGCTCTACCAGCTCTACAAGGCTAAAGACCGTGAGCTCGATGTGTACCGCAAGAGCGAAGAGTCTAGAATCACCGAAGAGCTGAATCAGAAGTACAAGAACAAGATCATTCGCGAGAGACTGATCGATCGCGGTCTGTCTGTCGGAGATGATCGTGAGAGAAGCGAAGACTACCGATTGATCGCAGTCGAGAAAGTGAACTTCAAAGGAAACGGCTTCATCCAGTTCTCTGGATCGGTCATAGAGATGTTCGTTGAAGATACCTACGTCGGAATCACTAAGCACATGCTGAACGATGATGTATGGGAAGCTCACACCTCATTCTATCACTGCGGTCAGCTGAACATAGATGAAGACAAGATCGAGGGTCCATACGAGATCGATGATCCGAAGATCGAAGAGTGGATGAGCAGCTTTGACGGGACGCTATCTGTTATAAGAGATCGATTCAGAACGGCTACAGAAAGAATGGGAGGACACTTATGAAGGGTGACAGAAGACACTTTTATCTAGTGGGATTTGAAGCATTTTCTAACGAGGGTAGGCATACCATGCATTCGTTTGGATTCAAAAGCAATCAGAATGGCTGTGAGCTAGCGAAAGAGATACAAGGAAGAGTAGCTTCGTTAAAGGTTAAGGATTTTCCAATTGGAGAACATAGAGTCACTACCTTCGTATTCGATTGCGGAGTTACTGGGAGGACCCACTAACATGATTACGATACACTTCAAGACAAAGAGCACAGACAATCAGTTTCTGTTCGTCCCAGTGATCGTGGACGACGCAGAGAGCACACCGGGCGAGTCTAGACAGCTGACTCGATTCCGTCAAGACTGCATTCCAGAGATCGAGAAGCACTGTCAGTGGATGGCGAAGACTGGAGAGAATCTGAACGAGCTTCCTTACGACCAGTTCCAAGACGCTGTCTTCAAGATGATGGTAGAGTTCAAGAACAAGCTCATCAAGACTGCTAACAAAGCGAAGTTCGAACTGCTAGATGACTGCACTCGTCAAGAAGAGACTGGAATCTACGTGTTGTTTAAGTCAACTGAGGATGATGACTGATGAAGATAACATTGATGAACGGAACAATGATCGACTGCACGATCGACGAGTACGAGGAGCTGTTGACACGAGGGCTTCTCGGAAATAAGAAAGAGAGTCTACAAGAGGGGCTCAAAGAGCTGATCAATTGGCCAAGAGAGGACTACACGCCGAAGAATCCGTACCATTTTCCAGACGTAGCGCTCTATGGGTGCCAGTCACCTGGACCCACGAGTCAACTTACTAACGACTTGTCTGTTGTTAGTCTAGCGACTGAAAATACAATGACTATGGACGGAATAGGCGGACGGATCTACATACTGGATCAGGTAAAGGCTCTGCTGGACTCTAAGACTATAGACTATTACGTAATTACCCTGCCTGGAGAAAATTACGAGATCCGTATCGAACGAGAGAAAATCGATGCTAAGCTTGTCATAATGTTCATAAAACAATCTGAATATCCTTATGACGTGCGACTCAGTTCATACAAGAGCTTAAAAGATCTGAATCCTTCTTCGACCGAAAACATACCAGTAGGGACAGAATCTCAGCTAGCTTACCTGAAGAACAAGCTGTTAGAGTACATAGAGGAGTTGTAGCGATATGACTGATCATCTGAACAGACCATTGATCACAAACCAGATCCTGAAGTCGATTATCAACGATGAACTCGATGACGAATGGACAAAGCTATCACTAGGACCATACGAGCCGATGTTTGGTCGAATCTTGCCATACGACATACTGTGTCGAGCGATGGAGAGAAGATACAAGGACGAGGCTGGAAACGTCGTGACTGTCGTAGGCAAGATCGTTGTCTCCATCAACGGCCATCTGTCATTCATCATAAAGAGACCTACTCTAGAGGGAGACGATCCGATCAAAGATAGTTTCTGCTGGATCAAGGCTGTATGGACAGACGACAACCTAGAATTTCTCAGATCATTAGCAGATGAAGGTTTCGGAATCAACTTGAACTTCATGTCAATGTCTGCGGAGATTGAATATGACCACTTAGGAATCTTCGATGAAGATCAACTGAATAGCCTGAACCTCAAGTATCAGATGCTAGACAATCCATTTCCAATGAAAGAGGACTAATATGACGGTAGCTGAAGCCAAAGTGAAAGAACTGTGCGAGAAGCTCTTGAATATCATTCAAGAGTACAATGAAGATCCGGAACACTATGACAACTTGTGTCTGAGCAAGATCGATTCATATCTTAGCGGAATGTGCGACGGCATCGATTTCGCTGAAGAGATGAGACAGCCAGACTTCAATGTGCAAGCTAAGGTCGGAGAAGAGAGACCGATGGTCGGAAATTTTGGAACACCGGGCGATGTCGACACGAGCAATTCGCCGAAACTCCGGCCGCTTGAGGCTGGAACTCCAATTCCAGTCGATATTCCAGGTTCTTGCACTACATGGTAGAGAGGAAACGCTTTGAAAAAGAGAAAATGCATTCTAGGAGTCCTCAAGACCGAATCTGGCATTGAGATTCGAGACGAGATGTTGAAGTGGCTAACACCTATATACGAGGTGGAGACTGTAGAGGTCGATCCACCAAATGACGTCGAGTATGAGCTTCCTTTTCTAAAGCGTGCTTGCGAGAAGTCGATAGAGTATAATGAGCCTGTTCTATATCTTCACACTAAGGGCGCTGCAATGCCTAATAGAGCTCAGCCAATTGTAAGAGCGCTATGGAGAAGATCGTTCGAGCTTGACTGTGACAAGTACTTCAAGAATGTAGATTCAGAGATTCCGACTGCATCTGCTCCATTTGTCGCTCCATCTAGAAAGATATGCTGGTATAATGGCTTCACTATGAATCCAGCAGCAGCTAAGAGGATATTGTCTATTCTTTCGATACATGAAGATCGTTACTGGTTCGAGCAGAAGATGTTAAGCGAAGCTGGTGTCTCCGTCGTAGGCGACATAGAGCTAGAAGATGGTAACGAAGTATGGAGAGATACCGAGAGAAAGTCTTGTGAATATGAAGATCCTAGAATGGTTCCTGAAGGAACAGTTCCGGTCATTGTAAGTTTGACGTCTTGGAAGAAAAGAATCAATACAGTAGGAAAAACGATTGATAGCATATTGGAACATTGCAATCCTTATAAGATAGTCATTACTTTAGCTGTAGAGGAATTTCCCAAATTTGTAAATGACCTGCCTACAGAGATCATTAAATACGCTAGATCTGGAGTACTGGAAGTCCAGTGGGTTAGAAGAAACGTAAAGTCGTTCAAGAAAGTTCTATTTACACTAAACCGATACAAGAATTTTCCGGTCGTAAGTGCAGATGACGACTGCATATACACTGAAGACTATGTGAAGATTCTGTATGATAAGTGGGTAACGGACAAGAAGTCTATATGGACGTACAAGAGAGATGTAGCCACAAAGAAGTTCTACTTCGGACACGGACCAGCGTGTATATATCCTCCAGACTGCTTTAGAAGTTATGGTTTGCTGATGCTCACAGATCAGATTGTATCTACGAATCATGATGACATATATTATGGTGTTCTAGCTAAGATGATGGGAATTTCTGTAAAACAAGCTGTAGAAGATCCTCTAAGAGTCCCATACTATTTCCATGATGAGATAGAGCCGCTCAGCGATGGAAAAGAGCTATACGGCATTCAATGCATAAATCTGTGCTTCAAGACCTATCTAGAGTTCATTAGAACTCAAGACGCAAATCTATTCATAGAGAACTAGCTATATTTTCTAAGAATAGGCCTGTTGATGCTGGCCTATTTTTCTTATATTTTACTCAAAGGAAGGTTATAACACAACTGACGAGTAGAGAGGTGAAATGCTAAATCTATGGCGAGCATTTATGCGAAAGCTACCAAAGAGAGTCATTTTTTATAATAG
>JAEEGK010000797.1_pt1 | contig 78586 bp, 75 predicted proteins | sample 8958771 | NCBI WGS metagenome assembly JAEEGK01 (sample SAMN16246547, study PRJNA631951) | gut metagenome | biome: gut microbiome; feature: rumen; material: SC-attached | host: Bos | place: Iran: Karaj | collected 2018-10
GGAGTGTACTATAAAGGAACTTGCAGAAGCGATTGCTTCTGTTGTATATGAAGATGTTGCTTCTACTGGACGTACATGCCGCATGGGATGGGATACGACAAAGCCAAATGAAACACCTCGTAAGCTATGCGATGTTACACACCTTAATGAACTCGGCTGGAAGGCGAGGGCTTCTTTAAAGGAAGGTATTCGCATTGTTTATGACGATTTTTTACATGGAGATGTTCGAAAATAGTTTTCTTATTGAATGCTTGGATTTTTTATAATATAATCTAATTTATGCTTCTCTATCTTGCTTTTAAGAATATTATCTCGAAGAAAAGTTCCTTCGTTATAATTTTTTTTATTGCTTTTGCGGTTATGCTACTTGTAATTACAAATGCTGTTTTTGACAGCACTGAACAAGGTGTTCAGGAGACTTTTGTTTCAAGTTTTACAGGAGACATTGTTATTCGCCCTGAATATAAGTCTCCTTTGTCGCTTTTTGGTGATGAGACTCCGGTTACAGGCAGCCTTACAAAACTTCCGAATCTGATTCCATAGGATGAGATTTATACTTATCTTTCAAATCATCCTTCAGTTACAGATCTTGTTCCACAGGTTTCAGGAATGGCTGTTTTGGAAAGCGATTCAGAAGATACAAAATGCTACATGTTTGGAGTTCCTGCTTCTAAGTACTTAGAGCTTATGACTTCAATTCGTCTTATAGACGGCAAGGCCTGGGCTGATGGCGAAAAGGGAATCATGCTTTCAAGACCGTATGCAGAAAAAATGAAGGTTAATGTAGGGGATACCCTGCAATTTGAAATCAGCGAAGGATTTTCGTCTCGTATCCGTTCAGTAACTCTCAGCGCAATTTATGAATATTCTGTTGAAAATGCGGTTCTAGAAAAAATTGTTCTTACAAATCCAGAAACGGTTCGCGCAATCATGGATATGTCTGATTTATCATCGGCGGATAAAATAGATATTTCCGATGACATGGAAAAAATGCTCTCAGACTTTGATATTGATTCATTTTTTTCTGACGCAGAAGATATAAGCGAGGGGATTAAAACAGAAGAAATTGCTGTTTCGGATGCGGATGCTGCAGCTTTGGAGAATAGTTACACAAATTCATCATCATGGAATTTCTTGATTTGCCGGATTGATAATCCTAAAAAAGTTAAAAAACTTGTCAGATCATTAAATAGAGCTTTTAAAGAAAATGACTGGCCATGCGAAGCTGTAAACTGGCGTAGTTCTGCTGGAAACACTGCTTTTTATCTTTATATTCTTCGTCTTATACTCAATATCGGTATTATTATAATTCTCGGTGCAGGTTTTATAGTTGTAAATAATACTCTTGTAATAAATGTTCTTGACCGTATCCGCGAAATCGGTACAATGCGGGCGATAGGAGCAAACAAACGCTACATCACGAAGGTATGCGCTTCTGAAACATTGATTATGGCTTTCATAGCTGGAATTTTAGGCTGTGTTTTCGGTGTAGTTGGTTCTTATGTTGTGTCAGCAATGCACATCACTTTTTCAATCTCTTTCATCATCCAGCTTTTTGGAGGAACGGTTCTGCATACTACAGTTTCTCTTCCTAATCTGCTTGGGGCTTTTTCACTTTCCATTTTCATTGGTCTTATTGCCTGGATTTATCCGCTTATCAATGCTATCAGGGTTAATCCCGTTGAGGCAATGCAGGGGGCAAAATAATGTATCAGACTATAATTGCGCTTCGCTCGCTTATTTATCGAAAAAAACAATATGTGAGTCTTTTTTTTGTCTGCATGGCAGGAGTTGCAATTTCCCTTGCCTCAATAGCGATAAGCAATGGAATGATAAAGTCACTCAATCAAAAGGCAAAAATATACTACGGTGGTGATATTGCGCTTATGTGCTCGGTAAATGATGACGGACTTAATATCTATGATTATGATATGCATGTTGATGCAATAAAGTCTGTTCTTCCAAAAGATGCAATAGTCAGTCCTCGTATGGATTTTGATGCCCGCTACTCATCTTTTTATTTTGAAGGAGTTCAGGCTCTTCAAAATGTTATTAAAGGTATTGATTTTAATACCGAAAAAGATTTAATTTCAAGTTTTACCTTTGTAGACGGTGGAATTGATGGAATGGATGATTCTAACGGAGTACTCATTTCTTCTCCGATTGCAAAAATGCTCAATGTTCATGTGGGTGATGAAATCACTTTTCAGTTGGAAACAGTTGATAATTATTTGAATACTGTGCAAGTGGAAGTAAAGGGAATCTTTCAAGATTCAAGTGTTTTTGGTATGTACACTTCTTATATGGACTTTGAATTTATCCGTGATACATACGGTCGTCCCAAAAATTATGCAAACCGGATCTGCGTTAACTTTCCTAACCGGACTGTTTCTGAAAAAGAACTTCATGATTATTATGATTCTCTCTCAAAAGTTCTTAATATGTTTCCTTGGGTTGATGATAAAAACGATTACATTGATGCAACAGATAACTTTAAGATTGAGACATGGGGATTTATCCCCTTAAGTGCAAATCTAAATGATGTGGAAATTATGGAGCTGGCGATGGATGCGATTATTACGTTTATTGTCGCAATCCTTACTCTGATAATCATCGCCGGAATAGGAAGTACTTACCGCGTCCTTATAATGAAACGCATTACTGAAATAGGAATTTACATGGCTGTAGGAATGAAAAAACACTCTATAATCAGCACGCTGCTTTTTGAGGCTCTGATTCTTCTTATTATTGGTTGTATAGGTGGAATTCTGCTTAATGCTGTTTTCTGTTCCGTTATTTCTCTTTTTGATTTTTCTTTTATTCCTTCATTTGATATGTTTCTCGAAAAAGGTAACCTTTGCCCGCGGATCGATGTTATTAAGAGTGTAATGGTTATCGTAGCAGTTATAGCCTTTACGGTTCTTGCAGTGTTGCATGCGACACTCAAGTCTATAAAAATCATGCCGGTTCAGGCCCTTGCAATAACTGAGTAGGCTGGGCTTTCACAAGAAGGAGGCGAACCATGAAACTTACTATGTATTTTAAAAAGATTCTTACAAGTGTTTTTATTTTCTCATCATTTTGTCTTTCTGCAAATGCAATTTCTTTATCTGATGCAAAGACGCTGCTTCAGAAAACAGAGAATTCAACTGCATTCTATGAGACTGATTTCAAGGCGGATTACGAAGTTGTTCAGCAAAAGCCGGGCGAGGGCAGAAGAGTTACAAATGCCACAATTTACCGTCGTGATAAATCCCTAAAATGGACTATTCTTATTAAGGCTCCACTCAAGGATAAAGGTAAGGGCTATTTACAGACCGATAATAGCATCTGGTTCTATGATCCTGCTGATAAACGATTCACATTCACAAGTTCAAAAGACAAATTTCAGGGCACCAACGCAAATACATCAGATTTTGCACCTCAACTTTATGCAAAGAATTATGATATCGAATCTGCTGAAGATGTCAAACTTGGCAAACTTGAATGTGTACTTTTTACGCTCAAGGCAAAAGCAAAGAATGTAGATTATCCGACTGTTAAATTATGGGTAACAAAGGATGACGGACTTACCCGTATGAAGGAAGATTATTCTCTTTCAGGCCAGAAGCTGAGGACAACAATCATTCCTTCTTACCAGAAAATCAACGGAGCGGGCGGAAAGCTCTATTGGATTCCTGTAAATATGAGAATTCAGGACAATCTTAAGGGTAAAAAAATCAGCGGTAAACTGGAATATGAAACTACTCTTATTTCAATTTCAAATGCTGCTCTTGTAAAACAAGACGATACTATATATACTAAGCCATATCTTGAACTTATGGCTGGCAATTAAAACGTGTTTTCACCCTTCAAATATTTCTTTATTTTAGTATTTATTTCACTTGTGCTTTCTTCTTCTGCGGTTTTTGCTCAGGAAGAGAGCACAGGTGATGATTATTCTGAGTTTTTTGAAAATGCAGGTGATATCGATGAACCTGTAATAACTGGAGAACCAAATCCGGCAACAAATTATGCTGTTTCTCTTGGTTCTCTTCAATTTCCAATTGAGGTTTCAGGAAAGATGACTTCCGAGCTGGGACTTGCCTATGTCCGGAAGGATACGGAAGAAGATGTTACCGGCTATTTTGATTTTAAAAATTACATTTATTTTACTACACGTCCTGATAAATATCTTGCCCTTAAGGGAACTATAAAATCAAGCCTTCCAGCTGATAGTGATGATGAACTTGATAATCAGTCAAATTATTTCTATGTCTATGAAATCTATTTTGATTATCTTATGTTTGACCGTATATATGTGACGGCAGGTAAAAAAAAGACTGTATGGGGAAATATCCGCCTATTTTCTGACACAAAGGAGTATGAAGGGGATGAAGATGCGTTGTGTACAAATATTCTTTATGACTCCCTTGACCATATGTCCGGTATCATAAAAATCCCTGTAAGCAATCATACTTTTACAGGGCTTGCAATGTACCGTGGAGGAACAGGAAATGATTCACCTGGAACAAAGGATATGTCTTTTGCTGGAAGTGCTGAATTCATTTTCTTTAACACTTCGATTAATTTTATCGGAAGACGATTCCCTATTAAAGATAGTGAAATTGTACTACAAAAGCCTGAACTTCATAAAAACTCGATACTTGGCCTTGAACTTAAACGAACGATTTTTGGGTTTGATATTTATGGACAGGGACTTGGAAAGCTTTCAGAAAATGAAGACGCATCTCTCAGAAAAGTATTCAAATCAAAGTTTGACGATTTGACGGCCTTTGAGAAAATTATTTCAACCGGCGGAGTTTACCGGATGTGGACTGGCAAAACTCCTTATTTTGGATTTAATTTTGAATTTCAAAATATTTATACCCCTGAACCAGAAGAAGATAAAAAGTTTTTTGTAAATCGCTTTGCAAGCTACATGGGAATTGCGAAGCTTGGACCAAATAAAGATATCAGCATTGGTGTTCAGTGGAATAATAATATTACCGAAAAGACTGGCTTTGTAAAGCCGGGTATTAACTTTTCAAAAGTTCTTCCTCACTGTGACTGGCGTTTTGGCGCAAAATATGAATACGGCTACGATGAACTGGTCAAAGGTTATTCAACAAAGCTTACTCTGGGAACATATATCACGATTTCAATGGATTACTAAGTTATTCGTTTTGAATTTTACCGTCTCTGATTTTTATGACGTGATCTGAGAGGGCAACGATTTTAGGATCGTGAGTTGAGAATACAAAGGTTGTCTTTAATTCCTTATTGAGCTTTTTCATCAAATCAAGAATTTGGTCACCGTTTTTAGAGTCAAGGTTTGCTGTCGGCTCATCAGCAAGAATAATAGGAGCTTTGGTAACAAGTGCGCGGGCAATTGCAACGCGTTGACGTTGCCCACCGGAAAGTTCTGAAGGCTTGTGATTTTTCCAATCGGAGAGGCCCACTGTCTCAAGAAGAAATGCTACCCAATCCCTTTTTTCGTTTGCAGAAAGTGTAGCGTTTGCAACGGATTTTCCAAGCGAAAGAGGAAATTCTACATTTTCCCATACATTTAGAACGGGTATTAAATTAAAGGTCTGAAATATAAATCCTAAATGAGCCCGGCGAAGCTCAGTGAGCTTTGAGTCGATTTTGAATGGCACTTTTTTTGATTTTTCGAGATCGATTCCCTTGTAAACATCAGTTCCTTCAAGGATAATTGAACCTGAATTCGGCAGGTCTATAAGACCAATCATATTGAGAAGTGTAGACTTACCAGATCCGGAAGGACCAGAAAGAGCTGCAAATTCGCCTTCTTCGATTTTAAAGGAGGCATTGTCTACCGCTTTAACCTGTACCTTATCCATCTGATAGACTTTGCTAACATTTTTAAGTTCGATTACTGCCATATCGGATTAATTATACACTTTTTTTTTATTTGCGACAATGTTATTTTTTATTATTATAAATGCATTGTACTTTTCTTCCAAAACACACTAATATTACCCTATGACACAAAGCATACGGTACAAGATGGCTCATAAAAAGGATTTTGGAAAAGAGAAAATAGAAATCCTTTATGAAGATTCCTATCTTATGATTGTATTAAAGCCTTCTGGCATTCTGTCTGCGCCGTATCCTGGAAGCAGGGCAAAGACTGTTCTTGATATTGTTGAACTTATAATGCGGAAAAAAGGCTCTTATTCTAAAAACCACAAACCATTGATTGTTCACAGGCTTGACCGCGATACTTCCGGGGTTATGATGCTTGCAATGACAGAAGCCGCTCAGAAAAAGATAATGGAAAACTGGCATCAAATGGTCACTGAACGCCTTTACCGTGCGGTTGCGGAAAATCCGCGATATGGTCATTGTGAACCGTTGCTAGAAAGCGGCATAATTGATTCTCCACTGGCATATAATTCCCACAATATCGGATTTGTTCCTGAAGAATCTTCAAAGCCTCGTACTTCTGCGTTAAAGATTAAACGCCGTTCGATAAAAGCCGAAAAGGACGGAATTTTAAGTCGCAGAGGAAATAGAGAAACTTCAATTTACGAGCGAAATCTTGAAATAAAAAACGGAAAGGCTGTTTTTAAGACAATAAGTGCTCTGACTCATTATAAAGTAATTGCACGTGGTAAAAACCACACTTTGTTTGAATTAAGCCTTGATACCGGGCGAAAAAATCAGATTCGTGCACACTTGGCAAGTAAAGGCTATCCTTTAGCCGGAGATGAAAATTACCGGGCTAAAACAGACCCGTTCGGACGGCTTGCATTACACGCACGTACTTTGGAATTTGACCATCCTTTTACAGGTGAACATTTAAAATTTGAAGTTCCTGAGCCTGATGAATGGCTTGAATATGTACAAAAGCGAAGTATATAATTATTTTGCTTTATGCAGTAAAATGTTGTATAATTAAGTATAATTTAAAAATGTATTCTGCTTTTATGCGGAAATCTATAGGGGGAGTTTATGATAAACTTAAAAGGATTATTATGTCTGGCAGTTGCAGGTGTTGCTGCTGCAGGTCTTTTTGCAGAAACAATTACACTTCATTGGGGTAGTAATAGTTATACATTTCAGACAGAGACACCTTCTGCAGCAAATACAGTTCAGGTTCCGGCTGAAGTTTTTAAACTTATCCAGCAGAATCAGGCTCAAATTGAAGCAGCCTTGCAGAATTACAGCGTAACTACCACGGAGATTAATAATGCTGCTCCGAAAATCAAAGAAGCATATGCTAAACTTCAATCTGAGTATGGTTTTGAAACAGATGCTCCTATTACAACAGTAACAAACGGTCTTAACGGCTTTTGTAATGATCTTTGTGACAGCCTGCCGAACTCTCAGACTCAGCAGAATGTTTGGGCTGAGGCATGGATTGGAAAACTTTTTCCGTTTCCGCATTTAGGCTTTGGTATAAACGCCGGTGTTTCCAAAATGGAAATTACTGCCTTAAAAGATGCGGCAAAAGCTCTTTCTATTGACGTAAAAGATTTGAAAGACAGTTATGTACTTCCAACTGTAACCGCCGATGTACGCTTAGGCGGTATTGTGTTCCCGTTTGATGTTGGCCTTACGGCAATGTCAATCGATACTTCAAAAATCGGTTCTATGGAATCTGCCATGGATCCTGTAAGTTTTGATTTCTTTACAGTTGGCGGTGATGTTCGTTATGCAATTATGCAGGGTGGCGGCATAAGACCAAAAGTTTCTGTAGGCGGCGGTTTTTATTATACTGACGGTTCTGTAAATGTAAACGATGATGATGCAAAGGCAAGCTTGAATTTTAATTCAACAACGATTTTTGCTTCTGCGCAGGCTTCTGTAAAACTTATCTGCCTTGTCCCTTTTGCAGGTGCTCGTGTATTGTTCTCTAAATCAAAGGTAGACTGGAATGTTGATGCAAAATGGGACAGAATCTTTACAGGCGAAAGTCCAGAGATTGCAGATGTTGCAAAGTGGGGAATTATGCCGTCTAAATTCGCAGGTTCCGGAGAGTCCGACTTTTTTGAAGATATAAAACCGCAGATTTTCGGGGGTGTAGGAATTGACCTTCTGATTCTTAATGTTACTGCAAGTTTAAGCTACGATATTGCAGGTAAAATTCCAAGCGGTGCAGTAAGTTTAAGGCTTGCACTGTAAAATACTTGTAAAAATAAGAGGCAGACGGATTTTGAAAATCGTTTCAAAATCCGTCTGCCTTTTTTCTGCTCTGACTTTGTTACAAAATTACTATCAGCTGAATCTGAACTCTGAAATACCGTCTATTACTTTTTCAAGACTTGCCTTTGTATTTGCAGTTGATTCTGTTGTAACAGAAATTGCCTGTGAAATATGCAGTGAATAATCCTGAATCTGATTCATGTTGTCATTTACTGCCTGAGTAATATCCTGAAGGTTTTTCATTTCATTTACAATTTCTGTTCCGCCTGCCATCATGTTATTAGAGCCCTGCTTAACAGAGGTTGTAGAATCTGTAATGCGGTGGATTGCTTCAAGTACCTGCTGGTTTCCGGCTGTCTGCTCTTCCATCGCGGAAGAAATTACAGATTCCTGCTGTTTAACTGATTGAGCCAGTTCGTAAATATTAACGAATGTATTCTGAACTTTCTTAATGTCTTCACTAATCTGTGTAATTGATTCAGAAAGCGTCTTTAAGTAAGTTCCGATTGATTTACTCTGTGTTCCAGACTGTTCTGCAAGCTTACGGATTTCATCGGCAACAACAGCAAAGCCTTTTCCGCTTTCTCCTGCGTGTGCAGATTCAATTGCCGCATTCATTGCAAGAAGGTTTGTCTGGCTTGAAATGCTCTGAATAACGTTTGCAGCTTCAAGAATCGTTTCTGATTCCTGATGGATTGAATCAGCTTTTGTAACTGTTTCAGAAATCTGATTCTTTCCGGTTTCTGCCGCATGAGCAAGATTATTTACAGCCAGACTGTTCTTTTCAAGAATCGTTGTAACGCTGTTAATATTTGCAACCATTTCTTCAACAGCTGCGGAAGATTTTTCTACGTTAAGAGCCTGTTCTTCTATTTCCTTATTTAAAACCTGAATGCTTTCAAGAATTGTCTTTGAAGAATTGTTTGAAGATGTTACACCATCAACCTGTTCTTTCATCTTTCCCTGAATGTTGGAAATTGAATTTGTAATGTTTGAAATATTGTTCTTTGTAAGATCCATATTTTCAGCAAGTTCTTCAGAAAGCCGTGCAGTAGTAACTGTAGAATCATTTATTTCCATAAGAATCTGCTTTGTAGAATCGCACAAAAGGTTCATGTCCTGAATGATTACACCAAGTTCACTTCTGTTTTTAGGTCGTTCGTGACCTATTGAATAGTCTTTTGAAACAAGTGAAGCTGCTATTTTACTGATTGATGTAACGCAGTCTTTTACGTCTGAAACAAGGCACAGTTCAATTACAAAGAAGTATGCAAGTGCGTAAATTGAATACGGTACTGCAATTTTTGCAACATGTCCGACACCTCCTTCAAGGTTTGCAGGAACCGTTATAATTGCAAGGAAGAATCCTATTACACCAAGAACGGCAAAAAGAACTGTGAGAAGGTTTCGTTCTGTAATGTTCATTGTAATTTCATCATCCTGGAATGGAATTTCAATAATTGCAACTTCAAAAAGTCTTATGTTAATTACATAAAAAAGAAGGGCAAAATCAAAAACCGCAGAAAGTGAAAAAAGCATAATTGGTAGCAGAGGATTTGTATTCTGGAAGTTTGCAAATACAACCTTGCCTGATTTTACAAGCATGGTAACAATAAGCCCCTGTACAAAACCTGAAACAATAGGTCCTGCAATGTTTACCTTTGCATGGATATGAAGGGCTTTGCCGGTTGCGTGAGCATCTTTTTTACCGCTGCGGTAGTCATAAACAATGTTCTTTAGCCTTATGTTTGATAAAACAGAACAACCGAATATAAACAAAAAGAATAAAATACTAATCGGCGAAGCTAAAACTCTTGTGTATTCTTTTATTGTAAAAATTCGAGTTGCAGCTCCCATAAAAGGATAGGCTACAAGCGGTGAAACATATATGGCTGATAGGGTTATATAAACAAGCCATGGTAGTTTTTTTGCAGTTTTTTCCATAAAAAATTGTGCTCCCTGATTTTATGATGAAGATTAAAATCTCCATCTTTAATTTTATCTTAATATCTACTATACGTCAAATTATCCATATTAACTCTTTATAAAATTATGGTTTACAGAATAAAGAATCTGCTGTCGTCTTTTTTCATTATTCTGTTAAAACTGAATTGTGCCGTCTGCCAGTAAATCCAGAAAAATCATGCCGATTTCCGGGTCAAATTTCTTGCCAAGATTGCCGTAAATTTCTTTTTTAATTTCTTCAGGAGACATTTTTGTTTTGTAAGAGCGTCTGCTGTTCATCGCATCAAAAGAGTCTGCAATACAGATTATTCGTCCTACCAGAGGAATTTCGTTTCCTCTAAGCCCTCGCGGATAGCCTTTACCGTCCCAGCGTTCATGGTGATAAACGGCTCCGTCAATTATATTTGGAATTGAAGTAAACTGATTTAAGATTTCAGCCCCTTTTACTGCATGGGTTTTCATTATCTTGAATTCTTCTTCTGATAGATTTCCCGGTTTACTTAAAATTGAATCCGGGATGTAAATCTTTCCGCAGTCGTGCATTAAGGCGATGTAATAGATATTTTCACATTCTTCTTCACTTTTACCCATTGCCTCGGCAATTTTTACAGAATATTCTGCAACGCGAACAGAATGGTCTTTGGTAATAGAATCTTTTGCATCGATAAATTTAATAAACGCGAGCATTGACTGCTGTATAATCTGATTGTCATGGTGCCGCTGCTCTTTACTGCGTTTTTCTATTAAAGCTGTTCTGTAGCTTTTATAATAGGCGAACACAGCCGTTAAAATCCAGATTGCACATAACAAAACTATTATTATAAATGAGTTTTGATTTCTTATGTTAGATTTTAACCTGTAGGTAAAAAGCGCCTGATTAAAAACAGGAACATCAAGCGGTTTTTTTGTTTTTTCATCAACTTTTGTATAGATTATGAAACCAAATGTTTTTGAGGATTCTTCCCCATAATTCGGGGCATAAAAAAAGTCTTCAAATTCTGTAATGCTCGGGTGATATATTATTGTATCTCCGGCTGAAAGAGGAATCAGGATATCTGAGCCCGAAACCAAATGATCCAGAATAACGGTATCAGCTTCGCGTGTAAATTTTCTTAAATCTATGGTCTGTTTGGAAAGAATACTATTTTGTATCTGATGAATTTCAAGCGAACCGCACCATGCGTTGTTTATATACATTGAATTTCTGATAGGAATTGAAAGGGTCCAGTCAGAAACTCCGTAATTTGTCCGGTTTGTAATAACAATGTCGTAGGTAATGCCTGCGTACTGTTCTGAATAGATTTTTCCGTCTTTATCCTTAAAGTCAACCTGCTTTATCCATGTATCAGCAGGACCGCCGCGAGGGCAGATTTTAAGACCTATATCATTTTCTGTCTGACCGAATGAGGCATTAGAATAAGTTGTACTTCTGCTTCGAGTGTTAAAATGTGATACAGAAGAAATCAGAAGAGAAACTGCCAGAATGAGAATGAGCAGACTGAGTGAAAACACCGGGATAATAATATTTCTTTTCATATAGTTACCGTACTTTTTATATACTTTAATTATAACACGTTTTTTTACTTTTGAAAGCCCATACAGCAAACATGACAAAAGATACTACTATCAATTATGAAAATAAAATGCTAATATATGGCAGATTTATAAAGGCCCGGGGTTTTGCCTTGAGCTTTAATATGGAGAGATTATGAAAAAGATTATCAGCGGAAAGGTTCGTGAAGTTTATGACCTTGAAGACGGCAGAATGGTAATTGTTACCACAGACAGAATTTCAGCTTTTGATGTAATTCTTCCTACGATGATTACTGATAAAGGTAAAGTTCTTAATGCGTTGTCAAACTTCTGGTTTGAATACACAAAAGATATCGTAAAAAATCATATGATTTCTTCAGATTTAAAAGATATGCCGTCTGATTTTCAGAAACCGGAATATGAAGGAAGAACGATTCTGGTTAAAAAATTAAAGATGATTCCTTATGAAGTTATCGTACGCGGTTATATGTTCGGCTCAATGTACGAAGCCTATAAAAAAGGTGAAGAATTCCTTGGTCATAAATTTGATAAAGAATACAAGCAGGCTGAAAAACTTGACTGCCCGATTGTAACACCTTCTACAAAAGCCGCAGAAGGCCATGATATAAATGTAACGATTGATTACATGAAAGAAGATTTGGATAAAAAATATCCGGGTAAGGATTTAGGTTCAAAGATTGAAAAAACTGCCCTTGCTATTTATAAAAAATGCTATGAGCATGCGTTAAAAAACGGCATTATCATTGCAGATACAAAATTTGAATTTGGGCTTGATGAAGAAGGAAACCTTGTTTTAGGCGATGAAGTTCTTACGCCTGATTCAAGCCGTTTCTGGAATGCCAAAGAATATAAGGTTGGAACAAGCCCTGCAAGCTATGATAAACAGTTTGTTCGTGACTGGCTTAAGGCAAATAATCTTGCAGGCGATGCTTCTATAAAAAGCGTTCCGGAAGATGTTGTAGCAAAAACTTCAGAAATCTACCGTGAATGCCAGAGACTTATCTGTCATAACTAGTTTTTTGCGATAAAAAAAGCGCGGACGGCGAATGCCGTCCGCGCTTTTAAATTATTCTAAACTGACTTAAACGGTAAATAAGTCTATCTGAGTTCCAATTTGCAGAATGGAATTATTAATCTGTTCTGTAATCTCACCAAGTGACGATTCATTCTTTTCAATTTGCATTGCTTTATCTGCAATTGTAAGAACGCTGTCTTGTATCTGACCTGTAGCATTCTGCAGGTTTTTAACTTCTTCCAGAATTGCCTGATTTCCTGCGGCCATTTCTTTAGAAGCATTCTTTACTTCTGCCGTGCTGTCGTTCATTTCGTGTAATGAATCACCAATCTGCTGTGAACCTGTCTGCTGTTCGCTCATGGCTTCTTTTATCTGCTGAACAAGTTTATCTGTTTCCTGAATCTGAGTAGATACACTAAGGAATATTTCGCTTGATTCTGCAGAAGATGCAACTACTTCGCTGATAGATTCTTTTATTTTATTCAGCTGTTCACCGATTGTCTTAGACTGACTTGTAGAAGTTTCAGAAAGCTTTCTGATTTCATCGGCAACAACAGAAAAACCTTTTCCCGCTTCACCTGCGTGTGCAGCTTCTATTGCGGCATTCATTGCAAGAAGGTTAGTCTGAGATGCAATGTTTGCAATAGCTGTATTTGCATCCTGGAGCATTTCTGACTGGCTTTCTATCAACTGAATGCGTTCATTTACGTCTTTCTGCTTTGCAGAACCGCTTTGAGCCCTTGCTTCCAGTGCTTTGAAAGACGTTGCCATTTTATCCATGGACTGATTTACAGAAGTAATATTTCCGAGCATCTGTTCTACAGCAGCAGATGCCTGTGTAACTCCCGCAGATTGAGTTTCAATCATTTTTTCAAGTGATGAAATGTTTGATGCTATCTCGTTTACAGCTCCTGCCGTTTCATTTACACCGGCACTCTGTAATTTGAATTGACCTGCGATATTTGAAATATTTATAAGGATCTGCTTTATTGAAGCGGAAGTTTCTTTTGTAGTTGCGTTTAAATTCTCTCCGGCCGCATGTAAAACTGTTTCTGTCTGTTTAATATTTGAAACAATTCCCTGAAGTTTTTCTGTAAACTGGTTAAAGCCGTCTACAACACCGCCAACTTCGTCTTTGCTTTTGGAAACAATTCTTTTTGTAAGGTCTGCATTTCCTGTTGCAACTTCCTTAATAGCTTTTCGTACAGTACGAAGAGGCCTTATAGCCTGAGCAATTGCAAGACCAACGATAAATACAGAAAGAACAGTGATGATTGCAACACATATTAAAATCATGGCCTTCATCATATTAAGCTGAGATAAAAAGTCTTTCAGCGGAACTTCATTTGCTACAACCCATTTCGTACCGGAAATGCGCTCAAAGGCAATCATATACCGCTGTCCGTTTTTCCTATAAGTTACATATCCCTGATCTTTTGTCTTTATGAGGTTAACGGCTGCTTCATATTCTTTTTGCCCGCTTTGTTCTGCAACAGTAAAGATATTTTCTGTTGTATATTCTTCAAGTTTTGATTCTTTTAATAGATATTTTTCTGACGCTACAAGAATTCCAGGGGAGTGAAGTTCAGAATATGCTTCATTAGCTCCGCCTTTTCCGTCCTGCATGGAAATAATAAATGCTGAGCGGTTATTGCCGGCTACATGTTCAGTTGTAAGCTGGCTCATTTTAAGTCCGTCTACTACACAGAAAATTACGTTTATAATATTGTTTGATTTATCAAAAACTGGTACGGAATAAAAAATTGCAGGAGAGTTTGTAACTTTATTTACAAACGGATCTGTCATAAAGCGTTTACCTGTTTTTTTAGGCGCCGAAAAATAATTTCGTTCTGCAAATGAAATCAACTTTGCGCCGTTATTAATATAGGCATTTCCTTTACTGTCCAGAATACATACATCGATATAATCTTTGTCGATACTGAGGGCTGCATAAATTGTATGGGTTTTATCAAGTAAATCAATTTCAGGATTTTTTATATCCGGCAAAGCTGCCAGGGTTTCAAGCATTTTAAATTCTTTTTCGTTAGAAGCCTTTATTGCATCTGCTGTTGCATGTACAGATTCTACAAGGGCTTTTGCCATTTCTTTTTCAAGTCCCTGATTAGCACTTTGTATTGCAATAAAGGTTATTGAAGCGAACGAAACTAGCATTACGACACAAACAATTATACTGATTTTGGCTCTTAAGCTTTTCATAGAATACGCTCCTTGCGTTAACGTTAACCCACGTCATTTTTAGTTTAAATTACTTTTTTTTATTTATCAAGGAAAATATCTAAAAGAACAGATTATTAAATACAAAAAAAAATAAAGAGAATCCCTAAAATCGATTTTTTAGAGATTCTCTGAAAATACACTTAAAAGTGCTAGCGTGATTTTTTGCGCTTTGAAACTACGTCAAAAATTACAGCTGCAAGAAGTACAAGACCTTTTACTGCGCGCTGCCAGTTCATGTCAATACCAAGAATTGACATACCGTTGTTCAAAACACCCATGAAAACAGCTCCTACTACAGCACCTGCTACGGTTCCTGTTCCGCCATATGCCGAAGCACCGCCGATAAAGCAGGAAGCGATGGCATCCATTTCGTAGCTCTGACCTGCAACCGGGTTTGCAGCATTAAAGCGTGCAACGCAGACAAGTGCTGCAACGGCAGCAAGGAAGCCCATGTTTGTATATGCAAAGAACATTACGTTGTTTGTGTTAACGCCTGAAAGCTGTGCAGCCTTTGCGTTACCACCGATTGCATAAAGGTAGCGGCCAGGAACTGTATTCTGTGTAAAGTAAGAATAAGCTCCTACAATTACAGCAAGCAGAATCAAAACAACAGGAATACCGCGGTCATTTGCAAGGAACTGACCTACAATAAGGATTACTGCGCAAAGTACAATAAGCTTTGTGATGAAAGAACTTACAGGTTCTACTGTATAACCGGCTTTTGCCTTTTTAACGCGGCTTGCAATTTCTGCAATTATATAGATTACACAGCAAATGATGGCAACTGCCATTGTAAGTACAAAAATTGCTGATTTTTCAGGTGTTCCGCTTGGAAGGTAACTTGCAAACAGTTTTAAGTATTTTTCCGGGAACGGAGAAATTGTAAGACCATCAAGGATGATTGTTGCAACACCACGCCACAAAAGCATACCCGCAAGGGTAGTGATGAACGGCGGAATGTGTACATAGGCAATAAAGAATCCGTGGAAAGCACCGATTGCAATACCTGTTAAAAGACAAACCGGAATTGCAACTGTGTTCGGTAAGCCCAGGCGGACAACAAGTACACCTGCTAAAGCACCTACAAGTGCTACTACAGAACCAACTGACAAATCGATATTGCCGCCGGTAAGAATACACAGAAGCATACCTGCTGCAAGAATTACAACATATGCGTTCTGGTTTATTATGTTAGTAATATTAGCCGGCGCAAACAGAGAACCGTGATCTGTTGCAACGATTAAAACCTGGAACAACAGCATTACACCAAGAAGAACAAAAACCATTGTATTGTTCTTTAATGTCTTTTTAATATTAAGCGTATTTCCCATCATTATCTCCTATAAAACTCCGAGTCAGCTTATTTTGCGGCTGCGGATTTTCCTGAATTGATTATTTCAGCCATGATTTTTTCCTGCGTTGCTTCTTTTCCGTCCATTTCAGCAACCATGCGTCCTTCATTCATTACATAAATGCGGTCGCACATACCAAGAAGCTCAGGCATTTCTGAAGAAATCATAATAACTGATTTTCCTTCTGAAACCATTTTATTGATGATGCAGTAGATTTCGTATTTTGCACCTACGTCAATACCACGTGTCGGTTCATCAAGAATAAGAATATCAGGTTCTGCAAACAGCCATTTTCCAAGAAGAACTTTCTGCATGTTTCCGCCGGAAAGGTTTCCAACATCTTCTTCAACAGAAGAACACTTGGTATGCATTTCTGCAGACATTTCTTTAGAAACTTTGCGTTCTTCATCAAAGTTGATTATATAGTGCTTTGAAATTTTTTCCGGGCTTGCAGAAGTTGTGTTCCGGCTGATTGATTCAGTAAGGATAAGTCCGTTGCCTTTTCTGTCTTCCGTTACATATGCAATTTTATGTTTGATTGCAGATTTTATAGTAGGGAAGGTAACTTCCTTGCCATTTAAGTAGATGTGACCGTGAATGTTTGTTCCGTATGCACGACCGAACAGACTCATGGCAAGTTCTGTGCGTCCGGCACCCATAAGGCCTGAAATTCCAAGAACTTCGCCTTTACGCAGGTTAAAGCTTACATTGTCACATACTTTAATTCCCTCAAATACAGGGTGATCTACGTTCCAGTCCTTAACTTCAAAGCAGATTTCACCAATATGAGGTTCGCGTTTAGGGAATCGGTCTGTAAGACTTCTTCCTACCATTGCGGAAATAATTGTATCTTCTGAAAAATTGTCTTTTTTCTTATCAAGGGTTGTAATTGAACAACCGTCGCGGATAACGGTAATTTTATCTGCAACATAAGAAATTTCATTTAATTTATGTGAAATAATAATGGATGTCATTCCCTGTTTTTTAAATTCAAGGAGTAAATCCAAAAGCTGTTTTGCTTCGGTATCATTTAAAGATGCAGTTGGTTCATCCAATATTAAAAGTTTTACGTGTTTACCAAGCGCTTTTGCAATTTCAACAAGCTGCTGTTTTCCAACACCAATGTCTTTGATTAAAGTTTTTGATGATTCGTTAAGACCGACCATTTTTAAAAGTTCATCGGCCTTATCAAAAGTTTCTGCCCAGTTGATTTTAGCTTTTGAACCACGTTCATTTCCAAGGAACATGTTTTCGCCGATCGTCAGTAAAGGAACAAGCGCTAATTCCTGATGAATAATTACAATACCTTTTTCTTCACTGTCTCTGATTGTTTGAAACTTACAAATATTACCATCGTAGATAATGTCACCGTCATATGTTCCGTACGGATAAATTCCACTCAAAACATTCATTAAAGTTGATTTTCCGGCACCGTTTTCACCGCAAATTGCGTGAATTTCACCTTCTTCAACTACAAGGTTTACATTATCAAGAGCCTTAACACCCGGAAAGATTTTGGTAATATTTTTCATTTCCAATAATGTATTTGCCATGGGACCCCATCCTTTCTTTTCAAACTGAAAAAAGGCAAAACGGACATGAGCCCGTTTTGCCTGTAATCACTTATTAGCTTAACTATTTAAGTTCTGATTCTTTGTAGTATCCAGAATCGATAAGAAGTGATTTGTAGTTGTCCTTTGTTCCGAATACTGGTTCACAAAGGTATGAAGGGATAACTCCTGTTCCGTTATCATATGTTTTTGTATCGTTTACAGGTGGGTTAGCTCCCTTACAAAGAGCGTCAACCATTTCTACAACTTTTGCAGCAAGAGTACGTGTATCTTTGAAGATAGACATAGCCTGTGTTCCTGCAATCATGTTCTTTACAGATGTGATATCACAGTCCTGACCTGTTACTACAGGGAAGTTAGCAGCTGTGTATCCTGCACCTTTAAGAGCGTTTGTTACACCCTGTGCTGTAGAGTCGTTAGAGCAGTATACAGCATCAAGTTTTGTTCCTTTTGGACCATATTTGTTTGATGTAACAAGGTTTTCCATACGTTTCTGAGCTTCTTCTGTTGACCAGTTCAATGTAGCAGCCTGTGCTTTAGCTGTCTGTCCGGAAGGACATACGATAACACCACTGTCAAGATATGGTTTTAAGATGTCCATTGCACCACCAAAGAAGAAGTTGATGTTGTTGTCGCCCGGGTCACCTGTGAAGAATTCCATGTTTACAGGATTTGATTTAGAGCGTGATTTAAGTCCTAATGCTTCTACAAGGTAGTTACCCTGAATTGTTCCTACTTTGTAGTTATCAAATGTAGCATAGTAAGAAACTGCATCTGTGTTCATGATAAGGCGGTCATAAGCGATAACTTTAATGCCTTTGCTTTTTGCTGAGTCAAGACAGTTCTTAAGAGAGAAACCATCAATAGCAGCAATAACGAGAACTTTGCAGTTTCCTGTAATCATATTCTCAATGTGTGAAACCTGTGTTGGAATATCATTACCAGCGTACTGCAGGTCAACTTTGTAACCAGCTTTTTCAAGCTGTTCCTTCATGTTGGCACCGTCCTGATTCCAGCGCTGAAGGTCTTTAGTTGGCATTGAAACGCCTACTTTTACAGAACTGCCGGAATCTTTGTTTCCACCGGCAAATACTGAAGCTGCAAGTAAAGCAGCCATTACAATAGAAACGATTTTTTTCATAAAAATCCTCCTTTTTTTACCGCACGGTTGCGGTCGTGCTTGGTATTTACTGAGATTTTCTCAGTATCTGAATTGAGTATAAAAGGCTTTTTTTGTTTTGTTTTCTGGATTTTCTATAAAAAATTGCTAAATTAAGCAAATAACGGGTAAAAAATTGTCATTTCCAATTTCTTATCTAGAAAAAATTGTTGTCAAAAAATTTCTAATACCTCTAACAGGAGAAAAACAGGCCGTCCTTAAAAAAATCTGGCGCTGGAATGACAATCTTGTAAAGATTCCCGTGTCAGAGCACGGGAATGACAGTTTTTATTAAAGTTCGACGTTTGAGCTGATTATTTACTAACGGAAGATTTCATCTTTTGTATGAAAGCCTGATTTTATAATGACTTCTTCAATATTATCCTTTGTTACAGCCTGCGGATTTAGCCATACAACTGGAATATTTGCGTATCCGTTATTTATAGTCTGATTTTCAGGAACAAGCTCCTTTATGCTTTTTCCTTTTGCAAGTTCAACTGCGTAAAGTCCGGCTTCTTCTGCAAGTTTTGTAATCGGTTTATAAACGGTAACAAGCTGTTTTCCTGCAATGATGTTCTGGCAGCCAGCAATATCTGCATCCTGCCCGGAAATGCTTATGTCTTTTCCGGGACAAATTTCAGAAACTGCCTGAATTACACTGTTCGCAACTGCATCGTTTCCGCAGATTACCGCATCCGGAATGTTTTTCTGTAATAAAAGTCTTGCCATTTCGTTGTAAGATAAATCATAATTCCAGCCGTCCGTAAAGAATGTATGTGTAATTTTTACACCTGTATCGTCTATTATTTTAGAAACTCCATTACGGATTAAAGTCATGTTGTAATCTGTTTTTGGACCGTAAATGCAGAACCATTTTCCATCAGGCTTTTTTTTGTAAAGTTCCTGTGCCATAATTTCGCCGACTTTTTCACTGTCAATCGTCATGTATAAACTTATGTCTGAATTTAAAATCAGGCGGTCGTACGCAATAACAGGAATTCCGTGAGAACGGGCAAGTTTGATTGTTTCTGTTAAAGAATCAGCTTCTTTTGCAACGATTATTATAACCTTTACTTTTTTATTTATAAGATACTGAATCTGTTTGTTCTGTTCTTCTGTATTGTTGCCTGCGTTTTGAACTACAACCTCCGCGCCGTTTGCTTTTACAGTGTTCATAAAAATATCGCAGTCGCGCCGCCATCTTTCTATTGCAAGCGTATCTATAGAAAAACCTACGGTCATTTTTGAAGATGGAGTTTTATCTGAAGCGTTTTCATCAGCTGTTTTATTTTTCTTGCAGCCTGTAAAAGTTGATGCTACTAAAAGAACTGAGGCAAATAAGGCTATTATGGCAGCGGCAGGATTTTTTGCGATTTTTATATAATTTGCTGATTTTAATGAATCCGTTTTTACTTTTTCCATGGCACGTCTCCTGTCTTATTTTTTTATCAACTTTTTACGTGGCAGGCTTTTTATGCCGAGTGCCCCGTAGTGTTTTTTTTCTGTATTAATCACCAATCGGCAGAGAGTTTCTGTATTCGGTTGGCGTTATGCCGAATTTATTCTTGAATAATTTACTGAAGTAGTTCTGGTCGTTATAGCCGACAGCCGCAGTAATTTCCTTTATTATTAAAGATTTATCCTGAAGAAGATTCTTTGCTTTTTTGAGCCTTAAATCCGTCAGGTAAGAAATAAAATTTTCGCCTTTTTCTTTTTTGAATAATTTACTTAAATAAAATGAACTTACGTTCAGCTGGCTTGCAGCACTTTCAAGTGTAATTTCTTCTGAAATATGATTTTCAAGATATTCGCATGCCTGCGAAATAATAGGATTCTGGTTGTTTTTGCTAAGGCTTGAAGCAAGAGTAACGCATTCCATGCAGCTTTTAAGAACAAACTGTTCCAGTTCATAAGTAGTGTCTGTTTTAGAAAGAGTTGTAAAGGCCTGCTCAAAGGTAGAATCTTTGTAATTGTTGTCCATTTCTAAGATTGCGTTGCGCAGGTTTACGATGAATTCAAAAATAGCGTTTTTAATTTTATCAAGATTATTCTGATAAAATTCAAAAAGAGTAGTGCAGTACCTTGAAACTAACTGTCTTACGCTGCCTGCATCGCCTAAGCGGATTCTGTTTAAAAGTTTTTTTGAACATTCTTTTATTTCTTCATGCGTTGCAGGTCTTGTTTCAATTTCACTGTAAAAACTGATTCCTCTGGATTGCGAAATTGTGTTAAGTGCAGAAATTGCATCGTTATAGGCTGAAAAAGTTTTATTTATGTCGCTTTCTATTTTACTTACGCCAATTTTTATGCCATATCGGATGTTTGTAGACAGAAGCGTAAAAATTGTGTTCATTAAACTTTTTACGGATTCGTAGCTGTTTTTCTCGTCTGTCTTAAATGGAACGAATACGCCGATTCTGTTTGCCATAAAAGACCCGATTATGCACCTTGCTTTTGAAGTTAAAATATCGCGGATTTTCATGTAGACATTGTATTTATTGTCCTGGTCAATCTGAAAAACTTCAATGCAGCACATGAACCATGTTGTGTTTTCTATCTCAAAATATTTAAGGTAGGTTGAAAAATCAACGTTTTTGCTGCTGTTAAAAATGCAAGAATATATAAAATCACTTTCTACCATTGAAGAAACAATATTGAGTTTTTTATGCATTTCTATGCTTTGCGAAAGTTTGCCGCGCTGCCGGTCTACAAGTCCAAAAGAATCTTTTACTGTCTGTAGAATCAGGTTTCTGTTTACCGGTTTAGTTAAATATTTGTACGCTCCAAGATTTATTGCTTCCTGAGCATACTGGAACTGGTCATAGGCACTTAAAATGATGATTATAAGATTCGGGTTTAACTGCTTCATAAGTTTTATGGTTTCAAGTCCGTTCATACCCGGCATGTGAATGTCCATAAAAACGATATCAATCTTTTTTGTTTCCGTAATTTCCAGGGCTTCAGGACCGGAAAGCGCAGAAAAAATTTGAATTTCATCCTGAAAGTTTTTGTTTAGAATAAAAGTGAGAGAATCTATAACTATTTTTTCGTCATCTGTTAAAAGGATATTATACATTTGGAATTGTTATAAGGAATTCTGTTCCTTTTCCCTCCGGATTTTCTTTTATCTGCAATATATCGTTTTGTTTATAATAAAGTTTTAATCTTGAAATTACATTCAGAAGACCAGTTGAATGGTGTTCTTTTTCTTCATCCTTCATTTCACTGATGACAGTTCCGGCACCGGCTTCGCTTGCCGCAAGTATTTTCTGCTTTACAACAGGAGAAAAGCCGCAGCCGTTATCTGCAATAGAAATAACAATGTTTTCTGTATTTTCTGCGGCGTTTTCCTTCAGAGAATCTGCATGTTCTGCACGGCATTTTTCTACACGAATCTTTATTATTCCGCCTTTTACCATGTCTTTAAGTCCGTGTTTAATGCAGTTTTCAACAAGCGGCTGCAAAATCATATTTGGAACCTTTGTTTCAAGCAAATCTTCCTGTATATTTTTTTCAAAGGTAAAACGGTCGCCGAAACGTGTATTCATAATATAAATATAGTTATCAAGCATACCAAGTTCTTCGCGGATTGTTGCGCTGCGGTCGGTATGCTGATTATAGCGGAAAAAATCTGCAACCTGTTCCAGAAAGTAACAGGTTTTATCTGCGCCTTCAATCATTGCAAGCTGGGCACCTGTGTTCAGCGTATTAAAAAGAAAATGAGGTTTTATCTGATTTTGCAGTGCCTTAAGGCGCGCATCACTGTAAAGCGCCTGCATTTCAATTTCTTTTTCCCTGAGTTCATTTTCTTTTAATGCCTTTTCCCAGATTGTATCAATGTATTCGCGGATACTTATAATCATGCTGTTAAAGGCGCGGCAGATGTTCCCGATTTCATTCTGCGAGGTATTTGAAAAAAGCGGAACATTAAAATCGCGTTCTGCAAGTTTATGTGCAACCGCAGATATAGAAGAAAGCGGCTTTACAATCTGCGTAATCTGTATTGAAAGCAGGATAAAGCCGAAAACAAGAATTACAAACATCAGTAATACTGAAATTTGCAAAAGCCGCGCCATAAAATCCTTTGTCTGCGCATAGCGCGCAGCATTTGTCTGAAAGTAAAGCATGTTAAGGCTTGAAATTTCGGCACTCAAAAACGTGTAGCATTGCAGGCACTTATCAAAATAATATTTTGTGTCCTTGTAATTATTTGCACGTCTTGCATCTATTGCTTTGTCACCGTACCAGAAAAAAGAAGAAGAAAGCTTTCTTATTACAAACTGCTTCTGGTAAAGCGGAATTACAGAAGATTTTTCGTTAAAATTCTGTGATTGAGTCTGTGCTGCAAGTTCATAGTTATAATACTTATCTATACTTTCAAAAGTTCTGTACTGAATATAGGATTCAAGGGCGGCTTCCGTTTCTTCAATCAATGTCATAAATCTGTCTAAATCAGCATTCGATTTATAAGAATTTCCGGAAAGTTCCATTGAGCTTGTTATAAGTTTTGTAGTAACGGAAATAGTAAAAGCCGTTAACAGCATGGAAAGCAGGATTGAAATCATAATCTGGTTACGGATTGAGATGCGGTTTTTGAATTCACGGAATTTATCTCTGATTTTTATCATTTCTGCTCTCTTTTGCTTACTTCAACATCTGCAATAACGTAACTGTTGGCATAACCTGTATTTTTATATTCGAATAATTCATTTATGGCTTTTTTGCCTATTTCTTCCGGTGTAATTGAAATAAGTTTTGTTATGATTCCTTTTTCAAAATAGTGCTTTGAATTTTCTCCGTCTCCAAAGCCTATAATCTTTATTTTTCCTGCCTGATTTAAATCCGTTATGGTCTGGGCCGCAAGGACGGAATTTGATTCTGAAAGCGAAATAACAAGTTTAAGGTTTGCGGTTGAAGCGATTTCCTGCCTTATATTGTCTTCTATGTACGAAGTAGGGCTTTGCTGTACAGATAGAGTAAGTATATTTATATCTTCAAGCTTTTGGCTCAGGCTGTTTGTAAGGACATTCATAAGCATGCTGTAATTCGGATAGTTTGTAGAATTATTGTTTAGAACAATTATGTTGCCTTCTTTTACATCCATCTCAAGAATTTCTGAAACAAAGGTGTTGCCCAGTTCAGAATAGTTTATTCCTATAAAAGAAAGCTGATGCAGGTTCGGGTCGTAGGTTCCTGTCGTAATAAGAGGAATAGGATTTCCGTTTTTGTAGCGCGGAATTTCTGTAATTGTATCCGTGTCATCAACAAAGGCTATAATTCCATCCGGTTCAAGGTAGGAAGCATAATCTAAAAGTGACTGCAAAAAAACATGTTCTGCCTGGGAATCCGGTACGTAAAGCTGTACGGCACCGTTGTAAATACGGGCGGTTCTTGAAGCTCCTTCATATATTTTACTTATAAAAGAATAGTTTTTGCTTGTTCCCGTAACAAAAATATGGTATTCCATTGCGCCTTGCTGTGTCTGGTTTTTCTTTTCAAAAGAAGAACTTTGGATCAAAGCCTGGAGCAAAAAAATTACCGAAAAAGAAATTACTACAAGAATCAGTATTACGAAAAATATTAAATACGGTGTTTTGTGCTTTGGATTATCCATTTTGACCTGAATATTATAACATGGATTTCCGGGGCTTGCAAAATATTGTTTATTATAGTAACAAGTAATTATGAACTACAAAATTAAAAATGGTAAAGAACTTCGTATTGCAATTTCTGGAAAATCTGGCTGCGGTAATACAACCGTAAGTACATTGCTTTCTAATAAACTTGGCGTTCAGCTGATAAACTATACTTTTCGTCAGCTGGCAGCCGAAAAGGGCTTAACTTTAGCTCAGGTTATAGAAAACGCCAAAACAGATGATTCTTATGATATCGCGGTGGATACAAAACAGGTAGAGCTTGCAAAAAAACAGTCATGTGTTTTAGGTTCCCGTCTTGCAATCTGGATGTTAAAAGAAGCAGATTTAAAAGTTTATCTTTATGCCTCTGATGATGTAAGGGCAAAACGGATTTTAAATCGGGAAGGCGGCGATATTGAAGAAATAAAAAGTTTTACTTCAATGCGCGACAGTCAGGATACTCAGCGTTATAAAAAACTATATAAAATAGACAACGATGATTATGCTTTTGCAGATATGATAATTGATACTGCAAAATACAATCCTGAACAGATTGCTGATTTAATTTTAACGGAATTGGCATGCCGTGGATTTGTAGAAAAATCGAATTGATTTAAAAAGAACACGCCGAGGCTTTGCCGCGGCGTGTTCTTTTTAATATAAATCCCTAGTATTTTTTATCTGCGTAGCCGACCCATCCGTCATTTTCGATCAAGGCTTTTTCAAAATCCCCAATCTTGAACGGGTAGCTTTTTGAAAGACTTCCTGCAATCAATTTTACCTTTGCAGTTCCGTCATCATTAAAGACAATCTTACATTCAGTATCTTTTTCTGCAAAAGTTCTGAACATGTCTTCTATGGATTTTTTATCCAGTTCTATTGCAAGCATTCCGCAGTTATACATATTCTGGCGGAAGATGCGTGCAAAATTAACGGCAACAACAGCATAAATTCCATTAACTTCTAAGGCCCATGGAGCATGTTCTCTGGATGAACCGCAGCCAAAATTTTCCCGGGTTATAATAACTTTTTTCCCGATAATGTCTGTTTTAGGATTAAAACCTTCAAGTTTTAAATCTTCCAATAAATATGGCTTTAAAGCTTCTTTTGTGTTTTCTGTCAGATATTTTGCAGGAATAATTTCATCTGTGTTAATATCTGCGCGATCCAAAAAAAGAACGTTTCCACCAAATTGTTTCATCTGCTTCTCCTGGTGTTAGATGTTATATAATGGGGAGTTAGTAATTTTTCCTGCAATAGCAGTTGCCGCTGCCGTAGCAGGGCTCATCAAATGTACCATTCCTCCTTTTCCCATTCTACCATTAAAATTGCGGTTTGTGGTAGATGCACAAACTTCGCCTTCGGCTAAAACTCCGTTGCTCATTCCAAGGCATGCACCGCAGGTCGGGTTTGTAACACAGAATCCTGCATCCATGAATATTGAAATAATTCCTTCGTCCAATGCCATTTTATAAATTTTTGGCGTTGCAGGACTTACTATTCCGCGTACGCCTTCTGCAAGATGCTTTCCTTTAAGAATTTTTGCAGCAACCCTTAAATCAGAAATGCGTCCGTTTGTACAACTGCCGATATATACCTGATTTACTTTTGTTCCTTCCATTTCACGTACTGTTTTTATCTGGTCAGGTTTGTAGCCAAAAGTTGCAATAGGTTCAAGTTTTGATAAATCAAAGTCATAAACCTTTTCATATTTTGCATCAGGATCAGAAACCCATTTTGAATAATCCTTTAAGGCTTCCTCTTTATTACTATAATCATTTTTTATAAATTCCCAAAGATATTCAACGGTTGTCATGTCTGGAGCACAAATTCCAGATGTTGCACCGGCTTCAACTGCCATGTTGCACAATGTCATGCGTTCTTCCATAGAAAAACCGTCTATTACAGAGCCTGAAAATTCCATTACGCAGTTTGTAGCACCGTTTACACCAATCTGCCCGATAATGTAAAGAATTACGTCTTTTGCAAAAACACCTTCTGGAAGTTTTCCGTTAAGGTTGAATTTAATGGATTTTGGTTCGCGGAAAGTACATACGCCTTTTAAAATTCCTACTTCAAGGTCTGTTGTGCCAACACCTGCGGCAAATGCTCCAAAAGCACCGTGTGTACAGGTATGGCTGTCGCCCATAATTACGGTAAAGCCAGGATGTACAAATCCTTTTTCCGGGAAAATTGCATGGCAAACGCCGTTACAGCCGATGTCAAAAAAATCTTTTATATTATTGCGTTTAACCCAGTCACGAAGAATTTTTCCCTGTGTTGCAGTTTTACTGTCTTTTGCAGGCGTTACGTGGTCAATTACGGCTTTAATTTTAGTTGAATCAAAAACGCGGTCTTTATTGCGGGATACTAAATCATTTATGGCAATAGGTGTTGTAATTTCGTGGCAGAAAACGCGGTCAAGTTTTAGAACATAAGTACCTTCAAAAGGTTTATCTACAAGGTGTGTTTCAAAAATCTTTTCAGCAATTGTCTTTCCCATAATCTTCTCCAATAAATATGCCTTGCGGCAGAATAAACTTTAATTATATTAAAGAATATTAAATATTTATTTAGAACTTGTCAACACTGATTTTCCGGTCGCGGTCGCTGCCCAGCGCCGCCGGCATACACGTGCAAACCTAAGCATCAACACTGATTTTCCGCAGAGTTATTCGGGCGCGGTTTAGAAATGCCTAACTGTCCGCATGCACCACCGATTTTTCTTCCTCTTCTGGTTCGTAACGTAACATTAAGACCATTTTTTTCAAGGATAGAAACAAAGTGTCTGCATTCTTCTGTTCCGGGGGTTTTAAATGGCAAATCGCCTATAGGATTCCATGGAATAAGGTTTATATTAACGTCAATTCCTTTTGCAAAACTAACCATGTTTTTTGCACTTTCGTCGCCGGTATTAACTCCACTCATAAGGGCGGCTTCAAGCGTTACGCGGCGGCCTGTTTTTGTTGCATAATAATCTATTGCTTTTCTAAGCTCATCCAGCGGATATTTTTTTTCAACCGGCATAAGTTTTTGGCGCAGGGCAGGGTCCGCAGTTGTTAAAGACACGGCAAGACGCATTAAAGGTCCGTTATCTGCAAGATCGTAAATGCCTTTAACAACCCCGGAAGTTGAAAGCGTAATTCTTCTTGCAGAAAGTGCCCTGCCGTCTTTATGCGTAAGAATTTTTACAGCCTTTCTGATTGATTCAAGATTAAGCATAGGTTCCCCCATGCCCATAAAAACTATGTTAGAAAGTGTACCGGCTTCTTTTTCCAGATATAAAAACTGTTCAACTATTTCTGAAGGCAAAAGATTTCGCGAAAAGCCCATTTCTCCTGTCCGGCAGAATGCGCAGCCCATTGCGCAGCCAACCTGACAGGAAACGCATGCTGTTTTTCTGCCTTCCTTATCTGTAAGCAAAACAGTTTCTACGGCAAGACCATCCTGCAGTGTAAGCTGCAATTTAATAGTTCCGTCTGGATCTTTTAATACCTTAGAAACTTTTGATGAGCGGATTTTTGCTTTTGTTTCAAGCTGGTTACGGAGTTCAAGGCTTATATTTGTCATTTCCGCAAATGAAGTAACACCCGTACTTACCCATTTAAAAATCTGTTTTCCACGAAAAGCAGGTGATACCGCAAATTTTTCACAAATTTCTTCGGGTAAGAGGCCTGCCAATGAATCTTCTAATAGTGTTTCAGCCATTTGCGCAATAATATGACTGTTACTGCAATTTTTCAAGCATTTCGTTTACAAGAGGATTATGCAGACCGCATGCCTGGAATTCTTTTAATGCTTCAATAGCTTCCTTTTTTCTGCCAAGTTTTATATAGCAGTCAGCTAAATCAATATACGGTCTGAAATTCTTTGTATCGTTACGGATAAGGCTCTTAAGGCGTTCAGCGGCTTCTTCGTATTTGCCTTCTCCCTTACAGATAAGTGCAAGACCAAGGGCAGCATAAATATCAAAATCAATATCCATTGCCTTGTTATAATATTCTTCAGCCCTGCGGTAATCTCCTGTATTGCGGTAAGCATCACCTGCGCGGGTAAGAATTACCTTGTTATCCGGATCAAGTTCAAGGATTTTATTCCAGTATTCAATTGAACGGAACTGCTGGTTCATACCGCGGTAACAGTCGGCAAGACCGAACAGTGCATAAAAATTCTTCGGATCAAGCTTTAATGCACGTTCAAAAAAGTAAACGCCCTGTTCAAAAGTCTTTAACTTTCTGTGGCAGTTTCCTATTGAAGTTAAAACGCGGATATCAACAGATTTTTCATTGATATTGAACATTTTTGTCCAATAATAAAGCGCATCGCGATATTCCTTAAAGTCGTAGTGCAAATGACCAAGACCGATAAGCGCATATGCATTATTGCTTTCCATATCAAGAACTTTAAGGTAAAGCTGCTTTGATTTCTTAAAATCACGGGTTTTGCGGTAAGCATCTGCTACGCGGGTAAGAACCGTAATGTTTCTGTCATCGTGAACCAGATACTGTTCCCAAATTTCTATAGCCTTGTGATACTGATTCAATGCCTTGTAACAGTCTGCAAGACCAAAAAGTGCATAATTATTTCCCGGATGGCATGAAAGACACTGAGAATAATAATTGATTGCTTCCCTAAAATGATTCTGCTTGCGTTCTGTATCTCCAAGACCAACCAGTGCGTAGTTATTGTTATTTTCAAGTTCCAGAATTCTAGAAAAAGCCTCTTTAGCTTCAAGTAAACGGTTTTCTTTTACCAGCTGATAGCCTTTTTTTGACAATTCTGAAATTTCTGCCATTTTCGGATCAGTTTCCTGTTTTTCTTCAGGAACCTGAACTGATAAATCGTCTGCCGGTAAACCATCGTCTAATAAAGGTGTTTCTTCCATTTTTAACTCCTTAAATAACTTTCTTCAATTATAATTTTTATTGTAACACATTAATTTTCCAATAACAAAGAAATCGTAGAAGCTATTTTTTCAACAATCTGTTCTTTTTTCTTTTCGTTGTGGGCAAGAATAAAAAGTTTAAGCGCATCTATACTTTTATTTTTTTCAAGATAAATGTTGCCGACCCTTGTAAGACCGTCAGAATAACCTGTAGTAATAAAAATTCGTTTTGCTTCTTCGACCTTACCATTGTTAAGCAGGGTGTTACCTTTACGATTCAATAAAACCTTCTGCTCGGAAGTTAATCCCTGAACAGGTGTATCAGTAACTTTTATAAAAGCACCTGAAGGTGAAAGAGAATTAATCTTATTTTTTAAATCAGGTTTCATGGCCTTTCCTGAAAAGAACTTTCTTTTATGATATCACATGCAGTTTATCTGTCAAGAATAGAGAAATTAAATATTTTTAATTTTCGGGCGCCTGCCGCATTTTTTTTACTGCGGCACCGCGCTCTTACTGCAAGTCCTCGTCCGCCTGCGCGGACTGCGGTCTTTCCGTAGCGATCGCTGGCGCTTATTATACAGTTCCTTCTGCGTATCGGTAAAAATCTACGATGGAACGGCCGTAAATCCTCTGGTCAAATCTTACTAAATTACCTATTTCATCAGGCATTTTGTGCTCTTCCGGCCTGTGGACCATTATTATACCTTCAGGATTTAAAAGCATACGTTTGCCTGCTTCTTTTACAAGTTCTTCATGAAACTTATAAGGAAAAGGCGGGTCAAAAAATATGTAATCAAATTTATCCTTGCAGCGTTTAATAAAAAGTTCAACCGCCATAAAGTGGCAGTGAATTTTTACGCCCATTGATTTTTCTGTAACAGAAACATTGTCTAAAACAGTCTTAATTTTAAGTTTGTCTTTTTCGCAAAGGTCAACTTTTTTTGCCCCTCTTGAAACAGCTTCTATTGCAATCGTTCCGGAACCGGAAAAAAGATCAAGCCAGGATTTTCCGCTTAAATCCCCAAGAATTGCAAAAACAGATTCCCGCATTCTGTCCATGGCAGGGCGAATAACGCCGTCAGGACATTTTATAACGCGACCTTTAAGTTCTCCGCCTGTAATTCTCATTGTTTAGCTCCGTTTGTATTAAGAGCCCAGTAAATGCTGTCATGCTTAAGCCTTTTATTTTCAGAAGCATAATCAAAGGCGGTTTTACCTTCTTTTGAGCGGATATTTATTTCTGCACCGTTTTTAATCAAAAATTCAATTACGCGGCTGTTGTTTGTGTTTTTTGCGGCAAACATAAGCGGTGTCATTCCCGAAAAATAAAATTGATTTAAAGGCATCTGAAGCTTCATAAATTCTTCAAGAACTTCAGGAGTTTTTCCTGAGTTTATGGAAGTTATAAAGGCACTTCTTACGTCTGTTTCTGAAGGCAGCCTGTCTTTTAAAAGCATTGCAAAAACACCGGGGTTTTCATTATAGCGTGCTGCAATCTGAAGTGTAGAAATCCCGAGCTTGTTTGCATGGCGAAGATCTGCTCCCTTATCCTTAAAAATACGCAAAGGTAAGTCAGTTCCGCCGTAGCGCACGCTGAACATTGCTGCCGTCCAGCCGTCGTTGTCGCTTAAATTAACATTTGCGCCAGCCTGAATAAGCTGATGAATAAGGATTATATTGTTTTCTGCGGCAGCCTTCATTAAAGAAGTTCGTCCCTGTGCATCAACAATATTTATGTCCTTTGTAGAAAAAGCGGTGTTTTCTACGATCGGTTCTTCTTCTTCAAAAAGAATCTGATTGTCGTTTTCATCAAAAAGATAAATCGGCTGATATTTCAGAGGTACTTCATCGGCTATAGTTTCTTCTGTCTGGTCAAATGCTGCAGCCGTTTCTTCAAGGCTTGATTCAAGTTCTTCTTTTGCTTTTTGTTCTGCTTCTTTCCGTACTTGTTCTGCAAGTTTTATTTCTTCTTCTGCTTTAGCGATTTGAGCGGCATTTTCTTCTTCTTTTATTTTTGTATATTCATATTTTGTCTGCCGTTCCAGAAGCGAAATTATTTCCGGGCGGTTCTGCGCATAGTCAAAAGCTGTAAAACCATTTTTATCCTTTTTGAGCGCAAGGCTTTTTTTCTGCCATGCAAAGGAACTTTCTGCATTGAGCATAAGGTCTACAATTTCTTCGCTGGAATTCTTACATGCATACATAAATGGAATTTCATCGTTTAAGTTTTTGTGTGCCGGTGAAACTCCATATTTTAAAAGCATTGAAACGGTTTCTTTTGAACAGTTATTTCTTAGGGCTGTAAACAAAAGGTTATCTTTTGTAACTGGATTTTCATAGTTTACAAGGTCTATGTTTTTCTTTAGGGCTGATTTTATTGAATCCGGATTATCAGAAAGGACAATCTGTTCAATGTCGGTTTCTTTTTTGCCGCCTGCAGTAAGAATAAAAGACGGAATTATACATAAAAGTGAAGTAATCAGCAGAATTTTGTAATTTCTTGTAAACGGAAAATTTTTCATAATCAATATTATAATGCATGAACGCTTCAGGTCAATAATCATTATTGCTGCCTTTTCAGAATGCCTTTTTTACGAATAATAAACTCATAATGCTTTGCATTAAATCATTGTAAAGCCAAAAAAAGTTGTTAGAATTCTACCTTAGATAAATTTGGATGGTTAATTTAGATGACAGGGCTGTATGCATCAAAAAAAAGTTTTGCAATGCATTTTAAACTGTTATTTTTCATAATGTGGGAGAACTGATGAGTAACGAGTTTTTAACATTCACAATCGAAGAAGTTCAATACGCTATACCTGTTTCAAAGGTTATTGAAGTTTTGGAATACACAACAGTTATAAAAATTCCGTGCTCGGCAGACTACATTGAAGGAATTATTAAATCCCGCGGACAGGGCATTTCTGTCGTCAATTTAAGAAAGAAATTCGGACTAAAACCAAAAGAAATCGATAAAAATACAAAAATCATAGTTCTTGAAATTCAAAATGAAAACGGAACTATAAATTTTGGCGCAATAACGGATGATGTTCAGGAGGTTGTAGAGTTAAATATTGAATGCATGGAAAAAACACCGGAACTTGGAAACAGTGTTGCAAAAAGATTTGTCAGCGGAATTGCTAGAAAAGAAGAAGGTTTTATCATAATACTTGATGTAGATAAAATCTTTTCTCCTGATGAAGCAGAAATGCTTGCAGAAAAAACGCAGGAATAAAGTGAACAGGTATTATGATTCACATTTTGACCGGCAGATAATAACTATTTTTCCAGGAGAATTTTATTCTAACGATGGAAAAGAAATTATCTCTACCGTTTTGGGTTCCTGCATAGCAACCGTTTTTTACGATACAAAGCTTAAGATGGGCGGAATGAATCATTTTATGCTTGCGAATTGTAAAGAATACGAAAGCCGCAGTCCTGATACATATGGTCGCTTTGGAATGTACGCAATGGAATTGCTATTAAACGATTTATATAAAAAAGGATGCGATAAAAAGAATCTTGTTGCCAAGGTTTTTGGAGGAAGTAATGTTCTTAATCTTGGAACTAAAGAAGGAAATTCCAAAATAGGCGACATTAATTCCCGCTTTGCCTTTACTTATTTAGAAGACGAAGGAATTCCTGTGGTTTCTTCCAATGTAGGAGGGCTTTTGCCAAGAAAAATATATTTTGACGGCAGTACATCAAAAGTCTGGCTTAAGCATATAAAAACTGATTATGAAGTTCTTCAAAAAGTTGAACTTGATTATCTTGATAAACTTCATCAGCAGGAAAATAAAGTTGGTGAAGTGCACTTGTTTTAAAAAGGGCTTTGGGGTTTGTAAAGGCTGTTTAGCTGTATGAAAAAGGTTTTTGCTCCATATCAACATACGCTTTCTCTGACAGATTTTAAGCGTCTGGCAAGTTATATCGAAAAGAATGTAGGTATAAAAATGCCTGAGCAGAAAATCCTTATGATGCAGGCACGCCTTGCTTCAAGACTGAACGCCCTTAATATGACAAGTTTTTCAGATTATGTAGATTATGTTCTTTCAGGGCAGCATAGCGAAGAAGTTCTGCACATGATAGACGTTATGACCACGAATCTGACGCATTTTTTCCGTGAACCTACGCATTTTGAATTTTTATCCCAGCATGTACTTCCTGAATTTTTAAGCAATAACCGCAAAAGCATAAAACTGTGGTCAGCAGGCTGTTCTTCCGGTCAGGAACCATATACGCTTGCCATAGTTATAAAAGAGTTTTTACGGAAAAATAAAGTACAGATGTTTGATTTTTCAATACTTGCAAGTGATATTTCAACCAGAGTTTTAGACAAGGCCGAAAAAGCTGTATATCCTGCAGAGAATATATCAAAAGTTCCTCTTGGAATAAAAAAGAATTATTTCCTTAAAAGCAAAAATTCAGACAAGCCTCTTGTCCGGATAAAACCGGAAATCCGAAGAATCGTTTCATTTAAAAGAATAAATTTTATAGATGCAGATTATGGCTTAAACGAAACTTTCCAGATTATCTTTTGCAGGAATGTTTTAATCTATTTTGATAAAGACGTTCAAAAGAAAGTTTTGCAGAAATTCATGGAATTTCTTGAACCCGGCGGATATTTGTTTCTGGGGCATTCAGAAACAATTATGAATATGGACCTTCCGTTAAAAACCGTATCGCCTACAGTTTTTCAGAAAATATAAAAGAGGAAGTTCGTATGAAAATTAAAGTTTTAATTATCGATGATTCAGCTGTAGTAAGGCAGACTTTAACAGAAATCCTTTCATCTGATCCTGAGATTGAAGTTATGGGAACTGCAAGTGACCCTATTTTTGCAGCCCGTAAAATTCAGAACGACAGGCCGGATGTTATTACGCTTGATGTTGAAATGCCAAGAATGGACGGACTTACTTTTTTAAAACGAATAAACAGTCTCGAACAGCCGATTCCTGTTGTAATCTGTTCTTCAAAAATAGAAAAAGGCAGCCAGAATGAAATGAAAGCCATTGAATATGGTGCTGCAGAATTAATATTAAAGCCTCAGCTTGGAACAAGAACTTTCTTAAATGAATCAAAAATTCAGATTTGTGATGCAATAAAAGCCGCTTACTGCGCAAGACATAAAATAAAAAAAATCAACTGGAAAGAACCTCTGGCAGAACCAAAACTTGATGCAGATGTAATGCTTAAAAAAGCTGCAATGCAAAGCGCGCTGGAAACTACAGAAAAAATTGTTGTTGTCGGTGCAAGTACCGGTGGAACAGAAGCCTTAAGGGTTTTCCTTGAAATGCTTCCTGTAAATTCTCCGGGAATGGTAATAGTTCAGCATATGCCGGAGCATTTTACAAAATCTTTTTCTGAGCGGCTTGATAAACTTTGCAAGGTAAATGTTAAAGAAGCACAGGATGGCGATAGCGTTGTGCGGGGCCGTGTTCTTATAGCCCCGGGCAATAAACATACGCTTTTAAAGCGCAGCGGTGCAAGGTACTTTGTTGAAGTAAAGGACGGTCCTTTGGTTTCAAGGCACAGGCCTTCTGTTGATGTTTTATTCAGGTCAACGGCAAGTTTTGCAGGTAAAAATGCCGTAGGCGTAATAATGACCGGCATGGGAGATGACGGCTCTGAAGGCATGAAAGAAATGCATGATGCAGGTGCCTGGACAATTGCTCAGGACGAAAAAACCTGCATTGTTTACGGAATGCCATGCGAAGCTGTAAAGAAGGGCGGTGTAGAAGAAATCCTGCCTCTGGAAGATATTGCCGGTGCTGTTCTAAAAGCCGTAGGACAGAAATTGTAAACGTCATTTTTTGGTTTTGAGATTTTTTGTCATGTCTTTTAAGAAAACCACGTTATAATTTCTACTATGGCATTGAATTGAGAATGGAAAATTGAGGGGGTAAAAAAATGAGTGCAAAAATTTTAGCAGTTGATGATTCAGTTTCCATACGAAAAAGCATTACTTTCATCTTAGGACAGGAAGGTTATGATGTAACCGAGGCAACTGACGGTGTAGACGGACTTAATAAAGCTAATGCAGATAAATATGGCCTTGTAATAACAGATATTAACATGCCGAATATGGACGGAATTCAGTTTACAAAAGAATTAAGGCAGAATCCTAAGTATAAGTTTACCCCGATTATTGTTCTTACAACCGAAAATCAGGATTCTAAAATGCAGGAAGGAAAAGCTGCTGGGGCTACAGGCTGGATAGTAAAACCATTTTCTTCTGATAAGCTTCTTGCAGTTGTAAAGAAAATTATAGGCTGATAAAGGCGTGTTTCTGCACAGGTACCTGCGCTCAGTTTTGGAGGCTTTATGAACAGGCAATTTTTAACTTTTACCCTTAATAATAGTCTGTATGCTGTTGAAGTTACTAAGGTTCAGGAAGTTTTAAATTATGTAGAACCTGTAAAGCTGCCGTGTACTTCTTCTTTTGTTGAAGGCATAATCAATTCCCGCGGAGAAGGAATTTCTGCAATAAACTTGCGCAAGCGTCTTGGCATGGAAAAAAGCGAAGTTACAAAAAACACCCGCATAATTGTTTTGGAAATAAGCCATCCTAAAAAAGAAAACGACGAAAGCGAAAATATACAGATTTTTGGTGCTGTTGCCGACAGCGTAGAAGAAGTAATAGAGCTTGATGAAAGTCTAATAGACCCGGCTCCAAAATTCGGCAACAGCATACCGGAAGAATATATAAGCGGCATTGGCAAAAAAGACGATGGTTTTATTATTATCCTTAATGTGGATAAGATATTCACCGAAAAGATGATGCAGGGTATTGCCGCTATTGCTTAAAACCTGCTGCGGTAAACACCGCAGCAGCCGAATCCTTTACAGTCCGTTTTTACAGAAGCTTTTCAATTTTATCTGCAATTTCTTTTGGCTCAGAAGTAGATTCAAAGCGTTCAATAACATTGCCTTCGCGGTCTACCAGGAATTTTGTAAAATTCCATTTGATGTTTGAATTGTTTTTAAAATCCGGATCGATTTTACCGACATGAGCGTTCATGAATACGGCTTTAAGTCCTGTAAATCCAGCAAAAGTTTTTTCTTTCTTTAAGAAAGTGTAAAGCGGACTTTCATTTTCACCGTTAACTTCGATTTTTTTGAAGTTGTCAAAGCTTGTGTGGTATTTCATCTGGCAGAATTCGTGAATTTCTTCATCATCGCCTGGTGCCTGATGTCCGAACTGGTCGCACGGGAAATCAAGGATTTCAAGACCTTTTTCATGGTACTTTTTGTAAAGTTCTTCAAGGCCTTCGTACTGAGGAGTAAAACCGCAGCCTGTTGCTGTGTTTACAATTAATAAAACTTTGCCTTTGAATGTCTGCATTGAAACATCATTGCCTTTTCTGTCTTTTACGGTGAAATCGTAAATACTCATAAAAAATCCTCCTGCGCGTCAATATAAAAAATTGTATCGTGCGTTTATTTTGATGCAAGAAATATTGTGCACAATCTGTTAGTATAAAATATAATCAATGTTATTCGGGAAGGCAAGAAAAATAATTACGGGGCAACCGAATAAGTTACGGTGCTTGACTGAAAAGCAGGAAATATATAATATAGCTAAATCCCCCCTTGAGGCTACGCATGTAGCTTCCATACGTCCATAAGGAGTTAACATGAGAAAGTATGAACTTATGGCTATTTTCCCTGTAGATGAGGAAAAGGCTAAAACTGGAACTGAATTGCTTAAAGCTGACCTTGTGCAGTTCGGTGCTGAAATCGAAAAAGAAGAACCATTCGGTGACCGTGAATTAACTTACGAAATTAAGAAACAGAATCGTGGTCGCTACGTACTGTTTACAATCAACGTAAATCCTGGAAAACTTGAAGAAATCGACGGCAAATTCCACCTTAACAGCAATTTGCTCCGTTATCTTTTTGTAAAACTTGACGAAAAAAAAGCTCAGTAATTAATTACAATCCATCTAGGAGGCACACAAAATGACAGATATGAATCATGTAACACTTATTGGCAGACTTACAAGAGATGTAGGAGCTGATGAACGTTCATTTGCATATCTACCTAGCGGACAGGCTCGTGCAAACGTAAGTATTGCCGTAAACCGCAGCCGCAAAAATGGTGACCAGTGGGTGGATGAAGTTAGTTATTTTGATGTTACCATTTGGGGAAAACAGGCAGAAAGCCTGAAACCGTACCTTACAAAGGGTAAGCAGATTGCTATTGAAGGTTATCTGCGTCAGGATCGTTGGGAAAAAGACGGACAGAAACAGAGCAGGGTAACTATTACTGCTACAAATGTCCAGCTTCTTGGAGGAAAATCGGAAGGCAGTCAACAAACTGGGGGATATGTTTCGAAATTCCAGCCTAAACAGAATTCTGAACCTGACATGGATTCCGCTCCGTTTGGCGGAGATTCAGGTGCGTTCCCGGAAGATATTCCTTTTTAATTGAATATCAAGAGGTGTTCGATAAATCACTTTATCTTATAAACTTATAAAGTTGATTTTTAATGCCAGATTTTTTTAGGAGATTATTATGTCTGACGAAAAACAGAATGTAGCTATGGAAGACGTTGTAAAAGACGAAATGAATACAGAAGTTGCACAGGATACAGGTCGTGAAAACGAAGGTCGTGCACACGGAAAAGGTGGAAAAGCTTATTTCCACAAGAAAGTATGCCGCTTCTGCGCAAACAAAATCAAGATTGACTACAAGGATGCTGACAGCCTCCGCCGTTATACAACAGAACGTGGTAAGATTCTTCCACGCCGTATTACAGGCACATGTGCTAAGCACCAGAGAGAACTTGCAACAGCAATCAAACGTGCACGTATTGTAGCTTTGCTTCCATTCGTAGCTGACTAATTATTTTAGCTTAATAAGCCTGGCTGAAAAGCCAAATTCAAAAAGGGCAGAGCGATCCAACTCCTGGTGACGCGGCCTTACTAAATAACAAGAGGAGCTTGTAAAATGAAAGTTATTCTTAACAAAGATGTTAAGCACCTTGGTGAAGAAGGTGATGTAAAGATGGTAGCAGACGGCTATGCCCGCAACTACCTTTTGCCACGTATTCTTGCTGTACCTTATAATGAAGTTACAGTAGCAATGTTTGAAAGCCGCAAGGCAGAAATTGAAGCTCGTAAGGAACAGAAACGTAAGGATTCTGCAAGCCTTAAAGAAAAGCTTGAACAGGTTAAACTTGAAGCAGTTATGCCTGCAGCAAAGAACGGAAAACTTTATGGTGCTGTTTCTTCTTTGACAGTTGCAGAACTTTTTGCAAAACTTGGTTTTGAAATTGAACGCAAACGCATTGAAATCCCAGGTGTTGCAATCAAATCAACAGGTAAATATCACGTTGTTGTAAAACTTTATGAAGCTCAGACAGCAACAGTAGAACTTGTTGTAAAAGCACAGGAAGAAGCACCTGCTGAAACTTCTGACAAAAAAGCAAAAGCTAAAAAAGAAGAAGTAAAAGCTGAAACAGAAGCTAAGGCTGAAGAACCAGCTGCAGAAACTGAAGAAAAATCTGAATAATTTTTTAGATTCTGTGCTATAATACATCTGTTATAGGCACGCTTCGCTTAAAACCAGCCTGCTGAAAACGCAGTGCTGGTTTTTTTTCGCACCAAAATGCTACTTATAGAAAAAAGGATATTTGCAAATGGATACATTGCTTAAAGATAAAGTTCCGCCTCATAATCTGGAAGCCGAGCAGGCAACTTTAGGAGCACTTCTTCTGGACTGGTCTGCATTTCCTGATGTTGCAGTGCTGCTGAAAGCTGATAATTTTTATTCAAACCAGAATAAGATTATCTATAAAGCAATGCTTTCAATGTCTAATCAGAATATTCAGGGGGATACTCTTACCCTGATAAATGAACTTAATAAAAATGGAAATCTTGAGCAGGCTGGTGGAACAGCTTATATTGCAAGCCTTACGGATACAGTTCCAACCAGTGCAAATATTTCTTACTATGCGAATGTTGTCCTTGACTGTTCGGTAAGACGCGAACTTATAAGAATTTCGCAGGAATTAAAGGCAGATTCTTTTGATATTACCAAAGAAAGCCGGAACATCCTTGAAAATGCCGAAAAAAATATATTTAACATAACTGAAAGAAATCAAACATCTTCCATACATGAAATGCAGGATGTTGTAAGCAATACAATTACCTTAATAGAAAAAAGAATAAATAATAGAAGCGGCTATACGGGAATCCCTTCAGGCTTTAACAAACTTGATACAATGACTTCCGGTTTTCAGAATCAGGAACTTGTAATTATTGGTGCCCGCCCTTCAATGGGAAAAACTGCCCTTGCACTTTCTATGATTCAGTTCATTGCAGTTGAACAAAAAATCCCTTGCGGCTTTTTTTCTTTGGAAATGTCCGATGCCCAGATTGGTCAGCGTCTTTTATCTCAGGTTTCACGCGTTACTGGTCATAAAATCCGTACAGGCTTTTTAACGCTGCAGGATTTGCAGAAAATTCAGGATGCGGCAGGTCTTTGCTATGATTCTCCGCTTTACATAGTTGATACGCCAAATATGCAGCTTCTGGATTTGCGCGCAATGGCACGTCGTATGAAAATGCAGCATGATGTAAAGATTATTTTTATTGACTATATCGGTTTAATTTCTACAGAAAATCCTAACGCTCCGGTTTATGAGCAGGTTTCTGAAATTTCAAAATCTCTAAAGGCTTTAGCCCGCGAACTTAATATTCCTGTTGTTGTTCTTTGTCAGCTTGCGCGCGATGCAGAAGGAAACGAACCTAACCTTGCACAGCTACGCGGTTCAGGTTCTATTGAACAGGATGCTGATATGGTAATGTTTATTCACCGCGAAAGAAAGAAAAGCAGTGATGAAGAAGCTCCACAGGTTCTTGATGCAAAACTGATTGTTGCAAAACAGAGAAACGGTCCTATTGGTGATGTTGACTTATTGTTCCTGCCTGCAATTACTAGGTTTGAAAACGTTGCAAAAGAAGATTCTTAAGTTTTTTAGTCAGGTATTTTTAAGACGGGTATAAGGCAAAAAAAAAGAGCTGCCTGACAAGTTTTAAATAGGCAGCCCTTTTTTATTATACAGGTTATTCACCTGTTACGATTGTTTTTCTAAGAACAACTATACCAAGATAAGATTTTACTTCCTGGTCAACTGTTGCAATCTTAGTAATATTTCCATTTTCTGCTGCCTTAGCCATACTTGCATCACCCCAAAGGATAATACCTAATACAGTGCCGCCCTTTGAAGTACCTGATTTTTCAGTAACTTCTGAAGTACCTGCTGAAACTGGAACTACTGTTGTACATGAAGCAAACAGAATTGAAACTGCGATTGCAATTGCTGCAAAAACTTTTTTCATAGGGGAATCTCCTCCAAAAAACTTTATAATATTATTAGTTTTTTGCTGTTGTTAGCATAAAAACGTCATAAATTATAATAATAAATGAACTAAATTCAACCATCCTGTAAAGGAAGTTCTTTAAAATATCTTATAGAAAAATATAACGCAGGAATTACAGAAAGCACAAAAGATAAGGGCTGTGCTTCCTGCAGTCCGCTTAATCCACGATATTTTGTAAGAATCAAAAGACAGGGAATTAAAAGAAGTCCGCTTCTCATAAGGCTTACTACAGAAGCTGCAATTTTTTTGCCTGTACTTTGTGTAACCATCTCTGTAACCATACAGAACGGTAAAAATAAAATTGCAAAGCAATGAAGCCTTAAAGTTCTTGTTGCAATTAAAATAACTTTTTCATCATCCCGGAAAAGCCTTATAAGCTCAGGTGCAAAATAGGCTACGATTATTCCGGCAAACAGCATAAGGCTCATGCTCAAGGTAAGTGTAAAGCTGTAGCCTTTGCGTACGCGGGAAAACTTTTTTGCACCGTAGTTAAAGCCAGCAACCGGCTGAAATCCCTGCCCAACACCAAGGGACATTGCAAAGATAAAAAAGAAAACACGCGAAACAATACTCATTGCAGCAACGCCTGCGTCCCCGTAAATTCTTGCCTGGCTGTTTATAAGGATTGTGGCAACGCTGTTCATTCCCTGCCTGAATAAACTTGGAAGTCCTATCGTAATAATATCAGCTAAAAGTTTTGAATGAAGATTGATTTTTTTTATGGAAATTACGCATTGGGTTTTGCCGCGCACAAACATGGAAATCAAAATTGAAAAGCTTATCAGCTGAGAAACCGCGGTACTTAAACCTGCACCTGTGATGCCCATTTTAAAATGAATCATAAGGATAGCGTCGCCGGCAATATTAAGGATGGCGCCGGTAATTAAGCCTATCATACCAAGGGCAGCTTTACCTTCGTAGCGCAGGATATTGTTTAAAGTAAAACTTGTTACCATAAACGGCGCCGTCAGCAAAATGAATGTTATATATTTTTTTGCATAGGGCGCAATTGTTTTTGTACTGCCTAAAAAGAAAACGATATTATCCAGGTTGCAGAAAGAAATTATGGCCGTAACGATTGCAAGAAAGAAAGCCGTAAAAAATGCCGTACTTGCAGTAATGCTAGCTCGTTCTGTATCCTGTGCGCCAAGCGAGCGCGAAATTATGCTGCCGGAACCGTTTCCGAACAAAAAGCCGATCGCCTGCAGAATTGCCATAAAGCCAAAAACTATGCCTACAGCGCCGCTTGCGCTGTTGCCTAAAGTGCCGACAAAGGCTGTATCTGCAAGGTTGTAAAAGTTTGTTACAAGCATGCTTAGAGTTGTAGGAATGCTCAGGCTTATTATTAAAGAACTGACAGGTGTTTTTGTCATTTTGTCAAACTGATTCTGCTGCATATTTCCTCATGCGGTAAAAAATGCCGCATACAATATTTTATTTTACAATATAATATCGTAATCCCTTTTTATATTTTACGCCATAGTACATATAGCCTTGCTTTTGTTTCCGCACATGCAGTTTTATTGAATAACTCATTGTGTTTTTCAAATTGTATGCGCTTTCACAAAATCAATTCTATCCGGCATGCTTACCTCGCGTGTTGGTTTGAAAGGATACCATTTTATTCAGACCGGTAAGAATGCCGTATAGCCTTGCTTTTGTTCCGCACATACAGATTTTATGGAATAAAACATTTTTTTTTCAAATTGTATGCGCTTACACAAAAGTAATCTTGATGAACTGGTATTGTGTGAATATGCAAAATTGTATTATTCTATAATATCAGATTAGGTAAAACTATGATTACAATTGATTTTAGCAGCCGCGGAACAACGGGCTTATGCGATTTTTTAATTTCTTCAATAAAAGAAATGATTATTTCAGGAAAAATTAAATCTAACGAAAAACTGCCGAGTAAACGTGCGCTTGCCGAGCATCTTGGCGTAAGCGTGATCACCGTGCAAAACGCCTATGCCCAGCTGATTTGTGAAGGTTACATTTATTCGATTGAAAAAAAAGGATTTTATGCCACGGAACTAAATTTTCTGCCGCTAAATCATTCTGGAATTTCTTCTAAACTGAAGGCGCGGCCGCAGGCCGCGCCGGACAGTGTGTCTTTTATGGCATCGGAAAAAAATAAAGCAGAATCAGGCACTCAAGATTTTTCTGAAAAACCTTTTCTTAACGGTACGAAAGAATTATTTGTTGATTTTACAAGCAATTCAACTTCCGCAGATAAATTTCCTTTTTCTTTATGGGCACGCATAATGCGCGAAGTTTTAAACCGAAAAGATGAAAAGCTTTTAAGCCGCAGTTCAATTAAAGGTGTTTATGAACTTCGAAAAGCAATTGCAAAACATTTAAACGATTTTCGCGGTATGAACATAAATCCTGAACAAATCATAATAGGGGCGGGGACGGAATCGCTTTATTCACTTCTTGTGCAGTTTTTAGGAAGAAACAACATCTACGCTGTAGAAAATCCCGGCTATCACAAGGTATTGGAAGTTTTTCACCTTAACGGTACTGAATGTATTCCTTTAAAAATGGATTCTTCCGGGATCAGTATGGAACATCTAATAGAATCAAACGCAAATATCGTTCATGTTTCGCCGGCGCATCATTTTCCAACTGGAATAATAATGCCTGTTAAACGGCGCTCAGAGCTTCTTTCATGGGCTGAAGGCGGAAAAAACCGTTTTATTATAGAAGATGACTACGACAGTGAATTCCGCTTTAACGGGAAACCGCTTGCAACCTTGCAAAGTTCTGACAGCAATTCAAAAGTAATTTATATGAACACTTTTTCAAAAACGCTGTCGCCTTCGTTTCGTATAAGTTACATGGTTTTACCCGAAAATCTTGTAAGCGGATTTGAAAAAAAACTCGGCTTTTATTCGTGTCAGGTTAGTTCTTTTGAACAGTTCACCCTGGCAAAGTTTATTGAAGAAGGTCATTATGAAAAACATATAAACAAAATGAAAAACTTCTATCGCGGAATAAGAAATGATTTTATAAATGCACTAAAAAAATCAAAACTTTCTTCAATATCTGAAATTGAAGAAGAAGATTCAGGCCTTCATTTTATTCTTAATATAAAATCAGCTTTTTCACCGGAAGAATTAAAAAAACGGCTTTTGCAAAAAGGAATAAATATTGCCTTGTTAAATGATTATTATTACGGAAGCACCAGAAAAACAATTTATGCAAACGCTACTGAAAAAACGGCTGGAGCAGGTAACACCGCTTTGGTCAGTTCTGAATTTGAGTGCGCAGCCATAGAAAAAACAGATTCTGCCCACGCGGCCTTTGTCGTAAATTATTCAGCCTTAAAAAAAGAAAAAATTGAAAAAGCAATTGAATTGATCTATGAAGCCGCCGTTAAATAACATCGAGCATTTCGCGCAGAAAGTGGTTTTCGATTTTTGCATTTAGAAGCAGCTCTTTTATTGAATAATATTTTACACCTTCGTACAAAAGTCCAAAATCTATATAATCTCTGCCGGAACTGTCTTTCCCGAAGGTAAGGTTATAGCTTTTGCCGTTATATTTGAACTCATACGGAGTTTTTGTATCAATCAGCATCTGAAAATCATTTTTTGTCATAGCACACCTGCGGATAATCTTACATAAACAATTCTAAACTGACAAGATAATAAAAATCCCTACTGCAATAAAAGACTTCATTCATTGCAATGAAAGACTTCATACATAGCAATAAATGATTTCGTACATTGCAATAAATGATTTCGTACATTGCAATGAAAGACTTCGTACATTGCAATAAATGATTTCGTACATTGCAATGAAAGACTTCATATATTGCAATGAAAATAAAATTTTATTGCAACAACTGTACACATTTATTGCTACAAAAGCATACATTTATTGCCACAAATGCGCACGTTTGTTACTGCAAATTTATTTTTATGTTGCAATCAATTTCTATCTGAACTTTGCACGAAGCTTAAAAAGAGGTTTTGCATGAATATTCAAACACTTTTTTAGTTATACTATGCTATAATGGTAAAAAAGGACTGAAATAAATGGCTTCATCTTTCGACTATTTTGAAAAAGAATTTCCCGCATTTGCAAAACTTGGTAAATTAGCAGAATCCTATTGTGAGTCAGATCCGAATGGTGCTTTATATAAACTCCGAAAAATTGGTGAAACCATTACAGCGCTTATTTATCAGTATGATAATATTGTCTGCCCAACGGGAAATGTAAATGATGTAAGTCAGGTTACAAGAATCAATACGCTTCAAGATTACGGTATAATAAATTCATTGCTTGCAAAATCCTTTACTCGTCTTAGGAAAATAGGAAACGAAGCAGTTCATGAAGACTTGGATTCTTCAATTTTAGTTAGAGAACTTCTTCCAATTGCATACAGCCTTTGTTTATGGTTCGCTGGAACTTATGGTACGAACAAAAATCCTGAATATAAAGAATATGTAACTCCCGAAAAACTAAATGCAGTTGCAAAAAAGAAATTCATCGTTAGAATAAAGAAGCCATCCGATTTTACTCCTCAAGAAAAACAGGACGATGAATCAGAAAATCAACTTATAGAACAGGCAACTGTAGCTGCAGCACAAGTTCCAAAAATCCTGATATCTGAGCGCAAAAATCGTTCCTATAAAGCCAACCGTGCGCGTCCTCTTACAGAAGCAGAAACCCGTGAACTTATTGATGATCAGCTTCGTAAGGTTGGCTGGGAATGTAATACAAATATTCTTAATCAGAAACTACACGGCACAAAACCTCAGAAAGGCCATAACATGGCCATTGCAGAATGGCAGACAGATTCAAAAATATACAATCACGGCTATGCAGATTATGCTCTTTTTATTGGAGAAAAACTTGTTGGACTAATCGAAGCAAAAGCTGAACACAAAGACATTCCTTGTGTAATAGACGGGCAGTGCAAAGAATATGCAAGCCTTATAAAAGATTCAGATCAGGATTATGTACAGGGAAAGTGGGGTGCAAACGGAGAATACAAAGTTCCTTTTGCCTTTGCAACAAACGGTCGTCCATATCTTAAGCAGCTGGAAACAAAATCCGGCATCTGGTTCATAAATTTTACAAAACCAACAGAAGCTCCAAAAGCATTACAGGGCTGGATGAGCCCAATTGGTATTGAAGAACTTCTTGAACGTAATTCTGAAATATTCAAACAAGAATATGAAAAGCTTGATGATGAAGAATTCTTGCGAAACAAAGATGGCTTGAGTCTTCGTGATTATCAGATAGAAGCAATTCACGCAGTTGATAAAGCCCTGGAAGAAGGCCGAAAGAATATCCTTCTTGCCATGGCAACAGGAACCGGAAAGACCCGAACATTTCTTGCGTTGATTTACCGCTTCTTAAAGAGTAAACGTTTTAAGCGAATCCTGCTTCTGGTAGACCGCAATTCTCTTGGAAAGCAGGCATTCGATGTATTTAGCGAAGTAAAACTCGATCAGCTTCAGCCTCTTACAGACATATACAATATAAAAAATCTAGATGAAAAGATAATTGATAAAGAAACAAAACTCCAGATTTCTACTGTTCAGGGAATGGTTCAGCGCATCTTGTACAACGATGGCGACCGAATGCCTGCTGTAACTGATTTTGATTTAGTGATTATTGATGAAGCTCACCGCGGTTATATTCTCGATAAAGAAATGGCAGATGAAGAATTATTCTTCCGTGACCAGCTGGATTATCAAAGTAAGTACCGCAATATTATTGAATACTTTGATGCAGTTAGAATCGGTTTTACAGCCACACCTGCATTACAGACAACTCAGATATTTGGCGAACCAGTTTATACCTATTCATACCGCCGCGCGGTTTACGAAGGTTATCTTTGCGACCATGATGTTCCTTATATTATTTCTACAGATAAAACTCGTAACGGAATTCACTTTGAAGCAGGAACTCTTGTAGATAAATACGACCCGAATAATAAGACTGTTGTAAAAGCCGAAGTAGAGCCTGATGAGGTTGATTACGATGTAGAAAAGTTCAACAGAGATATCATAACACGCCCATTCAATGAAGCAGTTTTTTCTGAGCTTTTTGAAAACGGGTATCTTACTCTGGATGCCCCAGAAACGCACGGTAAAACTTTGATATTTGCAGTGAACGATGAACACGCAGATATGATTGTTGACATCATCAAAAAGATTTGTGAAAAGAACGAACTTCCTGAGCAAGCTGTGATGAAAATTACAGGAAGCGCAGGCGGTGGAAATCAAAAGAAAATTGAAGACCTTATAAAACAGTTTAAGAATGAAACCTTTCCAAGTGTTGTAGTAACTGTAGACTTGCTTACTACTGGAATAGATGTTCCTTCAATTTCAAATCTTGTTTTTATGAGATGTATTAAGTCACGCATTTTGTTTGAACAAATGCTGGGACGTGCTACACGACGCTGTCCTGAAATCAATAAGACTCATTTTAATATTTATGACCCGGCCGGAGTTTATGACCATATCAAAGATAAAATTGATATGCAGCCGGTAGTTCAACAACCAAAGATTAAAATGACAGAGCTTATTGATGCAATGGCTTCTATCCCCGACACGGAAGCAAGAATAATTCAATATCAAATTGAACAGCTTCTGGCAAAAGTAAATCGCAAAAAGAATAATCTTACTCCAGAAGCAATTTCAAATTTCAAAATACTCACAAAAGAACCGAGCATAGAATCCTATCTCAAAAAGATAGAAGAGTTAAATCCAATCGAGGCTAAAAAGCAGATTATCGCAGAAAGAAAAGTATTCGAACTTCTGGAAAATGATAAAGCCGAGTTGCGCAAAATAATCATAGATAACAGGCCAGATTCAGATGTTCAGATAAGCCGCGGATACGGCAAGCACAATCTGCAGCAGCCGGAAGATTACATCGAAGAATTTACAAATTATATAAAAGAAAACCGTAACAAAATTGAAGCATTAAAAATTGTCTGCACACGGCCTTCAGCTCTTACCCGTGAAGCCTTAAAAAATCTTGCTGTTATTCTTGCAAATGAAGGTTATGATTTAACAAGCCTTAACACTGCATGGAACAAGGTAACTAACGCTGACCTTGCTGTAGATATAATCAGCATAATCAGAACCTGCGCAAATGGTTCTCCTGTGCAGAGCCACGAAGAAAGAATTAAAAAGGCCATCACAAAACTCAAGGCAAATCATAATTTTGGCCCGGTTGAACTTGGCTGGCTTAATGTAATAGAAGCAAATCTTTTGCAGGAAAATATACTTGAAGAATCAGTCTTTGATAATGAAGTTATTTTCCGTAATAAAGGCGGCTTTAAGCGCATAGATAAAGATTTTAAGTTCCAGCTCCGTGCATTGATTGCTGAATTGAATAAATACCTGTATGAAGATGTTGCGTGATAATTACTAATGAATAATTGATAATTGAGAGTGAATATTATTCGGACGTGCGTGAAGTTTTAAATAGAATAAAACAAGTTTTTGGAATTAATTCCAAAAACTTGTTGATTTTGCATACTTTTGGGATTATTATTTAGCAATGGAATCTTTACTGACAATAGATAACAAAAGAATTTTTCGTACTGAATATCTTGAACGTCTCAGAAATTTAAAGCATAAAAAGCTCATAAAAATTGTTACAGGAATCAGGCGTTGTGGAAAGTCTACAGTACTTGAAATGTTCCGTGATGAGCTCCTTTCTGATGGCGTAGATAAAGAACAGATTATTTTCATAAACTTCGAAGACTACGAAAACAAAGTGCTTCGTAATCCAGATTCACTTTATGAGTACATCAAAAGCCATCTTACAAAAAAAATGAATTATATCTTTCTTGATGAAATTCAACGAGTAGAAAACTTTCCGGAAGTTGTAGACAGCCTTTATATAAAAGACAATGTGGATTTGTATCTTACCGGTTCCAATTCTTCTTTGCTTTCAAGTGAGATTGCAACTCTTATAAGCGGCCGTTATGTAGAAATAAAAATGCTTCCGTTTTCTTTTAATGAATTTGTTACTGCAACTAATCAAAATAAAAATCTCTCTGCGGCATACAGACAATATATAGAAACAAGTTCATTTCCATACGTTCTTGAGCTTTTGGAAACACCCCAGGAAATAAATGCTTACCTTGAAGGAATCTATAGCACAATCCTGGTAAAAGACATTATCGACAGAAAGAAAATTGCAGATACTCTTGTATTAAAAAGTGTAACTCAGTTTTTATTTGATAATATTGGATCGGAGCTTTCATCAAAAAAAATTGCAGACACGCTTACTTCCGGCGGAAGAAAATCAGATTCCAAAACAATAGAAAAATATGTTAGTTCTCTTGAAGAAAGTTTTATTGTTTATCGTGCTGGGCGTTACAACATCAAGGGAAAAGAATATCTTAAGAGCCTTGAAAAATATTATGTCGCAGATATAGGTCTCCGTAATTTTATGCTCGGAAAAAAAGCGATGGACGTAGGTCATGTTCTCGAAAATATAATTTATCTTGAGCTTATCCGCCGCGGGTATTCAGTTTATGTTGGAAAAATCGATGATATGGAAATTGATTTTGTAGCCCAGAACGATAAGGGAAATACTTATATTCAGGTTTCTGCATCCGTAAGGGATGAAAACACCCTTCAGCGCGAACTTCGTCCTCTTAAAGCTGTAAAAGACAATTATCCAAAATTACTTCTAACACTTGATGATGATCCGGATGGCGACTATGAAGGAATAATCCGGAAAAACGCTTTAGACTGGTTAATGAGTAATTGATAATTTGCAAATTAAGAATGGAGAATTAAAAAATGACCACACAAGAAATCGTAAGCAAACTTTGGAACCTGTGCAATGTACTTCGCGACGATGGAATTACATATCAAAATTATTTAAACGAACTCACATATATTCTGTTCTTAAAAATGTGCTCAGAGATTCCCGGGGCAGAAGAACAGATACCTGAAAAATATCGCTGGGCAAAGCTTGTAAAAAAGGACGGAATCGCACTCAAAGATTTTTACAAAGAACTCCTTGACCACCTTGGAACAAAAACAAGCGGTCGTGTACTTGAGATTTATGCCGGTAGTCAGACTTCAATCGACGAGCCAAAGAATCTTGAAAAAATCATAAAATCAATAGATGCGCTAGACTGGTTTAGCGCAAAAGACGAAGGACTGGGCGACCTTTACGAAGGCCTGCTTGAAAAAAACGCCACAGAAAAAAAGAGCGGAGCAGGGCAGTATTTTACGCCGCGAGTTTTAATCGATGTAATGACAGAGCTTGTAAAACCTCAGCTTGGCGAAAAATGTAACGACCCGGCCTGTGGAACTTTTGGCTTTATGATTAGCGCCCACAAATATGTGCTGGACCACAACGACAACCTCATTCACTGTACAAGCGAGCAGCAGGAGTTTGAAGACAGCCAGGCCTTTACCGGAACAGAACTTGTTCACGACACACATCGCCTTGCACTTATGAACGCCTATCTTCACGACATAAATGGAAAAATCACACTGGGCGACACCTTAAGTTCAATCGGAATGGAAATGAAAGGCTACGATGTAGTTCTTACAAATCCTCCGTTTGGTACTAAAAAAGGCGGTGAGCGCGCCCTTCGCACAGACCTTACTTACACCACAAGCAACAAACAGCTCAACTTTTTGCAGCACATCTACCGCTCATTAAAAGCAGACGGAAAAGCCAGAGCCGCAGTAGTTCTCCCGGATAACGTTCTTTTTGCAGACGGCGACGGCGAAAAAATCCGCGTAGACTTAATGAACAAATGCAATCTGCACACAGTCCTCCGCCTGCCAACCGGAATCTTTTATGCCCAGGGCGTAAAAACAAACGTCCTCTTTTTTACCCGCGGCAAAACAGACGAAAACAACACAAAAGAAGTCTGGTTCTACGACCTTCGTACCAATATGCCAAGCTTCGGCAAAACAAATCCTCTCAAAAAAGAACACTTTGCCGACTTCATCAAAGCCTACACCGCTGAAGATAGAGCTTCTGTAAAAGACGAACGCTGGAACTGTTTTACCCGCGATCAGATTTCCGCCAAAGGAAACAGCCTTGACCTTGGCCTTATCCGCGACGAAAGCATCCTGGACTACGAAGACCTCCCCGACCCAATCGAAAGCGCCCAGGACTGCATAGACCAGCTTGAAATGGCCGCAGACCTCATCAAAGAAGTTGTCCGCGAACTTCAGAAGACGGAGAAATGATATTTTTAGCTACTATACTCGCAAAAATTAAGAAAAAACTTGATTTTAGCGACTGTAACTGATAAAGGATAGATTTAATTTGTAGTAACGGCGTTTAAAAAAAAGACTGCCACGATCCCTGGCACTGCAAAGCAGGAGAAAGGATTACGTGGCTTACATTTTACAATATATGCTATAATGAGGGTAAAGTCAAGGATAGATGATGGACAAGAATACTTTTGAAAGCTTAAAAAAGTCAATCTCAGAAGAAAGGCTTGCTGTATACCGTGCAGACGGCGTTGATGATACGACAGCAATTGCAAGATATATTTATAATATTGCCCTCTGTAAAAGCCTCTATCCGCTCATTAATATTTTCGAGGTTACGCTTCGGAACAGCATCGACAAGGCTCTGGAAAAATATTTTAACCAACCGGACTGGAATAATGTAATTCAACTAAATCAGACAGAATTAATGATGATAAATGATGCTATGCTCAAAATAAAACGTCAGGGCAAAAAATACAGTCACGGCCGGCTCATAGCAGAGCTTACACTTGGATTTTGGGTAGCTCTTATGGGAAGAAAATACAACAATCAGGGATTTCAGTTTGCTGTTATTAAAAACTGCCTGCACGGATGTCCTACAAATCAAAAAAGTTCTGGCGCTATTCAAAAGAACCTTTCCGAAATCAGATTTTTAAGAAACAGAATTGCACATCACGAACGCATTTCTCACTGGAAAGACTTGAAGCAAAAGCATGATTTGATTCTGGATTTTATCAAATGGCTGAATCCAGACATGTACACCATAGCCTCTGAAAAAGACACTTTTAATTACATTTATACAGATGGCGTAAAACCGTTTGTCGCTTTTGTGAATGATAAATTATAGACAATTGTATGGTAACGAAAAATGATTAATTGAAAATGGAGAACAAAATATAATGGCAAAGAAAGCTGAGATAGAACAGACAGTAATAGAAGCACCATATGAACTGCCGGAAGGTTGGAAGTGGTGTCGGTTGGGGGAAGTTGCTGATTGGGGATCTGGAGGAACTCCATCAAGAAAAAATCCTGAATATTATAATGGTTCGATTCCATGGATAAAAACAGGTGAACTTAATGAATCTTATATTTTTGATTCCGAAGAAAAAATTTCGGAAGAAGCTATAAATCATTCAAGTGCGAAATTATTTCCAAAAGAAACTGTAGTTTTGGCTATGTATGGTGCAACAATAGGAAAAACCGCCATATTTGGGATAGATGCTTCAACAAACCAGGCATGTGCTTGTGCAATTTGTCATAAAGATTTAGATAATCATTATTTATTCAATTTTCTAAAATCTAAAAAAGATTATTTCATTTATAATGCAAAAGGTGGAGCACAGCCAAATATTTCACAAGAAATAATAAAAGATACCGTTATTCCTCTTCCTCCAACACTCGCCGAACAACAGCGTATCGTAAACCGCATAGAATCCATGTTCACAAAACTGGATGAGGCAAAAGAAAAAGGCCAAAACGTAGTCGACAGCTTCGAAACCCGCAAAGCCTCAATTTTGCACAAAGCCTTCACCGGCGAACTCACCGCCAACTGGCGCAAAGAAAACGGAGTTGCTGATGAGAGTTGGGAAGAAAAGACGATCGGGGAATGTTTTACCCATACAACAGGGAAGGCTCTTAAAAAAGATAATCAGAACGGAACACCTCGTGAATATATCACAACTTCAAATCTGTATTGGGATAGATTCGATTTTTCTGAAATTCGCACAATGTATTTTACAGATGATGAACTTGAAAAATGTACGGCTAAAAAAGGTGATTTGCTTCTTTGCAATGGTGGTGATGTTGGTCGGGCTGCTATTTGGAACTTTGATTATGATATTTGCTTGCAAAATCATGTTTCAAAATTGCGAAATAAAGGAAATGTTGAAACAAGATTTTTTCTTTATTATTTCATGCTTTCTAAGATAAAAGGAAATGTAAACGGCAAGGGTATTGGCATTTCTTCGCTTTCTGCAAAGGATTTACTTGCTATGTCAATCAATCTTCCCACCATTCCCGAACAACAAGAAATTGTCCGCATCCTCGACTCCGTATTAGAAAAAGAATCCCGTGCCAAAGAAGCCGCCCAAACCGTCCTAGACCAAATCGCCTTGCTAAAAAAAACAATATTGGCTAGGGCGTTTAGAGGAGAGTTGTAAAAAATCAAGAGACTTTCTATGAAAAAATCAAAAAAGAAAAAACAGAAAACACAATTAAGAAGCCTCTCTGAAATTGATGTATCTAGAACTGGTGGACGAAATGCTCTTTTAGGCTATAACTATCAGCGGTTATATTCTTGTTTTTTGTTTTTAACTGAACTCAACAACAATAATAAAATTCGATGTGAAGGAATTGAAGATATTGATATATTAGATTTAGTTTCTAAGACTAGTACATATATTCAAATAAAATTTTCAAAAGAACGTCAAACTGCGAGTTTTATGGACGGAATTCTAAAAAACTTTCTAGAAGTTTTCTTTGTAAAACCAAAATGCTCTTTTAAGCTTGTTTATGATTTTACAGTTGCTGATGGGAATTTGAAAAAACTTTTTGAAAATAATCTTGATGAGACATCTAAAGAATTCTGGCTTATAAAATTAAATAATATTTGTATTGAAAATCAGTGGAAAACTACAGAGAGTTCTTTAGAACAGTTTTTAACTTTACTTAAATTTGAAAATTATCCACAAGATAAGTTGGAACAATTAATTACGAAAGAATTAATAAAACGATGTAATCTTAATACGTCTATACAGAATTTATATATAAATGCACTTAATTTTTTCTGTTTAACGGCAATGAAAAATAGATATACAGTAACTTTCAAAAGTCTTTCAGATTTGTTTGTTTCTATTCAAAATGATATTGAAAAAGGATTACATAATCCAGCTCTTTGTTATTTTTCTCAAATTTCTTTTAAAATTGATTCTTCTACAACAAGACAAATAGATTATTATGAAGGGAAAAAAGCCGTTTTATCTGATATTTTATATGAACTTCCTGTTAGAAGAACAGAGTGTGAGAAAGAAATTGAAGACTCAATAGATAAAAATACTATTACAGTAATAAAGGCATCTAGTGGGCAAGGGAAAACAACACTTGCATGGCAAGTTTGCTATAATCTAAGAAACGATTTTTCATGTTACCAACTATCAAAATGTGATGAGCAAGATGATATATATTATATAACAGATTTTATAAAAACAAGAATTTCACTTGGAAACAAGATTCTATTATTGTTAGATAATTTAAATGTACGATTGAAATTATGGAATGAACTTGTTCAGCGATTGGAACAAGAGGTCTCAATAAATTATAAAGTTTTAGTGACTACTCGTGAAGATGATTGGTATTCATTTTCAGGAGAACTTTATAATGTAAAATCATTAAATGTTGTTAGTATACTGCTCAATGAACATTCAGCGGAACAGATTTTTTATAAATTACAGAAAAATAATATGATTCATTCTTCTGTTAAAGATTGGCATGGTGCATGGGAGCAAATTCAAAATAGAAAACTATTGATAGAATACATATACCTTCTTACTCATGGACAAATGCTTGCAGATCGTATTGGCGAACAAATAAAAAAAATGGGAAATAGTGCTAATGGTAAACTTGTTTGCGAAATGCTTAGATACATTTACTTTGCAGATGTTTGTGGCATCCAACTGCAAACGAATAAGTTGCTATCAAATATCCGAAATGAAAGCACATCAGATTTATCAGAAGTATTAAAATCACTTGATAAGGAGTTTTTAATCAAAATAGATACTGCAGATGGAAAAAAATATATAGATGGATTGCATCCTGTACGTTCTCAACATATTATTGAAAGGCTTCATGAATTTATTTCAATAGATGAAACGGTTCTACAAGTTATAAAAATCGCGGATAAAGAGTCTCTTAATATATTATCATCTTTTTTGCCTTTGTATATTGGAGACAAAGAATTGTTCTATAAGCGCTTGGTAGATATTCTTGATAATGATTGTCTATCTTATAATTCAGTTTTTGAGGGAGTCTTTTCTGGAACCGCTATCAACTATTATAGAAAACATAAAGATTTATTTGATGAAGCAAATCAGCATTATGGTCTAGAATTGTTTTGCGTATCAACTAATCCTTTTATATCAGGCAACAATTTTATTGATCATCTTTGTTCTATACAAAAAAATGAAAATTTAGAAGCATTAAAAATTTTATGTCAAAAGCCCGAAAAACTTGATATAGAAAAAACAGACATTTATATTTTTTCTAGAGAAACTTACAGGAAACTCCATAATGTTTCATTGATTGAAGATATTGATTCTTTTATAAAAATTGCAGAACATCTATTTTTTATAGATAAAGAATTTATTCTGGCAGATAAACTCGATTTAAAACAGGAATGGAATAATAGAGAGCATTTATCATTGACAACAGTTGAATTACTTTTTTATATTTCATTTCTTGAAACTCCAACTGTATATTATTCTGTTACTAATTTATATAAGAAAGAAATTTTCTCATACATAAAAGAAAAAACAAATTCTTTGAAATTATATGAAAATGATAAAAATATATATGTAGAATATATTGTTTGTGAAACGAATCTGGAAACTATAAATGATGAAAGTGTAAATCGATTAAAAACTATTGCTAGGATATTACCAATTTATGAACATTATTGTTCCAATGTATGTAAACCAAAAATCACTTTGTTTTCAGCATATGAACTTCCAAATTTAGGAGTAAAAGCAATTCCATTGGATACATTTTCAAAGATATTCAAATCAGATTATGTTTCGTTATGGGATAAATCTATTTTATCGAATTATGAAGCAGCAAGTGTTTATGAATGGTTAAGATTTTGGATTAATACAAGACAAACTATTATTACGAATTTACAAAATTGTTATAAACTGCTTTGTTATAGGTTGAAGTGCGAATCAGGTAATAGTTTTATTAACAATATTTTATCAACAAGATTAGAAATAAATAACAATTTAGGAATGTCTTTTTATTTTCCACATTCCAAAAGACCTTTTGAAAAGACTATTGATATTGCTGAGAATTTTGATAAAAAGGCAAGAAATTATTTTTCTAGTATAAATAATTTTATAAATCAGTTTTCAGATTTGCTCTGTCATAAAGAAAATCAAAAATTAGCATTCTTAAATCTTTGTAATTCATGTAATAATCTAAGTTCAATGCAGGAATGGTTTGTAAAGTTTTGTGATGTACAAAAAATCTTTATTAATGAAAATGCAGAATTATGTAAAGATGAGATAAATATTTTGAAAAAAATAAGAGATGTTGCAGAATTCTATCTCGAACAAAAGCCTTCAGAATATTTTAGCACCACATCCGTTTTATCATATCATGACAAAAAAGAAATAAAATTCCTTAAACAAATTGAAGAATGTTTATTTTCTCTCAAAGCGAATTTTTCTGTAGTTTTTCCAAATTCTTTTATAAATGATGGAGTTTTGAAAATATATCCATTAGTTGTAAATGAATTTGATTTTAATGATGAAGAAAGGATGAATTTGTTTACAATCTGTTTATCTTCCCTTGCATCACAGATAGAATCACAAATTTCTTTTGTGCAAATTGCTTTTATTAATAATGATGGTGTTATAACATTTGGACTTTCATTTTCATTTGAATGCATTCAAAAATTAAGCAAGATACTAAATGGTAAAGAGGTCGCAAACATTGAAAGGCCGCCTTTCCCTCTTTCACCTGACAGTTTTGACAATCAATTTATATCATGTTTTGATATTCAACTTAAAATACAAGAAAAAAAAGATGAATCTTTACCTTTTGTAAAAATTCTTTCTAAACTATGGGAGTATTCAAAATACAGAGAAAATCTAAAAGGGGACAGTGATATAAAATATTTACAGTCAAAACTTACAAATCTAATAACTGATATAAATTTTTTATCTACTGATTTGGAGAATTCACAAATACAAATTGTACAAGATTTATGTGATAAAGTTTATAGTGGCATGATTTTTGATGACAGTAAATATAATGAATATTTTGAGAAGTATTATGATATATAAAAACTTTTTTGTTCTTATTAAATTTTTTATGATAGAGGAGAAATGTATTTCGGTTAATGATACTAAAAAAAAGCAAGTAATATTAATCCAGGAATAAATGTGAAATTATTTCCTTATTGTTTTTTGATAAACTGGAGAAAATGGGCTATTTCCGAAAAATACAGCGTACACGACTATACAGTCGAACAAATCTTAAACTTCATCAAATCATATGAGATTGCACTAAATGATTTCATACATTGCAATGCTCAAGCTCCTATATGAAATTATTTTTTTTAATCTGCAATATAATTTATTATCAGGAGCAACGAATGGGTATAAAACTGATTGCAGAAATTATCGGCGGGTTTGCGGCATTGTTTAGAGTTACGTCTTTGTTTTCAAAATCACCGGATAGAATAAAACTTTTGGTTACAGTCGGAAACTTTTTGTTTATGGTGCAGGGGATAATTAATAAAAGTCCGTCTTTGTTTATAAGCAATTTTGCCTGTTTGCTGGCTTATCTGATTCAGTACATTAACGGAAAGCGGAAGATGGAATCTTCCGCCGTTTAAGCATTTGGCTGCTACTTTACGACAGCAACTGCTTCAATTTCTACAAGTGCGCCTTTAGGAAGGGCTGCAACTTCAAAACAGCTGCGGGCAGGTTTTGAAACAAAGTATTTTTCGTATACTGCGTTGAATGCTGCAAAATCTGCAATGTTGGCTAAAAAACATGTTGTTTTTACAACATTGGAAAAATCTGTTCCTGCTGCCTTTAAAATTTCTCCAAGATTTTTTATTGCCTGTTCAGCCTGAGCTTCTATGGAAGAACCTTCAAGTGCACCTGTTGCAGGGTTAAGCGGAATCTGGCCTGAAGTATATAAAAATCCATTTGCAAGAATAGCCTGCGAATAAGGTCCTATTGCCGCAGGGGCTGTTTTTGTTTCAATTGTTTTCATTTTGTTTTCCTCACACTATATTGTATTGATTATTTTAAAATCTTAAAATCTGCTTATTTACATAAAACAAAAAGTCTGATTATCAATCTGCTCCATACCAAGACTTTTCCAAAAAACTTCGGCATTGGCGTTTTTTGCATCCAGAAAAACTTTTTTAGCTCCGGTTTCAATCATGAGCCGTTCCATGGCATAGGTACCTATTCCAAGTCCCCGGAAATTTTTATTTACTTCAAAAAGCTTAATTGAAAGAGTATCACCTATGAGCTGATAAACACAAACCGCTTTTAGAAAGTCGGTTGATGGAGTGTAATCAAAAACCATGTACGAGCACCCTTGTAAAATATAAGAAAATTCTCCGTTTCTGGCATAAGATTTCAAAAGCGGAAAATTATCCCATCCTTCAAGCATCATGTATGATTCAAAAATATCACAATCAAGAATTCGGTAGTTAAGATTCATCAGAACTGATTATAACATGGGTTTCACGAATTTAGAAGAAATATAGTTCTTTTTAAGGACAACCGCATTATAACGATTTTTTACATACAATTTTGTGTACTATCACGAAAACCAGCGACACATGCCACAAGAGAACCGGTGCCATTTGTTTGCAAGTATTCTATATCTTAATCTATTCCGGTTCTATTGTGCATGGTCACTGTCTTTCGTTTCCGTACCCAAAATTCTTGTAATATCCGGTTATAATGCGTTTGTATTGGTTTAAAGTGCTTTCTCCCCCCTTGCATTAAGGCTTCATTTTCTCTATATTATTGAAACTCCACAGGCAGTTCGCAGTCCTTCCTGCCTTCAGTATCGGCTGTAAAACAAAACCAGGTCAATTCTATTTTTTTGAGGTCATTTAAATGAATGAACTTTTTCTCATTATCACACTTTTTGTGTCATTTGGCGGAACTCTGCTTTTCCTCAAGGTGTTCGGTAAAGGCGGACTTTTTGCCTGGATTGGTATCTGTACAGTACTTGCAAACATTGAAGTAACAATTCTTGTACACGCCTTTGGAATGGATCAGACATTGGGAAACACGCTTTTTGCAGCAACCTTCCTTGCTACTGATATTTTAAGCGAACTTTACGGCAAAAAAGATGCAACAAAAGGAGTTCTTGCAGGAATATTAACAAGTTTAAGCTTTATTCTGCTTTCGTTTATGTGGGTACGTTATAATCCTGCCGAAGGAGACTGGGCAAGTGAATTTGTAACAGGGCTTTTTTCTAACACACCACGTATGCTTCTTTCAAGTTTGATTGCTTATGTAATTTCAGAATTTGTTGATGTTTCCCTTTACCACGCCTGGTGGAATCTTACAGAAAAGAAAACCGGAAGTCACACAAAAATGCTGTGGTTCCGTAACAATTTTTCTACTCTGATTTCTCAGTTTGTAAACATTGTACTTTTTAACTTTGGAGCTTTCCTTGGAATCTACAGCTTTAATGAATTGATTTCAATTACAGCTTCCTGCTATGTAATTTACATTGCAACAAGTCTGCTTGATACACCGTTTATTTATCTTGCACGCAAAATCAAGGTAAAGGAAGAGTAGGTATAATTTTTTTTATTCCGGGTGTGTCAGAAGCTGAAGACGCACCTGCGTTTTTCTATCCGTTTATAATCGACTTGAAATATTCAAGGCTCTTTTCTTTTTCAGGAACGCCTTCAAATACAAAAATCGGGTCTGCAATTTTTGCACGAATCTTCCGAATCATTTTATCCCAGCCCATAATTCCTTTGCCTAAGGCAACTTCAACAAGTTTTCCGTTTATTACAGAAAAATCCTTTATATGAAAGCATGCGATTTTTTCGTCTAAAAGTTCCAGTGCTTCATCTAAAATTTCAAAGCGCTGTTCATAGTTTCCTATATAAAGATAGTTGAATATATCAACTGTTGAAAAAACATGTCCGCCACCGATTTCTGCAACGTTAAGTTCGTCCAATAGTCGTTTCATCTGTTTAGGACAGTAAATGCAGTGATGCCAGGCTCCTTCTATTGAAGCATAAGAGCCTGCTTCTTTTGCGGCCTTTGCAATCGGGGTAAAAACTTTTTTTACTTCCTGAAAAGCTTCTTCGGTCTGATTTTTAGGATTATATGTCCACGGCTCATCATTATAAGAGCCAGTTTCGCTTGCAACAAATTTTGCTCCAAGAAGCGAAGCTTTTTTAAGATGATCAATAAACTTTGCCTGTCCGGCATTAACCTTGGTTTTGTCACTGTGTACGGGATTAAAATATGCTCCCAAAACCGGGATTTTTACGTTGTTTTTTTCAAAGCCTTCGCGGATTTCTTTGCAGACATCTTCTGTAAGCGTGTCCGGGTTTCCGTTCTGATTTTTAATGGCTTTTGCAATTGCAAGCTGAACGCCTGTAAAGCCAAGTTCATTTATCGCTTTGCCTAATTCATCTGCGGAAGCAAGGCCTACATCATGCGGTCTGATACAAATTGTCATGATTTATTTTTCCTGTTTGGCAGGACAGCAGCTGTTGCAGCTTCCTGTGCATTTACTTGATGCATTGCATTCAAACATTTCTTTCATTGTACGCCAGCCAAGCATTGCACATTTTACGCGCGCAGGCATTTTGGAAATGTCTTTTAATGCCGCAGCTTCCTGCAATTCTTCAAGTTCTTCATCTGTTACAGAATCTTTTATCATGCGGTTAAAAATATCGATATAATGTTCTGCTTCTTCTTTTGTTTTTCCTATAACTAAATCCAGCATCATGTCTACCGATGCCTGTGAAATAGCACAGCCTGTTCCTGTAAATGAACCGTCAGTAATTACATCACCGTCAAATTTTAAGTTAAGCGTAATGTTGTCACCGCAGCTTGGGTTTACGCCATGCAAAGAAAAAGTTGCACCTTCCATTTCTGTTTTATGAGCAGGATTTAAATTGTGTTCGTTAAGTATTTCCCGGTAAAGTTCTTTAGTTTCCATGTCTTAATCCTTGTATCCCATCCATTTACGTACGTTCTTTATCTTTTCAAGGAAAACGGCAACTTCGTCTTCTGTATTATAAAAATAAAGGCTTGCGCGTGCGCTCGAATTAATTCCAAGATATTCACCCAACGGCTGCGCACAGTGGTGACCTGCGCGGATTGCTATTTTTTCAGAGTCCAGAACGCTTGCAATGTCATGCGGATGAACTCCGTCAATCGTAAAAGTAACGATTCCGCAGTGTTTATTTCCATCAGGATTTCCAATAATGTTAACATGCGGAACATTTTTTAAGCCTTCAATCAGCATGCATGCAAGGCGATTGTCGTGTTCTGCAATGTTTTCAAGCCTTATGTCAGATAAATAACGGATTGCAGCAGCAAGACCAACCGCGTCGGCGGCATTTACTGTTCCTGCTTCAAATTTATGCGGAAGTTCTGCAAATGTTGCATCCTGTCTTGTAACGTATTCAATCATTTCGCCGCCGCGCATAAACGGCTGCATTTTTGAAAGAATTTCTTTTTTGCCGTATAAGGCACCGATTCCCATCGGCGCGCACATTTTGTGTCCACTTAAGGCAAAAAAATCAGCATCTAAATCCTGAACGTCAACTTTCATGTGTGGAGCAGATTGCGCGCCGTCAACAACCATAACGGCTCCGTTAGCATGGGCAATTTTTGCAATTTCCTTTATCGGGTGTGTAATTCCTAAAACATTGCTTACCTGACCTGTTGCAACAATCTTTGTCTTTTTGCCGACTTTTGCCTTAACTTCGTCAAGTGAAAGAACGCCGGTTTCTTTGTCACATTCCATGTAAACAAGCTTTGCATTTTTTGCCTTGCAGACCATCTGCCACGGAAGAATGTTACTGTGGTGTTCTGTAATGCAGACTGCAATTTCATCGCCTGCATTTACGTTTTCCATTGCATACGAATAGGCAATAAGGTTTATGCTTTCTGTTGTGTTTCGGGTAAAAATGATTTCGCAGTCTTCTTTTGCATTTATAAATTCTGCACAGGCGTGGCGGGCGTTTTCATATTCATCAGTTGCACGTACGCTTAAATCGTAAAGACCGCGCAGCGGATTTGCATTATTTTTTTTATAATAATCATCAACGGCTTCTATAACCTGATCAGGTTTTTGAGAAGTTGCCGCACTGTCAAAATAAATCAATCCCTCATTTTCTTTTGCACTGAAAATAGGGAAGTCTTTTCTGTAAATGTTTTCCATCGTCCGTATAAAGATACTTTTTTTCGTGCAAAAATTCAATCTGTCTTATTGATAGGTTTATAGAATTTATAACCTGTACCGGTTAATGATTATTCCATACGTTTGACTAAATCTTTAATTTACTGTATAGTTTCGACTTACACTGTAATGTGTATTATTATGTACTTTAGGACTTGACGCCGTTCCGTTCGAGTTCTTTGGAGGTAACCAAGTTGGTAAAAATCAGACTCAAGAAGTTTGGTACACAGAAAAGACCTTACTACCGTGTTGTTGTTCAGGATTCTGCAAAACCTCGTGATGGTGTTTGCGTAGAAGAATTGGGAACATACCGCCCGGTTGAAAAGGAAAATCAGGTTGCAATTGACGTAGAGCGTGCAAAATACTGGCTCAGCGTTGGTGCACAGCCTACTGCCATTGTTTCAAAATTACTCAAGAAAGTATCAAAGTAAGTTTCGGGAGCGCTAGATGGAAAAAGACCTGATTGAATATATCGCAAAATCATTGGTCGATGATCCCGGTGCTGTTTCAGTAACTGAAACCGAAGGTGACAGAGGAACTGTTTTGCAGTTGAAAGTTGCTGACGGTGATATTGGAAAAGTAATAGGTAAGTACGGCAGAATTGCGAAAGCTTTACGCACTGTTTTAAGTGCATCAGCTGTAAAAGACGGAAGGCGCTATAGCCTTGAAATCTTGGACTAGGATGCGGTTGTGCTTGAGCAGATGATTGTTGGTTTCGTCCGTGGTTCACATGGACTTACGGGGGAATTTAAAGTAGAAAGTGCTTCTGGCGAATATGAGCATATTGAAGCTCTGAAAGAAGTTACTTTGAGGCACAATAGTGACCAGAAGAAGTGCAGGGTAGAATCTGCTGAAGCTGGTAACGGTACCTTGTATATGAAACTTGCGGAAATTAATTCGGTCGAAGAAGTACGTAAGTACAACGGCTGGGAAATTGTAGTTCCGCGCAAATATGCCGCTCCTTTGAAAGAAGGTGAATGGTATATAGAAGATCTTAAACAGTGTTCTCTTATTTATTATGGAGAGAACAAAGACGGATTGGCAGAAGGATCTGCACCTGCTGAAATAGTGGGAACAGTCACAGACGTATTGGAAGGCGGAGGTGGTTACTTGTTGGAAGTTTCTCTCTCCGAGAACTGCAATATTCTTGCGGATAACATCAAATACGATGCTTCTGGAAATGTCAGAAGTGTTTTTATCCCGTTCAGAAATCAGTATCTGGGTAAAATTGATGTTGAAAAACAAGAAATTGTGTTGATGCACCTCTGGATTCTGGAGTAAGTCCATGAAATTTACTGTGCTGACCTTATTTCCTGAGATTCTGCGCGCCTATTTTGAAACCTCAATCATGGCGAAAGCGGTTGAAAAGGGAATTATTGCCTACGATCTGGTGAATATCAGGGATTTTGCCTTTGATAAGCACCGAACATGTGATGACAGTCCGTATGGTGGTGGCGCCGGCCAGCTTATGATGCCGGAACCTATAGGCTGTGCTCTTGACAGCGTAAAGGCTTTGAAAAAACACGTTATTTATGTAACGCCTGGTGGAAAGCCTTTTACACAGAAAAAAGCACAGGAACTTAGTCGGAAAGACGAACTTGTAATTATCTGCGGAAGATACGAAGGTATTGACCAGAGAATTATAGATTCCTATGTTGACGATGAAATTTCTATCGGGGATTATGTAATGTCCAGCGGTGAAGTTTCGGCAACGGTTATAATAGATACCGTTTATCGTTTAATAGACGGAGTTATTTCCAGTGAATCACTGGAAGAAGAAAGTTATTCCGGCGGACTTTTGGAATATCCTCAGTACACCAGACCGCCTGTGTACAAAGGGCTTAAGGTGCCTGAAGTGTTAACTTCCGGTAACCATGAAAAAATTCGGAAGTGGCGTCTGAAAAAGAGTCTGGAAAAAACTCTTGCAAACCGACCAGATATGATTTGGGCGGCGCAGAAGACTGGATTACTGACTGCAGAAGCCGAAAAAATGATTGGGGAAATAACAGAGCAGATATCGTTGAAGCACTGCAAAAAACGCAGAAAGCCTAAAAAAGATAGTGCTTCTGGTATAAAAATTATTGGAGATAACAATGGATCTGATAAAGACAATTGAAGAACAGCAGAAACGCGCTGGTGCTCAGAAATTCAATGTTGGTGATACAGTAAAAGTTCACTTTAAGATTATTGAAGGTAAAACAGAACGTATTCAGATTTATGAAGGTATTGTTCTTTGTATTAAAAACAGCGGAATCGGTCAGACATTCACTGTTCGCAAAAACTCTTACGGAGTTGGCGTAGAACGTGTATTCCCGATTAACTCACCGCGTATCATGCAGGTTGAAGTTGTTCACGCTGGTAAAGTACGCCGTGCTAAACTTTACTACTTACGCGACAAAGTTGGTAAGGATTCTAAAGTTAAGGAACTGGTTGGCGGTAAAATCGCTGCTGCCATCGCTGCACGTAACGCTGCTGCTGCTGCAAATGCCGCTGCAAAGGAAGAAGCTGTTAAAGCTGAAGCTAAAGCAGAACACGAAGCAGAAGCTAAAGAAGCTAAAAAATAAGTTAAATGCGGCTTAAAGCCGCATGCTTTTTCGTATGAATACATCTTCTGTATACATACATTCATTATCAGCCCTCAGTAATTCAGGTCGTGTACCGGAGTTGCGTGAGGGCGATTTTGTTTCTGTCAGGGTTCTTTCTTCTTCCGGTAATTTTTCCGGCAAAGCTGGCGGAACTTATACGCTTTCTTTTGCAGGTCAAAGATTTTCAGCATATTCTGATTTGAATCTTAGTCCAGGTACACTTTTTAAAGCCCAGATTTTATTAAAAGACGGAAAACTTAATCTTGTTCCGCAAAATATTGCATCTTTGGAAAAAACGGGGTTTTCGGTAAAAACAATAATCCCGTCTTTACAGACCGTAAATGCAGCAGGGCAGGAAGCTTTTCAGGCGGCTCTTGGAACAGAACTAGCCTCTTTTTTTACTTCTCTAGGGCTTGTGCCTGACTTAGTTACATTAAAAATATTTCAGCAGTTACAGCAGCTTGGAGCAAAAATAGATACTAAACTTATGGCAAAAGTTAGAGCCGCCGCATTGCGTTTTACTGGCAAAGAGTTTGAAGCAGCCGAAGCTGCTCTTCTTCTTGAAGAAAAAGGTATTGAAAGCTCTGACGAAGCTATACAAAGTCTTTTGGATTGCCTGGAGCATGAAAAGCATGATGCACATGACGGCGAACATAAATCTGACGGCGACTTAAATAATAGTGAAAATAGTGACTTTCATAACGGACAGAAATCCAACGGACAAAGTAATGATGGACGTAAATCTGATTCCGGCAGTAACAATACTGGCAACGGTGCGGCTGATGATAAAAAATCTGACAGCTCAAGCCTTGAAGGTGAAAATAAAAATTACATTGATGCTGTTGCTGCTTTCAAAAAACAGATTATGGAACTGGATTGCAATTCTGCTTTGTCATCTGAATACAGACAGGGTGGGATACTTACTCTTTTTAATCACTTAAAAAATACAGAAGATAATTCAAATCACTGGGTTATTATTCCGTTTTCTTTTTCATCTGAAAATGCTGCAGAAGAAATCATTCATGGAAAAGGAACAATTAAATTATTTTTTGATACAGCTTTAAAGACTCTTAAAAAAGCCGTAATTTCTTACTGTGGAAAAAGACAAGAGTACACTTTTGTGTTATACTATTCTTATAACAATAAGTGTTTAAAAGATATAGTATTTTCAATTCAGCCAAAACCTAAGGTTCAGATTGAAAAAATAGAAAGTGCATTAAGGGAGATGTTTTCTTTTGATGATTCAATAAATATTGAATGGTCTGAAGAACAGATTTCTCCTTTTTCGACCGAAAATACAAGCCTTAATTTTGCCGAAGGTAGAGTGTGAAAAGGTGGTGTATGAAAAAAGAAACAAAGGCCGTAGCACTGAAATATCCTGAAGATGCTTATGCTCCATTTATTGTTGCTTCAGAAAAAGGCTTTTTAGCTCAAAAGCTTCTGGAAATTGCTGAACAAAATGACATTCCTGTTATAAGAAATGACACACTTACTGATGTTCTTTCTGTACATGAAATAGGTACTTTCATTCCGGAACAGACATGGGAAGCAATGGCAAAAATTTTTGCATTTATAGCCGAATTAGAGGGGAAAAATGAATAATTTAATTAGAATTGATGCTTCTGATATAAAATTAGGAATAAGCTTTTCATCTCCTGTTTTTTTTGATGACGGAAAGAATATGTTTCTTGCCGAAGGAAAAACAGTAAAAAACTATCATCTTAATGCAATAAAAAAATGGAAACTTCCGTTTCTTTTAACCTACGGTCGTGAATTAACGGCAGAAGAAGCTGCGGATTTATCTAACAAATCTATTATGGATAGCAAACCTGCGCAGAATTCTGTAAATACGCAGGATTCTGTTAATACTCAGAATGAAGAAGTTCTTGAAGACCTAGAAACGCTTGAAGAAGTTGAAGAGCTGGAAGAAATTTAGCCGCTTATATTTGTGTACACTGTGACTTTTTGTAGTGCTTTAACTAGGTGCCTGCCTTATGTGCCGTATGCCGTGCTGAAAGGAAATTGCGTTTGTATCAAAATAAAAAAGAGCTTGGAAACCAGGGAGAAGATAAAGCCTGCCTTTTTCTAAAAGAAAAAGGTTTTACGATTTTATACAGAAACTGGCGGACAAAACGAGGTGAAATTGATATAATAGCAGAAAAGAATGATGCAATAGTTTTTGTTGAAGTTAAAACTTTGCCAAGCGGAAGTCTTGAAACACTTTCCCGTGAGTTAGACAAAAGAAAACAAAAAAGAATTGCGGAAACGGCTAAACGTTTTCTTACAATCAATCGAAAATATAATGAAAGGGTTATTAGATTTGATGTGATTGTAATTGACATGCCTGGTTTTCCAAATGTCTATCACATAGAAAATGCGTTTTTTGGGGCTTAAGTAATGACGAAAACTGAACTTAGACATTCAGCATCTGGTACGCAAATAAAGGTTACGCCTGACAGGGTTCTTGAATTGCGGAAAAAAATTCTTGACGAAAATTACATGGACAGCGCAATTCAGCGTATTGCTCAGGTAATAAGTAATAGACTGGTAGATAATTCAGTTCAGAGATTTGTAAGAGGATAGTTTCTGTTTCTGAATTAAAGGAAAAAACATGGACAGAAACAAAAGACATTCTCATGGAAATTATAGAAACTGGAATGATAAAAATCGTAATAACAAAAATGTAAATACAAATCCAAATATTCCTCCTAAAGTTGTTCCAAGAAAAACTTATGAAGATTTTTTGAATAAAGAAAAAGCAATCAGGGACTTTAAACAGCGGGAAGTTATATGCGCAATCTGCGGTAAAAAAATCGAAGATATGTCTTCTGCTCTTGCAGATAAGAATAGTGGAAATCCGGTTCATTTTGACTGTGCCCTGGAAGCCGCTTCAAAAAATGAAACTTTAAAGGAAAATGAAAAATTTACATATATAGGGCAGGGAAGATTTGGAATTCTTTCTTTCCCAGATATTCGAGATACTCGTCATTTTAAAATCGAAAAAATAATAGAATGGGAACAGCCGGATAAAACTTCCGGATGGCGCGAAGAAATTTCTGCCTTGTACAGCCAGACCTGATTTTTATTGTATAATGGTGTCGTTCCTTCGTCAGAGATTTTATTTGTGACAGTGATTTATTTGCGGCATTGATTTGTTTACAGCAGCGTTGGTTTTACGCTTTTAAGCGTTTTCGTCTTCTACTCCGTAAGAAAAGAATGCATCAGAAAATTTCAGGTGCTCAATAAGTTCTATTGTCTTTTTAATCTTTTTGTAAACCCGCAGCTCGCCTGTAGCATTTCCGTTTTCCAGTAATTTAAATACTTTTCCCGGATTTATTAAAGATTCATAGGTTTTTACGCTCATTTCAGAAGTGTTGCAGAAGGCATCTACATCGATAATGTATTTACGGTTTGTAAAACTTATAGTGCAGTGAATGTTTTCTTCAAGGCTGTTCTGAGAAAATTGTGTATTTGACCAGATTGATTCATATTTGTCTTCCGGCAGAAAAACAAGTTTATCAGGAGTTACGTTAATATAAGCGGCAAGTTTTTTATTGTATTCACCTTGAATTGCAAGACACTGATGCTGAATTTTCTTGCCGGAAATTAAACTTATAAGGTTAGAAGTACTCAGGTGTAAAAAAGGACGGGAAAGTTCTGCGCCCCAAAGTTTATCTGAATAGCCTGAACATTTCATTGGAAAAATATTATATACAATTCCGTCCATGCTTATAGTGCCGGAAAAAGCTGTGTCAGCTCCGGTTACAGCCCAGAATAACGGTTTTTGTTTTACGATTTTTGGAAAATCGAACATTCTTTCATAGTTTATGTCCCAGCTTATGCTGCCGCTCTGACTGAAATATTCCGGATGATTTAATGTTGTTTCCTGAGAATTATAAATTTCACCTTTTAATTTATTTAGTGAAAAAAGACATCCTGGAAGAAAAATCTGATTATTCTTTTTATCAAGTCTGAAATCTTTATAGGAAAAATAATTATTTATGTATTTGGCATTTTTGCCAAGGATTCCGGCACGCACTGCAATATAGGCAGATTTTTTATCCGAGGCAGGAGTTTCTGCTTTATCCTGATTATTCTGGTACAGCATGCTTGCAATTTCTTCGGAAGAAGGACCTCCAACTTCTGTAATAATGGAATTTCTTGTAGCAAAAGAAACATTTTCTTTACAACCGGCAGGATTTACTATTTGAAGTTCAATAAAGAAAGCATTATCTTCTCCGCTTATGCTGGAAACAGCATGAAAAAAGTAAAACCATTTGTCCATATTGTGCTTGTTAAATGGACTTCCGAGTTTATATGAATTGTTCTTAATGTTCTTCTTTGAAACTGCCATAATTTTTCCCTGTATTACATTGGAAGCTTAATTACTTTGCCTCTACTATTAATATCGGAATTTGTTATGCAGACGTTTATTCCTGTTGAATAATTTATAAGGTTTTTTAAAGCTTTTTTTATGTCTTTAGGGCTTAAAGAAAACAGAAGCTTGATTTTTTCTTCCCTGTCTTTCTCGGTGATTCCCCATATAGTCCGTAAAAAGCCGATGTAACCTCTGCTTGAAGGTGATTTTGGCTGAATTTCCTTGCTGTAGCAGCCGACAACACATTTTTCAAGCATTTCTTCGGTAAACTCAACTTTTTCTGCCTTTTTAAGGCATTCTGTAAATATGTCGAGTGTTTTTATAGGATTTGGATCGCGGTATGAAACTAGCGAAAAAGTTTTTTCAATCGGGTCACTGTAAGAAAAAGCCCCGTATGCGCCGCATTTTGTCCTTATTTCTTCCCATAATGTTGCGGTGGAAAGGTAGTGCGCAAGAACTGCTTCGGCGGCGCTTTCTTTTGTAAGCCAGGACTTTGCAGGTAAAATTTTTGCAGCATAGCCGACTTCGCAGTTTGTTATAAAGTTTTCAATATTTGAATCATCGATGATTTTTTCAGCTTTTATGTCTGTAAGTTTAAAAAACTTTTCGTCTGGAATATTTTCTGCTTTTTTCAGTTCTTTTAAATCTGCCTCTTCGGCAAAGTTTCTTAATAGCGGTAATGCTGTTTTCATGCTCTCTGAATCAGCTGTAATATGCAGGATAGCGCCGCCGTCCTTCAGTTTTTTAAACATTGAATTAAATTTTTTTGATAATTCAGCTACATCCGGAAGAGAATGCAGGGTAAAAAGCTGTGTCAGGCCGTTCCATATTTCATCTGTTGCAAGGCTTTTATTTATTCTTCCTGCAGCGCGCATAGAACAGTAAGAATGTCCTGAAGGTATTATTGATTCATCAAAATCGTTACGGGTTTCGTTTACAAGATCCTGAATACGTTTTAAATCTGAAAAATCAGTTCCTGTAAGGCAATCTTTTACAAGATTTAATGACTCTTCTGTTTTTTCAGTAAGCATTTTAATTCTGAATAAAACAGGATCACGCCTTGTATAAGGTTCATCCGGACATGTATCTACAGAGGACGAAGTTACAGAACCTGCTTCAAAACCTCCGCAGCAGCGGGCGGTTAAACGGGCAGTTTCTGCCCAGTCTTTTCCATTCCAGCCGCAGTTTGTAACAAGAGTTGTAAAAAGCGGAATAAGCGGATAGTCTTCTATGTCGATTGCATCTGCCATAAAACCGATATCCACGTAAACAATTCCGTTTGTAGCTTCTGTACTTGTAAAAAGAGGAATATTTCCATTTTTTGTTTTAAGAATTTCTTTTTTTATTGCAATAGGCTTTAATTTTGCATTTAAATCCGAAAGCTTTAAATGAGGCATGCAGTCTGTCTTATCACTTTCGTCTTTCTGCTGGAATTCATGCAGGGCTTTGTTTGATTCTTTTATCTCTTCTTCCGTAAAAGAGCGTCTTTTTTCTGCAATCAAAGACTTTTCAAACATTGCCCGCTCTTCAGAATAATTTGCATCAGGAGTTATGCATAGTAAGGAGCGGTGCATGTTAGTAATAAAGTATTTTTTTATGAGTGAATAAATATAATCTTTGTCATCTAAAATCTTTTTTTCAATTTCTGCAAAAGATTTGCGGACTAAAAGCATTGTGTCAGGCTCTTTTCCATAGTTCCAGGCGCGCAATGCCCTTCGTAAAAGCACAAGAGAAAATGGTCCGTTTACCCGTTTTACTTCCCTGTTTGTAAAATTGACAGAAAGCAGGGCAGATTCTATATCTTCTTTTGGAATTCCTTCTGTACAGATATCGTTCAATGTTTTTAAAATCAACTGTTCTACTTTTTTTACATTTGAAGAAGAAACTCCGCGAAGTCCTATAGAAAACATTACCGAATACAATGAACTTGTCATTCCGCTTGCTGGAGCTAAATCCTGACCAAGACCTGAATCCAGCAGTGCTTTTGTTAAAGGACTTCCGTCGTGTCCGCATAAAAGTTCAGAAAGAAGAACCAGTTCCATGGAACTTTGCATGTCCCATGCAGGGGGCAAAAGCCAGTTTTCAAGTACGGTAGAACCGTTTTCCTTATTGCCGGAAGATGGACCTTTTTCTTCAACATAAACAGGTTTTTCAAAAGGCTTTACTGTTTCTTTTTTTATAATGTCTTCAAGTTCAAAAGTAGTGCTTTGCATCTCCGGCTGAAACTGTGAAATGAAATTTTTTTCAATAAAATCCAGCTGTTCTTTTGTAGGAATATTTCCGTATAAAAAGACAAGGCAGTTATCAGCTCTGTAATATTTTTTGTGAAATTCTACAAGTTTTTTGTGCGTTAAATTAGGAATTACAAGAGGATCTCCGCCGGAATCCAATGCATAAATTGTATCAGGAAAAAGGCTTCTTACTGTTGCATCTGCTGAAACGGAGTCAAAAGATGAATAGTTGCCTTTCATTTCATTGTAGACAACGCCCTGAATTGAATAATTGCCATTTTCGTCAATTTCAAGATGATGTGCTTCCTGTGCAAAAATTTCAGGCGTAAGGTTTGGAAAAAATACCGCATCGCCGTAAACTTTCATCAGGTTAAAATAATCTTCTTTTATGATTGAACTGGCAGGAAAAACTGTTTTGTCAGGAAAAGTCATTGCGTTTAAAAAAGTTTTTACGCTCTGATTGTTTAAGCGGATAAACGGATCTTTTAGCGGAAAGTTTTTTGAACCGCACAGAACAGAATGTTCAAGAATGTGGGCTTCGCCACAGGAATCTTCAGGAGGTGTTCTGAAACAGAAAGAAAAAAGATTTTCTTCATCACTGTTTAAAAGATGAAAAACTTCAAGACCTGTTTTTTCGTGTTTTATATAAATTCCTTTAGATTCACAGTCCGGGATGTCTGTTATTTTTAATACTTTCCAGTTTTTATATTTTGTATCAGATGTAAATGTCATCAGTTCTTCCTTTAATTATGTATTTTCCTTCTTCAAAGGCTTTGCGCATTCTGCCCATAAATTGCGAAGTAATTTTTTCGCAGTCTGAACGTAGCATTGGTTTTCTAAGCTGTTCCTCTTCTAGAATTATATCGCCTCTGGTTTTAGAAACATTAGAAAGAATCTTTTTTCTAAAATCATCATTTTTTGCGGCTATAAGAAGCGCAATATCACCTGCTTCCATTGAAGAAAGTTCATTTTGCAGGTAACGGTCATCGCAGTTTATTATGTCTTCCAGTGTAAATAAATCTTTCTTTAATGCCTGACCGAGTTCAGGATCTTCTTCAGAAAGATTATTCAAAATATCATTTTCTGCCTGAACATCAAGCTTTTTAAGAATCTGTACTAAAGAGGCCCGGCCGTCAATCTGATTTGAACTTGTTGTGTCAATTGAATTAAGTTTTTCTTTCATTGTCTGATTGACTCTTTGCAGAACATCAGGTGCAATCGGAGTCATTTTTGCAAGGCGGCGGACAATTTCTGTTTTAGTTTCAGAATCCATTACATTGATTATGGAAGCTGCCTTTTGCGGTTTTAAATTAGAAAGAACAAGTGCCTGGATTGCCGGAAGTTCATCTTTTAAAAGTAAAATAACCTTGTCGTTTTCTAGTTCGTTAAGATATGCAAAAGGTTTTTCTTCGCCGAACTTTACTGTTTTTTCCAGAAGCTCTGATGCGCGTTTTTCGCCAAACGCTTTTGAAAGAATTGTTTTTGCAGTTTCAATTCCGCCGCCTTCTTTTGCACGCTGAACAAGAGATTGAAATTCTGCAAGAATTGTAATTGCTTCTTCACTTGAAACGTTTCTGATAGAAGCGATTTCAGGGATTATTTTTTCTGTCTGTTCCTGCGTTAAATGCGGAAGAATTTTTGCAGCTTCATCAACGCCGATTATAAGAAAAAACTTTGCAACGCGGCGGTAAATGCTGTCTGTCCCGTCAGGCTTTGTAGCTCCTGTAACTTTTACAAGACCGCCTGAGGTTAACAGGGAAGCCGCTTTTTTAGCTTCGTCGTCAAGTTTAGCTTTATCATCAAAGGATTTTGCTTTAGTTTTTTCCTGAGGGGCAAATTGCGAAAAAGAAACCCGTTGAACTTTTGGTTCTGCCTTAAATGCTTTGGTATTATTAACTTGCAGTTTATCTTGCAGCGGATTTACCGGAGTGCGCTGTATTTTTTCAAAAACAGGCTTTTTAATGCGGGAATCCTGACTGTCGTTTTCTGTATTTTTTCCGTTAGATTTTAAATATGCTTTTAGACGATAATCATTTAAATCCATAAGCAAGATTTTACTACACAATGAGACTATTTTCCATAAGTTGTTTTGAAACAGATTTAAAAAAAATAAAAAATCTTTTGCAAATTTAATATAAAATTAAGAATATGTGATATAATAATTATTGTTTTGAAAAGGGTGGTTTTTCTAATATTTTTCAATTTTCTCTTTTTTTCGCTTCATAGTCAGTCTTCCTTTGATATTCAGACTGAGTTGATTTCTCCGGATTTTGAATACTGTTACAGGGCAGTTTTTTCCAAGGTTGATGTGCGCAAAACTCCGGCTCTTTCAGGAACTCTTTTATTCAAGCTTGATAAAGATGATGAAATTTTCGTAGACAGAAAAAAAACTGTTAATGAATGGTATTTCTGTTATATTCCAAAATACAAGGTCAGCGGTTACTGCCAGTCGGCAGGATTTGTTTTAAAACCTTATTTTGAAGATATCGTTGAACCTCTTTTAAAAGAAAATCCTGCTGTTGTTTTTATGATTCAAAAGGGGGAAGTGCTTCCATGCCAGAGTATAACTTCCCTGATTCAGTTTCAGCTTCAGAAAGCAACAGCGGACAAGGCTTTATTTGTTGTAAAAACAGCTTTGCAGAGCGGCGGTGCTTTGATTCATAAAAATGATATTTCTAATCCAATAATTGAAAGTGTTAAACTGAATGATTTTTCTTTAACAGAATTTCTTTTGAATAATGGGGCAAAGGTTTTTATAAACGAGCGGGCAAGACAGTTTGCGCCGCCTCTTTATTATGCAATAAAAAACGGAAGCCCCAAAATGATTGAACTCCTTTTAAAATACGGTGCAGATTCTGACGGGCTTTCCTATAATAAAATTCCTTATAACCGGCATGTAGCTGATTTTGTTAAAAAAGGCATTTTGAGCGAGAAACGCGCGGATACTATTCTGGATCTTTTAAAAAAGCCTGAAGAATAAGCAGGAAAATGTCATTGCCGTGCAGGTTTTACTATTTTGCGTGACATGTTTTGTCTCATAATGTATGCTATATAAAAATCATTCATATAATAAAGGTGTTTGGCTATGCAGATAAAATGTCCTAATTGCGGCGAATCAATTACACTGGAACAGAATGCTTACGATTCTATTGCAAATGATATTCGTAACGAGCAGTTTGAAAAAGAACTTGAAAAACGAGCTGCTTCTTTAGCAAAAGAAAAGGAATCAGAAATAGCTCTTGCCGTTTCAAAGGCAGAAAATGCCAAAGAAAAGGAAATTGCCGAATTAAAGGCTAAACTTGCAAGTGCCAGTTCCGCAGTAGATTCTGTAAAAGAAAAATCCCAGTCAGAATTAAAAATTGCGCTGGCCCAAAAAGAAAACGAAATTGTAAACTTAAAAGGCCAGCTTAATTCCTCTAAAAAAGATTCAGAAATGGCTGTAAAAACTGCCGTTCAGGATAAAGAAAAAGAAATCCTTCAGCTTAAAAGTTCACTTGAACTTTCCCAGTCAAAGGCAAAAAACAGCGAAGCCGCGATGAAAGAGCAGTTTGCCGCTTTGCTAAAGGCAAAGGACGAAGAAATTGCTTTTTATAAGGATTTTAAGGCAAAAGAATCTACTAAACAGATTGGAGAAGACCTTGAACAGTATTGTCTTTCAGAGTTCAACAAAAACCGTGCGATGGGTTTTCCGAACGCGTACTTTGAAAAGGATAACAAGGTCTCTTCTGCTTCGGGCAGTAAAGGTGATTTGATTTTCAGGGATTATACTTCAAACGGCTCGGATAAACTTGAATATATTTCCATAATGTTTGAATGCAAAAATCAGGCCGATACAACTGCAACAAAAAAAACAAACGAATCCTTTTTTAAAGAGCTTGATAAAGACAGAAATGAAAAAGGCTGTGAATACGCAGTTTTAGTTTCAATGCTTGAAGAAGATAACGATACTTATAATGTCGGAATTGTTGATGTTTCGCACAAATATCCTAAAATGTACGTTATCCGTCCGCAGTTTCTGCTTCCTGTAATCACATTTTTAAGAAATGCAGCCATGAATACAATAGAAGCAAAGCGCGAATTGCAGGCTATAAAGGCACAGAATATCGACATTACACATTTTGAAGACGACTTAAATAAATTTAAAGAAGGATTCAGCCGTAATTACAATCTTGCAAGCAGAAAGTTTATGAGCGCTATTGAAGATATAGACAAGGCGATTGCAAACCTTCAGAAAATGAAGGAAGATTTGCTGGGCTCTGAAAATAACTACCGTCTTGCAAATAACAAACTTGAAGATTTATCCGTTAAGAAGCTTGTAAAAAACAATCCTACAATGAAAGAAAAATTTGAATCGCTGTAGGGGGGCTTTGGGAGAAGTTTGTTTTGACACGCTCCGCCTTTTGCCATTAAGACTTCAGACACCGGTAGCTTTTATTGCAAAACTTCCGTGGCCTTCAACTCCAAGATTTTCTGCAAGAAAGGGAAGTGCACTTTCAAGCTGTTCTTTAAGCATATACGGCGGATTTATAAAAAAAAGTCCGCTTCCGTAAAGCCGTGGAGTTTTTGAGCCTGACGCTTCTTCGAGCGAAGTCTCTGTGTGGCTGTCTGCCGTGTTTATTAAAAGCTGAACATCAAGCGTTTCGCAGATTGTTCCTGTCTGGGCGGCCGCTGTAATGGTTCTTTTCATATTTGCAATTTCCTGTGTGCGGTGGGCTAAAAGCGGATACCAGAGCATAATGATTCCGTTATTCCATTTTTTGTGCGCTTCGCAGATTGCCTTTGCAGAGTCTGTATAGTCTGATTTTTCTTCATAGCTCGGGTCAATTAGGGCAAGCCCCCTTCGTATTTTTGGAGGCATCAATGCGGCTAAGGCTTCGTAGCCTGAGCGGTGATGAATCTGCGGTTTTACATTATTGGCGTTTTCAGTCGGATAAAGTGGCTTTTTTTTCATGTTAGTTTTTAATACTTCAATTTCTGTATTGTGCAGTTCGCATAATACTAGGCTGTCATTTTCAGTCATAAAGCAGCGCTCAATTTCCGGGCTCCCGGGATAAAGATTCTGTTCACTATATTTTTTGCAGAGCGCAATATACGGTTTAAGGCTTTCAGGAATGTTTTTTGTGCTGTTCATACCCGCTGTACAGGTATCGCTGAGTTCCAAAAGTTTTTTTATTCCGCCTGTAATTTCACCGGTTTTTAGCGCCATGTCGCTTTCGGTAGAATAAATTCCGCCGCCTGCATGGCTTTCAAAAACGCTGAAAGGCTTGTTTTTTTCTTTTAATTTTTGCAATACAAGGCATAACGCAAAATGTTTTAAAACATCGGCATGGTTTCCTGCATGGAAGGCGTGTCTGTAGCTTAGCATTATTTCTCCGTACCTGAAGCCGAAGCAGAAATATTTTCAAGGCTATCAAGCCAGAGTTTAACACTTGCATCACTTGGCATTCGCCAGTCACCTCTTGGCGAAAGGCTTACCGTACCCACTTTTGCACCGTCGGGCATACATGAACGCTTGAACTGCTGGCTGAAAAATCTTCTGTAAAAAGTTTTTAGCCATTTTAAGATGATTTCATCTGTATATTTTTTTCTGAATGCGGTCTTGGCAAGGAAGAAAATCTTTTCCGGCGTAAATCCGAATCTGAGCATAAAATACAGGAAAAAGTCATGCAGTTCATAAGGGCCTACAAGGTCTTCGGTTTTCTGGCTTATCTTTCCGTCTTCAGGCGGCAAAAGTTCCGGGCTTACAGGCGTTGTCAGTATGTCTTTAAGAACTTCGCTAAGCTCTTTGTTTCCTTTGCCTGCTTCTTTTTCGCTGAACCATTCAACTAAATAGCGTACAAGAGTTTTCGGAATTGAACTGTTTACGCCATACATAGACATGTGGTCGCCGTTGTAGGTTGCCCAGCCTAAAGCAAGCTCTGAAAGGTCACCTGTTCCTATTACAATTCCGCCGCTCTGGTTTGCAAGATCCATGAGTACCTGTGTACGTTCGCGCGCCTGACTGTTTTCGTAAGTTACGTCATGAACGTTTTTATCATGCCCGATATCCTTAAAATGCTGCAGAACAGAATCGCTTATTTTTACTTCTTTTAAAGTACAGCCTGTTTTTTTTGCAAGCGTGCAGGCATTTGTGTAAGTCCTGTCGGTTGTACCGAAGCACGGCATTGTAACGGCAAGAATGCCTTTGCGGTCTATATTGCATAAATCAAAAGCCCGGCAGGTTACAAGAAGTGCAAGAGTTGAATCAAGACCGCCTGAAAGTCCGATTACTGCGCTTTTTGCATTTATGTGGCGAAGGCGCTTTGCAAGACCTTCCGCCTGAAGCGTAATAACTTCCATACAGCGCTGGCTTCGCTCATTTTTTTCAGAAGGTACAAACGGGTTAGGATCTACAAAGCGTTTCAGTTCAGATTCTTTTGCAGAAAAATCCGTATTTTTGAGTTCAAGTTCAACGATTGTATATTCTGATTGTGTAAGATTGCGCTCAGCTTTAATTTGTTTAATTTTCTGTCGTTCAAAGGCCTGATAAAAGGTTGTTGTCCTTTTACGTTCCTGACAGATTTTTTCTAAATCTGAATCTGCAAAAATCAAAGTGCCGTTTTCATCGTTTTCTTCAAATAAATCAGATTCAGCTAATATTGAACCGTTTTCTGCAATTAAGTTATGCGAAGCAAAAACTAAATCCTGTGTGGATTCTCCGTGACCTGCATCTGCATAAACGTAGCCTGCGATGATTTTTGCCGACTGCATAGAAATAAGATTCCGTCTGTAGCTTGCCTTGCCGATAACTTCGTTACTTGCAGAAAGGTTTGCAATTATTGTAGCGCCGTTTAATGCATGACTGATTGAAGGCGGAAGCGGTGCCCACACATCTTCTCAAAGTTCAACGCCCAGGGCAAATTCTGAAAAATCTTTTAATGTAAACAAAATATTCGTTCCGAAAGGAATTTTTCTCTCGTCGTTTCCTTTGCTGTTTTTGCCGCCTAAAGCAATTTCAGTAGAAAGTCCTTCAGGAGCCTGTGAAAAATACCTTTTTTCATAGAATTCCGAATAATTTGG
>JAEEGK010000799.1_pt1 | contig 78482 bp, 76 predicted proteins | sample 8958771 | NCBI WGS metagenome assembly JAEEGK01 (sample SAMN16246547, study PRJNA631951) | gut metagenome | biome: gut microbiome; feature: rumen; material: SC-attached | host: Bos | place: Iran: Karaj | collected 2018-10
TAAACTCTTGAGCTGCTTGGACTACTATAATGAGCATCATGCTTTGAAGTTATGTTGAACCGCCGTATGCCGAACGGCACGTACGGTGGTGTGAGAGGGGAAATTTTGAATTTCCCCTACTCGATTTATTTATTTATTGTATTTGGTAGGCCATTGTGGTAATATTATAATCGCGAGAAAATCGGGTTTTCAATTAATCTATTACTGTTTTTGTTGAAGATCCGTAAAAAATATAAGGAGGCACGTAGATATGACAGGAGTATTTGCAGCTTCGACATGGTGGGAGAGTGTTAAAGGCCCTCTTGCTGATGCCGGTGTCAACACAATTGTCGGCTTATGCATTGTATTTGCTTCTCTTGTTCTGATCAGCTTTGTCATCTCTCTTTTCAAGTATATCGGAAAGTTGGACAAGAGCAGTCGGAAAAATGAAGCAGGCATCGCACCGGCAGCAACTGCGCAGGCAACAAGTGCTGAGCTCAACATTGACAATTTTGAGCTTGTAGCCGTAATCACTGCAGCGATCAGTGAATACGAGGAAGCACGTGGCAATTTCTTTAAAGACGGCATTGTAGTTCGTTCCGTAAAGAAGATCTCTTAGTATTAACGACTTTAAAAGACATCAGACTTGTGAAGTCATGGAGTCAAAAGACACAAGCATTATCAAATACCACACACGGAGGTTATTTAAAATGAAAAATTATACTATTACCATTAACGGAAATAAATATGCCGTAACTGTTGAAGAAGGAAACGGCAGCAATGTTGCAAAGGCAGCAGCTCCTGCAGCAGCTCCCGCAGCACCCGTTGCATCAGGCACACAGGGCGGAGTTGCAATTTCTATGCCCATGTCCGGAAAGATCACTTCCATCAATGCGCAGGTCGGCGCAAGCGTAAAGAAAGGTCAGGTTCTTGTAGCATTCGAAGCAATGAAGATGGAGAACGAGATCGTTGCTCCTCAGGACGGAACGGTAGCTTCCGTTAATTGCCAGGTTAATGCTCAGTACGAGTCAGGTGCTGTTATTCTTACACTTAATTAAGAAAAGGGGTAATCTTTATGGATATAGTTGAAACCTTAGTGAACTTATGGGAGCAGACAGGATTTGCCAATCTTTACTGGGGCAATTATGTCATGATCGCCGTGGCTCTCCTTTTCCTTTATCTCGGTATTAAGTGGAAGTTTGAGCCCTTACTTCTTGTACCGATCGCTTTCGGTATGTTATTGGTTAATATTTATCCGTCCATTATGGCGGCTCCTTCGGTAGACCCCGTTACGGGCATAGAATCCGCGGGCGGATTGCTTTATTATTTCTTCAAACTTGATGAGTGGTCGATCTTCCCTTCTCTGATCTTCCTCGGAGTAGGTGCTTCCACAGACTTTGGACCGCTGATCGCAAATCCCAGAAGCTTCCTTCTCGGAGCCGCAGCTCAGCTCGGTATCTTTGTTGCTTATCTTCTTGCGATCCTTGTCGGATTTAACGGAGAAGCAGCTGCAGCCATTTCAATTATCGGCGGAGCAGACGGCCCTACATCCATTTTCCTTGCAGGTAAGCTCGGACAGACAAATCTCATGGGACCTATAGCGGTAGCGGCATACAGCTACATGTCACTTGTTCCCATTATTCAGCCTCCGATAATGAAGGCTCTTACAACCAAGAAAGAAAGATCCATCAAGATGGAACAGCTTCGTCCCGTTTCCAAGCTTGAAAAGATCCTTTTCCCTATCATTGTAACAGTTGTTGTATGTTTCCTGCTTCCTTCCACAGCACCTCTTATCGGTATGCTTATGCTTGGTAACCTTTTCAAAGAATGCGGAGTTACAAAGCAGCTTTCGGAAACAGCACAGAATGCTCTTATGTACATCGTTGTTATCATGCTCGGTACATCTGTCGGCGCATCCACAAGTGCCGAGAACTTCCTTCAGCTGACAACGATCAAGATCGTTGTCCTCGGACTTATTGCTTTTGCTTTCGGTACAATGGGTGGCGTTCTTCTCGGAAAACTTATGTGCGTGCTTACTCACGGCAAGATCAATCCTTTGATCGGTTCCGCAGGTGTTTCCGCAGTTCCTATGGCAGCTCGTGTATCACAGAAGGTCGGAGCACAGGAAGATCCTTCAAACTTCCTTCTCATGCACGCTATGGGACCCAACGTTGCAGGTGTTATCGGAACAGCTGTAGCAGCAGGTGTATTCATGGCTATTTTCGGAGTTTGATGAATAGAAAGGGTATAAAAATATGGCTGATATTAAAAAGAAACCTATCGGTATTACCGAAACAATACTTCGTGACGCTCATCAGTCCTTGATCGCTACCAGAATGCCCACATCGGAAATGCTCCCCATTTTGGACAAAATGGACAAAGTGGGTTATCATTCCATAGAATGCTGGGGCGGTGCAACATTTGATGCCTGTCTCAGATTCCTCAAGGAAGATCCATGGGAGAGACTCAGAGCTCTCAGAAAGGGTCTCCCTCATTCAAAGTTACAGATGCTTTTCCGGGGACAGAACATTCTCGGATACAATCACTACTCGGACGATGTTGTTGAATATTTTGTTCAGAAGTCTGTTGCAAACGGTATTGATATCATCAGGATATTTGACTGCTTTAACGATCTTCGTAACCTTGAAACGGCCGTAAAAGCCGCAAAGAAGGAAGGAGCACATGCTCAGATCGCTCTTTCCTATACGCTCGGTGAGGCTTATACTCTCGAGTATTGGGAGAAGATGGCAAAGGCGGTTGAAGAACTGGGAGCAGATTCCATCTGTATCAAGGATATGGCCGGACTTCTTGTTCCTTATGCTGCAACAGAACTTGTTACCGCTTTAAAGACCGGTTCCAAGATCCCGTTACAGATGCATACTCATTACACATCAGGTGTGGCATCAATGACTTACCTTAAGGCTGTTGAAGCCGGAGCGGATGTTATCGACTGCGCCATGAGCCCTCTTTCAATGGGAACGGCTCAGCCCGCAACCGAAGTAATGGTTGAAACCTTCAAAGGAACTCCTTATGACACGGGTTTGGATCAGAATCTTCTTGCAGAGATCGCAGATTACTTCAGACCCTACAGAGAGGAAGTTCTTAAGAACGGACTTCTTAATCCCAAGGTTCTCGGAGTAAATATTAAGACACTTCTTTATCAGGTACCCGGCGGTATGCTTTCAAACCTTGTTTCCCAGCTTAAGGAAGCTCATGCGGAAGACAAGTACGAAGCAGTACTCAAGGAGATCCCCAACGTAAGAAAGGATTTCGGTGAACCTCCGCTTGTTACTCCTTCTTCACAGATCGTCGGAACTCAGGCTGTTCTCAATGTTCTTTCGGGAGAACGCTACAAGATGATCACAAAGGAATCCAAGAAGATCCTGTCCGGTGAATTCGGTAAGACCGTTAAGCCTTTTAACAAAGAAGTTCAAAAGAAGGCGATCGGTGATGCGGAGCCTATAACCTGCAGACCCGCCGATCTCATTCCTCCTCAGCTTGACAAGTTCCGTGAGGAGTGCAAGGAATGGATCCAGCAGGAAGAGGATGTTCTTTCCTATGCATTGTTCCCTCAGGTAGCCATCGATTTCTTCAAGTATCGTAAGGCTAAACAGGAGAATCCCGACTTTGATAAGGTTGAGAAAGCACCTGAAGGAAATGACAGAGTTTTAAACGTAACTGTGGCTGCAGATGCGTTTAAATAAAAATTAAATCATGAATTAATAACGGGTGGATAAAGTTCCGCCCGTTATATTTTTATGTTTGCAAATGGCATCAAATGTGCTATTATAGGTTTTAACGGTGATGAAACTCATTAAAGAACCGGATGACAAAAAGTTAATTCGTCGATAGGTCCTTTTTTGTTAAAACATCATACAATAATTCAATATGGGAGGTATCTATGGGTTTATTTAATGATGCAAAGAACCAACTTGGAAATGAGAACAAGGAAGTTACCGAAAACAATCTTTTTGATGTTCAGGGCGAAGAAGTTGATGCAGGAGATGTAGATGCAGAACTTCTCGAGTCTATTTTGGAGGATTCACCCGCTGAAGCAGCCGAAGATCCCAAGAAGAAGAAAGCAGAAAAGGTTGAGGCTTCAAGACCTGTTCCGGATGTGGCTGAAAGAAGAGCAAGAGAAGCCAGAAATTCGGGTACTACCGATGAGACTCAGACTACACTTATCACAAAGGGTACAACTATCAACGGTTCTATCATTTCCGATTGCTCACTTGATGTAATGGGTACCATTAACGGAGATATTGAATGTCTCGGTAAGCTTACAATTTCCGGAAAGGTTACCGGTAATTCCGTGGCTTCGGAAGTATTTGTCAATACTGACAGACTTGACGGCTCCATTAATTGCGAAGGTTGCGTAAAGATCAGTCAGGGCACGATCGTTGTCGGAGATGTTACCGCTACTTCTGCCGTTTTTGCAGGCGCAGTAAAGGGTGAGATCGATGTTAACGGACCTGTTGTTCTTGATTCGACAGCGATCATCAAAGGCAACATCAAGGCTAAATCCGTTCAGATGAACAACGGAGCTATACTTGACGGTTTCTGCTCACTTTCTTATGCAGAGCTTGATGTTGATTCTATTTTTGAATAAGACAGGAAATATAAATGGCTAAGTACAAAAGAATACTTTTAAAACTAAGCGGTGAAGCACTCGCGGGTAATAAAAAAACAGGTTTTGACGAGGAAACCTGTATAATGGTCGGAAATCAGGTTAAAAAGCTTATCGAAGAAGGCATACAGGTAGCTATAGTTATCGGAGGCGGCAATTTCTGGCGCGGAAGAAAAAGCGAAACCATCGACAGGGTTAAAGCCGATCAGATAGGTATGCTGGCTACGGTTATGAATTGCATATATGTCAGCGATATTTTCCGCTACCTGGGATTAAAGACCAACATTTACACACCGTTTTCCTGCGGAAGCATGACTTCTCTGTTCTCTAAGGACTGCGCAACAGAGGATCTTGAAAACGGCAAAGTGATATTCCTTGCAGGTGGAACCGGACATCCGTATTTTTCTACGGATTCCGCAACAGCACTCAGAGCGATAGAACTCAACTGTGATATGATCCTGATGGCTAAAGCTGTCGACGGAGTATATGACAGCGATCCCAATGTCAACTCCAATGCAAAAAAATATGACAGGATGGAGATCGGAACGATCATTGACAACAAATTGGGAGTTATTGATATGACTGCTGCCGTATTGTGCAAGGAAAACAAAATGCCGCTTTTTATCTTTTCTCTTCTTGAAAAGGATGGCATTGTAAATGCGGCCACGGGTAAAGCAAGCGGAACGGTTATCACTGCCGACTGAGGCTTATGACCGCAAGAGCATCAGATTAATGAATGGAGAATATTATGAACGATAAGATCAAACCCTATGATGAAAAAATGGAAAAAACCATCTCGGTGCTTGCAGAAGATTTCGCTTCCATCAGAGCGGGACGCGCGAATCCTCACCTTCTTGACAAGATCAAGGTTGATTACTACGGAACACCTACAGCCATTCAGGGTGTTGCCAATGTTTCCGTTCCCGAAGCAAGGATCATCCAGATCCAGCCTTGGGAGTCAAAGATGATCAAGGAGATCGAAAAAGCTATCATGGCTTCTGAGTTGGGTATTACTCCCAACAACGACGGTAAAGTGATCAGACTTGTATTCCCCGAGCTTACAGAGGAACGCAGAAAGATGCTTGCCAAAGACATTAAGAAAAATGCCGAGAACTCTAAGGTTGCTGTAAGAAACATACGTCGTGATGCTATGGATGCGATCAAGAAGATGGGAAAGAATTCCGAGATCTCCGAGGATGAGGAAAAGACCATCGAAGATGAGATCCAGAAGGCTACAGACAAGCGTATCGCAGAGATCGACAAGATGGCTGAAGCTAAAGAAAAAGAGATCATGACGGTTTAAAATTAAAATTTCTTTTGTTGTAAAAGAACCCCACTTGTCCTATAATGAACAAGTGGGTTTTTCTTGTACAAAAATCAGATGGTAAGGAATGGATAATATGGCTCAAGAGCTTGAAAATATGATGATCCCCAAGCACATTGCCATCATACTTGACGGCAACGGCAGGTGGGCAAAGAAACGGGGATTGCCGAGAAATGCCGGGCATAAGGCCGGTGCAAAGGCGGTTGAAAGGATATGCGAAGAGGCATATAAGGCAGGTGTCGAATATGTTACTCTTTATGCTTTTTCCACCGAAAACTGGTCAAGGCCCAAAGATGAAGTAAATACTTTAATGAACATATTGAGAGACTACTTAAGCGACAGTCTCGCAAATGCAAAAAAGAACAACATGAAGGTCAGAGTGATAGGAGACAGAAGTGTCCTCGCTCCTGACATTATCGAAAAGATAAAGATCACGGAAGAGGCTTCCAAGGACTATACAGGGCTTAAACTTCAGATCGCCATTAATTACGGCGGGAGAGACGAGATCGTGAGAGCCGCCCGTAAGATAGCCGACGAGATTAAGGCGGGTAAATTGGAGCCTTCAAAGATCGACGAGGAATTGTTTGAAAACAATCTTGATACCGCAGGTCTGCCTGCTCCCGATCTCTTGATAAGGACAAGCGGAGAACAGCGGCTTTCAAATTTTCTTCTTTGGCAGCTGGCATATACGGAATTCTATTTTCCGGATACACTTTGGCCTGATTTCAGCAAGAAAGATCTTTATGAGGCTATAAAGTACTATAATACAAGAGACAGAAGATACGGAGGGGTTAAACAATAATGTCGGATCCGATTATTGATGACAAAAAAGAAAAGAGGAAAAATCTGCTTATCAGAGTGCTGAGCGGAGCAGTATTGACTGTTATCGCGCTTGCCACCATCATTCCCGGCAGTTGGCCTCTTCTTGTTTTTAATGCTTTGATCTCGTTTATCGGGATGTATGAGCTCATGCGCGTTGTAAATGCTCAGAGGACCGTTCTTTTCGGAGCATCTGTCATCGGCATAGGCGCTGAGTATGCACTTATTTTTCTTGATAAAAAAGAATATATGGTTCCGCTGTTCATGCTTTACCTTATATTGTTGTTTGCATTTATGGTGATCTTTTATCCGCGGTTCAATACGGATCAGGTGTTTATGGCATTTGTGGGCGTGATCTATGCTGGACTCGGACTTTCCTACCTTTACCAGACAAGAATGCAGACCGCAAACGGAGCCTTCATCGTTTGGCTCATATTCATCTGCTCATGGATCTCGGATTCGGGAGCCTATCTGGTAGGCATAGCCATAGGAAAGCATAAAGCCTTTCCCAGGCTTTCTCCGAAGAAATCCGTGGAAGGCTGTATAGGCGGAATAGCATCAAGCATATTGATAGGCGTGGCTTACAAGACGGTTCTTGAACAGGGCTTTGATATACATTTGATCAATTATCCCGGACTCATTGTTATCTGCGGTGTTGGCGCGATCATTTCCCAGGCGGGCGATCTTGCGGCATCGGCAATAAAAAGAAACTTTAACATCAAAGATTACGGCCATTTGATACCCGGTCACGGCGGTATAATGGACAGGTTCGACAGCCTGATATTTGTGGCACCTCTGGTTTATTATCTTGCAAATCTTTTTATTTGATGTATGAGTTCATATATATGCGATCGTAACATAATCTATTGAAATTCAGTCATAACGGCGGTTCGTGTACATTCATGATACTTGGATGGGATGAACCGCCTTGGCGATTTTTTCTGAAAGGAAATTTAATGAAACAGGTTTCGGTGTTGGGCTCATCGGGGTCCATAGGCACACAGACGCTTGAAGTTATCAGGCAGAACGGTGATATTAAGGTTGTGGCTTTGGCCGTTAATTCCAATATTGGATTGCTTTTTGAGCAGATAAGGGAATTTTCTCCCGAGCTGGTCTGCGTATATGACGAGAAGAGCGCGGGTGAACTTTCAAGACGGTTGAAGGACGAAGGGCTGAAATGCGTTGTCATGACCGGGATGGACGGACTCATAGCATGTGCATGTCATCCGGCGGTTGATGTCGTGGTGACTTCCTTTGTCGGGATGATAGGCATAAGACCTACCATAGAAGCCATCAAAGCGGGAAAGGATATTGCCCTTGCCAATAAGGAAACACTCGTTACCGCAGGACATATCATCATGCCGCTTGCAAAAAAGATGAATGTAAAGATCCTTCCGGTGGATTCGGAGCATTCTGCCATCTTTCAATGTCTTCAGGGAGCGCAGGGCAACAGACCCGAGAAGATCCTTCTCACCGCTTCCGGCGGTCCTTTCCGCGGAAAAAAGGCAAGTGAACTGAAAGCTGTTCGCCCGGAAGATGCGCTCAAGCATCCCAATTGGTCTATGGGGAAAAAAATAACCATAGATTCGTCTACAATGGTAAATAAGGGGCTCGAGGTCATGGAAGCCAAATGGCTTTTTGACGTGGAAGCAGAGAATATAGAAGTTGTACTTCAGCCGCAGAGTATAATACATTCAATGATAGAGTTCAGTGACGGCGCTGTGATCGCACAGCTGGGAGTTCCGGACATGAAGCTCCCCATCCAATATGCACTCTATTATCCGGAGCGAAGGGGAAGAACAGCGAAAAGGCTGGATTTCAGAGAACTTTCGGGCATAGTGATAGATAAACCCGATGACGTAAATTTCCCTGCCCTCAGGCTTGCATATGATGCCATTAAGGCCGGCGGCAGTATGCCAACCGTTTACAACGCCGTTGATGAGATAGCGGTGGATCTGTTTTTGCACGGTGCTATCGGTTATCTCGATATAGCCGATATGATCGCCGATCAAATGGCAAAGCATACCGTAATTTCCAATCCTTCGCTTGAGGACATCCTCGAGCTTGAACATAACTTGAAAAAGGCCCTGTCAGGCCTCAACACCCGCTGAAGGAGACAATAACACAATGAAGATCGTAGTAGCGCTTTTAATCTTTTCACTGATAATCATTTTCCATGAATTCGGCCACTTGCTGCTGGCCAAGAAGAACGGCATCAAGGTTGTCGAGTTTTCTGTAGGCCTTGGTCCCACACTCATAGGCAAAGAATTCAGAGGAACAAAATATTCCTTAAAGCTTCTTCCCTTCGGAGGCGCTTGCCAGATGCTGGGCGAAGATGACCTGGATTCTGACACTCCGGGAGAGGGGTCTTACTATTCGAAATCCGTATGGCAAAGAATGACCGTTATTCTTGCGGGTCCGTTTTTCAATTTCATCCTTGCTTTTGTTCTGGCACTTTTTGTAACGGGCATAGTAGGATACGATCCCGCAGAGATCACGGAAGTTGCCGATGGTTCTCCCGCATACGAAGCAGGTCTCAGAGCGGGTGATGTCGTTAAAAAGATCAACAAGAGCAATATCTCCATTGGCAGAGAGATCGATTCCTATTTTCTTTATAACGGATTTGATGCCGATCCTCTTGAGATCACCTATCTGAGAGACGGCGAAAAGTTTAAGACCACTGTGGTGCCGGTAAAGATCAAAAAGTATCTTCTGGGCTTTACCTACAACCGTTCGGAAACAGCTGCGTCAATTGAGAAAGTGTCTGAGGGCTATCCCATGGATAAGGCCGGCGTAATGGCGGGAGATGTCATCCTGGAGATCAACGGCCGTAAGATCGCGAGCGGCATGGAACTGAATCAATATTTTAACACCTATCCTCTGGACGGCTCCGAAGTAAACGTCCTTCTCGGCAGGGACGGAGAACAGATAGCCGTGAAGGTAACCCCTCGATTTGCATCCGAGAATTATACGGCCGGTTTTGAATACAACCTTTACAGAGAAAAGGCCAATGCCTTCGAGGTCATTAAATACAGCGTTATCGAGGTCAAGTACTGGATCGTGACAACGATTAAAAATCTTGGAATGCTGCTTACCGGTCAACTTTCAAAGGATGATGTGGGCGGTGCCATAGCCATCGTTGACATGATCGGAGAAAGCTATGAAGAGACCAGGGAAAACGGTAATACGTTGGATGTCGTGCTTCAGATGATGTATATTTCAATCCTTCTTTCCGCAAACCTCGGTGTAATGAATCTGTTACCCATTCCGGCTCTTGACGGCGGCAAATTCTTCTTCCTTGTGGTTGAAGCAATTGCAAGAAGACCATTAAACCGTAAAGTGGAAGGCATAGTAAATCTCGTGGGCTTTGCCCTTCTGATGCTGCTTATGGTATTTGTATTTTATAATGACATCAGAAGACTTATAGGTAGATAATATGAGAATGAAAACAAATGAAGTGAAGATCGGAAATGTGACTATCGGAGGCAACAATCCGATTGCCGTTCAGTCTATGACGAACACCAAAACGGAGGATGTAAACGCAACCGTAAAACAGATAGTCGGGCTTCAAAAAGCGGGATGCGAGATCATCCGTTGCGCGGTTCCCAACAAAGAAGCCGCTCTTGCTTTAAAAGAGATCAAAAAACAGATCTCACTTCCGCTTGTGGCCGATATACATTTTGATTACAGACTGGCAATCATGGCCATGGAAAACGGCGCTGACAAGGTAAGGATCAATCCGGGGAACATAGGTTCTCTCGACAGGGTCAGAGAAGTAGTAAAATGTGCAAGAGAACGCAGCATTCCTTTAAGAGTGGGAGTAAATTCCGGTTCTCTTGAGAAAGAGTTCCTCGAAAAGTACGGCGGAGTTACCGCCGAAGGTCTCACGGAGAGTGCCTTAAGAGAAGCGGCGATCATTGAAGACATGGGCTATGACAATCTGGTGATCAGTATAAAGTCTTCGGATGTAATGATGTGTGTAAAAGCTCACGAAATGATCAAGGACAAGACTATGCATCCGCTTCATGTGGGGATCACCGAAGCGGGAACACTGAAACACGGACTCATCAAATCCTCTGCGGGACTTGCTTTGATCCTTGATCAGGGCATAGGAGATACGATCAGAGTATCTTTGACCGCGGATCCTGTTGAGGAAATATATGCAGCAAAGGAAATCCTTAAAACTCTCGGCTTAAGAAAGGGCGGGATCGAGGTTGTGTCATGTCCGACCTGCGGAAGAACCAATATCGATCTCATATCTCTTGCCGAGAAGGTTAATGCCGCCGTTAAAGATTATCCTCTTGACCTTAAGATCGCAGTTATGGGATGCGTGGTCAACGGTCCGGGAGAAGCCAAAGAAGCCGATCTTGGGATCGCCGGCGGTGTCGGTACCGGAATTATCTTTAAAAAAGGCGAAGTGCTCAGGAAATGCAAGGAGGAGGAGCTTTTATCGGAGCTCCTTAAGGAACTGGATGAACTTATTTGAGGTTTTCACCGGACTTGATGTCAAGAAAAATACCGAGCGGGCATTTTCCGATGTTGAAGTGGCAAAGGTACAAGCCTGCAAAGGAAAAAAGAAGGTTACGATCTGTCTTGACTCAGTTCACTTAATTGAATACAAGGACATTAAAAATATGGAAGAGGCGCTGGATATGCAGTTTTTTAAACGCATGGGAAACAGCGTTTCTTTGAATGTAAATTACAGGCTTTCCTCTCAATATAATCCGGAAAGTCTGTGGAATATGGCTAAGCCTGCCCTTATGGATGAGCTTTCCGCCATTTCCAAAATGAACAATATCTTTTTGGATAATGCTGACATCAGGTTTGAAAAAGAGGAAGATGACAGCTATGTTATGCGGATCACTGCCGAGGATACGTTCCTCAATCGTATGTCCGCGGAAAATGTAAGAACCTTTTTAAGTGAGGTTTTTGTTAATCGTTACGGCTTTGATCTCAATATGAATTTCAAGTGGACAGAACCTTCCAAGATTGAGACTGCCCACGATGAAGAGGTCTATTATTATGCCGAAAAAGTCGAACAGAAACCTGTCAGAAGGATCACTGAACAGGGCATAGTAGATCCCGCAGCCGAAAAAGAAAAGACTGAGGAAAAAGCGGAAAACAGCGAAAAATCAAATGCCAACGAAAAGCCGGCAGGTGAAAACAAAAAGGGTTACACTAACGATAAAGGCGACAAAGAGAAGTTCAAACCCAAAACTCCCGAATTTAAGGGCAGATCACAATTCCTCAGAACGAAACCGGAAGAAGATCCCGACCTGTTTTACGGGAAGCTGTTTGATTCGGACGAAGCCGTTATCACACCGTTGTCCGAAATACAGGACGATCATTCCGAAGTCATAGTTTACGGTAAGATCATCAATGTGGAAGAGCCCATACTTACTAAGAAAAAGGATCGTTACATCGTTAAATTCTCTTTTACGGACATGACCGACTCCGTATATGCAAAGCTTTTCCCTTTGGCGGACACAAAGGATGAATTGCTTAAATACATAGCCAAGGGTAATTGCATCAAGATGAAAGCATGTCCCAGATACGATACCTTTGACAGAGAAGTTGAAATGGCGGATATCGTCGGCATCAAAACCATTCCCGATTTTATTAAGAAGAGAAAAGACGACAGTCAGGAAAAACGTGTTGAACTGCATGCTCATACCACGTTCAGCGACATGGATGCGGTCATCGCGCCCGAAGTTTTGGTTCAGACTGCCTTTGATTTCGGGCATCCGGGCGTTGCGATCACGGATCACGGAGTTGTACAGGGATTTACCGGAGCCTTTCATTATTATCGTGACAAACTTCTTAAGAACAAGGATCCGGAGAAAGCGGAGAGAGCCAAAAACTTCAAGATCCTCTATGGCTGTGAAATCTATCTTGTAAATGATATTAAGGATACGGTGAAGGACGATAAAGGTCAGGAGCTTGACGCGGAAACCGTTGTATTCGATATAGAGACCACAGGTGTTGCCAAGCATAAGGACAAGATCATTGAGATCGGAGCCGTAAAGCTTAGAGACAACGAGATCGTGGATCGCTATTCAGTGTTTGTGAATCCAGAGATCCCGCTTCCGGCAGAGATCATCAACCTCACGCATATTACGGATGATATGCTTACGGATGCGGACGTGATCGAAAATGAATTGAAGAGATTTTTGGAATTCTGCGGCGATGCAGTCATCGTTGCCCACAATGCGGCATTTGATACGGGTTTCATTAAGAGATTCGCATTGGAACAGAACATAGAATGGAAGCCCACCATAGTTGATACGGTAGAGATCGCCAAGAGCGTTTTGCCGGATCTTAAGAATTACAAACTGGATACTGTTGCCGATGAACTCTGCGTATCCCTCGAAAACCATCACAGAGCCGTGGATGATGCGGAATGTACCGCACTCATTTATCAAAAGCTTTGTGAGATTCTTAAGAAAAAAGGCATCAACAAACTGGCGGAAGCAAAAGAAAAACTCAAGCCTTCCGTGGATTCCGTCAGAAAGCTGCATCCTTTTCACTGCATCGTACTTATAAAGAATGAAACCGGACGCGTCAATCTGTATAAGATGATATCCCAAAGTCATCTGACCTATTTTAACCGTTATCCCAAGATCCCGAAAAGTATGCTGGCTGCACACAGAGAGGGGCTTATCATAGGTTCTGCCTGCGAAAAGGGTGAATTGTACAGCACATTGCTGGAAGATTCCTCGAAGGATGTTATTGCGGGACTTTGCGATTTTTACGACTATTTTGAGATCCAGCCTCTCGGAAACAACAGATTCCTTATTGAAGACGAAAAGCATCCTTACATTACTTCGGACGCGGACCTTATGGAGATAAACAAGGAGATCGTGAAGCTTGGCGAGATGTACGGCAAGCCTGTTTGCGCTACTTGTGACTGCCATTTCCTTAATCCCGAGGATGAAGTATACAGAAGACTCATTATGAATTCAAAGGGCTTCAAGGAAGCGGACAACCAGCCGCCCCTTTATTTCAGGACTACTGAGGAGATGCTGGCGGAATTTGATTATCTGGGTTTGAAAAAATGTCATGAGGTTGTCATCGATAATCCCATGAAGATATATGACATGATAGAAAAGATCGAGCCGGTACGTCCCGACAAATGTCCTCCCGTCATTGAAAATTCGGAAGAAATGCTTACAAAGATCTGCCACGACAAGGCCCATTCCATGTACGGAGAAAAATTGCCCGTTCAAGTTGAGACCAGACTTGAGAAGGAACTTACATCCATAATCAAGAACGGTTACTCGGTCATGTATATCATCGCGCAGAAGCTTGTATGGAAGTCCAATGAGGACGGCTATCTCGTGGGCTCCAGAGGCTCCGTCGGATCCTCCTTTGTTGCTACGATGGCGGGCATATCCGAGATCAACCCTTTGCCTGCTCATTACTATTGCAAAAAATGTCATTTCTCGGATTTTGATTCGGAATTTGTAAGGCCCTATCAGGAAAATGCGATCTGCGGCTTTGATATGCCCGACAGAGTATGTCCGGTATGCGGAGAACCGCTTATAAAGGACGGCTGCGACATCCCCTTTGAAACCTTCCTCGGCTTTAATTGCGACAAGGAACCGGATATAGACCTTAACTTTTCGGGTGAATATCAATCGAAAGCCCATGATTACACCGAAGTAATCTTCGGAAAGGGTCAGACCTTCAAGGCGGGAACGGTCGGTACCGTGGCCGAAAAGACTGCCTATGGCTTTGCGCTAAAATATGATGAAGATCACGGCATCACTCACAGAAAAGCTGAATTGGAAAGAATTTCCGCGGGCTGTGTAGGTGTAAGACGAGCTACCGGTCAGCATCCCGGCGGCATTGTGGTCCTGCCCGTGGGCGAGGATATCGATACCTTCACTCCGGTACAGCATCCTGCAAATGATATGACTTCAAACATCATAACCACTCATTTTGAATATCACTCCATCGACCACAACCTGTTGAAGCTTGATATTCTGGGACACGATGATCCGACCATGATAAAACGTCTTGAAGAACTTACGGGCATAGATGCCAAGACTATTCCCATGGACGACAAGAAGGTCATCTCGCTTTTTCACGGAACGGAAGCACTGGGCATCACACCCGAAGAGCTTAACGGCATAGATATGGGTTCACTCGGACTTCCCGAGCTGGGTACCGATAACGCAATGAACATGCTTCGTGAAACAAAGCCGGACTGCTTCTCCGACATGGTGCGCATTTCGGGACTTTCCCACGGTACGGATGTATACGCAAACAACGCCCAGGACCTGATCAAGAGCGGCATATGTAACCTCAAACAGGCCATATGCACCCGAGATGACATTATGCTTTATCTGATAAACAAGCATATTGAGCCCGGACATGCTTTTAAGATCATGGAAAGCGTTCGTAAAGGCCGCGGACTTACGGAAGAATGGGAAGCGGAGATGAGAGAGCATGATGTGCCGGATTGGTACATCGGATCCTGTAAAAAGATCAAATACATGTTCCCTAAGGCTCATGCTGCTGCCTATATCATGATGGCTTTCCGTGTGGCATGGTTCAAGGTGTATTATCCTCAGGCCTATTATGCGGCATATTTTGGCATACGTGCGGCAGCCTTTGACTATGAACTCATGTGTCTCGGAAAAGAAAAGCTTTTGAAGAACATGAACGAGATCAAAGCCGCCATTGACAATCGTACCGCAAAGGCTAAGGATGAAACCACTTATATGAACATGAAGAGCGTACTTGAAATGTATGCAAGAGGATATGAGTTCATGCCTATTGATATATTTAAGGCAAAAGCTCATGCATTCCAGGTCATTGACGGAAAAGTAATGCCTTCCTTTGACTCGATCCAGGGACTGGGAGAAAAGGCAAGCGATCTGATGTTTGAAGGCTGCAAAGGCGGCCCTTTTACATCAAAAGAGAACTTTAAGGAGAGAACAAAAGCTCCTCAAAGTGCGATCGATACCATGTCCAGACTGGGATTACTCGGAGATATTCCCGAATCCGATCAGATTAGTCTTATGGATTTGTTTGATATGGGGTGAATATTCTGAAAAATGATTTAAAAAAAGATTAAAGTTGTACTTGATTTTTTTGTGTTGCTAGTGTATATTAGTGGCACACGGCTCGTTGGTCAAGAGGCTAAGACGTCGCCCTCTCACGGCGAAAACACCGGTTCGATTCCGATACGAGCTACTTACTGTTTTTTAAACAGCCCAACCCAAACGACAAAGAACCATTTATGGCTTCTTTGTTTTTTTTATCTTCAATAGAGAATATTCGGTTGAAAAGTAAGCTTTTTTGGTCTATAATCTAAAAAGTTTTTTGCAGTCAACAATTTTAGGAGAATCATATATGAAACAGTTTAATTCAAATGAATTGAGAAAAGCATGGATCAAGTTTTACGAAGAAAGAGGACACGTTAATTGCGGAGCGGTTTCACTCGTATCCGACGGTTCAACGGGAGTTCTTTTCAACGTTGCAGGAATGCAGCCTCTCATGCCTTATCTGCTTGGTCAGAAGCATCCGTTGGGAACCAGACTTTGCAACGTTCAGGGATGTGTCCGTACCAATGATATCGATTCGGTCGGAGACAAGAGCCATGTTACCTTCTTTGAGATGATGGGAAGCTGGAGCCTCGGCGATTATTTTAAAGAGGACAGATGCAAGTGGAGTTATGAACTTCTTACTCAGGTCTTTGGGTTTGATGCAGATCATCTTGCTGCAACGGTCTTTGCCGGCGATGAAAATGCACCGAGAGATGAAGAAGGTGCACAGTGCAGAATCGCTTCCGGTTTTAAGAAAGAAAACATTTATTATCTTCCCGCAGAGGATAACTGGTGGGGACTTGAATTCGGTCCCTGCGGTCCCGACAGCGAGATGTTCTATGTGGCGGATGTTCCGGATTGCGGCCCCGATTGCGGCCCCGGATGCCATTGCGGAAAATATACGGAACTCGGAAATGATGTATTTATGCAGTATGAAAAGCATAAGGACGGACATCTTACTCCTCTTGCAAAGAAGAATGTGGACACAGGTTGGGGACTTGAGAGAAACCTTGCTTTCCTCAACGGTACAAAGGATGTATATAAGACAGATCTTTTTGCAGGCGCTGTTTCCTATATTGAGAAAAAGTCCGGCAAGAAATACGATGCGGACGATGAGTCTTCAAAATCCATGAGAATTCTCGCCGATCACACAAGAACAAGCGTAATGCTTATCGGTGATGAAGCTAAGCTTACACCGTCCAATGCGGGTGCGGGATATGTTCTGAGAAGACTTATCCGTCGTGCGGTAAGACACGGAAGAAAACTTGGACTTGTTAAGAGCGATATCCTGAATATTGCAGCTGTATTCATCGATGAGGTTTATTCCGAAAGTTATCCTCTTCTTAAAAAGAACAGGGGCTTCATCCTTGATGAACTTGAAAAGGAGATCAGCCGTTTTGAGAGCACACTTGAAAACGGTATGAAGGAATTCAGAAAGCTTCTTGATAAGGCAAAGGAAGACAAGATCACTTCCATCGACGGAAAGACAGCATTCTATCTTTACGATACCTTCGGTTTTCCTCTTGAACTCACCACCGAGATGGCGGCGGAAGAAGGCATCACTGTTGATGCAAACGGCTTCGATGAAGCAATGGAAGAACAGAAGACAAAGGCAAGAGAGGGAAAGAGCTTTGCTCAGAAGAATGTCACTTCGATCTTTGACGGACTCGGAGATAACGTTGTTTCTGTTTTTGCGGGCTATGACACTCTTTCATTTGAGGAAAACATTGTTGCGGCAGCCGATGAAGAAAAGCTTACAGACAGCCTTAAAGCAGGCGAAAAGGGCAGTCTGGTGTTTACAAAAACTCCTTTTTACGCAACAATGGGCGGACAGCTTCATGATACAGGCGTGATCGAAACTTCCGAGGGCAGATTCAAGGTTACCGAAGTTACAAGGATCCCCGGAAACAGGATCGCTCATTTCGGTTATGTTGAGAGCGGAGTTATCAAGAAGGGCGCAAAGGCAATTCTTAAGGTTGACGGCGAAAGAAGAGCAAAGACCTGCAGAAATCATACCGCAACACACCTTTTACAGAAGGCACTTCAGATAGTTCTCGGAGATCAGGTTGCTCAGCAGGGCTCTTATCAGGACAGCGAAAGAACAAGATTTGACTTCAGCTGCTCACGTGCGGTGACGAAGGAAGAACTTTTAAGAGCGGAAGAGATCGTTAATCGCGCTATTGAAGACAATATTAAAGTTACTACTGCCATCATGGGCATAGAAGAAGCGAAAAAGACCGGCGCAATGGCATTGTTCGGAGAGAAATACGGAAAAGAGGTAAGAGTTGTTTCCGTAGGTGATTTCTCGAAGGAACTTTGCGGCGGTACTCATGTCTCATATACAGGCGAGATCGGATGCTTCAAGATCCTTTCGGAAAGCGGTATTGCGGCCGGAGTAAGAAGGATCGAGGGCGTAACGGGCTCCAATGTAATGGCTTACTTTAACAACGTTGAGAATATGCTTAATTCAGCAGCGGCTATAGCCAAGACCACTCCCGACAGACTGAGCGATAAGATCGAACAGCTTTTTGCTCAGATCAAAGCACTTTCTCAGGAAAATGAATCCTTAAAGAGCAAGGCGGCAAATGATTCATTGGGCGATATTGAAAAGAACATGTTCGAGATCGCCGGAGTCAAGGCTGTTGTTTCCGAGGTTAAGGGGATCGATGCCAACGGACTCAGAACTCTTTGCGACAGCCTCAAAGAAAAGTTTAAGGATCTGTTTGTACTCGTGATCTCGGAGACGGACGGAAAGGTAAATCTTGTTTCCATGGCCTCCGACGCAGCTGTTGCCAAGGGCGCACATTCGGGTAATCTGATCAAGGCTGTTGCACCTCTCGTACAAGGCGGCGGCGGTGGCAGACCCAACATGGCACAGGCGGGAGGAAAAGATCCTTCCGGCATAGAAAAAGCCGTTGAAAAAGCAAAGGAGATCATGAGATCTCAGATAGCTTAACGAAAAAACACAGCGAAAAACGGGTTTTATCAAGTTTTTTGGCTCAAAGCCTTGACAATTACAGGGTTTGATGCTATAAATTTATACGATATATGACTAGTTAAGAGTGGATGCGAATCCACTCTTTACTTTTGCAAAAGAATTAAAGACAGGAGAGGCAGATGTCAAAGAAGGACGATTACGTTTTAAAAACAGAAAAGATTGCCGCGCCCATATGCGAAGAGCTGAATTTTGAACTTGTGGATGTGGAATTTGTCAAAGAAGCCGGAAATGATTATCTAAGAGTATTCATTGACAAACCGGGCGGTATCACCGTTGACGAATGTGAGATCGTAAGCAGAAGAATGAACGATATTCTTGATGAGCAGGATTTTATAGAAGAATCCTACATCTTTGAGGTTAGTTCCCCGGGACTCGGAAGAGTGTTGAAAAAGGACAAGGATTTTAAGAGAAGCCTTGATGAAGAGGTTGAAGTAAAGCTTTTTAAGGCTAAGGACGGAGTAAAGGAATTCAATGCCTTTCTCAAAGCTTTTGACCAAAAAACTCTTACCCTGCAGAAGGCTGACGATGAAAACGTCATTCTTGTCATTGACAGAGCAGATATTGCAAAGATCAATCTTGCGGTACATTTTTAGTAAACAGAGGTGTCATAAAGGGCACATTCTTAAATCATTTATTTGAACAGGAGGACAATTAAAATGGCAGCCAGGAAAAAAACCACAGCAAAGGCAGCGCCGGCAGAAAACAATGAACTTATTCTCGCATTGGATGCAATAGAAAAGGAGAAGAACATTTCAAAGGAGGTTATGCTTGAGACTATTGAAGCATCACTTCTTACAGCTTGCAAAGATGAATTTAAACAGGTAGAGAACATAAAGATAAGCTTTGATCCCATCACTTCAAGCTTTAAGGTGTTTGAAGAAAAGACAGTTGTTGATGAGGTTGAAGATGCCAATCTTCAGATCACCAAGGAACAGGCGAGATTTCGTTTCAATGCTCCTTACGAAGTGGGCGATGTTGTGAGCATTGAGGTTACTCCCAAGGACTTCGGAAGAAAAGCCGCTCAGAAGGCGAAGCAGGTCATTGTTCAGAAGATCCGCGAGGAAGAAAGAAAGGCACTTTTCTCAAGTTATTCCATGAAGGAAAAGGACATCGTTACAGGTGTTATCCAGTGCTTCCAGGATCCTGACAGAGGTAACTACAACATCATCGTAAGCCTCGGAAAGATCGAAACGATCCTTCCCGTTACCGAGCAGATCAAGGGTGAAGAGTTCTACAAGAACGAAAGAGTAAAGCTCTATGTGACCAAGGTTGAAGATACATCCAAAGGTCCCAGAGTTTCTGTTTCAAGAACACATCCGGATCTCGTCAAGAGACTTTTTGAAGAAGAAGTTACAGAGATCGCTGACGGCATAGTTGAGATCAAGGGCATATCCCGTGAGGCAGGACAGAGAACAAAGATCTCCGTTTATTCCAATGATCCCAATGTCGATCCCGTCGGAGCATGCGTAGGTGTTAACGGAACAAGAGTTAATGCGATCGTTGATGAACTTCATGGTGAAAAGATCGACATCATTGTCTGGAGCGAGGATCCCGCAATACTTATTGAAAATTCCTTAAGCCCCGCAAAGGTTGTTTCCGTTACCGTCGATCCCGATGAGAAAAAAGCGAGAGTCATTGTTCCCGACTATCAGCTTTCACTTGCCATCGGACGAGAGGGTCAGAACGCAAGACTTGCTGCAAAGCTTACAGGATACAAGATCGATATTAAATCCGAATCTCAGGAAGCGGGAATAGATTATACCGATGAAGAGGTTCAGGGAGAGGCAGTTTCCGAAGAGGAAGTATAATATGGCAGAAAAAAAGATCCCCATGAGAAAATGCACCGGCTGCGGAGCCGTCAAGTCAAAGAAAGAGCTTATAAGGGTTTTGAGGACTCCCGAAGGGGAGATTAAGATCGACAGGACGGGAAGAGCCAATGGCAGAGGCGCGTATATATGCGATTTGGAGGCTTGCTTTGAAAAAGCAAGAAAGTCCGGAGCGATAGCGAGATCGCTTTCGGTTTCCATCGAAGAAGAGGTGTACGAGGCACTGGCCCGGGAGTTGAAAAACAATGGATGAGGCACGTGAAAACGATGTACTCCGTCTTTTGTCGGTAATGCAGCTCGCAGGCAAACTTCAAAGCGGAGAATTTCAAACGGAGAATGCCATAAAAACAGGAAAAGCCTTTTGTGTTATCGTTGCGGAGAATGCCTCGGATAATACAAAAAAACTATTTCATGATAAATGTTCGTATTACAATGTGCCAATTGTTACTTTCTGTACAAAGGACAGACTCGGACATGCTATAGGTAAAGAGGAACGTTCATCGGTTGCTATTGTTGATGAGGGTTTCGCAAAGAGTTTTCAAAAGAAAATTTTAAACGTTGAATTCAGTACGAAGGAGTCCAATTAATGGCAAAAAAAAGAATATCCGAATTATCCGGAGAACTTAATGTTTCAAACAAAGAAATAATCGATTTTCTCAATGCGCATAATGTGGAGGTTACATCTCACATGAATACGATTGATGACGATGCGATTAAAATGGTTACCGACCATATTAAAAAGAAAAAAGCCGAAGCGGCTAAACCCAATGCGCAAAAGAGTCCTGCAACAGCACCGCAGAGGATGATGCGTAAACCTGCCGAAGGACAGGGAAACTCAGCCCCCAGAAAAATGCTCAGCGGTCCCGAAGAAAAAATGCGTCTGCAGCAGGCTCAGAGAAGACAGATGGCTGATGGACCCCGTAATGCAAATCAACCGGTCAGAAGAATGCTTGACGGTCCGGAAGAAAGAAGACAGATGGGTCAGGCACCCAGAAGACAGATGCTGAACGGACCTCAGGACAGAAAGCCTTATCAGCAGAATCAGAGACCTCAGCGTCCTGCAGCCCCCAGAAACAATGGTCCCAGGACCATTAACGGGGTTGTTATCTCCAGTGATGAGGGAGACAATCGTCTCATTCACGGCGGTTATGTATCCGCTGAAGAAATGGAAGCTTTAAAGAAGGCAAAGCTGAAAGAAAATCAGGCAAGAAAAGAAGCCGAAAAGGTTCAGGCTGAAAAGAAGGCTGCCGAGGACGAAGCAAGAGCTAATGAACTTGCCGCAAAAGCACGTAAAGAAGCAGCGGATATTGAGAAATATATAGAGGAGCAGAAGGCTCAGGCTGAAGAAAAAGCAAAGGCCAAAGCAGCAGAAGCTGCAAAAGCGGCAGAGGCGGCAAAAGAAGCTGAAGCAGCCAAAGCGGCTGAAAAAGAAAAGGAAGCCGAAGCCAAACCCGAAGCTAAACCCGAAAAGATCTTTAAAACCGTAGGAGCTCCCGTAAGACCCAATATCGTTAAGAGAGCCAGTGAAGCAAACCCGGTTATTCGTCCCAATAACGGCGAAAGAAGAAACGATCGCTCCAACAACGGTGAAAGAAAGAACTTAAACGGAGAGAATCGTCCCGACAGAAGAAATGAAGGCAACAGAAATCAGGATCGTCAGCAGGGTCAGGGCGGTGCAAGAAACAATACAGGCCGTCGCAATCCTTCCGACAAAAATCATTTCCAGACGGTTGAGAGCAGATATGACGGCAATAACCGCGGTCACAGCAATCTGTTTGAAAACAAGAACCAGAGGAATTACGGTACAAGTGCCGGCGTTCAGGGACAGAGAGACAATAGCGGTAACAGAAGCCGCAGCAGCGGTTTTTCAACAAGGCCTCAGGGCTTTGGCAATAAGGATGAAGATGATGTAAGGCCCGTATCTCATTCAAGAGATCCCAAGAAGAGAAATACCACTCCCGAGATCGCAGAGTCGATGAAGCAGCAGAGCAACCGCAGAAACGACAGAAGCAAGGACAGGGAGAAGGCGAACAAGCGCTTTGAGGATTACGATGAGCTTCAGGGCTCCAAGAAGGGCAAGTCCTCCAAGGATCCCAATCGCGCAGGTGCTTTCCGTAAGCCCGAACCTGTGAAGGCTACGGTCGAAGGGGATACGATCAAGACCATCTCTCTTCCTGATGTACTTACCATTCAGGAACTTGCCGATAAGATGAAGATCAAAGGCAGTGAGATCGTTAAGAAGCTTTTCCTTGCAGGAAAGATATGCTCGCTCAACTCGGATGTTACATTTGAAGAGGCTGAAAACATTGCTCTTGAGTTTGAGATCATCGCAGAGCATGAGGAAAAGGTTGATATGGTTGCCGAACTCCTCAAAGAAGACGAAGAGAAGGAAGAAGATATGGTTAAGCGTCCGCCCGTTGTATGCGTAATGGGTCACGTTGACCACGGTAAGACTTCACTTCTTGATGCGATCAGAACAACAAACGTAACCTCAAGGGAAGCAGGCGGTATTACCCAGCATATCGGTGCTTATATGGTTGAGATCAACGGACAGAAGATAACCTTCCTTGATACACCCGGTCACGAAGCGTTTACCGCTATGCGTATGCGTGGCGCTAATTCCACGGATATCGCGGTTCTTGTTGTAGCTGCGGATGACGGTGTAATGCCTCAGACAATAGAAGCCATCAACCATGCAAAGGCAGCCGGTGTAGAGATCATCGTTGCAATAAACAAGATCGATAAGCCCACCGCCAACATTGAAAGAGTTAAACGTGAGCTTTCCGAGTATGGTCTGCTTTCGGAAGAATGGGGCGGAAGCACAACATTTGTTCCGGTTTCGGCACGTACACATGAAGGCATAGAAAACCTCCTGGAAATGATCATCCTTACCGCGGATGTATTGGAACTCAAGGCAAATCCCAACCGTAAGGCACGTGGTCTTGTTGTTGAAGCACAGCTGGATAAGGGCAGAGGTCCCGTTGCAACCATCCTTGTGCAGAAGGGAACTCTCAAGATCGGTGACAATGTGGTTATCGGTTCTTCCATGGGTAAGGTTCGTGCACTCATCAATGATAAGCATGAAAAAGTAAAGCAGGCAACTCCTTCCATGCCGGTTGAGATCCTTGGTCTCAATTCGGTTCCCGATGCGGGCGAGATCGTTGTTGCCACAGAAAGTGAAAAAGAAGCAAAGGCAATTGCCAATGCATACATTGCTCAGAATAAAGAGAAGCTCATTGCAGAGACAAAAGCAAAGCTTTCACTTGACGGACTGTTCTCACAGATCCAGGCGGGTAACATCAAGGAACTCAATGTTATCGTCAAAGCCGATGTTCAGGGCTCTGTGGAAGCGATCAAGCAGTCCCTCATCAAGCTTTCCAATGAGGAAGTTGCCGTTCGCATCATTCACAGCGGCGTAGGTGCTGTAAATGAGTCCGATGCAACGCTTGCGGGTGCATCCAATGCCATCATCATCGCATTCAATGTTAAAGCAGATAATACCGCGAAGGACATCTGCGAACGTGAAAAGATCGACCTCAGAAATTACAGTGTCATCTATGATGCGATCGATGATGTAGAATCCGCTATGAAGGGTATGCTGGATCCCATATTCGAGGAACAGATCATTGCTCATGCGGAGGTCCGTCAGACCTTCAAGGCTTCCGGTGTCGGAACGATCGCGGGCTCCTTTGTTCTTGACGGTAAGATCGTTCGTGGCTGTAAGGCACGTATCACCCGTGACAAGGAACTTATCTTCGACGGTAATCTTGCTTCGCTCAAGCGTTTCAAGGATGATGTCAAGGAAGTTAACGCAGGCTATGAATGCGGTCTTGTATTTGAGAAGTTCAGCGACCTCCTCGAGGGTGATGCTATTGAACTTTATCAGATGGTAGAGGTACCCAGAAAATGAAAAAAAACAGCATTAAAAACATTCGCGTAAGTCAAGAGGTTCTCAGGGAGCTTTCAACTATCATCCGCGATGAAGTGCACGATCCCAGGATCGATCCTTTTACAAGCGTTGTGGATGTTTATGTTGCTCCCGATCTCAAGACCTGTAAGGTTTGGGTGAGCGTTCTCGGAGATGAAGAGTCGAAAAAGAACACTCTCAAGGGTTTGAATTCCGCTGCGGGATTTATCCGCGGAAAACTTGCTCATACCATGAACATGAGAAACACTCCCGAACTTACCTTCGTGGTCGATCAGACCATAGAATACGGCGTAAATATGTCAAAAAAAATTGATGATGTTATGGCCGCAATGCCTAAGAGAGACGATGATTAACGGAATTATAAACATTTACAAAGAACAGGGGTTCACTTCCCATGATGTGGTAGCCAAGCTTAGAGGTATATTACACTATAAGCACATCGGGCATACAGGAACCCTCGATCCCATGGCTACGGGAGTTCTGCCCGTTTGCATAGGCTCAGCGACCAAACTGTGCGATATGGAAACGGCAAAAACAAAGATCTATGAGGCGGTGGTTCTCTTCGGAACCGCCACCGATACGGAAGATGTAACGGGAAAGGTTGTTAAGACCCTTCCCGTTACTTGTGATGAAAACAGACTGGTTGAAAGCTTTGAGCTTTTCACCGGAGATATAATGCAGATGCCACCCATGTATTCCGCAATAAAGCTGGACGGAAAGAAACTTTATGAGATAGCCCGAGCGGGAAAGACGGCGGATGTGGCAAAACGTCCCGTCACGATCCGGTCGATACGGCTTCTTTCCTTTGAAAAGGACGGAGAAGGTCATTTGAAGGAGGCAAGGATACAGGTAACCTGCGGTAAAGGAACATACATCAGAAGCCTTTGCAGAGATTTAGGGGAAGCTGTGGGAAGCTGTGCCTGCATGAAAGAACTGACAAGACTGAAGACCGGAAGATTTGAGATAGGTGAGGCTGTAAAGCTTTCCGATGTTGCAAAAGCAGCTGCCGAAGGCAGAGCCGAAGACTACATTCTTCCGATCGACGAATACTTCGGAGACTATCCGAAAACCTTCACTAAGCCTGAGTTTGACAAATTGGTGAGAAACGGAAATCCTTTAAGAAAAAGTGAGATTACGACAGAAGTAGAAGACGAGCTTTGCAGGGTTTACGATTCGACAGGAGCTTTTTGCGGAGTCTATCGAAGATCCGCATCGGACGGAAAATTGAGACCCGAAAAAATGTTTTTGGCAATGTAATTAACGTTCCGTGGGAGAGAATATATTGAGAATTTACAAAGATCTTGACAATTTCAAAAGTACCGGAACCGCCGTTACGATCGGCAAATTTGACGGAGTGCATATAGGTCACAGAAAGCTGATCGAAGTAATGCTTAAGGAAAAGCATGACCTTGAAAGCTGTATCTTCACCTTTGATATAAAAAAAGATACGGATATCATGGATCCGAAAAACCGGATATGTACGGAAAAGGAAAAAGAAAATATCCTTGAAGGACTCGGGATCGATGTTATGATCCTTTATCCGTTTGACAGGAAAACTGCTGCCGTTTCCGCGGAGGAATTTGCCGAAAACATATTGATCCGAAAGCTCAACTGCCGTTTGCTTGTTGTCGGAGACAATTTTCGATTCGGAAAAGACAGGCAGGGAGATACGGCTTTGCTTAAAAAACTTTCAGAAAAATACGGTTTCAGGCTGATCGTAATAAAAAGGGAAGAGTTTGAAGGTCAACCGGTTTCCAGTACCAGAATACGAGATGAGATAAGAAACAAAAACTATGACAAAGCAGGCGCAATGCTTGGAAAATAAAATGTTTCGGTCTGTTAAGAAAAATACTTGACAGACCTGTTTTTGTATGTTAATATTACACGGCTGTAAAGGTGACAAGTATTTTACTTTACAATGGTCAAAAGTATGGAACAACTTGAGAAAGCATATGAACTCTCGATCCTGTTCGACTTTTACAAGGATCTGTTGAGCGACAGAAAAAAACAAATATTCAATGATTACATTCTCAACGATCTGTCTTTGTCGGAAGTGGCTGAGAATGAGGGTATCTCCAGGCAGGGTGTACATGATGCGATCAAAAACTGTGAAAAGACTCTGGAGAATTACGAAAAAGTTTTGCACCTTGCAGAAAAGTATAAAACAGCTTCCGCTCTTTGCGACGAGATCACGGAACTCGCAGAAAGCATAGATGATCCGAAAGGGCAAAGAATAGCGGAATTGATCAAAGAGATTAGAAAAAATGGCATTTGAATCATTAACCGAAAAATTACAAAATGTATTTAAAGGACTTAGAGGTAAAGGACGTCTTTCGGAAAACGATGTTAAGCTTGCGATGAAAGAGATCAAAATGGCTCTTCTCGAGGCGGATGTTAACTTTAAAGTCGTTAAGAGCTTTATTTCCGGAGTTACCGAAAAGGCTGTGGGAGAAGATGTATTGAATTCCCTTACTCCCGGGCAGATGGTTGTTAAGATCGTAAATGAAGAACTCATCAATCTGATGGGATCGGAAACCAACGAACTCACGTTCCTTCCGGCAAATGAGATCACTACCGTTATGATGTGCGGTCTTCAGGGTGCCGGTAAAACAACCACAGCCGCAAAGCTTGCCGCGATCTTTAAGAACAAAGGCAAGAAGCCTCTGCTCGTTGCCTGCGATGTCTATCGTCCCGCAGCGATCGAGCAGTTGAAGGTCAACGGTGAAAAGGTGGGCGTTCCCGTATTTGAGATGGGAACAGAGAAGAAACCCATCGAGATAGTTGAGGCAGCTTTTAAATATGCCTCCGAGAACAAGCTTAATACAATCATCATCGATACCGCGGGTCGTCTGCAGGTTGATGAAGCGATGATGAATGAATTGATAGAGATAACCGAGAAATTCCCTATTACAAATTCGATCTTGACGGTGGATGCCATGACCGGTCAGGATGCGGTCAACGTGGCGGAAACCTTTAATGAAAAGCTTCCTCTCACAGGCGTCATCCTTACCAAGCTGGACGGTGACACCAGAGGCGGTGCGGCTCTTTCCGTAAAGGCTGTTACGGGGCTTCCCGTTTTATATGCGGGTATGGGAGAAAAGGTTGAAGACCTTGAGCCTTTCCATCCCGACAGAATGGCAAACCGTATCCTCGGAATGGGCGACGTGCTTTCGCTGATCGAAAAGGCACAGGCTGCCGTAGACGAAGAAAAAGCCAAGGAAATGGCGAGAAAGTTCAAGAGAGCCGAGTTTGATTACAATGATTATCTTGAACAGATCGGTCAGATGAAGAAAATGGGCGGTATCAAAAACATCCTCGGAATGCTTCCGGGCATGGGTGCTTTAAAAGGACTTGAGATCGATGAAGACATGTTCAAGCCTGTTGTGGCGATCATCAGTTCCATGACTCCCGAAGAGAGAGGAAATCCGAAGCTCATGAATCCTTCAAGAAAGAGAAGGATCGCTAAGGGCGCGGGTGTTGACATCGCGGAGGTCAATCGACTTGTCAAACAGGTTGAGAGCCAGAAACAGATGATGAAGCAGTTTAAGGGAATGATGGGCAACAAACGCGGTAAGATGCCTATGATGCCCGGAGGCTTCGGCAAAAAGGGCGGTTTTCCGTTCTAAATCAAACAGTATGTAATATCAATAAGGATATTCATAAATAAATTTATTAATTAATATATTTTACGGAGGAAATCACAATGGTTAAGATCAGACTTAGGAGAGTCGGAGAAAAGAAGAATCCTTTCTACAGAATCGTAGTAGCAGACGAAAGAGCACCTCGTAACGGACGTTTCATCGCTGAGATCGGTACCTACGATCCCACAAAAGATCCCGCTGCATTCAATGTAGATGCAGATGCTGCAAAGCAGTGGATCTCCAACGGAGCTCAGCCTACACAGACAGTTGCCAACCTTTTCAAGAAGGCAGGCATCAATAAGTAATTATTTTCAATCAGCGGGAGGGTTGGCATCATGATGAGAGAACTTGTTGAAACCATCGCAAAAGCGTTGGTTGACAATCCCTCTGAGGTTGTTGTGACCGAAGAGGACACCGATAAAGCGCTGGTAGTTTCGCTGAAAGTTGCCGAATCTGACATGGGTAAGGTCATCGGCAAACAGGGACGCATCGCAAAGTCCATTCGCACGGTTGTTAAGGCAGCCTCTGCGAAGGATGAAAAAAAGGTGATAGTAGAAATACTTCAATAAGACAAACGGCGCATGTTTACTGAACTAAGCATGCGCCTTTCTTACAAAGGGCATATATGCCCGGTTTAAGGAGTGGCAGGAAGATTGGACAGGAATAATATGCTAAGAGTCGGCGTGATCTCCAATACACACGGGATCCGCGGCGAGGTTAAGGTTTATCCCACGACTGAAGATCTGAACAGGTTTGATTATCTGAAACAGGTTTTTTTGGATAACGGCAAGGAACTCAGGGAACTTGAAGTGGAAGGCGTTAAGTACTTTAAAGGAATGGCAATTCTGAAGTTTAAAGGAATTGATTCAATTAATGACGTTGAACGCTGGAAGCAGTTCGATCTTCTTGTGACAAGAGAAAATGCGATCCCCCTTGAAGAAGGGGAATTCTATATATATGACATCATAGGACTTCAGGTTTACAGTGATGAGGATACGGATGAACCTCTGGGAACACTTACGGAAGTGCTTCAGACCGGAGCAAACGATGTATATGTCGTTAAGAGGAAAAAAGACAATAAAGAGATCCTGATCCCTTCGATCAAGGATTGCAAGATAGACATTTCTTTGGAAGAGAAAAGAGTCATCGTTCACCTGCTGCCCGGTCTCATAGATTGAGGAAGAATATGAATTTTTATGTAATGACGCTGTTCCCGGACATGATCGATTCGTGCATGAATGAAAGCATCATAGGAAGAGCGGTTGAAAAAGGAATATTGAGCATTAAAGCGATCAATATCAGGGATTATACGCTTGACAAGCATCGCAAGGTGGACGATTATCCCTACGGAGGAGGCGCAGGTATGCTGATGGCGGCAGACCCCGTTGTCCGTACATGGGAACACATATGCGAAGAGATCGCCGGAAACCGTAAGGAAGAGTCAGCCGAAAAGAAGCCCAAGGTGGTCTACCTGACTCCCTGGGGCAAAAGATTCGATCAGAGCGCAGCCAGGGGACTGGCAAAGGAAGAGGATCTGGTCCTTTTGTGCGGTCATTACGAAGGGATCGATGAAAGAGCTCTTGAGATCCTGAAACCTGATTTTTATTCCATCGGAGATTACGTTTTAACGGGCGGAGAATTGCCTGCAATGGTCATGATGGATACAATATCGCGTCTGATCCCGGGCGTCCTTAACAACGACGATTCGGCCGTATACGAGAGCTTCAACGAAAACCTTCTTGAGCATCCGCAATACACAAGGCCGGAAGAATACAGAGGAATGAAAGTCCCGGAAGTGCTTTTGTCTGGGCATCATGCCAATGTTGAAAAATGGAAGAAAGAACGATCGCTCGAAAGGACTTTAAAATACAGACCCGATCTGTTGAAATAAATATTTAATTTTATACTTGCAATTCAAACAATTACATAGTATAATATCTCGGCATGAAAGTCGGTCCGCTGTCAATTACATTTGAGTAAGAACGGCTTATTATAAAAGGAGGTCGTAAAATGAACGACATTATCAGAGAGATCGAAGCAGGCGAAGTAAAAGCAGAAAAGCCCAGCTTCAATGTAGGCGATACCGTTAAGGTATATGCAAAAGTTAAGGAAGGAAACCGTGAAAGAACACAGGTTTTCGAAGGAACAGTATTAAAGAAGCAGCACGCAGGCGTAAGAGAGACTTTCACTGTAAGAAAGAGCTCTAACGGCATCGGTGTTGAAAAGACTTGGCCCCTCAATGCTCCCAGCGTAGAGAAGGTTGAAGTTATCAGAAGCGGTAAAGCTCGCCGTGCTAAGCTCAATTACCTTCGTGACAGAAAAGGTAAGAGCGCAAAGGTTAAGGAAGTTATTAAATAACATCAGACCGAAATTTACGGGACAGGCTAATGCCTGTTCCTTTTTTTGATACTCTTACGATGCTTTACAAAAAACAAGGAATCAATTAAAATGTTACTGTTCAGAAAAAAGTACAAAAAATGAGGTTTGCATGGAATATCAATGGTATCCCGGCCATATGGCCAAGGCAAAAAAAGATATAAAAGAGAGTTTAAAACTGGTTGATGTTATTATCGAACTTATAGACGCCCGTATCCCATACTCTTCAAAGAATCCGGACATTGACGAACTTGCGGGGAACAAACCCAGAGTCCTTCTGATCAACAAGGCGGATCTTGCCGATGACCGGGTTACGGCGGAATTCAAGAGCTTCTATGAGGAAAAAGGCTATTTTGTTATCGTGACAAATGCCAAAAACGGTAATCTTAAGCCTGTTATGAATGTGGTGAGAGATGCCTGCAAGGAAAAGATCGAACGCGACAAAGCCAGAGGAATGATCAACAGGCCCATACGTGCCATGATCCTCGGTATTCCCAATGTCGGTAAATCCACCTTCATCAATTCATATGCAAAGAAAGCCTGCACAAAAACGGGCGATAAGCCGGGAGTGACTACAGGCAAGCAGTGGATCAGGCTTTCAAAGGAGCTCGAGCTTTTGGACACTCCGGGCATACTGTGGCCCAAGTTCGAGGATGCGAAGGTTGGACTAAATATAGCGCTCATAGGTTCGATAAATGAGAACATTCTGGATTCTCACGAGCTTGCGCTGAAGCTCCTCAGCTATCTTACAAAGAATTATCCGGGAGCGGTAAATGCGCGCTACGGTGTTGAAGAAAAGGAAGACAGCCTTGAGCTTCTCTATGACATATGCTCAAAAAAGGCTTGTCTAAAAAAGGGCGGAGAGCCTGACACGGACAGGATGTCCTTTACGGTGGCGGATGATTTCAGAGGCGGAAGATTCGGCCGGGTAAGCCTTGAAAGACCGGCAGATTACACAAAATAAGGCGGCAGATATGATCGGATTAACGGAACTAAAAGCTAAAGCCAAGGCGCTCGATATCTCAGAGATCGACGGTTTTTTGAACGAGTACGGAGCAGATGAAAGAGCAGGCGCGCTCAAGATCTTTGAGGATTGCAAAAAACGAAAGGAAAAGTACTTTAAAGAGCTCGAAAGGATCGACAATATGCTGATCTACGAGAACAGGTACTTTGACTTTGCAAACATATGCGGAATAGATGAGGTTGGCCGCGGACCGCTCGCGGGACCGGTGGTTGCGGGAGCGGTGATCCTTCCGAAGGGATGCAAGATACTCTATGTTAACGATTCCAAGAAACTCACCGCAAAACAGCGGGATGAACTGAGCGAAGAGATCATGGATAAAGCGGTTTCCTATGGCATAGGCGTTGTATCCCCCGAACGCATAGATGAGATCAACATCCTTCAGGCAACCTACGAGGCTATGAGAGCCGCGGTTTCAAAGCTCGAGCCCGCTCCCGACCTTCTCCTTAACGATGCGGTCAGGATACCCGGGCTTACCATGCGTCAGGTGCCGATAATCAAGGGAGACGCAAAGAGTCTTTCTATTGCCTCCGCAAGCATTATAGCTAAGGTTACCAGAGACAGGTACATGGAATTCGTTTCGGACAAGTATCCGGAATATGATTTTGCTTCCAACAAGGGCTACGGAAGCGCAGCGCATATCGAAGCGTTAAAGAAATACGGTCCCTGCGAGATACACAGACGCAGTTTTATAGGAAATTTTGTTTAGAGTTTTAGTGAACATATGCCTTAAGGCATAAGGGCGGATCTATGGCTAAAGAAACCGAAAAAAAACAGAAGACTGCGGTAGCACTGGAATATACGGCGGGAGAAACCGCGCCTCAGATCATTGCCACGGGCAAAGGCTATGTGGCTGACAAGATCATAGAAACGGCTAAGGAAACCAACGTGCCTGTCCATAAGGATGAAAAACTGGCAGGAACGCTTTCAAAGCTGGAGATCGGCGATTACATCCCCGAAGAACTCTACGGAGTCGTAGCGGAGGTGCTGGTCATGGTAGACAGGGCGGAAAACAAGGTTCAGCGAAAGAAGGCTTAGATGAATACGAGGGAAAAGGGTAAAAGGGGCGAAGAAATTGCTGCCGAATATGTAAACAGCCACGGTGGCAGGGTGATAGATTCCAACTTTTATTTTAAAGGCGGAGAGATCGATCTTGTGGCAAAGGAAAAATGGCTGGGCGAGGACTATCTGTGCTTTGTGGAAGTCAAAATGCGGGACAACACGGAGGCGGGTTATCCCGAGGAGGCAGTGACTCTTGCCAAACAGAAGAAGATAATCAAAGGCGCTTTGGCCTATATGAATTACAGAAAGATCCCCGCAGATCTGACTCCGATCAGGTTTGATGTGATCGCTGTTCTCGGGGATGAGGTTAAATGGATCAAAAATGCATTCACAGCGTAAAAAACAGATCATTAAAAGCATAAAGGAAGGCTCCATAGCCGAGGAAATGGAAATCGAGGCGGGTGATGAGCTGATCTCCATCAACGGTCGTGAAGTTATCGATATTTTCGACTTTGAGTTTTTGTGCGCAAACGAGGAATTGACGGTCATCGTCAAAAAACCCGACGGCGAGGAATGGGAGCTTGATATCGAAAAGGATGCGGACGAGGAACTTGGACTTGAGTTTGAAGACGGTATAATGGATGATTACACCTCCTGCAGAAACAAGTGCGTGTTCTGTTTCATCGATCAAAATCCGCCCGGAATGCGTAAAACAATATATTTTAAAGACGATGACACAAGACTTTCGTTTCTTTCAGGCAGCTATGTGACACTCACCAATATGACGGATGCAGACATAGACAGGCTGATCTCTTACAATCTTTCACCTATCAATATATCCGTGCATACCACAAATCCCGAGCTGCGCTGCAAAATGCTGCTCAACCGCTTTGCGGGAACGGTTTTGGATCATATGACCAAGCTTTACCGGGCAGGCATAGACATGAACGGCCAGATAGTCCTTTGCAAGGGATGGAATGATAAAGAAGAGCTGGACAGGACCATAAACGATCTTTCAATGTACATCGGACACATGAAAAGTCTCTCCGTTGTTCCCGTCGGGCTGACCAAATACAGAAACAAGCTCACAAAGCTCGAACCCTTTGGCAAACAAGATTCTATTGATGTAGTACGACAGATAGAAAAGTGGCAGAAAAAGTTTTTGGCTGCCTTTGGAACAAGATTTGTTTATGCCAGTGACGAATGGTATCTGAAAGCCGAACTTCCGATCCCCGAAGCGGAAAGCTACGAGGAATATCCTCAGATCGGTAACGGCGTCGGAATGGTGAGGCTCTTAAACTACGAGGTTGATGAATGCCTTGAGGAAATGGAGGGGGACGACAGGGCTCACACCTTGTCACTTGCAACGGGAACTCTTGCTTATCCCATAATCTGCGATCAGGTGACCAAGATAAACGCAAAATTCCCCAACATCAAAGTGAACGTTTATCCGGTGATCAACAACTTTTTCGGTGATACCATTACAGTGGCGGGACTGCTCACGGGTCAGGACATCATTGCTCAGCTTAAGGACAAAGAACTTGGCGAAAAACTGCTTCTTCCCTGCGTTCTTTTAAAGACCGGAGAGGATGTTTTGCTTGATGACATGAGGGTTCCGGACATCGAAAAATCTTTACAAATAAAGGTTAGTATAGTAAAATCTGAAGGTAGCTCTTTAGTGGAGGAAATAATAAATGTCTAAACCCATAATAGCTGTAATAGGACGCCCGAATGTCGGAAAATCCACACTTTTCAATGCTCTGGCAGGTGAAAGGATATCGATCGTCAAAGACACTCCGGGCGTTACGAGAGACAGGATATATGCTGACATAACCTGGCTTGACAGACAGTTTACATTAATAGATACGGGCGGAATTGAGCCGGAAAACGGCGATATGATGCTAAGTTATATGCGTGAGCAGGCTCAGGTGGCTATAGAAACTGCTGACGCTGTTATTTTCGTTGTAGATGTAAAGACCGGACTTGTGGATGCGGATTACAATGTTGCGGACATCTTGAGGAAATCCGGGAAATCCGTGATCCTTTGCGTTAACAAGGTTGATGACTTTAATAAATTCATGAATGATACCTATGAGTTTTATAACCTTGGAATCGGCGATCCGATCCCGGTCTCATCGGTTAACCGTCTCGGTTTCGGAGAACTTCTTGATGCCGTTTGCAAAGCGGTGGGAGAAAGAACGAACGAAGAGATCGAAGATGAACGCCCCAGAGTTGCCATAGTCGGAAAGCCCAATGTGGGCAAGAGTTCCATAATCAACAAGCTTCTCGGTGAGGAAAGAGTAATTGTTTCTGACATAGCCGGAACCACCAGAGATGCCATAGATACTGCAATAAAGCACAATGACGAGGAATATGTTTTTATTGATACGGCTGGTCTCAGAAGACATGCCAAGATCAAGGAAGACATTGAGCAGTTCATGATGGTGAGAACCGTTGCTGCGGTTGAAAGAGCCGATGTGGTCGTTGTTGTCATTAATGCGGTGGAAGGTGTTACCGAGCAGGACGCAAAGATCGCAGGCATAGCTCATGAAGCCGGAAAGGGCATATTGATCGCTGTCAACAAGTGGGATGCACTTGAAGATAAAGACGACAAGACAATGTACAAGATGACGGAGAAGATCAAGCAGGTGCTTTCGTTCATTCCATATGCCGACATTTTGTTCATTTCAGCAAAGACTGGTCAGAGATTAAACAAGCTTTTTGAACGTATAGATGTGATAATCCAGAACAGAACACTCAGGATCGGAACCGGTGTTCTCAATGAGATCATGATGCAGGCAGTTTCTCTGCAGCAGCCTCCGTCCGACAAGGGTAGAAGGCTGAAACTCTTCTATATTACGCAGGTTGCGGTAAAGCCTCCGACGTTCGTTATCTTTGTAAACGATAAAAAACTCATGCATTTTTCGTATACAAGATATATAGAAAACAAGATCCGTGAAGCCTTTGGGTTTGCGGGCACATCCCTGAAGTTCATCATCAGGGAAAGAAATGAAGAAAAAACCGTATAAAGAGGTAAGGGAAATGTTTGACAAGTTTTTTGTTATGCAGATCGTTTTTTGTATTATCATGGGATACTTTTTCGGTATCTTTTCATCAGGTTACTTTATCGGAAAGCTCTATCATGTGGATGTAAAATCGCAGGGAAGCGGTAATCTCGGAACAACCAATGTTTTGAGAGTTGTAGGGCTTAAAGCGGGCATCATCACTTTGGTCATCGATCTTTCAAAGACTTTGATCCCGATGTTGCTTACAAGATATTTGCTTTTCTCGCAATACGAACCCTTTTCAAACGACAGCCAGCTGCTTGTTCTTTATACGGCACTGGGAGCGGTTTGCGGTCATCTTTTCCCTTTTTATCTGAAATTCAGAGGCGGCAAGGGCATTGCCTGCATGGGCGCCTGTATGCTGATATATGACTGGAGACTGGCGGCCATAGGACTTGTGATCTTTCTTTCGATCATTGTCTTTACCAGATATATGTCCCTTGCATCGCTTACTGCTTCGGTCCTTTTCCCGATATTTGTCGGGATCACTTCCCACGGAAATCTTCACATGATCATAGTTACGTTTTTATTCACAATATCAGCGTTCTACAATCATAGACAAAACATTGTAAGACTTATTCATCACAACGAAAACAAGATCACCGTAAAGAAAAAGGAGAGAACGGAATGAGGATCACAGTTATCGGTGCCGGTACATGGGGTACAGCGTTGTCAATCCTTTTGGCTTCCAATCAGCATGAAGTTACTCTTTGGAGCAAGATCGAAAAAGAGATCTTATCCATGAAGGAAGACAGAACAAAGATCAGAAATCTTCCGGGCGCGGTAATGCCTGACAGCGTTAAGCTCACCACGGATCTTGACGAAGCGCTTTCGGGAGATATCGATATCATAGTAATGGCTACCGCATCCATCTTTATCAGGGAAACCGCAAGGAGCATCGCTCCCCGTATCAAAGACGGTCAGATCATTGTGAATGTCGCAAAAGGCATAGAAGAGAAAACCTTAAAGACTTTGACCGAAGTGATCTTAGATGAGATACCGAACGGAGAGATATGCGTTCTTTCGGGACCCACGCATGCGGAAGAAGTATCGGTGCATATACCTTCTACCATTGTAGTCGGCTCTCATCGCAAGGATGCCGCAGAAAAGATCCAGGATGCTTTCATGACGGATTATTTCAGGGTGTACACCAGTTCAGATGTACTTGGCATAGAACTTGGCGGCTCTTTAAAAAACGTCATCGCGCTGGCGGCAGGAATTTCCGATGGCTTGGGATTTGGAGACAATACCAAGGCGGCGCTCATGACTCGCGGAATAGCTGAGATCTCCAGGCTCGGCGTTGAAATGGGCGGGTGTCCGGAGACTTTCTCGGGTCTTTCGGGAATGGGTGATCTTATGGTTACCTGTACAAGTAATCATTCCAGAAACAGAAACGCCGGCTATCTCATGGGGCAAGGGAAGTCCTGTGAAGCTGCAATGGGACTTATCGGACAGACCGTGGAAGGCGTTTACTGTGCTAAGGCAGCTCTTGCACTTTCCAAAAAATACAATATATGCATGCCGATAGTAGAACAGGTATGCAAGGTTCTTTTTGAAGATAAATCACCCGCAAAAGCGGTTCATGATCTCTTTACCAGAGACAAGAAGGCCGAGTATGACAATCTGTCCTGGTAGGAATGCGATTGAAGGGTGTATTCATTGGGAAAACTTGGGAGGACGGTATTATGAAGGCAAAGATGAAAGCAAAGATCAAAAGAAGACGCAGGATGAGTCCTTTAAAACGTTTTTTGGTGATATTGGGCTCTGTTGTCGGATGCTTTTTACTGTTGGTCGTGGGCTATGTCATGTATTTCTTTATCAAGTTCGACCGCATAGAGGACAGGCAGACGCTTGAGACAAATGTAAACGCGAAGTTTGATGCATCGGCGGTCTGCGAGACGGATAAAGAGTATTCTGTAATGAGCTACAATCTTGGCTTCGGAGCTTACTCCAACACCTTTGATTTCTTTATGGACGGAGGAACTCAGTCCTGGGCCGATTCCGAAAATACCGTATATAAGAACCTTAACGGAGCGCTGAACAAGATAAAGGTAAGAACTCCGGAGTTTGTATTTCTTCAGGAGGTTGATGAACACTCCACGAGAAGCTATTACATCAATGAATTGGAATTTATCAATCTGATCCTTGAGGATTATGATTATACCTATGCATATAATTATTACAAATCTCCGTTTATCATTTATCCCTTTGAGGAGCCTCACGGCACAATAACTTCAGGTCTTGCAACCTACTCCAAATACGGCATTACGGAGGCTCACAGGAGAAGCCTGCCCATCAGTGACAGTTTTACCAAGGTCATCGATCTTGACAGATGCTATTCGGTATCAAGGATCCCCGTAAACAACGGGAAAGAGCTTGTACTTTTCAACGTACATCTTTCCGCCTACGGTTCCGATGAATCCGTCAGAGAAGGACAGACGACCATGCTTTTCGGAGAAATGCAGGCCGAATATGAGGCGGGTAATTATGTCATCTGCGGCGGTGATTTCAATCACGATCTGATCTCACCAGAAGGCTCGGAAGGCTATTCAACATGGGCCTGTCCGTTCCCCAGAAGCGTGATCCCCGAGCATTTTTCGCTTGCCATGGATCTTTTGGGCGAGGAAAACAAGAACAAGCTTCAAATGACCTGCAGAGACTGCAATGAGCCCTATACAAGGGGACACACCAATGAGTTTATCGTTGACGGTTTCATAGTATCCGACAACGTTTCGGTACTTGATTATAAAAACCTGAACACCGGATATATCTATTCGGACCACGAGCCTGTACATATGAAATTTAAGCTTGATTAGTCGATCGAAGGCACGTTGGTTTTGAATACAAAAAAACCAAAATGCAATTTCAATTATCGGCTTTTTCGTTGTAACGGGGTTGAAAAACGAAAATGCCGATTTTTGGTTATCGTATGTGATAATGATAAATAATAACGTCATAAGGGAGACACCATGGAAATATTGTATTTTATAGGGGCAGCTTTTATATTTCTGCTTGTAAAGAATATATATGACAACATAAGAAACAACAAAAAGATATACAACGCGATCAAAAGAGAATACGGCAGACTGAGCGATGACGAGGATATGGATGATCGTTATGTTGATTACGGTCATGATTATTTTGAGTATAAGAGCAATGAGAAGGAAGGCTTTGTTATAGACGATATCACCGCAAACGATATCGACCTGGACTACATTTTTCTTAAAACAGACAAGACCGCTTCCGGTGCAGGTTCTGCTTGTTACTATAACCTTTTGAGGACTCCGGTTTTTGATGAAAAGGAAATAGAACGCAGGGAGAAGATGATCTCTTATTTCTCATCAAACGAAGCACGTCGCATAGCAGTCCAAAAGGCACTTTCAAAGATGCCTAAGAAAAACCGTTTTTCCGTATATGCCGCATTGGAAACCTTTGTTAACGGTAAGAGCCAAAACGTGCTTGCGCTGTATCTTAACATATTGCTCCTTATAGCTTCCGTTGTGTTTACCATCGTTGTAAATTCAGCCGCATCAATTCTTTTTCCCGTTGCGGTGATCATTTACAACATAGTTACTTACTACACGCAGAAATACAAGACGGACGGCTACATCTACAACATGAAGATACTGATCTCGATGATCAATGCCGGAACAGATGTTTTGAAAAATTGTCCCCCTGAATTAGAGGACGAGGCAGATCGTTTAAGAAGCAGTCTTTCGGGACTTAAAAAGCTTAAAAAGGCAGCATGGGCGATCAAAACCGATGTTAAGCAGGACATAATGGCAATCCTTTTGGACTATGCAAATCTTCTTTTGCATCTTGATATCATTTCACTCAACAATGCCATCAACTGTGCGGGTAAAGAAGTTGACAGCATTTTATCCTTATATTCCGAAGTGGGTTTCTTTGATTCCATGATCTGCATAGGAAGTCTAAGAGCGGGGACTAAGCCATGGTGCATTCCGACACTTACAAAAGAAGGGGTGCCCGGGTTGAAATTCACCAAAGCATGTCACTTTCTGCTTTCAGATCCCGTTTCCTCGGATATTGATACCAAAAAGCATATTCTGCTTACCGGTTCAAATGCATCGGGAAAATCCACATTTCTTAAGACAGTGGCACTAAACGCCCTGTTTGCACAAACTGTTCATACATGTTTTGCGGAAAGCTACAGCGGCTCTTATTTCAAGGTCATCACAAGCATGTCGCTTTCCGATGATATCATAGCGGGTGAGAGTTATTACATCACCGAGATCAAGGCATTAAAGCGTATCATGGACAATAATGACGAAACGCCGGTCCTTTGCTTTGCGGATGAGATACTGAGAGGAACCAATACGGTTGAACGTATTGCGGCTTCGACCTCGGCTCTTTGCTATCTGGCATCTCAGAACAAGCTGGTGTTTGCTGCCACACATGATATTGAACTCACGACTCTCTTGAAGGATATATATGAAAATTATCATTTCTCGGAGAGTATGGATGAGAACGGAGACATATGCTTTGATTATCTTTTAAAGTCCGGTCCTTCCACAACGAGAAACGCCATATTGATGCTTAAAGCATATGGCTATGCGGATGAGATCACGGACAAGGCAACTGCCATGGCCGAGGATTTTGTTAAGACGGGCGCATGGCGAAACTTGGAGGCAAATATATAATGGATATCAATCAGGCGGATGTTTCGCCTATGATGGCGAAGTATCTTGAAACAAAAGCTCTGTACAGTGACTGCATACTGTTTTACAGGCTCGGGGATTTCTATGAAATGTTCTTTGATGATGCGATCACGGCTTCACGAGAACTGGAACTCACGCTGACCGGAAAGGCTTGCGGTCTTCAGGATAGAGCACCCATGTGCGGCATTCCTTATCACGCGGTGGACACTTATCTTGACAGACTTGTAAATAAAGGCTACAAAGTGGCTATATGTGAGCAGACCGAGGATCCGAAACAGGCCAAGGGGCTTGTTAAAAGAGAGGTTACGAGGATCGTTACTCCCGGAACCAATTTAAAGACTTCCGAAGGAAATGACGCATCTCATAATTATCTTATGAGCATAGTTTATGTGGACGGAGCTTTCGGACTTTCTACCGCGGACGTTTCCACCGGCGATTTTCTTGTTACGGAAGTCGGAACAGTGGCAGAGGCATTGGATGAGATCACAAGGTTTTCACCTTCGGAGATCATATGCAATTCATCCTGCATAGTGTCGGGGCTGGATCTGGAAGGGCTTAAAGAAAGAATGAACATTTTCATTTCCGTTCTCGAAGATTACGGATTCAGCGAGGAAGAAAGCGAAAAAGCGCTGGAAATGCATTTTGGTGACAGGAAAGAAAACTGTTCGATCACGGGCATACCGATCGGAAGGCTTGCGGCAGGAGGTTTGTTAAAGTATCTTTTTGATACTCAGAAAAACTCCCTGCTTCACATTACCCGCCTTGAACAATACTTTGTCGGCAGGTACATGATAATCGACAACTCCACAAGAAGGAACCTTGAACTTACCGAAACCATGAGGGAAAAGAACAAAAGAGGTTCTCTTTTTGGCGTGCTGGATAAGACCAAGACAGCCATGGGCGGCAGATTATTAAAGAATTTCATAGAGCAGCCGTTGATTAAGAAGAACGAGATCAATGAACGACTCGATGCTGTTCAGGAACTAAACGATAACGCGATCGGCAGAGAAGAGATGATGGAATATCTTGATGCCATCTATGATCTGGAAAGGCTGATGAGCAAAGTGTCATACAGATCTGCCAATCCAAGGGACATGATCGCTCTTTGTTCTTCTCTGAAGATGCTGCCTTACATAAAAAGGATCATAGCGGAGTTCAAAGCGGATCTGTGGAAAAAGCAAACAGAGGAAATAGATGAACTCAGGGATCTGGCCGATCTTATAGATTCGTGCATAGCCGAAGAGCCGCCCTTGCAGATCAAAGAAGGCGGCATTATAAAGACCGGCTACAATGAAGAAGTTGACAGGCTGCGTTCTGCCAAAACCGACGGCAAAGTATGGTTGATGCAGTTGGAGACCAAGGCTAAAGAAGAAACGGGTATCAAGAATCTTAAGATAAAGTACAATCGTGTGTTCGGATACTATTTTGAAGTCACAAATTCTTTTAAGGAAATGGTCCCTCCCGACTGGATCAGAAAGCAGACGCTGGCGGGAGCGGAAAGGTACACCAACGAAGAACTTAAAAAGATCGAGGAAGACATCCTTGGAGCAGAGGACAAACTGTTTTCACTGGAATACAATCTTTTCGACGATCTCCGCGACAAGGTGGCTGCGGAAGTCACAAGGATACAGCAGTCTGCGAGAGCTGTTGCCTATATAGACGTTATATGCTCGCTGTCAAAGGTTTCTCAGTCTCATTCCTATGTGCGTCCCGAGATCACGGATGACGGCTGTATTATGATAAAGGGCGGCAGACATCCGGTTGTTGAGCAGATGCTGGTGAATGACATGTTCATTGACAATGACACTTTTCTTGACAACAATGAGCATCGCATATCTATTATTACCGGACCCAATATGGCCGGAAAATCCACCTATATGCGTCAAACTGCCCTGATCGTACTCATGGCACAGCTCGGATCCTTTGTACCTGCAACCGCTGCAAAGATCGGCATATGCGACAGGATATTTACCAGAGTCGGCGCTTCTGACGACCTTGCCAGCGGTCAGTCCACGTTCATGGTAGAGATGAATGAAGTTGCAAACATATTAAAAAATGCCACAAAAAAGAGCCTGTTGATCCTGGATGAGATCGGCAGAGGCACCAGTACATATGACGGCCTCAGTATCGCCTGGGCGGTGGTGGAGCATATAGCCGATACCAAGAAACTTGGAGCAAAGGCTTTATTTGCCACGCATTATCACGAGCTCACCGAGCTTGAAGGCAGGCTGAAAGGCGTTAACAACTATTGCATAGCCGTAAAAGAACAAGGTGAAAGCATAATCTTCTTAAGAAAGATCATTAAAGGCGGAGCAGACAAGAGCTACGGAATTCAGGTCGCAAGACTTGCGGGACTGCCTGAGGAGGTACTTAAGAGAGCCTCCGAGATCTCCGACGAGCTGGTTAAAAACGATATAATTTCCGAGGACATCTTCGACGAAGCTCTTCATGCCGAAAAGAAGCCCAAGAAAGAGAAGAAGAACGACGATCATATGGAAGGTCAGTTATCCTTCTTTGAAGAACCACCCGAGGACAAACCCGTTCCCGTGTCGGAGCCTGTGTTCTCACCCAAATATAAAAACGTTATTGATGAATTGCTTGCTTTGAACGTTCAAACCATGACACCCCTTGACGCACTTAACGTGCTTTACAGACTTAAGGAAAAATGCAGATGATCACAGTACTTGACAAGATTACAATTGACCAGATCGCAGCAGGAGAGGTTATCGAAAGACCTTCCTCGGTGGTAAAAGAGCTTACCGAAAATGCATTGGATGCGGGAGCCACTGCGATCACGATAGAATTTAAAGAGGGCGGCTTGTCGCTGATACGCATTACCGACAACGGATGCGGCATCGTATCCTCGGAAGTAAAAACTGCCTTTTTGAGACATGCAACAAGCAAGATCCGTAATGCCTCCGACCTCATGAAGCTCACAAGCCTCGGGTTCAGAGGAGAAGCACTTTCCAGTATCGCCAGCATCGCCAAGGTTGAGGTACTGACAAAGACGGCCGAAGCTTTTACCGGAACGAGATATGTGATCGAGGGCGGAGAAGATAAAGCCTTTGAAGAAGTTGCCTGTCCCAACGGTACCACTTTTTTGGTAAAGGATATATTTTTCAACACTCCCGTAAGACGAAAGTTTCTTAAATCCGCTTCGACGGAAGCGGGCTATATATGCGAGGTGGTCGAAAAACTTGCACTGAGCCATACGGACATATCCTTTAAGCTCATCGGAAACGGCAGGATCATCCTCCACACCACGGGAAAAGGAAAGCTGCAGGATGACTTCCTTGAGCTTTACGGCCTTGATATAGCAAAAGCGCTTGTAAACATTTCAGAGGTGAGCGAGGATACGGGCATATCCATAAGCGGCGTTGTTGCCAAGCCCTACATATCAAGAGGAAATCGCGAGCTGGAAGCGTTCTTCGTAAACGGAAGATTTGTCAGATCCAAGGTGGTTGCAAACGCTCTCGAAGATGCATATAAAGGCTATATGATGGGGCATAGTTATCCGGTGGCCGCAATCTATATAGACACTCCCACGGAGTTTATCGATGTCAATGTGCATCCTTCAAAGCTTGAACTCCGTTTTTCGGATAACGACATCATATATAAACTGGTTTATAAAGCAGTAAGAGATGCTCTTACGGGCAAGAATATGATCGTCAGCAACATTCTTAAAGATGAAAAAGAGGTTGTTGAAGAGAAGAAGTTAAAGATGGAGGCACTTAATTCGGTGCACATTCCGGAACCCTTTGAGACAAGGCCTCCCAAGGAGGTCATTCCCGTATCCGCAGTGGCTCCCGGACCGGCTGAGATCAAGAAACCGGAGATATTGAACGAGTATTCCGAGAAAATTGCAACTCCCGTAACTTCCGTAGATTCGGCAACTCCCGCACCTGTTGAAAGGGTTATCAAAGAAGAACCGATCCATGATTGCGTTGTTAAACCTGTTCCGCAAAGCTACGAAGAGGCGATAAAACAGATCACGGAGTCCGCAGTTCCCATCACCGATGTAAAGCAGGAGGTTCTGCCGCTTGATCTTTACAAGGATAACAAGGAAGATTTCAGACTTGTCGGACAGGTGTTTAAAACCTATTGGATCGTCGAAAAGGGAGATACCGTTTTCATGATCGATCAGCATGCTGCTCATGAGAAAGTGCTTTTTGAAAAGACAATGAAAAAAATCCGGGCAAAGGAACAGTTTCTTTCTCAGACTATCCTTCCTCCCGCTGTCATTTCCCTTTCCATGAGAGAAGCTGAATGCCTGATAAAGAATATGTCTGTTTTCCAAAAACTCGGCTTTGAACTTGAAGAGTTCGGACCTCGTGAATTCAAGGTTACGGGAGTTCCCGCCGAGCTGGTTGACATTGATTACGAAGTATTGTTCAAAGAAGTTCTGGACGATCTGCTTAGCGGAAGAGAAGCCAACAGTCCGGAGACAATGCTCGACCGTGTTGCAACCATATCCTGTAAGGCTGCCATTAAGGGGAACAATTTCATTACCTTTGAGGAAGCGGATCAATTGATACATGATATGTTTGAACTTGAAGATCCTTATCATTGTCCTCACGGCAGGCCTACAACAATATCCATGACCAAAGCGGATATGGATAAAAGATTCAAGAGAGTACTTTGATGAATAACAAACTGGTTATAATTGCGGGTCCGACCGCTGTCGGAAAGACAAAGATATCGATCGAACTTGCCAAAAAAATATCCGGAGAGATCATATCCGCAGATTCCATGCAGGTTTATAAGGGAATGGATATCGGAACGGCCAAGATCAGGCCTGAAGAGATGCAGGGCATACCGCATCATCTGATCGATATTCTTGATCCCTTAGAGGATTTTAATGTGGTGGAATTTGCAAAACGGTCCAAGGAAGCCTTGCTGAATATTCAAAGTCGTGGTAAAATACCGATTTTGGTCGGCGGAACAGGTTTTTACATTCAATCTGTGCTGTATGATATCGATTTTACCGAAAACGATAATGATCCCGCATACAGACATGAACTTGAAGAAGAAGCACGAATTAAAGGCGGAGACGTCCTCCATGAGAGATTGAAGGAGATCGACCCGAAAGCCGCCGAGGCCATTCATCCGAATAACATCAAGCGCGTTATCAGAGCTCTGGAATTCTACGAAAAAAGTAAAGGTAAAATTTCGGACCATAACAAGGAACAGCGTGCTAAAAAGTCCCCATATGACTTTAAGTATTTCGCCCTGATCAATGACAGGTCTCAGATCTATTCAAACATTGAAAAAAGGGTAGACATGATGCTCGAAGAAGGTCTGGTGGACGAAGTAAAAGGACTGCTGGATCGCGGCGTCGGACGGGACAGAGTTTCCATGCAGGGCTTAGGCTACAAAGAGATCGCAGCCTATCTTGCAAACGAGATCAGTCTGGAGGAAGCTGTTTATATTTTAAAGAGAGACACCAGACATTTTGCCAAAAGGCAGATCACCTGGTTAAAACGTGAACCTGATGTTATCTGGTTTGATAAAAGCCTGATGTCGGAAAACGAGATTACGGATAGGATGATAAGTCTTATCTCGGATTAACGGAGTAAAAATGAAAGAAAAGATCTACAATGAATTGGGAATTTCGGAAAAGGTTTTGAACTATTCCGAGGAAATCCTCAATGGATTAAAAGAAAGATTTGAAAAGATCGACCGTATTGCGGAAATCAATCAGTTAAAGGTTATCAAAGCCATGCAAAAGAACAGGCTTGCCGCAGAACATTTTGAATCCTCCACGGGTTACGGCTATGACGATGCGGGAAGAGAAACCCTGGAAAAGATCTATGCGGATGTGTTCGGAGCGGAAGATGCATTGGTCCGTCCGACTCTCACCTGCGGTACGCATGCGCTTACGGTTGCTTTGTCTGCCAATGTTCGTCCCGGAGATGAGATACTTTCTCCCGTGGGCAAGCCCTATGACACTCTTGAGGGTGTGATAGGCATACGTCCCCAAAAGGGAAGCCTTGCGGAATACGGAGTTACCTATGCCCAGGTCGATCTGCTGAAAAACGGTGATTTTGACCTTGAAGGCATAAAAAATGCGATCAACGAAAAAACAAAGCTTGTAACCATACAGCGTTCAAAGGGATACGAACCTCGTAAGACCTTATCCGTCGAAAGGATCGGAGAACTGATCGCCTTTATCAAGTCCGTTAAACCGGAAGTCATATGCATGGTAGACAATTGCTACGGTGAATTTGTTGAGGAGATCGAGCCCACCGAGGTCGGAGCCGACATGTGCGTGGGATCTCTCATAAAGAACCCGGGGGGCGGACTTGCTCCCATAGGCGGCTATATAGTAGGAAGAGCGGACCTGGTTGAAAACTGTGCCTTCCGTTTGACGGCTCCCGGACTCGGAAAGGAAGTCGGAGCGACTCTGGGACTCAACAGATCCTTTATTCAGGGGTTGTTCCTTGCTCCCGTTGTGACAGCGGGTGCACTTAAAGGGGCGATCTTTGCCGCAAATCTTTATGAAAAAGCCGGTTTTGAATGCGTTCCCGATGCAAAGGAAGAAAGATACGATATTATTCAGGCAGTCAAATTGGGATCTCCCGAAGGACTGATCGCTTTTTGCAAAGGAATACAGGCAGGTGCGCCGGTCGACAGTTATGTTACTCCCGAGCCCTGGCCCATGCCCGGGTATCACTCGGATGTTATCATGGCAGCAGGTGCATTTATTCAGGGTTCATCCATCGAGCTTTCGGCAGACGGACCTCTCTATCCTCCGTATGCAGTTTATTTTCAGGGGGGACTGACATGGTACCATGCAAAACTTGGAATAATGAAATCCTTCCAGGAAATGGTAAATGCGGGGCTGATAAATATGGGTGATCTTGAAAGGTAACAATATTTAAAAATTACTCTCTTTGAATGCAAATTTATCTTTTATTATTTGGGGAAAGTGTGATAGAATAGAATGAAGAGGACTGTAAGAATTATTGGGTAAAGATATTTAGATCTTTAAAGAGCATTCCTTGATCTGAATCTTATGATACAGGAGGCTTAAATGAGCGGAGTCATTTCATTAAAGGGCAATAAATACGGTCTTTGCGTAAACATCAAAGATGCGCCCTTTGAAGAAATAAAGGCCGAAACGGCCGAGTATTTTAAACATGCTTCAAAAATGTTCGGTAAAGAAAAGGTTGCCATAGGTTTTGAAGGAAGACCTTTGAACAATTTCGAAAAAGACGAATTGGTAGAGGTCATAAAGGCGAACTGTACACTGGATATTTTTTGCGTAATGGATTTCAATTCGGAGGCTGAAGAAAAGTTCAGACGTGCTCTTCAAACCTTTGAACCGAAAACTGAAAATGTTATTTCAGAACAAGAACCCGAGAACATCGCTTCCGATGTTAATGAACTTTCAGAGTATATACCCGAGGACATTTCCAAGGTCGCACGTTTCTATAAGGGTAATGTGAGAAGCGGAATGATCATTAATGAAGACAGCAGTCTGGTTATTCTCGGAGATGTTAATCCCGGCGGAGAGATCTATTCGGGAGGAAACATTATTATCCTCGGAAGCCTTAAAGGTAAGGCGTTCGCAGGAGGAAACGGTAATTCGAACGCATTTGTTTTTGCTTTGAACATGGATCCTATCCAGATCAGGATAGCAGACAAGATCGGAAGAGCTTCCGATTCTCGTAAAAAAAGGGGTTCAGCCAACGACGAGCATGAACCGAAGATCGCTTTGGTCAGAGATAATGCCATTGCCATCGAGCTCGTTTCAAAATCGGTTCTCAATGATATTATACTTTAATTCGGAGGATTTTAGAAAATGGGAGAGGTTATAGTAGTAACATCCGGAAAGGGCGGCGTAGGTAAGACCACAACTACCGCAAATGTCGGAACCGGACTTGCGAAGCTCGATAAGAAGGTCGTATTGATCGATATGGATATCGGCCTCAGAAACCTTGACGTAGTAATGGGTCTGGAAAACAGGATCGTCTACAACCTTGTTGATGTTATAGAACAAAAATGTAAAATTAACCAAGCTTTTATCAAAGTTAAAGGATATTCAAATTTCTATCTTCTTCCCTGTGCGCAGACACGTGATAAGACATCCGTATCTCCCGAGCAGATGAAGACACTTACCGACACTTTAAAGAAAGAATTTGATTATGTTATCCTTGATTGCCCCGCAGGTATTGAGCAGGGCTTCAGAAATGCCATTGCCGGAGCAGATCGTGCCTTGATCGTTACAACACCCGAAGTTTCGGCTGTACGTGATGCGGACAGGATCATAGGACTGCTTGATGCAAATGAAGTCAAGAGATATGACCTTATTGTAAACAGACTTCGTATGGACATGGTGGAACGCGGCGAGATGATGTCAGCCGAGGACGTTCTGGAAGTTTTGTCCATCAACCTGATCGGAATTGTGCCCGATGATGAAAACATTGTTGTTTCCACCAACACGGGTGTCCCTCTCGTCGGTTCGGATTCTATGGCAGGTAAAGCTTTTATGAACATTTGTCACAGAGTTATCGGTGAAGAGGTTCCTTTCCTTGATCTTACCAAGAAGAAAGGATTTTTCTCCAAACTTTTCGGCAGGAAATAAGTCTTAGAAGGAGCGAACGGAAAAATGGGTTTCTTTAAGAGAGCAAATAAACAAAAAAAATCCGGATTTGATGCAAAGAGCAGGCTGAAACTTGTTCTGTACTCCGAGCATCAGGGTTTGCCGCCTGAAACCATAGAGCAGATCAAGATTGATATTATTTCTGTCATTTCCAAATATGTGGATATTGATATAGAGAATTTTGATATCAAGATATCTCCCGACGGAAACATCCACGGCGGTATCGGACCTGCATTGCAGGCAAACATTCCGATCAAGGAAAAAAATGTCAAAAGATTTTGATCAAAACCCCCTTAGAAAGGAAAGCGAGGGAACATTCAGATGAACATAGGCTTAATAGCGCATGATGCGAAAAAAAAGCTTTTGCAGAGTTTCTGCATAGCCTATAAGGGTATATTGTCCAAACACGATCTTTTCGCAACAGGTACAACCGGTCGAATGATCGAGGACGGTACAGGACTCACGGTTCACAAGTATCTCGCAGGACATCTTGGCGGTCAGCAACAGATGGGAGCTCAGATAGAGAATAATGAAATGGATATGATCATTTATCTCAGAGATCCCTTAAATCCAAAGTCACATGAACCGAATGTTTATGACATCATCAGCCTGTGTGACATCCACAATATTCCGTTTGCTACGAATATTGCTACGGCAGAGCTTCTTGTTAAGGCACTTGACAGAGGTGATCTTGACTGGAGAGAACTGTACAAAAACTGAATAGAAGGTATTTGTTTGAGGAAAACTCAAACGCTCGGGGTGTATCTCTTATGAGGTACCATAATTTTCACGTTATACTAATTTAGATAATGGATGAGCTATATTCATTATAAATAAACTTCCAGGAGGATGAAATTATGATACAGATTATTGCAGGTGAAAAGGGAAAGGGTAAAACCAAGATTATTCTCGACAGAGCCAATGCCGATGTACTTAACTCAAGGGGAAGCATTATCTACATTGATAAGAATTCTAAGCATATGTATGAGTTGAACAATAAGATCCGTTTGATCAATGCAAAGAATTATTTTATCAATGACGCTGATGAATTTATAGGCTTTATCAGTGGTATCATTTCTCAGAATTACGATATTTCAAGTATTTATCTTGACAGTTTTTTGACTATAGCGGGAATTTCAGCTAAGGATATGGACAGCATTATAGATAAGCTCGAGATTCTTTCAGGTGCATTTAACGTTGATTTCATCCTCAGTGTTTCATCCAATGCCGATGCATTAAGTGAAAAAGTCAGGCAGAACGTAGTAGTTGCCTTATAAATCAGTCTGTATCCATAAAAATGCACAAGGCAGGAAACTGCCTTGTGCTTATGTTTTTGGGAGATTAAATTGGATAATCAGGATAAGCCCATTAAAATAAAACAGCGAAGAGAAGTAAATATCGGCCTGGTTATCTTTTTGTTTGTTTTAATATACCTTACCATTAATGTTTATGTACCTTTGACAAAAAAAGAGATCACCATCTATCAGGTTCCTCAGGGTAAGATTTACTCAAAGGAGAACTTTAAGGGGCTGATCATCAGGGATGAAAGACTTTATACCACCGATTCCTCCGGATATATCAATCATTATTTCAAGGAGGGAGACAAGATAGCCAAAAACGAGGGAGTCTATTCCATAGGTTCCGACAGTGCGATCTATACAAGACTCAGCACTGAAAAGTCGGGAGTAAAGCTTTCTTCGGATGAGATCTCCGAAATAAAGTACCGGATTTCAAGCAGCTATCAAAAAGCGTCCGATTTTGAAGACTATTTAAGCGTCAAAGAAGAGATAATGAATCTTTATCGACGTACAATGGACAGAAAAGTAATGACCAGATTGAATGAGATCGTTACCGCAACCGGTCTTAATACCGGCTTTGAAATTGTTAATTCCGACTGCTCGGGTATCATCTCTTATTATGTGGATGATTTTACCGATATCGACAGCACAAATTTTAATTATCAGATGTTTCAAAACGAATACAAGTCGGATTATGTATATAAGACCGATCGGTATGAGCAGGGGAACATTGTTTATAAATTGATCACATCGGATGATTGGGCGATCATTGTAGAGTTAAACAATGAGATATTTGAAAAACTCTCCAAATGCAATACGGTTTCCTTTACCGTAAACGGGAAACAAAAACTTACGGCTCCGGTTTCCTTTATGAAAAGCGGGGAAACATATTTCGCGATGCTTTCCTTAAACAGATATGTTTCAAACTATTTGGATGAACGCTTTGTAAGAATTTCGTTCGATACAGAAGATAATCAAGGCTTAAAGATCCCTGCTTCCGCATTGGCCTATAAGGATTTTTACAGGATTCCCGCAAACTATTTTATGACAATTGATGAAAATACCGACCGGGAAAAATCAGGACTTGTTCTGGAAATGACAAAAGAAGGCTCCGATGAAAAAAACTATGGTTTTGTTGAAACAAAGATCTTTTGGAAGGATAACGGTTTTAATTATGTAAGCTCGGATATTCTCGGATCCGGAGAATATATTGTAAAACCTGACAGGACCGGCAGTTCTCAATTGTATTTATTTACGGTAAAGCTTGAAGGAGCATACAACGTCAACAACGGATATGCTTCTTTCAGAAGAACGGAACGGCTTGAAACCGGAACAGATTATGTTCTTGTTAAAAAGGGACTGGCCGCAGGGCTTGATGAATATGATCGGATCGCCTTGGATGCGCAGAACGTAAAGGAAGGGGCATTGATATACTAAATCCCCTATTGACAGCATAGAGTAAAAAAAGGATAATATTTTAATACAGGTCATTTATTGATTACTAATTGATTTAAGGAGATTTCTTTATATGGGAAAGTTAATTCGTGGTCTTTTGGATTCATTAAAGCTCACAGATGAAGAAGATGAATACGATGATGATGACGATCTTGATACACAAAATAATCAGCGTAAGGAAACAATGGTCAAAAGAGATAATCCTCCGTTGAGGAAATATGAAAACGACGGTTATTTTGAGGAGGAAGAGGAAGATGATGATGAACCTCTGGCTCAAAGGAGAAGCTTTGCAAGGCCTCAAGCCCCCATTTCCAATCCTTTCCGTCAGGCTCAGAACAAAACAGCTGTTCCTTTAAGGTCATCCGTTTCCGACAGAAGAATATATGTATTGAATCCCAAATCCTTTGAGGATGCAAAAGAGGTATGTGACACTCTTAAGGGGGGCGGTGTTATCTTTATGAATTTTGAGGGCGTCAGAACGGATCTGGCACAAAGGCTCATGGATTTTGCCGGCGGAGCGGTTTATTCTCTCGGCGGACAGATCCATCAGATCTCAGGCTACAATTTCATTGTTGCTCCCGGGGAAATGGATATCCAAGGTGATATTCTTGCACATATCACATCTGAGGGAACAGAGTTCCCCACATTCACGAAATATTGATAATGGGAGGAAAACTAAATGCTTACACCTGTAGAGCTTCAAAATAAACAATTCAAGGCTTCCGGACTCGGATATGACAAGAAGGATGTAGACGGATTTATCCGTCTTGTTTCCGACAGCTATGAAGAGATCTACCGTTCAAAGGTTGAACTCGAAGACAGAGTCAGTGAGCTTGATGAAGCACTCAGTCATTATCGTGCGATCGAAAAGACTATGCAAAAAGCACTTGTGCTTGCCGAGAAAACTGCAGAGGAAACAAGAGCCAATGCTATCGAAAACGCAAGACAGATCGAGAATGATGCCGTGACAAAATCACAGATCATTTTAAGTGATGCCCGTTGTGAGCTTGAAAAGATAAACCAGCAGATCATCAATCTCAACCAGACCTTTGAGACCTATAAGATCAATTTCAAAAATCTTGCCAATGCTCAGATCGAGATCATCAATTCGGACAGCTTTAAGATCTCCGCGAGTCTTTTGACAACCGAAGGAATTGCTGTACCCAAGAAGTTTTACGAAAAGAAAGAAGAAAGAAACGCAAATGCCGAAGAAAATCTGCCCGAAGAGCAGGTGAACGATTTCGAGATCATTGACGGCGATGCGGGAAATTAAGATGGATAAGAGAATCACCAAGGCAGTTTATATTTACCAGGCACTTGTATTTGCTTTATTTGTAGCGATAGATCAGATCACAAAAGTTCTTGCAAGGACAAAACTCGTGGATGAGTTTGGAAACAGCAAGTCCTTTTATCTCATAAAGAATGTTCTCTGCTTTCATTATCTTGAGAACAGAGGCTCTGTTTGGGGAATTTTACAGGGTAAGATCAATTTTTTGTTGATCGTTTCCTTATTCCTGTTCCTTATCCTATTATATGTTTATATTAAGCTCCCCAAGACAACGAATTATCTTGTTTTGTTATGGATCGATGTATTTATGCTTGTCGGAGCTGTCGGTAACACCATAGATCGGATCGTCTTCGGATATGTTACGGACTTTATTTACTTTGAGCTTATTAATTTCCCCATATTTAATTTTGCGGATATATGCATTACACTTGCGGCGGCTGTTACCGTTGTTATGATCCTGACCAGATACAAAGACGATAATTTTGCATTTCTTTCTTTTAAAAACAAAAAGAAGATTGAGGAAGATGGAGAAGTTGATATTCACAATTGAGGAAGATACGGCCGATCTGCGCATAGATAAGCTGATATCTTCACAGACTGAAGGTATATCCAGAACCGCTATTCAACGCTTGATTGATGGCGGTTTTGTTTTGGTATCCGGCAAAAAGGTCAAGTCCAGCTACAAGACCTGTGAAGGAGACGAGGTTGAGGTCATCCTTCCCGACGCTGAAAAGCCCGATATTAAACCTGAAAACATTCCTTTGGACATCATCTATGAGGACAATGACATCATTATAGTTAACAAGCCCAAGGATATGGTGGTTCATCCCGCCGCCGGGCATTACAGCGGAACGCTTGTGAATGCTTTGCTTTACAGATGCGGGGATTCATTGTCGGGTATCAACGGCATTATGCGGCCGGGCATAGTCCACAGAATAGACAAGGACACTACAGGGGCACTTGTGGTGTGTAAAAACGACACGGCTCATCAAAGCCTTTCGGAACAGTTAAAGGTGCATTCGATCACCAGAAAGTACGAAGCGATCTGCAACGGTATCTTTAAGGAAGCCACAGGCCGTGTTGAAGCTCCCATCGGCAGAGATCCCAAGGACCGCAAAAAGATGGCGATAAATTACAAGTCAGGCAAAGAGGCTATCACAAACTATACTGTTTTGGAAAATCTCAACAATAAGTACTCACATATAGAATGTCGTCTTGAAACCGGAAGAACTCATCAGATCCGCGTGCATATGGCTTCTCTGCATCATCCCTTACTGGGAGATGAGGTTTACGGCTTTAAGGACAAGAACTTTGATCTGCAGGGCCAGTGTCTGCATGCGAAAACCATAGGCTTTATACATCCGACCACGAAGCAGTATGTGGAATTTGAAGCCCCTTTACCAGATTATTTTACGGCTCTTTTGAAAAAACTATCCGTTTAGAGGCACTATGGAAAATATTTTTTTAAAAAGGAATATACTTGAAGACCTGAGACTATGGGACATCCGACAAAACGGACCTTTACTTCTGTACGGAATGAAAGGCGTGGGTAAAGCATTCATATGCAAAGAATACGCACGTATGAAAGAATCCTTCATGTATTACGAGCCGGAGCTTTCGTTGATAAAGGAAGGAAATGTAAAGGAAAAGTCTGCGGTTGAATACACCGCGCAGCATTTCGGTCTTTCAAAAGAAGCTCTCGGAGCCAATTTTCTCATCCTCAACGAAACGGAAAAAGCGGAAGAGTTCTTTAAAGCATTATTTGAGACTGCGGTTCGGGAACAATATAAATGGATCTTTATCTCTGACTATGATTATCTGGGGGATGAATACCCGGAACAATACAAATTGCATATGTTTCCTGTGCAATTCGATGAATTCCTGATAAACCTGGGATATAACGACTGGTATGTCAGTTCCATAGGAGAAAATCTGAAGCGAAGAGAAAAACTGCCGGATATAGTTCACAATAACCTCATATCTACCTTTGAAGAGTATCTGTGGACGGGAGGTATGCCTGATGTGGTTGAAGAATACATTAAAGAACACCGTCTTGGGATCAGATGCGCTCAACAGAATTCTAAAATGCTTTCCTATTCAATACTTGATGATGAAAAAGATTCTTCTTTGCTCAACAAATGCAGACAGATATTGGACACGGTGGATGTTCAGCTAAACAAGAGTAACAAAAAATTCATGTTTAGCCTTATAAGAAGCGGTGTTACCTATCAGATGTATTCTTCAGCTATAGAACGATTAGTTCAAAAAGGCTTAATACTTAAGATCAATGAGCTTTTTGATGAAAGAAAGTTTAAGCTTTTTTACCCGGAATTTTCTTTTAACTCTCAGGAGAGCTTCGATGAAATTACAGATGTAGAATTTCTGCTGAGAGAAGAAAACTATATTCTGCAGACATTTAAACAAAAGGGCATAGATGTTTACTTTTGGGAGTCCGGGAACAGAGCCGAGCTGCCTTTTGTGATACGAAAAAAAGACTGTGAGTTGATACCTGTAGACTATAACGGAGAAAGCAGGAGAGTTTCAAAGAGTTTAAAGTCCTACAGCAGTAAGTACAATAACGGTAAGGCTTTGATAATATCTACGACAAACTTTTCGACAGATGGCTTGACTGTATCAATTCCGGTTTATTCGATCTTTTGTATTGAAAAACTTTTGGAAGTGCTGGTTTAAGCCTTGACAAAAACATTTCTATGGTGGTAGAATATCACTTACCATTCGGTAGCTGCAAGGGTTTTGTATACCCTTGTTTTTATGGCAACTACCAATGTAGTTATTAAACGGAGGGATGAAACTTGTAATGGGAGAGGAAATTCGATTACATGAGGGAGAATTAAATGTAATGGAGCTGTTATGGGCAAATGATCAGATAGCAGCCAAGGATATTTCTAACATTATAAAAAATTATATAGGCTGGGAGAAAAACACCACCTATACGGTAATCAACCGTCTGATCGCAAAGGGGGCTGTCAGTCGGGATGATCCGGGATTCATATGCAGAGCATTGATAACAAAAGAAAAGGTACAGGAAATCGAGACCAAGGCCTTATTGGATAAGGTTTTCGGCGGAGAGATCAGTAACTTCATCAATGATTATCTGAGGCATGCAAAGCTTACACCTGCTCAGATCGTGGATCTTGAAAGTGTTATCATCGAACACAAACGGAGATCCTGACTTATATTAAGTATATTTTTCAGACTGAACTTAAAATTTAAATTTTAGTTCAGTCATTTTTGTTGACATTTTTTATCAATGAATGTTATTATTAACAAAATAAAAAAATTAGGGATGGGGTTTTATTTGTAAATGGGGTCTTTTTTTATGTTTAAAACGGTCATCTTACAGAGGGGTAAATATGTTTAAATTATTGGTTCACAGGCGGATACAAAAAAATATGATGAGAACATTTGTTACGTTGTTCTCTCTTGTTGTGGCTATCTTGATCCCTTTAATTTCTTCTTATTTTTCTTTTATCGAAAAAGTCTTCGAAAAACAGCAAAGCAGTAATATAGTGGCCAACGGTGATAGTTTTATCAATCTGAGGACCATAAAGGTTTCAAACGACTATATTGTTTTTTCGGATTCATTTTTTAATATGCTCGAAAATAACGATAGAATTTTGAGTTACAGAAAAATATATAGTGATTATTCCAATAAATATGAAATTCTATGGGAAAATCTCGATACGGAAACTGTTTACTGTTTGTTTGGAATAATTAATGATGGACACGGCATTATTTTTCCTCAAGGTCAATTGGAGGAACTTAATAGAGAAGGCAAAAATGCTATTGTTTTCGGAAGAGAATTTCTGAAGGACGAGACAGGCGTTATGTTGATCAGCACGCATGATTGTTTGGTAAATGAAATTGATCCGGAAGAAGCTGTCGGATCTTACATAACAATATGCAGTACTGAGTCAGACAAACAACAGAGAGTCAAAATAGTGGGAGTGTATGATAACTTCCTGTCCGAAAGAGGTAATCGAAATGCCGGAGGATATAACGAGCCAAAAGATTATATTTTTTCTTCCGATGTTGTACATTACTTCAAGGAAGGAACAAACGATTCTAAAATATACGATCCGACGAGTACGGAGATCAATCTCAAGTCTATGAATGATCTGGAGGATATGATCGGTTTTATTGAAAATGAATATGGTTACAGTGCACCCACTATAAGCGAACAATTGCTGGGTATAACATTTTTAACAGGTGAATACGGCCGCATGTTTAAAGTTTTGGCATGGCTTTCCTACATTGTTGTTTTTGCAATGTTTTTTTCGGTTCTTTACAGAAACATTCAGGAAGAAACGGATTTCAGAATGATGCTGCGAAGTCTCGGAATGCGTGATCTTATGATCAGAAGGCTGCAGCGAAGAGAAGCTATGTTTTATGGATTCTGGGGTTGTCTTATCGGTTCGGTTCTCGGCTTTTTGGGATGTACTGTTTTAGGCATGGCTACAATGATGAATAAACCGGAATTTAAGACTGTATTGGATGTATTACCAAGAATTGAAACGGTTTTGATCCCGGTTCTGATATGTCTTGTATTTGTTTTTGCGATAAATGAAATATTGATAATTATTACAGGCAGGATAGACGGGAGGAAAAATTGATATGAAGAAACTTTTTTATATCATGTCAGGGGTTTTGCTCATTGCTCTGGTTTTTTTTGTGACGGTAACGATCAGAAAAAACAAAACCTTAGATGACAGGATCATCATTTTACCTTTTGATCATGCACTTGTTTTAAATAGAAATGAAATAGGTCTCCAAAGCTATGCCTATTTACCTTTTAACGCTGTGATCCTCGACAGAAGGATCAAGGGTAATGAAGAGATCAAGGACATTAAATTGACCCTTAAGATCTATGATGATAACAAAGAGATAATTGAAATCCCTGAAACCGTATCACCTCGGGTAAATGTGTTTAAAGGAGGAATGACCGTAAGCTTTCAAATACGTGTGAACGATGAACTGTACGGTAATAAGATCGAGCTTTGTTACGATAATGATATTAAAGGCATTCAAGAAGGAAGGATCAATATAAGGAAAGAAATCTTGGATTATAATTTCCAAATGGAGTCATCATTGTCCAGTTCATTTAAAATGGATTACATTATCAGTCCGAATACAGAGCATGAGATCAACATCACCCTTAACAACGAAAAGATATCGAATAAGGACATCAGCTGGAAATTAAAAAGAGGGAATCCACAGCTTAGGTTTTTTCGGGAAGCCTTCAGAGAAGGTTCGGAATTTCCTTCTGAGGGCATTATTGTGAATCCGGGAGAGTTCATAGAAATTACTGTAGAAAATCCGGATACATACAGTATCGAAACAAATTCGATTAACGTTTTTAATATCAACGGTAATAAAGCAGGTTATGATAGTTATAGACAAATGTGCCAATTACCGAAAGATATGGGGATAGTTTCAGACATTATAGAGGGGAAGGCGATTAACAATGATTGAATTAAAAAACGTTTCAAAAATATACGGCAGTGAAAAAAAAGATACATTTGTCAAAGCACTGACCGATATTGACCTGACCATTGAGGATAAAGAATCCGTTTCAATCATAGGTAAATCAGGTTCAGGTAAAACTACTTTGCTTAACATTATAGGAACTTTGATAAAGCCCACAAGCGGTCATATCATAATTGACGGCATCGATATGGCAGAGTTGTCTCTTGATAAACTTGCCGTTTTCAGAAACGAACATATAGGATTTGTTTATCAGGCTTATATGTTGGAAGGATCTTTGACTGCAACGGAAAATGTCGCTTTACCCTTGATGATAAGCGGAGAAGCACCCAAAAAAGCTTTCATTAAAGCAGAAGAGATGCTGGAAAAAGTCGGTCTGTTCGAAAGGAGGAAACACAAACCGGACGAACTGTCGGGCGGAGAAAAACAGCGAATAGCTATTGCCAGAGCGATGATCAAGGACCCTTGTTTGATACTTGCTGATGAACCTACCGGTAATCTGGATGAAGAAACCGGACGCATGATAATGAAATGGTTAAAAGAATTAACCAAAGAAAAAAAATTTATAATGGTAACCCATGACAATGAACTTGCCTCACTTGCGGACAGGCAGATCAGAATAAAGGATGGTAGAATATGCTGAGAAATGTTTTTCTGATGACTGTCAGGTGGATCGTCAGCAATCGAAGAAAGTATTATGTCAGCTGGATAGCTTTTGCCGTTATCAGTTTGTTCTTTGTAATATTTTTTTCTTTTGGTTCAAGTACATTTGGCCGAAATAATGAAAACCGTTTGTCCATAAAGATTCTTTCCTTTGGTAACGGAAATATGAATAATATCGTCGGAATGGATGAAAAAGGCCGCGATATTGTTGATGAAGATCTTAGTGAATTGACTTCTTTGAGCGTTTCGAGGTTCTTTAATGAACTGAACGCAAATTCATATCGAGTATTTCACGAGAAGTCCGTAAATGCTGTTATTCTTCCGAACGAAAAGAAAAGTGATGTTTTTACAAGGTGTTATTTCTATGCTTCCAACAACGGAGAACTGCTGTTTGATTCGGAAAAAGCCAACGGAACAATTATCGATGGTATAGGAGAAAACACCGTTTTAGTTACCGAAGACTTTTTAAAGAAGCATGATATGGATTTAAAAGATGCTGTAGGTAAAGAGATCACAGTTTGTTTTTCTGATGAAAGCCAAAGACCGGAAAGAGCGATCTTTACGGACGGAAATGATCATTTAAAGATCACAATAGGCGGCATTATCCAAAACCTCAATGATTCCGCTTTGAACAGTGTTGATATATATATTCCCGTAAATTCGGAACAAACGGATGATTTCCTAGCCGACAGGGCTGATATAGAATTAAGATCGGTTCTTGATCATGATTTTGCAGTGAATTATCTGAACACGAAGGGGCAGCGTCTTTTAAGAAGAAACTATGATTATACACTTGAACAAGGCCTTAATGAAGATTTCAGTTCTTTCGGAAACATAATGAAATGGGTCCTTTTTTTCCTTGTTGCAACCTGCTTTTTAAACACAAATACTGAAGTAATAGAAAGTAACGGAGCATATTTCCGCCTGCTTCATGTTTTGGGGTGCAGAAGAATGTTTTTGTATTCTTTTGCCTGCCTTATGTCTGTAATCCAGGGATTGATAGGCACAATAGCCGGATTGATCCTGAGTTTGATATTTCAAAAGCCTATCGGATATCTGTTGGATTACATGATAGGAGATTTCGGTAACTATGTTACTAAAGCTCACTTTGCTGTTTCTTTGAAAGCAATAGGATCAACATTTTTATTTTGTTTTATCATTACGTTGATATGCGGAATTTTTGCTTGTTTTCTGGTTCAGACAAAATATATGACCGCAAATCTCAAGAAAAGGAACTTTATTATCGGCTATATATTTGTTACCTTTGTAGTTTCATGGATGATCATAGAATTAAAGAAATTCATGGTATACCATATCGGAACCGACAATTCGGAGATCATATGTGCATTGTTATTACTCGGGATTTCGCTTTTCCTGCTTAAAATAAGGAACATTAAAGGTGAACCCGAACATCCCGAAGAAAAAAAACTAAGAGTACAAAGCTGTTTTTTACTTGCTGTTTTTGTCGGGCTTATTTATACAGTATATTGGGCATTGGATTCTTCAATAAACGATCTGTCGATGATAATTAATAAAGAATACAGTTATTCGGGAGAAATTGTCGATTATAATGCGCTTTCTGTTATAAAGACCATCTTGATTTATGTTATATGGAGTGTTATTGCCGAAGAATTATTGTTCAGAAAATACCTTTATATCAGTCTAAGAAAGATAGGACCGATAAAAGCTTCATTGATCACTTCAGCCTTGTTTGCAATAATGCACGGCTTCACTTATCATTCGATCATGATGTTTGTTCTTTCCATGATCATATGCTTTGTTTTCGAACATACGGGACAATTGACTCTTTGCATGTTTGTCCATTCAGTCTGGAATCTTGCGGCATTGATATTTGGTGCGGTGATCAAAATAGGCCCCGTTTCGTTTACGGAGCCTCATTTACGGATCGATATAATGGGTGATATGGCATGGTGCATTTTGATAGGAGCAATAGCTGCAGAAGCAGCGATCCTCCTGCTAAACGTTGGGAAAAAGCATTTATTTTTCTCTTAGTTTAACCGCATCCTTGGCAGAACGCCTTCGTTCTTCATCAATCGCCGCATAATGACGTTTTGTGGTGTTTACGTCCTTATGGCCGAGGACTTCCGCAACAAGGTAAATGTCACCTGTTTCGGTGTAAAGTTGCGTTCCGTAGGTGCTCCTCAATTTGTGCGGCGTGATCTTTTTGGTGGAAACGGAGAGTTTGGCATATTTTTTAACCATGAATTCCACATTTCTTACACACATTCTTTTCTTGTGTGAAGATAAAAACAATGCATTTTCGCTGCCTGACTCGGGAATTATCTTTTTTCGTTCGTCCATATAGTCGCATAAGGCATTGTGTACTTCATCACCGAAATAAACAAAGGATTCATTTCCGCCTTTTCGGATAATGTTTATACGATCGTTTTCAAGGTCCAGATCTTTAATATCAAGGCCCACGCATTCGGAAACACGGATTCCGGTTCCGAGCAACAGGGTAGTGATCGCCAGATCCCGGACCTTGTTTTTTTCGTGAAACGAAAGAGATTTTTTTGAAAGATTTTTACCGGATTCAACCGTATCAAGAAATTCCACGACTTCATTCGGATCCATACGGATAATGTTTTTCTCGTGTATTTTGGGAACACGGACCTGCATGGTTGGATTTTCGTTTATGATCTTTCTTGAATGATAATAATTATACATGGCTCTCAGAGCGGATATTTTACGTTTTATACCGGCTTCCGAATTTGTGAGCTTTTTTCCGTCGGGATTTTCGTATAGTTTTAGATAATCAAGGAATTCTTCGATGTCCTCGGCGGTAAACATTTCCAGTATCGAAGGATCACGCATGTCAGACATTTCTTTTCCGTGAAAAGCAGGATTGTTTTCTTTTAAGAAGTCAAAGAAAACCTTTAAGTCCTCAGCGTAAGCGATCCTTGTACGTGACTGAGTGACAGGTTCGATGCCTCTGAAAAAAGTTTTAACAAAAGCAGGCAAAGTTTTTTCGATTTCACGCAGCTTGTTGATATTATGGATTTTTTGTTCCTCGTGATAATTTAATTCCTTCATAGGTAAAACCTTTCATTAAAACCTTTAAATTTGTTGTATTTATTTCGTTAAACTCGCGTTTGGCGAAATAATCACTATAGAAGATAATACCGCTCTTTTGCCCTGATGTCAAGGCTTTGAGCGGTATTTTATCAATAAAATCAAATTATAGTTCAAAGTTCAACGACTTTTCCGTCGCTCCAGATCCTTTCAAGATCATAGAAATCTCTGTTTTCTTTTGTGAAAATGTGAATGATCATATTGCCGGCATCGATCAAAGTCCAGCCGTTATTCTTTCCGCCTTCAACCTTTACGTCCTTAAGACCGGCATTCAAAAGCGCATCTTCCGCAGCATCCACAAGTGCGTCAACCTGAGGCTGATTGTTTCCGTTGGTGATGATAAAGTAATCTGTCATAACGGAAATACTTCCTATATCGATTATTTTGATATTCTCAGCCTTTTTTTCATCCAATGCCTTATATATTGCCTTTAAAACTTCCTTTTCTTTATCTGTCATATATTTCTCCGCTCCTTAGTTATAAATGAACCCATAACCCCGTCCCCGGGTATCATTAAATGAACCCATAACCCCGTCCCCGGGTATCAAAATGCTTGATCAAGGTTTGACCGTATCTTTGTTTTCAAGGAAAACCTTGTAGTAGTCATAGGTTCTTTGAGTTGCCTGATCGATCTCCCGTCCTTTTTTCCCGAGAAAAATCAAGGTTGCTTCCAATATCTGCGCCGTAGCCTTGTCTATATCTCTGAAAACGAGGGATCTGACTTCCTTTAAAGGCGGTTCCATATCGGTAAATGCCCTTTGAGGTTCAAGAAAATCCGCGCAAAAGATTATCTGTTCAAGTCTTGTCATTGCGGGACGTCCCACAGTGTGATTTATTATGGCATTAAGGAAATCCTTGTCTTTAATGCCGTATTTGTTTTCTGCGATAAAAGCGCCCAGTTTTGCATGGATCAGCTGCTTTTGTCTGCGTTCGCAATCCGTGAGCTTTATGCCGTTTTCATCACAAAGTCTCTCCTGCTCATCCTCAGGTATTTCTTTTGCTGAGTCGTGCAAAAGACCTGCTGCTGTAGCTTTGTCAACCGCTACGCCGTAAACCATGGCTAGACTTGCCGCGGTATATGAAACGCCGAGGGAATGCTGGAATCTGAAGGTGCTCAATGTCTTTCGCATATCTTCCGTAAAGCCCCAGATCTGCTCCGGAGTAAAGTAAGCACCGTCTTTGCAGCATCCGTAAAGCTCTTTTTTATCGATATAATCAATAACCGATGAAGGTAAAGCCGCAGTTTTGAGTTCTCCCAAACGTATATGCTTTCTGATGTCGGATGAAGAAACAAAATTGCAGGGATATTCGATAAATTCAATTCTTGCATTAATGCTTTTCTTTAGCTTATCAGCTTTTTCCTTTAGCATTGCAAGCCCGGTCCCGCCTCTTTCGGCCACAAGCAGAACGCACTTGTTTACGATGTCCGCAGGATTTTTCCATTCGTCGATCCACATGAGCGAATCTCCGCCTATGATAAAATAGAACTCAGTCTCCGGCTCATTTTGAGTCATAAATGCCAAAGTATCACAGGTGTAGGTGTTTCCGGGACGTTTGAATTCAAGATCCGAAAGAAAGTAACCGTTCTTTTCTCCGCCAAGCACCTCATCCACCGCAAGTCTGGTCATCTCCATACGGTCCTCGAAAGATACGAGCTGTCTCGGATCCTTGTAGGCAGGACGAGCTGCCGGCATAAAAATGAGCTTGTCAAGTCCGAATTGCTCCTTTGCCGCACGGCCAAGGGACAAATGCGCATTGTGTATTGGGTTGAAAGTTCCTCCTAAGATGCCTGTTTTCATGTTTTACCTCGGAAGTTCGATCTTTCTCTTGTCCTTATCTTTTGCCTGATGATAGATGACGATCTTGCGACCCGTAACGGAAACAATGTCCGAATGAGTTCTGTCTGCCAATATGCCTGCAAGGATCTTGGGTTCGTCATCGCAGTTTTTTAAAACGGAAACCTTGATCAGCTCATTCTTTTCAAGGTTTTCAATTATTGCCTCGGTAAATTCGGGCGTAAGACTGTTCTTCCCGATCTGAAAAACCGGATCCAGGTTCTGTGCCAGCCCGCGCAAATAAGCTCTTTGCTTTGTAGTGATCATTTTATCTCCTTTTGTATCCGAAATCTTTCACGGATCATTTGTAATAATCGAAAGCCCAGCCGTAGATCCTAACGGTATCTCCGTCTTTAATGCCCATTGCCTCAAGTTCTTCAAGGATTCCGTTCACTTTAAGGAAATTCTGGAAGAATTCAAAGCCTTTTTCCGAATCCAGATTGGTGTAACCCAGCATTTTCTCAATCCTGGGGCCTTCTATGACATATTCCTTCTCGTTCTCGTCATAAGAAACGAAGTAAGGCTCACTGTCACCTTCAAGTGATTCGGTATAGAATTCTTTTTCAAATACGATGGGTTTGTCACCGCATTTTTTCAAAAGATCGTTAACGTAATACAACAGTTCGCTGATGCCTTCCCCGCTGACAGCGGATATCGGGAAGATCTTAATGCCCTGAGGCTCAAATTCATCACGTATAAGCTGCAGAGCGATGTCCTTTTCCTCACCGTAAAGGGTGTCCAGCTTATTAGCCGCGATAACCCAGGGCTTTTTGGATATCGAACTGTTATATGCTTCAAGTTCTTTGTTTATCTTGTATATATCCTGTACGGCGTCTCTGCCTTCCGTACAAGCGGCATCAACTATGTGGATCAATACCCTGCATCGTTCAATGTGCTTTAGGAATTGATGACCGAGACCGACACCTTCCGAGGCTCCTTCAATGAGTCCGGGAATGTCAGCCATAACAAAGCCTTCGCCGTCTTTCAGATCCACTACGCCGAGGTTTGGATTCAGTGTGGTGAAATGATAATTTGCGATTTTGGGACGAGCGTTGGAAACACGGCTCAATAAAGTGGATTTTCCCACGTTGGGGAAGCCCACAAGTCCAACGTCTGCTATAACCTTCAGTTCGAGAATTACATTCAGTTCCTTCGCTTCCTGTCCGGGCTGTGCATATTGAGGGACCTGCATGGTTGCTGTGGCATAATGCTGGTTGCCCTTGCCGCCTTTGCCGCCCTTAAGAACGACCTCACGCATATTCCCGTTGGACATGTCGGCGATAACCTTTCCCGAGGAAGCTTCACGGATAACCGTGCCTTCGGGTACTTTCAAGATAAGATCCTTACCGTCTGCGCCCGTGCAATTGTTACCCCTGCCGTCTTCTCCGCTTTCAGCGCAGTATTTTCTTACGAAACGATAATCGGTAAGTGTATTCAGTCCCTTGTCAACTTCGAAGACGATATCTCCGCCTCTTCCGCCGTCTCCGCCGTTTGGACCGCCCGCGGCCACAAAAAGCTCACGACGAAAAGCCACACAACCGTTTCCGCCTTTTCCGGACTTTATGAATATTTCTGCTCTGTCTGCAAACATTTGAATGTCCTCACTTTTTCGTTACATAAAGCTGTCTTGTTTTTAAGAAAATTAAAGCCCCGAAGCATTATCCCTCGGGGCTTAATCGATCATTTCTACTTAGATTCTACGGGATAAACAGAAGCCTGTTTCTTATCTCTTCCCAATCTCTCAAATCTTAATACTCCATCCTTGAGTGCGAATAATGTATCATCGCCGCCGCGTCCAACATTAACGCCGGGATGAATCTTTGTACCGCGCTGTCTGTAAAGGATGTTTCCGGCCAAAACGAACTGACCGTCGGCACGCTTAGCACCAAGTCTCTTGGACTCGGAATCTCTGCCGTTCTTAGTAGAACCAACGCCCTTTTTATGAGCAAACAATTGAAGGTTCATCTTTAACATTGTGCTTACCTCCTATTTTAATAAGTAAACGAACTTTTCTCCGTACTCCTGTACGATAGCCTCGACTCCGAGAAAAAATGAATCCAAAAGCAATCTGCTTTCTTTGGAAACCTCATCGGTAAGTATCAACTCGAGGAAACCGTCCTCGGCTTGCTTGCAAGAAAACTTGTCCTGAGTAAAAGCCTCAATGGAATTGACCGTATTGGTGGTCAGCACGGAAATCGCAGCACATATAATGTCCTTGCCCTTCCCTGCATATCCTGCATGGCCTTCCGAACGAAAGCCGCAAACCTCGTCTTTTTCATTATGGATAGGTGTGATCTTAATCATAGCAATTAAGCGTTGATCTTTTCAATCTTAATACGGGTATAATTCTGTCTGTGGCCATTCTTCTTGTGATAGCCGGATTTTCTCTTATACTTGTAAACAATAACCTTGTTGCCCTTAACATCACCAACGACGGATGCTGTTACGGTTGCACCGGAAACAGTAGGGTTACCGATCTTCATTGATCCATCGTTAACTGCAAGAACCTGATCGAATGTGTAATTTGCTCCTGCTTCAACGCCGAGCTTCTCAACATTAATGATATCGCCTTCTGCTACCTTGTATTGCTTTCCACCTGTTGCAATAATAGCGTACATACTGGCACCTCCTATTTATCATTACTCGCCAACTGTGGTGCTGTCCATGATATGGACAGACTTCGACCTCGTTGTGCGGCATACTGAATATTTATAACAAAAAACCACCTGTGTGTCAAGTGGTTTTTCAAATTATTCAAAAAATCAATTCCTAAGCTGTTCAGCTATACATTTATGTACCTTTTTACGTGTCACTTCAACCAGTCCCAGCTTTGTGATATCAACCAGTTCCGTTTGGATCGGATCGTTTCTTACCTCATTCTTAAAATGCTCAAGAAGCTGTTCACGTAAGCTCTCATCATGCTGATTTATGAAATCGATGACAATGATGCCTGAAATGTTTCTGAGTTTCAATTGATAAGCGATCTCCTTTGCAGCCTCGCAGTTTATCTGGAAGAAGGTCTGCTCCGTTGCTCTCTTGCCCGAAATAGCCTTGCTGGTGTTAACATCTATGGCTGTGAGAGCCTCTGTCTGATCTATGATGATGGATGCTCCCGACTTTAAATTGATCACTCTTCTCAAAGCTCCGTCCATATTTTTCTCTATCTTGTAAAGAATGTTCAGACGTTTCGGATCATCGGTAAACAAAACTTCCGTTTCATCTCCCGCGGAATTGACTGAAGGAAAATGCTTCAGATAGTTGTCGATCTCATCATACACTTCCGGTATGTCGGTAACAATCCTGTCATAAAGGAAGGAATTCGTGTCTCTCAGCTGGATCAGATAGGCAGGCAATTCCTTGTGGATCATCGTATATTTGCTGGTGTGTACCGAATACTCGCATATACGCCTGTATTCCTCGGCAAGCTGGGTAGCTTCACGTTTGATCTGTTCATCCGTGGCATGTAAGGAATTGGTTCTTGCGATTATGCAATAATCCTCTGCGGAATATTCGCTCAACAGTTCTTTCAAATGCAGCTTGACCTGTTTATTTGTGATCTTTTTGGAAACCTGCGCACCCGCTCCGTTCTTAACCAAGGAAACAAATCTGCCTGCCAGTGAAAAACTGGTTGTTACCACCGGAGCCTTGGTCTTGATCCCTTCTTTTACAAGCTGGACAATGATCTCATCTCCGATGCATACCTTTTTCTCGGACTGACGCTTGACAAAAAGAGGCTTTTCATCAAGATTCAGATCGAGATAGCATGAACAGGAATCTGATATATTCACAAAAGCTGCATTAATGTTTTTAACGATATTGTCTACCCTTCCGACATATATATTTCCAATCTCAAAATCGGTTTTCGGAGGGATCACGGAAATGTTTGTCATGCGATCGTCATTGTAAATGGCGCTGATGCGTTTTCCGTTATAGTTAGTAATGACCAATTCATTCATTTGGTTTGAAATCCTTTTTAAAACAAGTTTTTAGATCTGATCAGCCTCGTGAAGCCTGTATATGGGGATCCTTTCGGCATCCTTTACCGTATACGCTTCCAGTCGATGTACCTGATAATCGTATTGATCGTACTCCAGTCCGGCATATGTATGAAATGCTTTCATTACAAGTTCCGGGCGGATGTGATTCTCGTTTCCAGCGGAAAGGAGCATATAGATGCAAAGCCCTGTATCGTACTGCTCGGTAAGCTCTGTGGGTTTAACGTCGAAACGAATATCATATATAAAAGGTGCAAGATTTATCTCTGTATCTCCGACCTTGGTGGTCTTGATGGCGAGGATCTCTTTTTCTTTTGCAAACTCACTAAATTTACATAAAAATTCTTCATTTGTCAAGGGAAAATCCGCTGAGCCCTTACGTAAAACCAAATAATCCGATGCTTTTACAAGCGCCATCAGTGACTCTTTTCGGGTTTGAGGCGGTGTCGGAGGCAAAAGCGAAACATTTATGATCTTGAAGCCCTCAGGCATTTGAGCGTCAAGCGCTTCAAAAACCGCCGAAGTGCTCTCCATTGTGTTCAACTCCAGATCGAAGTACTCGCCTTCGCTCGTCTGTCCTACTCCCAAAGGTGCCGCAAAAGACATGAGCTGATGAGGATGATAACCTTCGGAGTATTTAACGTCTATGCCCGCTCTTCGAACAGCCTTCTGAAAAAACCGCATAACATCCAAATGTGACAGGAACTTAAGGTTCCCGTATTTGGCAAATTTTATTCTAATTGTCATTGCTTTCTCCTAAATTATGCTCTCTTTCTTCATAGCATATGCCTCCGTGGAATTCAAAGGCGCCGCAGCGCGCACAGCCCTTTCGGCAATTGGGAGTGACCTTTTCCGCAAGACCGGTCATATATTCCCTCCACAAGAACTCTTTTGTAATGCCCGCGTTGATAAAATCCCACGGGAAGATCTCGTCCTTATTTCTCTCTCTGAAAACATAGAAATCAAGATCGATCTTTTCTTCTTCCATGGCCTTGTCCCAGATTTCTTTTTTGAACTGATCCGTCCATGCGTCGAATATGGCTCCTTTTTTATATACATTTAAAAGAAGCTTTGACAAACGTCTGTCGCCTCTTGCGAAAAGCCCTTCAAGTATGGTGAGATCGCTGTCATGCCATTTGTAATGTATACTCTTGGCATTGAGCTGTTCCATAACCTTGGATTTTAAGAAACGGGCTTTCTCACGGAATTGTTCCTCCCTGTTCATGGAAACCCATTGAAAAGGTGTAAACGGCTTCGGAACAAAAAAGCTTGTGCTGGGAGTGATCTGAACTCTTCCATTTCTTTGATCCTTTGGTATGGAGTAATATTCACGGGCGATCTTATCCGCCAAAACAGCTATCTGTTCGATATCATCCTCAGTTTCCGTGGGGAGTCCGAGCATGAAATAGAGCTTTACATTGTTCCATCCGCCAAGGAAAGCGTTCATCGAACCCGTAAGTATGTTTTCCTCCGTAAGTCCTTTGTTGATGACGTTTCGAAGTCTTTGAGATCCTGCTTCGGGAGCAAAAGTCAGGGAGGATTTTTTGATATCCTGAACCTTGCTCATTACATCGAGAGCAAAGGCATCGATCCTGAGGGACGGAAGTGAAATGTTAACTTGAAGATCTTTAAAATAATCGATCAAAAAATATACAAGCTCATGCAAGGCCTTGTAATCACTGGAGCTAAGGGAGGACAGAGTTATCTCCTCATGCCCCGTATTCCTGATCATCTTAACGGCCTGTTTTTTGAGGAATTCTACATCTCTTTCCCTGATCGGCCTATAAAGCATTCCCGCCTGACAGAAACGACAGCCTCTGATACAGCCTCGCTGTATCTCAAGAGTAACCTTGTCCTGAACGACCTGAAGAAATGGAACCACCGGGCTGTCGGGATAATAGGTGTTTGACAATTGCATCTCCACCTGTTTACGGATCCTCGGTTTAGCGTGGCTGTTGTTGGGCTCAAAGCTTTTTATGGTTTGATCCTCATTGTATTCCACATCATAAAACATGGGAACGTACATTCCCTCTATGTCTGCAACCATTTCAAGAAATTGCTTTCTTGTTCCCTTTGCTTCTCTGTTTTTACGATAGAGGTTTATGATATCCCGGTAGACGGTTTCTCCTTCTCCTATATAGAAGAAATCAAAAAAATCCGCTATGGGTTCCGCATTATAAGAACAAGGGCCTCCTCCGATAACTATGGGGTCATCCTCTCCTCTGTCACGGGCAAGAAGCGGGATCCCCGAAAGATCAAGGATCTGCAGTATGTTTGTGTAGCACATCTCATATTGCAGAGTAATGCCCAGAAAATCAAAATCCTTTATCCTGTCCTGGGATTCCAACGCAAAAAGAGGGATATGCTTTTCTCTCATGATCTTGTCCAGATCGGGCCATGGTGAATAGACTCTTTCACACCATACCCCGTCAAACTTGTTGAACATGTCATAGAGGATCTGAATACCCAGATGGCTCATGCCGATCTCATATACATCGGGAAAACACATACAAAAACGAACATCAACCTCATCCTTTGACTTGGTGATACTGTTGACTTCGCCTCCGATGTAACGTACCGGTTTTTCTATATTCATTAGAATTTCATCCGAAAGTGCAAGTTTACGCATATGATCTCCAAACAAAAACAGCGTACTTCCAAATCCGCTGTTTATAGTAATCTGATTTTACTGTTCACACGCCCCTGCATCACTCGAAGTGAACAGTAGCTTTATAATATCATAATTATGCTTTAAAGTACATTTTTTTATTGAAAATAAGCGTTTCTTTAACTATAATCTAATTTATAAAATATAATAAAGCCATAGAAGGAGGGTCACTATGTGGTGTCCGAACTGCCAGAATGAATACAGAGAAGGGATTACCATCTGCCCCGAGTGCAACATCGCTCTTTTGGAAGAATTGAATCCGAAAGAAACCGTGGAATACACTCCCATCGCCTCTGTAAAAGACGAAGAATTAAAGAATAAGATCTGCAATTATCTTGATCATGTGAATATCGACAACAAGTGGGAAGAAGTCATTATTCCCGCCGAAGACGAAGACGGTGAACCCACTGAAGGTTATATGATATCCGTTCCCTTCGATATGGGAAAGGAAGCCTTACAGGTAGTTTCAACCATTGTAAAGGTTGAAGCGGAAGCTAAAATGAGCGATATCCTCTCTGAAAATGAGGCTCTTGAGGAAGTTAAAAAGCTCAATACCCAAAAGGGCTTTATTAAAGCCAGCGAGCGTAAAGAGAACTACTTCTCTTCCGGCCTTTTGCTTTTGGGGCTCGGCATTATTATCACCGCTTTTGATATATTGAACTTTGTCGGTGTTATTTTGATCTTTGATTCTGTTTTCTCTTATATAATGCTTGGAGTGATCGGGATCGTCGGTATCCTGTTAGGCATTTCGTCTATCCTAAAGAGTAAAAAGCTGACCGGTGAAATACAGAGTGAGGAAGACAAGGAAAACGAGATCAAGAATTTTATCAGAAATGCGGTTACCAAAGAGATGCTTGAAGAGCTGAATGATGGCGAGACCACCGAAGAACTTCTCTATCTAAAGCAAACGGACCTTGTAAAAGAAACCCTGTTAAAACAATATCCCGATCTAAACGATGAGTATGCGGATATTCTGACGGATGATTATATGAATGAGATCTATAACGATTAAAAAAAAGTGAATGAACACTCCTCTGATCAAGGTGATGTTCATTCACTTTTTTTACATTTCTTTGAGTCTTGAATAGTATTCTTCAAATCTCGGACGGGCTTTTTCGTAAGCTGATTTAAGCGCGGGATCGAAATGGCTGCCCATACCTTCCATTATGATGTCATTAGCCTCGTTAAAACCGATGGCTCCTTTGTAAAAACGATTGTTGACAAGGGCATCATAAACATCGGCTATAGCCATGATCCTCGACTCCAGAGGGATGTTCTCGCCGGAAAGTCCGTCGGGATAACCTGAGCCGTCCCAGCGTTCATGATGGAAATGCGCAACGTTTTCAGCCACCGTTTTAAAGACATCATCATCAGTGTTTAAAAGGATCTTATGAATTATAAGAGCTCCCTCCGCAGCATGACTCTTCATGATCTCAAACTCTTCGTCCGTAAGGCTTCCGGGTTTTCTTAAGATGGCATCATCAACCGCGATCTTACCAAGATCATGCATGGGCGCAGCTTTTATGAGTGCATTGCAAAACTCGTCGTTAAGCATCAGTTTCCCTTCTTTTCTGATTTCTTCGGTTAAGATCCTGACGCTTTCACGGGTACGGATTACGTGTCCGCCGGTTGAATTGTCGCGACTTTCCACAAGCATAGCGAGACTCATGATCAGGTTATCATGCATTTCTATAATATGCTTTGTTTTGGCTTCCACTTCATTTTTTAGCCGGTCATTATAGTTATCCAGAAGCTTGATGTATTTTCTGTTTGATGTATCATCGGTAAAAGTAATGATATACCCTTTTTTTCTGTAGCTGTCATATAAATAATTGACATTCACGTTGTAAAACCTGTCATTGTTGGGATCTCCCGAAGAGGCATCAACCTTAAATATAAAGTTCTTCATTCTTGAGGTCTTTTTAAAGGCATCAATGAATCTTCTGATAGTCTTCTCAAAATTCGAATTTCCGAGCACACTGTCCACGGATAGTTCCGAAAGTCCGGGGATCAGTTCTCTTGCGGTCTCGTTCGAGCCAAGGTACCTGTATTTAAAGTCAAAGGAAAGATATCCTATGGCATGTTCCTGTACCATAGAGTCGATCACCGTATCGCTTACATCATAGAGGTTTATCCTGTAGGCGATCAAAAGGAACACAAATTCCGCAACAATATAGCCAAGCGGAATGATATCAAAATTATCAAACACTCTTTTTCCCACAAAGAAGCTTAAAAGGCATATGAGATCCGTAACGATCAACAGTCCGAGGATACGTTTCGGAACCTGCTTTTTTTTAAACCAGGAGTATACAATGCATATAAGCCCTGCAAGGAAAAATACACACAGCACCCAACAAAAGACCATGTGCATAAACCCGTATTCTCTGTGTAGAACACCGTAACCGTCGATCATTTCAAAGGAATGGGAACTGTAAAAATGTCCTCCGTGGCCTATGGTAAGAACCGAGGAATAAAGTCCCGCACAGATCAAGAACAACAACGCTCTGGTACGATTGTGTATACGTATCCTGCAGAGATCAAGAATGCTTAAAAGGATGAACATCTGCAGGAAACAGCCGCCTATGTAGGAAAGCTTTACAGCAAGTATCGCTCCTTCTTCGGTTTTGGTGAAGGATGTGAAGAAGTACCCCAGACAAGCTATCGGTATCAATGTAAAAATCATGGTGAAATTAACATCGAAATGCTTATGCCACATCAGAATATAAATAGCTGCAAAAGCAATCGACAGCGGAAATAATATTTGATAAATAAGATATGCCAATTCCATCAGGTTCCTCTTTTAATCCTTAAAGTGTCTATTCAGTCCAATGAAAACAGTTCCATGATCTCTTCCTTTGAAAGAGAATTGATAAATACTTCTTTTGTGGAGATGATCGATTCGGAAAGCTCCTTCTTTTTGTGTTGAAGCTTGTATATCTTTTCTTCGATGGTTCCTTTGGTGATAAGTTTGATAACTTCGACCACATTCTTCTGCCCGATCCTGTGAGCTCTGTCCGTAGCCTGATCCTCAACAGCAGGATTCCACCAGGGGTCAAAATGTATGACGGTATCCGCCCCTGTCAGATTAAGGCCTGTACCTCCTGCCTTCAGGGATATGAGGAAAAGCTGTCTTTCCCCTGAATTAAAGGCTTTAACATATTCAACTCTGTCGCTTTTCTTTGTTCCGCCGTCCAGATAGAAGTAGGTGTAACCCATATCATCAAGAGCCTTTCGGATGAGTTCGAGCATACTGGTGAACTGCGAGAACACAAGGATCCTGTGACCATTCTCTATCAGATTCGGAACAACCTCGGTAAACAGATCGAGCTTACCGCTTCCGCCCTCGTAATTTTCAAGGAAGGTAGAAGGATGACAGCATATCTGCCGCAATCTCGTAAGCGCAGCAAGTATCTGAAAACGACTTGCATTTATGCCCTCGTTCAAAAGTTCCTGTCGAAGATCACCTTTGACGCTTTCAAGATAAGAAAGGTAAAGGTTTTTCTGCTCGAAGTTAAGCTCAGCTATCATCTTTTCTTCGATCTTGTCCGGCAGTTCGGTCAAAACATCTTTTTTCATCCTTCTCATAACAAAGGGAAGAATTCGCTTGTTAAGAACAGCTTTTACATCCTCATCACCTTTTGAAATCGGTTTTTCATATTTAGTGATGAACCTTGTATAAGAAAGCAGATAAAAAGGCATTATATAATCAAAGATCGACCAAAGCTCCGAAAGTGAATTCTCGATTGGAGTTCCCGTAAGAGCAAATCGATGTTCCGCCTGAAGGCTTTTGACGGATTTAGCATTTACCGATGCAGCATTTTTAATGAATTGAGCTTCATCAAGAAATACGGAATTAAACTTCTTGTCATCATATGAACCGATGTCACGTCTGATCAGCGGATAAGAAGTGATCAATACATCATATCCGTCGCTGTTTTTGATGATCTCTTCCCTGTCCTGAGGAGTACCTTCTATAATGCGGCACTTTAGTGTAGGTGAGAAAGTCTCGAACTCATCAAACCAGTTATACACTACAGAAGTAGGGCATACGATCAGGAACTGTGCCCCCTTGTTCAACTTCTTCATCTCGGTTATATATACGATGGCCTGCAGGGTTTTACCGAGTCCCATGTCATCGGCAAGAATTCCGCCCAATCCGTTGGCGGCAAGATTCATCAGCCATTTGTAGCCGATGATCTGATACCTCCGCAGATCGGCATCGATCTCCGGAGGTATCTCATAATCCTTTTCCGAAGAATTCAACACGTTATCAACGAGAGCCTTGAACTCCTCATTCTTCGTAACCGTAAATCTACCTTCGTCAAAGATCCTGTCGGCAAAAAGAGCCAGCCCTTTCGACACCTGTAAAACGTCCTTTTTCTCAACTTCTTTGGCTGAAAGGTTCAGATCGTCAAGTATTCCGTTCAGTTCCTTGAGTTCATCCGATTCAAGATTTATAAAAGAACCGTCTGAAAGTCGGAAAAATTTCTTTTTTAGTCTGTAGGCTCGGAACAAAGACTTGAGCTCTTCCTTTGTTACATCGCCGTAGGTAAGATTTAATTCAAGAAGGTCGCTCTCGCCGGAAACATTAAGCCCAATAGAAAACCTTCTGCTTCTGGAAGATTTAAGCTTCTTAAAGTCCTCCGAATAAAAGAGGTCAGCATGATCTTTTAACGTTTCTACTCCCGTCGTAATAAAGTCATATATGCCGTTGTCCGCTTTCAGGAGATAGAATCCCGAATACGCTTCAAAACCGTTTGCTTCAAGAATATTGCATATGTTTCTCTCCGCCGTCTTGTTCCTGAGAATGATATAGGGTTCACTCTTGGGGCTCTCAAAGGAATTGAAACGATAATCTCCGTAGATATAAACCAATTCAGCTTTTATATAAGAATTGTATCTGTCAAAGTAGATCTCCGCCTTAAACTCGGGCGTAATGTACTTGTCGGAAAGCTCCTCGGGAATTTCAAACTCCATTGTGTCATGAAGCTTCGGAAGAACAAATTCAAGGAAACGCTGCTTGTACTTGCCTTCGAAGACCAAAGGCGTCCTGTCTCCGCCAAGATTGTTGAAAAACGGCAGGAAATTACGCAAAAACACCTTGTCCGGGGTATAGAGAAAGCCGTCTCTGTAAAGGACTTCTCCGTTTTCGGTGATGGGGATCACGGGTTCCTTATCCTTGTAATCAAGTATGATCTCGTCTTCGGTGTTTACAAGTTCAAATTCAATATTGGGATTTGAAGGAACGACATGAACATCAAAGTATTGATTTCCGTAAAGATCCAATGAACAGGAAAGATTCCCCACCTGTTTTAAAAGTTTTATAAAAAGGAACTTGGAAATGACCATTTGTGATTTGACAAAAAGTTCTGTTCCCTCTTTGCCTGCCGTCAGCTCGGAAACATCATAGATACCCAAAATGAAATCAAGAAATGCCTTTGAGTCACGATCAAATGCACTTTCATTGTATACAAAATGAAAGTCTTTGCCGAGAACAATAGGCTCCTGACGCACAAAGGATTCAAGGAATTTTTTTAGATTCTGCACCTTGTAAAGACGGTTGCTTCCGACTCTGATGGATATACCCGCTTTACCGGAAGTGTTCTTTAACATGGTTCCCAAAGAAATAACAGGCTCTATATGAAAAACATCTCCTGTTTTGGAGAGCGAATTCATATTGTCAAAATAGTCAAGAACATTGTATATTCTCTTTTCTTCTGCTGTCTTCGGCAGATTGCCTTCAGCCTTTTCCTGATGCTTGTAAAGCATACAAAGAGCGCATATAACATGCTTGCAGGCTCCGTGACCGAGTATGCTTCCCGGGCAGGAACATGTGTAATCAAACATACCATCCTCAAGTTCGTTAATGAGCACGGTATAACTGCTGCTTCCCTTGATGACAAACTTGTATTTGTGATTCTGCTTGGAATAGGAAGCGTTTTTGATATGTCCGTTTTTGTAATAGGTCACGCCTCTTAAATACGTTGCTTCATCAGGTGCAAGACTTCTTATTTTTTGCTTCGTCAAATGGATCATGCTTTCCCCTTATCTAAGCTGCTCTAAAAATTATCTATAAAAAGCTCAATAAGATCATGTTTCAAAATCAAAAGATAATTGCAATTCTTCCTGTACTTCGATCTTAAAGTCTTCAAGTTTCTCAGGATTTACTATGGGAAGATCCGAAAGTGAAGAAAGGCCGAAGTTTCTTAAAAACTCTTCCGTCGTGCCAAATGCTATGGGACGACCGGGAGCTTCTATCCTTCCGAGTTCGCACACCAGATTGTATTCCACAAGCTTGCTGACCGCATGATCGCAGTTGACGCCGCGGATGGCAGCGATCTCCGTTCTTGTAATGGGCTGCTTGTAGGCGATTATTGAAAGTGTCTCAAGCAATGCATCCGTAAGAACGTGCTTTCTGGGAGCATGAGCTACTTTAATTATGCATTCATACATATCCGGTTTTGTACACAATTGAAAGCTGTCATTAAGTTCTATGATCTGAATTCCACGGTTACTCTCCTTGTATTCGATCATCATGTTCCTTAATATGTTTCTGATAACGGTTACATCCTGTTCAAGTGCAATCGCTATCCTGTCGACTTCCACGGCTTCACCTATGGTAAACAGTATAGCCTCAATTTTGGCTTCAAGAGCTTTGATCTCCATTTGATCCCCTTTAACAAATATTTACATTCCGAATCCTGTGTTTTCATCGAAATCCACAATATCATCGGCAGTATATTCAATCTCTATATCTTCAAAAATATCATTTTGTGTTACATTCATTCTGCCCATTTTCATGAGTTCCAACACGCATAAAAAAGTAACTATGATATCCATTTTATCATTTCCGCTTTCAAGAAGTTTTCGGAAAGAAAATTTCTTGTTCAAAAGTCCGTATTCCTGAACAGAATACATCTTTTTAGTCAGACTGACTTCTTCTTTTTCTATCCTGCCGAACTTAGAACGAACGGGATCTATCTTGTCTTCCCGTCTTTTCATTACACTGTCAAAGATACTGTTCAATTTCTCAAGAGTAATATCGTTCAACAATTCATTTACAGGTATCACTTCATGATAATTCATTATCTCCGGAGGCAGATTGCTTTTTTTAAAAAAAACCTTATCCGCATCTACAGCCATATCCTTGAGTTCCAAAGAAGTATATTTATACATCTTGTATTCAAGCAAACGCTCAACCAATTCCGCTCGCGGATCTATCTCTTCTCCGGTCTCTTCATCCACTTCCTTGGGCAAAAGCATTTTAGACTTAATACGCAACAAAGTACTCGCCATTAAAAGAAATTCACTCATAGAATCAAGGCTTTGATCCTCGACGCCTTTAATTGCTTCAAGATATTGATCGGTGATCAAAGCGATGGGTATGTCATAAATGTTTATTTTATTAATATCTATCAAATGCAAAAGCAGGTCCAAAGGACCTTCAAATGCATCAAGTTTGACAGGGATTGCCATAAGAGCCTCTTAAAAATAGATTTTTTAACCGAGTTATTATAACATACCGCAAACGAAAAAAGAAGAAGATATAGAAATAATGTTTTATAAAATTATAGTATTGGCAATCCCTGTTCAATTTTTCCTATACCGCTTTACGTTTTTTTATGATGATAGCAGCACAGCCTCCGGAAAGTCCCAGGACTGCAACTACTGCTATGGGGATCACAAGATCTTGGGGGGTTACAGCGGGTTCTATCGTAAGGTCCAGTTCTTCCTCCCAA
>JAEEGK010000800.1_pt1 | contig 78478 bp, 71 predicted proteins | sample 8958771 | NCBI WGS metagenome assembly JAEEGK01 (sample SAMN16246547, study PRJNA631951) | gut metagenome | biome: gut microbiome; feature: rumen; material: SC-attached | host: Bos | place: Iran: Karaj | collected 2018-10
ACCGCATGGATGCGCGCGGCGCTGCAGATATCCACTTTTCTCCGGACGGCAAATTCCTCTACGCCAGCCTCCGCCTGCGTGGCGACGGGATCGTCGTCTTTGAGGTCGGTCCCGGCGGCATGCTGGCTTACGTGGGCTATCAGCAGACGGGCCCGCATCCCCGGCATTTCAACATCACTCCCAACGGCAGGTACGTTCTCGTGGCTTGCCGTGATAACGATTCCATTGAAGTTTACGCGCGCGACCGCTCCACCGGTATGCTCACCGACACCGGCCGACGCATAACACAAACACGCCCCGTTTTTGTAGGGTGGTAAAACCTTAACAAATAAGACAAATGAACAGCATCAAAGATACCAAGATTTGCGTGATCGGCCTCGGCTATGTGGGCCTTCCGCTAGCACGCCTCTTTTCCACGAAATACCCGACCATCGGCTTTGACATGAACCGCCAGCGCGTGGATGCGCTGATGGCGGGACATGACGCTACTCTCGAAGTTTCTGACGAACTCCTGCAGGAAGCCATCGCCAAGCATGGGTTCCGCTGCACGGCGGACTTGGACGAAGTTCGCGACTGCAACTTCTACGTGGTCGCCGTACCGACGCCGGTGGACGAAAACAACCGTCCGGACCTGAAGCCTCTTTGGGGTGCATCCAAGACCGTGGGCGAGGTTATTTCCAAAGGTGATGTCGTCGTGTACGAGAGCACCGTCTATCCCGGTGTTACCGAGGAAGAGTGCCTGCCGGTGGTGGAGCAGGTTTCCGGCCTGAAGTTCAACGTGGATTTCTTCGCGGGTTATTCCCCGGAGCGCATCAACCCGGGCGATAAGCTGCACACCGTGGAGAAAATCAAGAAAGTTACTTCCGGCAGCACGCCCGAAGTCGCTGATTACGTGGACGCTATCTATAACTCAGTTCTCGTGAACGGCACCCATAAGGCTCCGTCTATCCGCGTGGCCGAGGCTTCCAAGATCATTGAGAATTCCCAGCGTGACGTGAACATCGCTTTCATGAACGAGCTGGCGAAGATTTTCAATGCCATGGATATCGATACGCACGATGTGATCGAGGCTGCGTCTTCCAAGTGGAACTTCATCAAGTTGAGCCCCGGTTTGGTGGGAGGACACTGCATATCCGTGGATCCGTACTACCTCATCCAGAAGGCTCAGGTTTACGGCGTTCTTCCGCGCGTGATGTACAATGCACGTCGCCTGAATGATGGCATGGGCGCGTATGTCGCAAACCAGACCATCAAGTGCATGAACAAGAAAGGCGTGATGGTGAAGGATGCGAAGATCCTGATCCTGGGTATCACCTTTAAGGAAAACTGCCCGGACATCCGCAATACCAAGATTGTGGATATTTACCATACACTGGAGGAATACACGAACCAGATCACGATTTACGATCCTTGGGCGGATCAAGCGCACGTGAAGCACGAATACGGCATCGACGTGACGAATGAACTCCCCAAGGAGAAATACGATGCCGTTATCCTGGCCGTGGCGCACAAGGAGTTCATGGACCTGGATGTCCGTTCCCTTGTCCGGGAGAACGGCGTGGTCTATGACGTCAAGGGCGTCCTGGACCGGGGTATCGTGGATGCAAGACTTTAATTGACATTTGCTATGAAGATCGCAGTTGCCGGAACCGGCTATGTGGGCCTTTCCATCGCGACGCTGCTGGCGCAGCGGAACGAGGTCGTCGCCGTGGATATCATCCCCGAAAAGGTAGAGAAGATCAACCGCAAGGAGAGTCCCATCCAGGATGATTATCTGGAAAAGTACCTGGCGGAGAAAGACTTGAACCTCGTTGCCACCTTGGACGGCCGCGCCGCATATCGCGATGCCGACTTTGTCGTGATCGCTGCTCCGACCAATTACGATCCCAAGAAGAATTTCTTCGATACCTCCCATGTGGAGGAGGTCATCGAACTCGTCCTGGAGGTCAATCCGGATGCCGTGATGGTCATCAAGTCCACCGTTCCGGTGGGTTATACAAAGGCCGTTCGCGAGAAGTTCTCCTACCGTGAACGTCAGGCTGATGGCACTTTCAAGGTGGTTACTCCGAAGATCCTCTTCGCTCCGGAGTTTCTCCGTGAATCCAAGGCCCTGTATGATAACCTCTATCCTTCGCGGATTATTGTTGGGTATGATGAGATGCCCGATCAGGTCGGGCATGACGATCGTGCGTCATTGCCGGCTCCGACCGGCAATCTCTGTGACGCTGCGCATACCTTCGCCTCTCTCATCAAAGCCGGCGCCCTCAAGGAGGACGTTCCCGTTCTCTTCATGGGCTCCACAGAGGCAGAAGCGGTGAAGCTTTTCGCGAATACCTATCTCGCTCTCCGCGTTTCCTACTTTAACGAGCTGGATACCTATGCGGAAATGAAAGGCCTTGATACCCAATCTATTATCGAGGGCGTATGTCTGGATCCCCGCATTGGATCGCACTATAACAATCCGAGCTTCGGCTACGGTGGCTACTGCTTGCCGAAGGATACGAAGCAGTTGCTGGCAAACTTTAATGACGTGCCGGAGAACCTCATTAAGGCCATTGTGGAGTCCAATCGTACCCGCAAGGATTACATCTCGGATCGCATTCTTGAAAAGGCTGGCTATTACACGGGTTCCAGCGACTTCGATATGGCGAAAGAGAAGGAGGTTACCGTTGGCGTTTATCGCCTCACCATGAAAACTGGCTCCGACAACTTCCGTCAGTCCGCCATCCAGGGCATCATGAAGCGCATTAAGGCCAAAGGCGCAAAGGTCATCGTTTACGAACCCACACTGCAGGACGGCATCACTTTCTTCGGTTCTCGCGTCGTAAATGACCTGGCCGCCTTCAAAGCGCAGGCCCATGCCATCATCGCCAACCGCTATGATTCGGCGCTGGACGATGTTGTGGACAAGGTGTATACGCGGGATATTTTCAAGAGGGATTAAAGGGTTCTGATGCCGATTTCTCTTTCTTCTGGATCATGGATTCAGAAGATTTTTCGTATATTTGGATGTCAGCGAACTAGAATCATTGACCCTATTATTATGTTTACTCTCATCGATTTACCTTACCCGATAGACGCACTGGAACCCGCCATCAGTGCCAAAACACTTGAATTCCACCACGGCAAGCACCTGAAAGGGTATGTGGACAACCTGAACAAACTCATTGCAGGCACTGAGTTCGAGTCCATGCCCCTGGAGGACATCGTCCGCCGTTCCGCCGGTCCCATCTTCAACAACGCCGGCCAGATCCTGAATCACAATCTCTACTTTACGCAGTTCCGGTCTTCTGCTATCATTTCGAGCGAAGGCGAAGCCGAAGTCGAGAAATCTACCCTTGGCACCCAAATCATCAAACAATGGGGGAACCTCGACGCTTTCAAAGCCGACTTTGTCCAGAAAGGCACTTCTCTCTTCGGCTCCGGCTGGGTCTGGCTCCAGGCAGATGTGTCCGGCGACTTGAGTATCGGCCAGTATTCCGGTGCTGATAACCCTGTCTCACATGGGTTCCGTCCCATTCTCACCTTTGATGTTTGGGAGCATGCATACTACCTCGACTACCAAAACCGGCGCGCTGCCCATTTGGAGGCACTGTGGCAGGTTGTCAATTGGGAAGTGCTGGAAAAGAGGTTAGTGGATTAGGTAATAACATGGCTAGGAGATCAAAAGGCAACCGGAGCATGGAAACATGTTTCGGTTGCTTTCTCTTTATAACTTATACGGGTGGTTTAACTCAAATATTATTCGTATCTTTGCAAAGATACTCAAGTATCTAGAATTCTAGATACTTTTTCGTCCGGCGGGGTCCTCTTGGACAGGAGGCTAGTCAGACGAATTGTTCCTTGTATGTGCAGATTCATGCGAGGAATAGAAGATTTGTATATTAATTCACACAATATTATGTCCATTTTCAAAGACAAAACTCTAATGATTACCGGCGGTACCGGGTCCTTCGGCAATGCCGTGCTCAAACGTTTCTTACGGACTGATATCGGCGAGATACGCATTTTCTCCCGTGACGAGAAGAAGCAGGATGACATGCGCCATGAGTATCAGGCCAATTATCCCGAGGTCGCGCACAAGATCAAGTTCTATATCGGCGATGTCCGCAACAGGTCCACGCTCAAGACCGCAATGCGCGGAGTCGATTACATCTTTCACGCAGCAGCGCTCAAGCAAGTCCCTTCCTGCGAGTTTTTCCCGATGGAGGCCGTGAAGACCAATGTTATCGGTACGGACAATGTATTGGATGCTGCTATTGATGCTGGGGTGAAGAGTGTCATATGCTTGTCCACGGATAAGGCAGCGTACCCGATCAATGCGATGGGTATCAGTAAGGCTTTGGAGGAGAAGGTGGCTGTGGCCAAGAGCCGCAATTCACTGAATACCAAGATTTGCTGCACCCGTTATGGTAACGTCATGTGCTCTCGTGGCAGTGTCATTCCGCTGTGGATCGACCAGATTCGCGCCGGACAGCCCATCACCTTGACTGAGCCGTCGATGACCCGGTTCATTATGAGCCTGGACGAGGCTGTGGACCTGGTCCTTTTTGCTTTCGAGCACGGCCAGAACGGTGATATCCTGGTCCAGAAGGCCCCTGCATGCACCATCCAGACGCAGGCTGAAGCCGTCTGCGATCTCTTCGGAGGTAAGAAGGAAGACATCAAAGTCATCGGCATCCGCCATGGCGAGAAGATGTACGAGACCCTCCTTACCAAGGAAGAATGCGCCAAAGCTGAGGATATGGGCAACTTCTACCGGGTGCCGGCCGACAACCGTGACCTAAACTACGACAAGTACTTCAAGGACGGCGACACTGAGCGTGTCAAGATTGACGAGTTCAACTCCAATAACACGAAGCGCTTGAACCTCGAGGAAACCAAGGCCAAGATTGCCAGCCTGGAATACATCCAGAACGAACTCAACGGCATCGCCAACGTCGCTAAGTAATGAAGATTCTGGTTACCGGCGCCAAAGGTTTTGTAGGAAAGAACCTATGTGCGCAACTAAAGAACATACGCGACGGTAAGGCTCGGAATTATGGAGTCCAAGTCGATGAGGTTTTCGAATACGACATTGACTCCACTTTCGAGGAACTGGATCGTTTCTGCTCCGAGGCGGATTTCGTGTTCAACCTTGCTGGTGTGAACCGCCCCAAGGATACCAAGGAGTTCATGGAAGGAAACTTCGGTTTCGCATCCACCCTGTTGGATACCCTCAAAGAGCACAATAATACGAGCCCGGTAATGCTGTCCAGCAGTCAGCAGGCCAGCCTTGCTGGCCGGTTCGGCAATTCCGAATACGGTCGTAGCAAGAAAGCAGGGGAGAATCTCTTCCTCAAGTATGGCGACGATACCGGTGCTAAAGTGCTAGTGTATCGCTTCCCGAACCTCTTTGGTAAATGGTGCCGTCCTAACTACAACAGCGCTGTAGCCACTTTCTGCAACGCCATTGCCAACGATCTCCCGTACACGGTCAATGACCCCAGCGTGGAACTGGAACTCCTGTACATTGACGACCTGGTGGATGAGATGATTGAAGCACTGAAAGGCAATGAAAATCGTTGTGACTTCGACGGCCTGGGCGTTTTCCCGCTTAAGGACGGCAAATACTGCTACGTCCCCACCACGCACAAAGCTACACTGGGTGAGATTGTGGATCTACTTCACAAGTTTGCTGACCAACCTAAGACGCTCACCATTCCGGAGATTCCAGCTGGCAGTTTTGCCAAGAAGCTCTATAGCACATATTTGAGTTATCTTCCCAAGGAGAAAGTGGCCTTCACGCTCAAGATGAATGTCGATGACCGCGGTTCCTTCACGGAACTCGTCCATACCCTCAATTGTGGCCAAGTTTCCATCAATATCTCCAAGCCCGGCATCACCAAAGGACAGCACTGGCACAACACCAAGTTTGAGCAATTCATTGTGGTGAAAGGCCATGGCCTCATCCAGCAGCGGAATCTCAATGACCCTAACGGCAAGATCCTCGAATGGGAGGTGAGCGGCGATAAGATCGAGGCGGTTCACATGCTCCCTGGCTACACGCATAATATTATCAATCTCTCTGATTCGGAAGATCTCGTAACCGTGATGTACTGCAACGAAGTTTTTAATCCCAACAAACCCGACACTTATTTTGATCCTGTAAAGTAACTTATATGGCACAATTCAAGAATAACGGCAAACTCAAACTCCTCATCATCGTGGGCACCCGCCCGGAGATCATCCGACTGGCGGCTGTGATTGAAAAGTGCAGGACCTATTTCGATACACTGCTTGCCCATACGGGGCAGAACTATGACTATAACCTGAACGGAGTGTTCTTCCATGACTTGGGCCTGGCTGATCCGGATGTGTACATGGATGCAGTGGGGAAGGACCTGGGTGAGACTATGGGTAACATCATTGCTAAGAGCTACCAACTGATGGTTGAGATGCAGCCAGATGCCGTCCTGGTGTTGGGGGATACCAACTCCTGCCTAAGCGTTATTGGGGCAAAACGTCTGCACATCCCCATCTTCCACATGGAAGCTGGCAATCGCTGTAAAGATGAATGCCTTCCGGAGGAGACTAATCGCCGCATTGTGGATATTATCTCCGACGTGAACATGGCCTATAGCGAGCATGCCCGCCGCTATCTTGCCGATACTGGCCTTCCTAAGGAACGCACCTACGTTACTGGTAGCCCCATGGCTGAGGTCCTGCACAAGAATCTCGCGGCTATCGAATCCAGTGACATCCATCAGCGCCTGGGTCTGGAGAAAGGTAAATACATCCTGCTTTCCGCTCATCGAGAGGAGAATATTGATACGGAAAAGAACTTCCTGAGCCTCTTCAATGCTATCAACAAGATGGCTGAGAAGTACGACATACCTATCCTGTACAGTTGTCACCCCCGCTCTCGCAAGCGTCTGGAGGCATCTGGCTTCCAGTTGGATAAACGCGTCATACAGCATGAGCCTCTTGGGTTCCACGATTACAATTGTCTCCAGATGAATGCATTCGCAGTGGTGTCTGATAGTGGAACTCTCCCTGAGGAATCCTCATTCTTCACTAGCGTGGGTCACCCTTTCCCTGCCATTTGCATCCGCACTTCCACCGAGCGCCCGGAGGCCTTGGACAAGGCTTGCTTCATTATCGCTGGCATCGATGAGAAGTCTCTGCTGCAAGCAGTTGATACTGCTGTGGAACTAAATCGGAATGGCGAGTTTGGTATTCCAGTGCCGGATTATGTCGACGAGAACGTGAGTACGAAAGTCGTGAAGATTATTCAAAGCTATACGGGAATCGTGAATAAGATGGTTTGGAGGAAGTTTTAGTAAAAAGATCAGTTATGAAAAGAGTAATGCTTGTGTTTGGAACCCGCCCCGAGGCCATCAAGATGTGCCCGCTGGTAAAGGAGTTTCAGAAATATCCGAAGGATTTTGAGACGATTGTGTGTGTGACCGGTCAGCACCGGGAGATGCTGGACCAGGTACTCACCATCTTTGACGTGAAGCCGGATTATGACCTCAACATCATGAAGCAGGGGCAGGATCTCTATGACGTCACCGCCCGTGTGCTCACCGGTATGCGTGACGTTTTCAAGGAATGTGAGCCGGATGTTGTGCTTGTGCATGGTGACACCACCACCAGTACCGCAGCAGCCCTTGCCGCTTTCTACCAGCAGATTCCAGTTGGTCATGTGGAGGCAGGTCTCCGTACCCATAACATCTACAGTCCTTGGCCCGAGGAGATGAATCGCCAGATTACCGGGCGCATTGCTACCTACGATTTTGCCCCTACGCCCCTCAGTGAGCATAACCTGTTGGAAGAAAAAGCTCATGGCCAGATTTTCGTCACTGGCAACACCGTGATTGATGCCTTGCACATGGTCGTGGATAAACTGAAGAATGACAAGGCACTTGCCAACGAGCAGATCAGCGTGCTCAAGAATGCGGGTTACGACGTGTCCCGTCTCGATGGAGGCAAGAAGCTTGTGTTGATTACAGGCCACAGAAGAGAGAATTTCGGCGATGGCTTCATCAGTATGGTCACCGCCATGAAAGATCTTAGCGAAAAATATCCCGAGGTAGATTTTGTCTATCCGATGCACCTCAACCCGAATGTGCGTAAGCCCATCCACGAAGTGTTTGGCGAGGATTTAACTCAGTACGAGAACTTCTTCTTCATTGAGCCCCTTCAGTATCTGGAGTTTGTGTATTTGATGGAGAAGAGTACCGTGGTGCTTACCGACAGCGGTGGTATCCAGGAAGAGGCCCCCGGCCTGGGTAAGCCAGTTCTCGTTATGCGTGACACCACCGAGCGTCCTGAGGCTTTGAAAAGCGGTACCGTGCACCTCGTAGGCACCAACCACGACCTCATTGTAAACGAGGTAAGTACACTGCTAGATGATGCCGCCGCATACGAACGTATGAGCAAGGCCGTCAACCCTTACGGTGACGGCAAGGCCTGCAATCGAATTGTTCGCGCCCTCAACGGCGAGCAAGTGGATCGATACGAAGTAAAGTAAGATAATAAAACATAATAAACGAAATGATTAACGTAATTGGCTTAGGCTATATTGGCCTTCCGACTGCCCTCATGATGGCATCGCATGGTGTTGAGGTAATTGGCACCGATTATAACAAAGAACTTGTTGCAACCCTTAACGCGGGTAAGACCACATTCAAAGAAGACGGTCTTGATGAACTCTTTGCTGCTGCAGTAAAGTCTGGTATCAAGTTCACCACAGAGTATCAGAAGACAGATATGTACATCGTCTCTGTCCCTACTCCTTATGATAAGTTCAGCAAGAAGGTTGATGCTTGCTATGTTGTGGCTGCCGTGAAGGACGTGATGAAGGTTTGCCCTAAGGGTGCAACCGTTGTGGTTGAGAGTACCGTCAGCCCGGGCACCATTGACAAATTTGTTCGTCCGGTCATTGAGGCCAACGGCTTCAAGATTGGTGAGGACATCAACCTTGTTCACGCTCCTGAGCGTATCATCCCAGGTAATATGGTGTATGAGCTGCTCCATAACAACCGAACAATCGGTGCTGACAGTCGTGAGATTGGTGAGAAGGTAAAGCAGTACTATGCCAGTTTTTGTCAGGGTGAAATCGTTGTTACCGATATCCGTACCGCAGAAATGACGAAGGTGGTTGAGAATACGTACCGTGCAGTGAACATCGCTTTTGCTAATGAATTGAGCCGCATTTGCCGTCACGACAACATGGATGTGTACGAGATTATCAAGATCTGCAATATGCACCCACGAGTGAATATTCTTCAGCCTGGCCCTGGTGTTGGTGGCCACTGCATCAGTGTTGACCCTTGGTTTTTAGTAGGTGATTATCCTCAACTGGCCAAGGTGATTGACGAGTCAATGAAGACTAATGACTACCAGCCCGTGTTTGTTCTGGAGCGCATCCACGAGATAATGGAAGAACACGGAATTACAGATAACCGCAAGGTGGGTCTTTATGGTCTGACTTATAAGGAGAATGTGGACGACATTCGCGAAAGCCCGACCCTTCAGATGCTGGACATCCAGGAACGTCATCTTGCACGTCCGCTGAAGACATTTGATCCGTTCTTTACTCAGAAGGAGATAGTTAAGAATCAGATTCTTGACTTTGACCAATTCCTCAACGAAGTGGATATGGTAGTGATTATGGTGAAGCACGAGCATATCAAGCAGAATTGGGATAAACTTAAGGGTAAGGTAATTCTTGATTGCCATAACATCTGCCCGCTTGAAGGAGTTTACCATATTTAGTTATAAGGATTTCTGACAGCACAGGTGGAACGGAAGTTCGCAGTTCGATACTGCCTGTCAGAACAAATATAGCTCTGTTATATGAAAGGAATAGTTTTAGCCGGAGGTTCTGGCACCAGGCTTTACCCTATTACGAAGGGTGTTAGCAAGCAGCTTCTTCCCATTTATGACAAACCGATGGTGTATTATCCCGTCAGTGTGTTGATGTTGGCCGGAATACGTGACATTCTCATTATTAGTACTCCGCAAGATTTACCAGGGTTTAAACGACTACTTGGCGATGGCTCTGACTATGGCGTGAGCTTCGAGTACGCCGAGCAGCCTTCTCCAGATGGCTTGGCACAGGCTTTCATTATAGGTGAGAAGTTTATAGGGAATGATGGTGCTTGTCTAGTACTAGGAGATAATATTTTCTATGGTGGCTACTTTACCGATAAGCTGAAAGCTGCGGTAAAAGCTGCAGAAGAAGAAAAGAAAGCAACTGTATTTGGTTATTGGGTGAATGATCCAGAGCGCTATGGCGTTGCTGAATTTGACAAACAAGGTAATTGCATCAGTTTGGAAGAGAAACCGGAAAACCCTAAATCTAACTATGCAGTTGTTGGACTCTATTTCTATCCCAATAAAGTAATAGAAGTCGCAAAGCATATAGAGCCATCTAAACGAGGCGAATTAGAAATCACGACTGTTAATCAGAGATTCTTGAAAGATGGAGAACTGAAGATTCAGCTTCTAGGTCGTGGCTTTGCTTGGCTGGATACAGGGACACATGACTCCCTTGCTGAAGCTTCAACGTTTGTTGAGACAATAGAGAAGCGGCAAGGGTTAAAAATAGCCTGTTTGGAAGGTATCGCTTATCGTCAAGGATGGATTGATGAGGAAAGAATGAGAGAAATAGCTAAGCCAATGCTTAAAAACCAATATGGCCAGTATCTTCTAAGGGTTATTGATGAGATGAAAGAAGAGGTGAACTCTCTTACGCTTTCCAATTATTTCGATTAACAGATTTTGATGTCCTCAATTAAAGAACGGTTTATTACCCCGATACTCGAAAGAATAAAAAAGAGTCCTTTGTTTAAGGACTCAATGTGGTCTTTGATAGGTAGTACCGTTGGTCGAGGTTTGTCATTGATTGCCGGTATTTTGGTCGCACGCTTTCTGGGGAAAGAAGTATATGGAGAGTACGGTATAATCAAGACAACACTCATATATATTGAGATTTTCTCAACCTTTGGCCTGGGATATACTGCAACAAAATATATTGCCGACTATAAGAAGACCAATCCTGAGAGAGTTTCTTCTGTATGCAAGGCTGCGCTCAAAATCACCTTGTTTACAAGTGGGCTTATGGCTTTGGTGGTTCTTCTGTTCGCAAAGCAGATCGCCGCAATAATTGATGCACCTCATTTGTATAACACTTTAAGGATTACTGCTGCAGGCATTATTGTTAACGCAATTAACATTGCGCAAATAGGGGTACTGTCAGGATTCGCTGAGTTCAAAGTTATTGCACGGAATACAACCATTTCTGGAGTTGTCACTTTTATTCTGACGGCCACACTTACGTATATATGGGGACTTAATGGAGCGGTTGTCGCATTGGTGCTCTCTTATGGTACGCAGTGTTTGATTAATAACATATCTGTCAGGGCTTTAGTAAAGCAGTACGAGAAACCGGTAGGAACTCAACGAGAACTATATAAAGAACTACTATCTTTTTCCTTTCCCATTGCTTTACAGGAAAGTTTGTATTCCATAACGAGTTGGGTAATTTCATTTATGCTTATTAAACTGGCCGGCTACGGAGAATTGGGGTTGTATTCTGCTGCTGGCCAATGGGCCGCGATCATTAGTTTTATACCAGGTATCCTTAGGAATGTGACTTTGTCTCATTTGTCAAGCAATATGACAAATCAATTCGCTCACGATACGACAATGAAGGCGATGTTGCTCGTGAACATACTTTCCACCACAGTATTGTTTTTGGGCATTGTCTTTTTTCAAAATCTTATCTGCTCTTTCTATGGGGAGACATTTGTTGGATTAAAGCCTGTTTTACTAGTTTTGACTTTTAATACGATATGTTCTAATGCTTCGAATGTGTATGTCCAGGAATTTATGGCTCAGGGAAAGAACTGGTTTGTTTTTGTGTGTAAAATTATTCGGGATATTGGAACTTTGGCATTTACCTACGTTATTCTTGTTTCGGGGCATGATAAGGGTGCTTTGATTCTTTCAATGGGTACATGTATTGCCAATATTCTTTTTACAATAATACTGTCAATGCGGTATTACATACAAAGGAAGGGTATTGATATCAAGTTATAAGAGGTGAACTACGGTAAGACGATAGATGAAAAAACTAATAAATGGGCTATTATCCCCCAATCCTATATCAAATTTAATAGTTGCGATAACCTATTCCCTTGTTTATGATTACGTGTATAGTAATCATATAATAACTGTTTGGGGATATGCAGTAAATAGACCATTTCATCCTCTTAGTTCAAGCGATTTGGTCATTTACTTGCTTTTGGCATCTATACCGTTTGTTTTTTATAAGGGACTCAAGTATTTTGCTTCAGCATTCTCCTTATTTGTCTATATTTTTATATACATTCCATTCACATATTCACTTTTTGTTCATGGATTCCCCGAGAGTTTGAAATACTCTTATGTACTATTCTTCTTCATTACTATGATCGTTTATTTCGGAACAGATCGATTATCCATGTTCAAGAAGACAGTAGTTCGCAGAAGAAGGAGAATTCCTTTCAAAGTAATACCTATAATCACGGTGTTTCTATTGATGGTATTGGTTACAATAAATAGATCACAACTTCATTTAGTGAACTTTTTTGAAGACTCTCAGTCTATGTATGAATTCCGAGAAGGGGCCAATATTAAATTGATATATGTCTTATGTTGGTTGAGGGCCGCTCTATTACCTCTATTAATGCTATATTATTTGCGTAAAAGTGAGTGGTTTAAATATGGGCTTACTTTTCTGGGTTTCCTCCTCCTTTTTATGCTTGACCAGCAGAAAATGACTATTATTTTCCCCGTGGCTATTACGGCAATCTATTTTGCAATTAAGTATTATAATGCAAAAGTTGGTTCGAGATTCCATATCTTTCTCTTCCTCATATTTATCATCTTCCCTCTATTTATAGTAAATAATGACAGTAACCCTATATCATTGGTGTTTTCTCTTATTATTATTTATCGTATCCAATGCATTGCGGGAATTCAATTTCAGAAGTATGTGGATTTCTTTCAAATTCAAAATCACCCATTCACTTATTATACGCATATAGGAGTAGTTAATAAAATAACGGGGTTATATCCTTATGATATGTCAATCGGAGAGGTAATTAATGCCGGAGAGGGTAATTCAAATGCAACATTCTTTTTGATGGATGGAGTTGCGGCTGCTGGATTAATAGGTTGTATAGTAGTGGGTTTTTTGTTTTTAATCGTAAAGTCGATTCTAAATTCTTTCAGCCATGTTTATAGAGTCCCACTATTAACAGCTCTATTCCTGTTCCCTTTACAGTCGCTGATGAATGTGTCCTTATTTACTGCACTTGTCTCTCACGGGATTATCGTCTTGTCCTTGATCTTAATCTTTGTTGAAATAAAAGAATTCAAAATAGTCGGTGATAATGAAGAAACTATTAATATTACAGAATGAAATTTCAAATTATAATGTTAGTACATACAATGAGATTTCTACGAGGTATGATTTAACTCTCGGCTTTATTACCAGAGATAAGTCATCGCAACAATGTCTTTTTAAGAAACATCATTTTAAGTCTTTCTCAATAGGCCCGGTCACTTTTATTAAAGGTTTTCGTTCATTTTGTCAAGGATTTGATATAGTTTGCATTTTACCGAATCTTCATATTCCGTCTTATTGCGCGGTTCCGTTTTTACCTCATAAGTATAGGGTCGTTAGTTGGAGTATTGGTTTCAGGTGTTCTTATGAGCATCCATATATTCCGGATCGGAAACATGTTTTCTCTGATAGGGTTTTCCAAATGATTTTATCTAAATGTGATGCGAATATTTTTTATATGGAAAAGTCAAAAGAGTTTTGGGATGGGACTTCACTTAGAATGGATAATGTGTTTGTGGCTCCAAATACAACAGATGTTTTAGTTAGAGATTTTGTCCCGGAATCAAAGAAAGACTTTCTATTTGTGGGCACATTGTATCGAGGAAAGGGCCTAGAATTACTTCTGAATGCTTTTTTAGCTTTCAAGGAGAGTACGAATTCGAAGATAAAACTGGTAATCGTTGGTGGAGGTGAAATGGAAGGGAAACTTAAACAGTTCGTCTCTGATAATAGGATAGAGGATAGTGTTTTATTCACTGGACCGATATATGAAGAAGAAGAGCTTTCCAACTACTTTGTTTCCAGTTTGTTGTGCTTCTCGCCAACGCAAGCTGGTTTGTCTGTTCCCAAAAGTATGGGCTATGGAGTCCCTTTTGTGACAAGAAAGGACGCAATAACTGGAGGAGAATTATATCATATTACTGATAAAGTAAATGGTGTTTTGTACTCTGAAGATGAACAATTACTAAGCATTATGGTTGATGCAAATGCACATCGTGATAAGTATGTGGAGATGGGTAAAAAAGCAAGAGATTATTATTTTTCAAATGCGACTATAAAGCATATGGCTGATGGTGCGATGGCCGCTTTCCGTTATTAGATTTAGTTTATGGGAATTCAGGACAGTATTATTATCAATCTACAGAAGATAGGGGATCGAAGAGGAAATCTTTCTATCATTGAGGAACATAAGCAAATACCCTTTGAGATTAAAAGGGTATACTATCTTTATGATGTGCCGGGTGGAGAAAGAAGAGGAGGTCACGCTTACAAAGACAACCAAGAGTTTATCGTGGCATTAAGTGGAAGTTTTGATGTGAAACTGGATGATGGGATTGGGGTTAAAACTTTTTCTTTGAATCGCTCATATTATGGCCTTTATGTCCCGGCAGGATTGTGGCGTGAAATGGAGAACTTTTCCACAAACTCATTAGCCTTGATTCTGTCTTCGACAGATTATGATGAGCGCGACTATATCATGAATTATGAGGAATTCAAGCAATGGAGGGAGAAAAGATGAAAACAGTATATGATTGTTCCCTCATTCAATTGCCAAAAGAAGAGTTTGAGCAGGGAAATCTAACATTTATATATAATAATGTTCATGTCCCATTCACAATCCGTCGTGTTTTTTATAGTTATGACATTCCAGGCGGAGAGAGTCGAGGAGCGCATGCGCATAAGGAGTGTCACCAGTTTTTAGTAGCTGCTAGTGGCGCTTTTGAAGTCGTACTGGATGATGGCATAAATAAAAGAACAGTACTTCTTAATCGTCCGTATTGGGGACTTCACATACCTCCTGGGATATGGGCCTCAGAACAGGGTTTTTCATCCGGCAGTATATGCTTGGTATTAGCATCTCATAGTTATTCGGAAGAGGATTATTTACGTAATTATAGTGATTATCTTGAATTTATAAGAACTGAGAATAATGGTTAAGTTATTAGATTTGCAGGCTATCACTGCCATGCACGGTGATGAAATTAAAGTAGCGGTTAACCGTGTTATTGATTCTGGTTGGTTTCTTCAAGGAAATGAGAACAAGCAGTTTGAGGCAGATTATGCCAATTATATAGGGGCAGAGCATTGCATTGCTGTAGCCAATGGATTGGATGCCCTGTATCTCTTGATGAGAGGTTATAAGGAAATGGGGTTAATGCAGGATGGTGATGAAATCATTGTTCCAGCAAATACCTATATAGCGACAATTCTTTCCATTACAAAGAATAACCTCGTTCCTGTGTTGGTGGAACCCACATGGGATCATCTGGAGATTGATATTGACAAGATAGAGGAGGCCATTACCCCTAAGACCAAAGGCGTGATGATAGTTCACCTTTATGGTCGCATTGCCTACAAGGATAAGCTTGGTGATATTTGCAAGAAGCATGGTCTGAAACTGATGGAAGATTGTGCTCAGAGTCATGGCTGTGCTTGGAAAGGTGTGAAAACCGGTGCTCTTGGTGATGCTGCTGCTCATTCATTCTATCCCGGAAAGAATCTTGGTGCCCTTGGTGATGCAGGAGCAGTAACTACCAATGATGCAGAGTTGGCTTCCGTAATACGCGCTTTGGCTAATTATGGTAGCCAGAAGAAGTATATTTTCAAATATGTGGGCATGAATAGCCGTATGGCTGAGACTGATGCAGCAGTGCTCGATGTGAAGTTAAAGCATTTGGATGAGGACAACAAGAAGCGTCAGGAACTGGCGGATTATTACTATGAGCATATCAATAATCCACTGATTACGTTACCCAAGCGTATTGATCATGAGAACAATGTCTATCACCAATTCCCCATTTTCTGTGAGCGTCGTGATGATTTGAAGGAGTATTTGAAGGAGAACGGTATTCAGACTTTGATTCACTATCCAATACCGCCTCATAAGCAGGAGTGCTATAAGCACTGGAATAACCGCAGTTATCCTATCACGGAAAAGATTCATGAGCAGGAATTGAGTATCCCTATGAATCAGGTCTTAAGTGAGAGTGACGCTGAGGACGTGGTCCGCGTACTCAATAGTTTTAAGTGATATGATGTATTTCTGTACTTTGTTCGACTCTGGTTACCTCCAGAGAGGGTTGGCTTTATATGAGTCGCTTTGCAAAACTTGTGAAACGTTTCATCTGTTTATCATGGCATTTGATGATAAGTCGTATGATGTATTAGCCCAATTGAGTTTACCATCAATGACCGTAGTCCATCTTAAGGATTTTGAAGATGATAGGCTATTAGAAGTTAAACCCAAAAGAACGAGGGCGGAATATTGCTGGACTTGCGGTCCGTCGGTAATTTATTATTTTATAACCGAATATAATCTGGATTCTTGTACCTATCTTGACGCAGACTTGATGTTCTACCGTTCTCCTCAGATTCTGTTTGATGAGATTGGAGATAATTCAGTCGCTTTAACTGATCATTTTGCACCATATGCCATTCCTCAAGGTCGTTATTGTGTCCAGTTCATGTTCTTTAGAAATGATGAATGCGGTATGAAAGCATTAACATGGTGGCGCGATAGCTGTATTGAGTGGTGCCATGCGCGCTTTGAGGATGGGAAATATGGCGATCAGAAATACTTAGAGGAGTTCCCAATACGATTCAAGAATGTTCATATTATTAATAATAGAGGAGCAGGAATAGCATCATGGAATCTTTCAGAGTATCAATACAATGATAAGAATTGGAGTATCTCTTTCAATAATGATTATTTTGACATCGTGTTTGTTCATTATCATGCAGTGTCAATGGAAATTATTGAAAAATCATTGATATTTTCTCCTGCAACATTTGATATTTTGCCTGAAACATTTTTCATGTTTGATTATTATGCTAGTTTGATTTTAAAGGTTTGCAATACTTATCTTAATTATGACCTTACTAAATATGCTATCAAAAACAGGCCTGTTTCAAAAAGGATTATTTCTAAATTGAAATTTTTGCTCAGGGACGTACGAATTATCAGTTATTTCTATGAAAAATTTTTAAGACCCGAGTATAAAGGATATGATAAGAAAAGTGTTGTGACTGAATAATGAAATCACATGGTAGTATGACCAAAAAAATACTGATTATATCGGGTGTATTCCCTCCAGAGCAGGTCACATCTGCCTTGTTGAATTATGACATGGCAAAAGAACTCGCAAAGAAGTATACTGTGACTGTTTTGAGACCATACCCAACACGTCCAATCGGAATGAAATTCGATTATCGTGGACTGCCTGATGAGCCTTTTGAAACAGTACTTATTGATTCATACACATGTCCGGAATCACAGTTGAAAGGGCGTTTTAAGGAAAGTATTGACTTCGGTAACAAGTGTGCAAGTTTTATCGAGGAACATAATGATGAAATAGCTTTCATATATAACAATCCATGGCAACTGTTTGGCGTAAATAAAGTTGCTAGAGCCGCGAACAGGAATCATATCCCATATATGATAGCTATTCAGGATATATATCCGGAATGCCTCTTTACTAATAATCATTATCCCACTATTGTAAAGAGTATAGCATTGTCTTTACTTAAACCCATTGACAAGTATTATCAAAAGCACGCTGCATCTATTAGGACAATATCTGATGAAATGGCGAACTATCTATCCAAAACCAGAGGAGTCCCAAGAGATAGATATCTTGTAGTAAACAATTGGCAAAATGATGAAGACTTCTCCGGCATATCTAACAGTATCCCGTTGGACATAATAAGATATGCCTTTGTGGGGAGCATCAATGAACATGCTAATGTGGATATGATAATTAAGGCTTTTGCTCAAGCCTCAATTCCTAACTCTGAATTGGTGTTATATGGTGGGGGAAACAAAAAAGAGTATTGTCAGAATTTGGCAAATCAATTAGGGATAGATAATATAAGGTTTGATTTTGTAAAAAGAGACCAAATCCCACATGTTCAATCTCAAGCAAGTGTATTGGTATTGGCTCTGCCTACTGGTAATGGTAATTTGTGCTTACCTTCAAAAATGACTTCTTATATGCTATCTGGTAAGCCAGTACTTGCTAGTGTTGATCAAGATAGTGCCACTACTAGGTATATCAAGGAGGCAAAATGTGGAATCACTGTCAAACCAGATAGCATTTCCTCTATGGTGGAGGGCTTTAAGGAAATGGCCTCGATGAAAAGAGAGCAATTGCAGGAAATGGGCGATAATAGTCTGCTATTTGCAAAACAACATCTTACGAGGGAGATTAATCTTCGTATTATTTGCGATGCTATCGAAAAGTTAATTGAATAACTTCTATGACAAAGGTTATTACTTACGGGACATACGACCTGCTTCATCAGGGGCACATCAATCTTTTACGGCGAGCGAAAGAACTTGGTGACTACCTTATTGTAGGGGTTACCAGCGACAGTTTTGACCGTGGACGTGGGAAACTGAATGTGCGCAACAACGTACTTGAACGTGTTGAGGCGGTAAAAGCAACTGGTTATGCTGATGAGGTAATCATTGAAGATTATCTTGGTCAGAAGATAGATGATATTCAAAAATATGATGTAGATATCTTTGCCATCGGTAGTGACTGGATAGGGAAATTTGATTACCTAAATGAGTATTGCAAGGTAGTTTACCTTCCTCGTACTGAAGGCATTTCTTCCACAATGCTTCGTGAAGAAAGTCAGGATACCTACAAGATTGGTGTTATAGGAAGTGGACGTATTGCCAACCGATTTGTGCCAGAGACAAAAGTGGTGAATGGCGCGGAGGTGGTTGCTGTTCTCAATCCGGATGCTGCAGAAGCAGAATTTTTTGCAAAGACTCACGGAATTGAAGCATACATAGATTTTGATTCTTTCATAAAGAATGTAGATGTGGTGTACATTGCCTCCCCGCATTTGACACACTCTGACTATATCAAACATAGTTTGCTGGCTGGAAAACATGTGCTCTGTGAAATACCGTTCACTTTGAATAAAGTTGAGGCTATCGAATTGTACCGTTTAGCAGAAGAAAAGAATCTTGTCTTGATGGAGGCGAGCAAAACAGCCTATTGCCCGGCATTTGGTCATATAGTAACATTAATTAAGAGTGGCATTATAGGTGATGTTGTGGATGTAAAGGCATCACTAAGTAAAATGGTTGATCCGCCTACTCGTGAACTGAATGCCGACCAAGCCGGAGGAGCTATGACGGAACATGCTCCATTGACGCTTATGGCTATCATAAAACTTCTGGGTATAGAGTGGAGAGATGTCGATTTCCATACTAAAAAAGAAAATGGCGTAGATATTTACACAAAAGGTGTTATCAATTATCCTCATGCAACATCTTCCTTCACGCTTGGTATTGGCGTAAAGACAGAAGGAAATTTGGTGATTTCTGGCACCAAGGGTTATGTATATGTGCCCGCTCCTTGGTGGCTGACAAGCTACTTTGAGGTGCGTTATGAGGACCAGACCAAGAATAAGAAATACTTCTATAGCTATGATGGGGATGGTTTGCGCTACGAGATTCAAGAATTCCTATCAATGATTGTGAATGAACGACGTAGTTGCTACAAACTCCGCCCTAGTGAAAGTATAGCTATAGCAGAAATAATAGAAAAGTATCGTAACGGAGAAAACGTAACCGAGATATGATAAAAAGAGTACTCGTTGTTGGCGGAGCCAATGGTATAGGTCTTAGTATTGCAACAGAACTGGCAAAGAGAGAAACCGTTGAAACCGTTTATATTGTTGATAAGGCTTTCTTGGATGCGAAAAACCAAAATTCGAAGTTTAAAGATTTCCAGTTTGATTTAACCAATGAAGATTATTCTTTCTTTGATCAATTCCAGGATATTGACACACTGATGATAACAGCTGGTTTTGGAAAACTTGCATTATTTAAGGATGTTCCGGAAAGCTATATAATGAATTCGTTCAATGTCAATACTATACCAGTGATGCGCCTTATCCATAAGTTCTATGGAAAGTTGGAGGCAGAAGAAAAGTTTTATTGCGGAGTGATGGTGAGCATTGCAGGATTTATGTCTTCACCATTCTTTGCTGTCTATGGTGCAACAAAAGCTGCATTGAAGATCTTTATTGAGAGTGTTAATGTGGAATTGAAGAAGGCTGGCTCACCCAATTGCATATTAAATGTCAGTCCTGGTTCTTTGAAGGGAACTTCTTTTACGACAGGAAAGACTGATTTGAGTGTAACGGCCCCAATGGCTAATGCTATTATTGGGCATTTGGAAAATAAGGATGATTTGTTTATTCCCCAATATGAAAATGTTTTTAAGGATGTGTTAGAACGTTATCACAATGACTTCAGGGCAGAAGGAGAGCATTCATACGATTTCAAACTAAACTCTGGAAGGGTTAAATAATATGGCAGAGAAACAGATGCATGGCTTTAGGGCCAGACTTGATTATGTCCTTAAGCATAGTTACGTAGTAAACAGGGTCTTTACATGGAGTGCAAGTACAGCATTGAGAGTGTGGGGCTTGTTTATACCTACTGACCCTAAAATGGTTGTATTCAGTGGGCATACTCGTAAGTACAATGACAGTCCTAAGGCATTGTATGAGTACATGCTTGCACATCCTGATATATATGGTCAGTATAAGTGTGTCTGGGCATTAGAAGATCCCGAGAACGTTATTGTGCCGGGAAATCCCATAAAGGTCAAGTCTGATACGCTCCAGTATTTTAGATATACACTCAAGGCCAAGTATTGGGTAACTTGTGTCAATATTGAGCGTAGCCTCCACTATAAGAAACGTAATTGCCGTTATCTGAACACATGGCATGGTACACCTTTTAAGCATGTGGGAAATGATGCATGTGGTCGTAATGATTTTGATTTTGGCAGTGTAGATCTCTTCTGCTATGCCAGTGAGTATGAGAAGGAGATTTACAAGCGTGCATTTAAGGTTCGGGAGGAGGCTATGATTCCTTCTGGTTTGCCAAGGAATGACGAATTATATAGAGTAACACCTCAGGAAATAGAGGACATAAAGAAACGGCTCAACCTACCATTTGATAAGAAGATTATTCTTTATGTGCCCACATGGCGTGACAGTACTGATAATGGTAAGACCTGTTCTATTAAGCCCCCCGTGGATGCAAATAAGTGGGAAGAAGCCTTGAAGGATGACTATGTTGTTCTTTTCCGAATGCATGCCTATACAAACAAACTGTTGGGTATGGAGTTCAATGAAACACTCCGAGATTATTCAACCTATCCTAACGTGAATGACTTATTTAAGGTTGCAGACATTTTGATTAGCGATTACTCTGCATCAATGGCAGATTATTCTATTCTGGAGCGTCCTGTTCTCTGCTTTACATATGATTATGAGCAATACAGGGATGAACGTGGTCTATATGTAGATTACGATAACGAGATGCCAAGTGGAATCTTGCGTACTGAAGATAATGTGATTAATTATATCAAAGGTATGGATTATCAGAAAGAGTGTGAGAAAACTAAGTTGATGATTAAGGATAAGTTGATACATCTTGGTGGAGATGCTACAGTAATGTGTCTGAACAGATTATTTGTGTAAATCAAACAGGATCTTATCGTATGGCACATTTTTATTATTATAGAATTCGTAATTACTTCAATAGGGTATTAATGAATTCCATTGCATCCAATTCCCCATTTTTGAGTTTTCGGATGTTTTTATATAAACTGGCAGGTATAAAAATCGGGAAGGATGTTCGCATTAATAGTAAATGTTTTTTTTCTACGTCAAAAATAACAATTGGCGATGAATCATTTATTAATCGCTTTTGTCAAGTTCACGATGGCTTAATGGGGGGGACACTTTTCTTGGGTAAAAACTGTTTTGTTTCGTTTAACGTCGTATTCTGTTTGATTTCTCACGAGATTGGAACATCAAATCAAAGAGCGGGGAAAAGAGTTAGTGGTGATATTTATGTTGAAGACGGAACATGGATCGGTGCCAATTCAACGATTATGCCTAATGTCAATATTGGAAAAGGTTGTATCATTGCTGCGGGATCTTTGGTAAACAAAGACTGTAAGGATAATTGTATGTATGCTGGTGTCCCTGCTAAATTAATTAGAGAATTGAGATGATTGAAGTATTGTAAGCATTCAGAATATGTAGTTTTTATCTCCTTCTTCATGTGTGTATTCAGTTTATTTAGAATGCATGGTATTCTCCCCAAAAGTTATAGAGCACATTCCCTGCTGCACCGGAAAAGACTATCTAATGATTGTTTTCTAAAGCGTTGTGCTTGTTTTATTGCGCTTATCGTCCTTCTCTGTTGTTGTTCTCCTATTAATCGAGAAGAGGATCAATTATTCTTAGAACAGTTCTCTGGTATAAGATTATGTATTATTGGAGATAGTATCTCAACATTTAAAGACTATCAGGTATCTGACAAAGAGAATTATGAAGGAACTGATTATGCGTATTATTATCCAAGAGGAGATGTAAGATCATTAAAAGATATCTGGTGGTATAAGGTTGCTGATAAGTTGGGCATTCCCCTCAGTAGGATTAATAATTGTTCTTGGAGTGGTTCGACAGTCACAGGAGATGCTCTTTCCATAACAAATGCCTATGCTGGGTGTTCGACAAGAAGGATTCAAGACCTAGCATTTAATGGTTTGACACCCGATATTATTCTTTGTTTTATTTCTTGTAATGACTGGGGGCGGAATGTTCCTCTCGGATATTGGGATAGAGATATGCAGCTTGAGCCATCTAGCTCAGTTACCTCTTTTAGCGAAGCATATGCAATAATGCTTAGTAGGATTAAGAGTTATTTTCCAGATGCTTCTGTTTTTTGTATGACGAATTTGGTAGATAGGAAGAGAGAGAGTTCGCCTGGCTGGCCAGCTGAGAATAGTAATGGAGTCACGGTTGAAGAATGGAATAGTGCTATGATGGAAATATCAAAGAGTTTTGATTGCTATATTATTGATGTTAATGATTGTGGTATTACTTATGATAATTTGTTTAAATATGTAGTTGATAATGGATTGCATCCAAATGCAGCAGGAATGACCCTTATTGCGAACAAGGTGTTGAAGAACATAAGTGATGTATATATAAACGATGATGTAGAATAATATCCTTTTAATGCCGAGAATGATCTTTTATTAGGAAAAGACAAATAATTAATATGCATAAAAACGTTTCGTTTCTTTGTATCGTTCTTTGTTTTTTTAACGTCTGTTGTCATCACCCCGAGACGGAAGAAATGATTCTATTTAATAATAGTGAGTCTCGTTGGTATTATTCCCTAACAGATACTGAACAATTAGTTGTCCCTCATGAGGTATATCATGAGCGGTATAGTTCTGAAAATGTTAACATTCAACACCAGTCAATGGCAATGGCGTCGAATTGTATCTTTTGTTTTGAAAGTGGCAGTGGAGTGTCGATATATGACTATCAATCATTAAAAAAGACTTATTATGGTTCTATGCCGGATGATGGACATCATAATAACGCTCAGTTCTCCAGTACATATTATTCTCAAGAAGATAGATTCCCATTATTAATTATATCACGTGGTGACTATCCTCCTGCAACAAATGCTTTTTATGTATATAGAATTAGTGGGGATAGGTTTGTATATCATTTTAAGATTATAAAGACCATTCATAATAATATTGAAGAGGCCCATAATAACGGGAGTTGGATTATTGATGACGATAATAAATTGTTGTATTTATATTGTTTAGACCATGGTGATTATAGAACCACTGAGTTTAACCACTTCTGCATTTTTCAGTTTCAGTTACCAGATTTATTATCAGAAGAACAAGATGTTTATTTGACACAAGATGATGTTTTAAATAAGTGGACCTTTCCATATATGATTCATCAAGGAGGAACTTGCCATAATGGATACCTCTATTTTAATGTACAAGACATATCTAGTTTGTGGGGAAAACAACTTAAATGGAAAGACCGGAACGTTGTTGTATTTAATCCTAATCGAGGACAGTTTGAATTAGTATTACCACTTTATGAATCTTTGGAGACTGAAGGGATCTGTATTTACAATAATAAAATGTTTGTCACTTTTAAGGATGGTCATAAAGGACATTTGGAGTCTTTCGTTATGTTCAAAATTATGCAATATGATTTGCCAGCATTAAATGATTATGAATAAGTTGCTTTTTACAGGTGCCTCAGGTTTTCTAGGAAATAATATTCGCCCAATTTTGGAGAAATCTTTTGATGTTCACACCATTGGTCTAACAGATGATGATGACATCAAGATAAACATGGCCAAGGAAGTGCCGCCTATCAATACTCATTATGATGTTGTACTTCATGCAGCTGGCAAAGCACATATCATCCCCAAGACAGAAGCTGAAAAGCAAGTGTTTTATGATGTAAACTATCAAGGTACAGTAAATCTTTGTAAGGCTCTTGAAAATGCCGGTGTTCCTAAATCTCTGGTTTTCATTAGTACTGTGGCGGTTTATGGCTGTGAATTTGGAGAACTGATAACGGAAGAGCATCCTCTTAATGGTGATTCTCCGTACGCAGAGAGCAAGATAATGGCTGAGAAGTTCCTTACTGAGTGGTGTGAGAAGAATCGTGTAGTACTTGGCATTCTGCGTCCTTCACTACTTGCTGGAAAGAATGCACCAGGAAATCTTGGTGCAATGGTGAATGGCATCAAGAAGGGCTTCTATATGAATATTGCTGGCGGTAAGGTGGTGAAAAGCATATTGATGGCAGAGGATATTGCCAGACTGATTCCCTTCCTTGAAGAGAAAGGTGGTATATATAATGTTTGTGATACACGTCAGCCTTCTTTCGGTGAGATTTCTGCATCGGTAGCTAAACAGTTAGGCAAGCATAAACCTATCAGTATTCCTTACTGGATGGCATGGTGTATGGCTAAGGTTGGGGATTTGTTGGGCGACAAAGCCCCCATCAATTCTTATAAGCTGGAAAAGATGACCAAGAGCCTGACGTTCAGCAATGAAAAGGCCAAACAGGATCTTGGTTGGGAGCCACTTGATGTATTGACGAACTATATCATCTAATTTTGAAATGATGAAGGCGCTTTCATTGTTAGAAAGATTATTGGTATTATTGACAATTACAATTGTAATCTCTTGTGACAAATTACCAGAAGATATAAATCTTGAAAGTATACCTTCATATTATTTCCCATATTTGGATAATAGAGTTAAATGTATCTACGATGCTATAGATGATTGTTCGGGTGACTTTGAATCATTCTTCTGGATTACTGATATACACTGGGAACCAGACTTGAATACCCGATACTCACCTCATTTAATTAGGTATATCGCTTTACAAACAGGTGTAGATAAGATCTTAAATGGTGGAGATACGGGCAATTCTCAGGTGATATGCAATAATGCCATTTCTCAGTTGAAAAAAGCAATAGGATCTGATAAGGTATATACGGTTACAGGGAACCATGAAATAAATGATGCTTCTAGGTACGAAGATCCTTTTGAACGGCTAGCCAGCACATTACGCGGCCATAATAACAATCTCGTTTATGGTGATAATAATAAAACCTATTTCTATTTTGATAGTGTAACGGAAAAGGTCAGGTATATAGGTCTTTCATCCTTCGGACTATTCCTCAATGGTAGTTACGATTCTTTTTATAAAGATGAACAATTGGAATGGTTCAAGAAAGAAGCCTTAAATGTGCAGTCAGGCTGGACTATTATTATTTATACGCATGCATTGTATACAGTAGATGAATTGAACAAATTGGTTCTGGGCCATGCAGGTGCCAGTTTTTTCATCGATGCAATAGAGAGTTATGATGGTAAAGGGACAATCGCATGTGTCTTGATGGGGCATGCGCATAAAGATCGACTACATATTGGGAAAACAGGAATCCCATATATTATTTCTGCATGTGATCGTCATGCAACGTACCATGGAGATATTAATGTTGAAAGAATACCAGGTACCATCAGTGAGCAGCACTTCGAAGTGGTTGTGATTGATAAAGCAAAAAGGATAATTAATCTTTTCTCAATTGGGGCGAATGCAAGAGATGGTCACGATGATGCTCCAGGAAAAGAAGTGGACGTTCGGATAATTCACTACTAGGGCAATGTGGAAGCAACTAATTCTTTTTCTGTGCATATTATGTTGGACTTCCACGCCAGCAAGAGGTGGCCAAACATCTAAAGGATACAAGGCGTATGTAGATGTCTCTTTAGGCGATGCCTATAACTTTAATACTGCACAGCTAATAAGTACAAACAACATGCAGTTGTATAGCACGGTCTCTTCAACTCATGGCTATCAGTTTGACGAGTGGTTCATTGGTGGAGGTGTCGGTTATTATCATTCCTTCCGTGATGGAGAGAATATGTATCCGTTGTATGCTGCAGGGCGGTATTCATTTGATACCGAAAGACTAAAACCTTCCATAGGAATGCGTGTGGGGATCGTTTATGATCCGCGTTGGGTAAGTAAAGTGCAAGCGTATGGGGCTCTGAGTACAGGTGTCACTATGTATAAAAGGTTGCAAGTGGGGCTTAGACTGTCTTTGTTTAGCAGACCCAGTCGTTATTTTACAGCTAACGCCGCTTTTGTATTAAGTTTCGAATTTGGGAAGTAGTTTTTTATTTTTGTCAGTTAAAAAAATAAAGACCTTCCTTATTCGAGGAGGTATAGGTATATGAAACGTGATGGTGTATCGTTCTAATCAGCTTGTCTTCTTTCTTATATGTATTTTGGTATTGGTTTTCCCTATTATAACCAATGCCTTCGAAAATCGTAAAGCCTGGGACTATGTTGTCGTGCAACCTGGAAAAGCATTATCCGGACAGGTTACAAAAGCGAATACTGTCTATGAAATAAAGAATGACTTTGATCTTCAGGCTCAGTCGTTAATGATACCCAGCGGATGTGTATTATTCTTTAATGGTGGTGCAGTCCGGAATGGAATACTCGTGGGGAACCATACAACCATAAAGAATGACGATGCATCAGGAATACTTTTAAGTGTAGAATTAGAGGGGACCTGGTATGCCGAAAAAGGATATCCGGAATGGTTTGGTGCCATAGGAGATGGGGTGGCAGACGACAGGGAAGCTGTTCAGAAGGCGTTTGATGTTTGTGACACAGTCTTGTTAAGCATGAATTATCTTATTCATAATGCGCCTTTTAATTATAGCAAATACAAACAAATACCAGAAGACGAATTAGAGTATTATCAGGATGTCCTTGCACAGAAGAATCACACGAAAGAATCTCAATTAACACCCCTTAGATTATCTTCAAACAAGACAGTCGTTCTTTCCGGAACACTGAAAGCGTATTCTCCTCTTGGAAATCTGATTGAATTGAAAAGTGATAATACTGTTATCACGGGTGGAGGAACCATCTCGGGATGTAGGATTGTAAACACTGTAAATGTTTATTCAGGTAAGCCATCCTATAGTATAACATCTTGGGAATCCGCATTGATTTATATTAAAGGCAGTAACAATCGAGTAGAGAATTTAACTATTAAAGATCCCACAAGACAGGGAATAAGCATTGATGACTACCGATCTTCCGGTAATATTATTTGTAATAATGTCATAGGGGGAGGTTTGACATCTCATACGAAAGATATTAAAACATGCAGTTTTACAGGTCTATTTGGGATATATGCTCGCGGTACAAACACGATAATAAAAGACAATGTTTTCAAACCAATAGACGGGCGAAGTGTTTATGATGCTTTGTACTGTAACTATACAACAAACAATGTCCCTTCGATTGAAAAGAGGACAGAGGTACACACCGTTTTTGAGAACAATGTGGTAGAAGGCGTTTTAGAGCATGCGGTATATTCATATGCAAAAAACTTGAGAATTATAGGAAATACGATTCAATCAAATTCTACCGCGCTACAGCTCTTTAATGGATATCAATTTGTTGATAATAACATTATTTATGGTAACGACAACTCCTTGGGCATTTATGTGTCTGGAGAAAAACAAATAGTTACCAATAACAAACTCTATAATGTAGGCCGGTATGCTATTCGATGTGCTGGTTACTATAACGGCTCTTGCGATTACGACTATGTAGCGAATAATTACATCGAGAAAACGATGGTCCCATTCTCGGATACCCAACCAAAGACTACCCCTGCCATCACGTTTGAGAGTACTGTATTCCGTGATAATATAGTGAATCTACACAAGATTACTTGTGAAAACAATACCATAGTCTGTAAAGGGACATCTCAATCTGCCAGGACAATACCCATCGTTGGTATTATTGCTGTTTACGGTGATGCCAATACAACCATTGAGCAAATTAACATCTTGAATAATACTGTGCTGAATAGTAATGTGGCTGATAATATTGGTGTCACATTGATGAATGAGAATAAAAGTGGTGTGGCAATTATAGAGGGAAATAGATGTGTCAATGATTGTCCCATAATCTCTACGACACCTGGAGAGCCTATTTTGAAGATTCAAGGTGTTAAAACAGCCATCGTGAAAAGAAATCACCTAGAGCAGCAGGGAAATACGGGTACTGCTTTTGACTTCACGGACGTTGGTAGAGCCGAACTCACAGAGAATACTATAAAGGCAGACTTGTACTCAAAATCAATGTTTTTCTCAACCAATGGGACTGAGTCTTTCAGCATAGATGGTAGCAATATTATCAATGGACATGCGACAGAACAGATGGTGACTCTCCCTGCGAATACTGTTTCCCCAACTACACTCAGTTTTTGCTTGCCGGATGATCGTTGGGAACTGGAAATTACCCCGATGAACAGAGCTGCGAGAATCGCTGAAAAGGATAATCCTCTTAAGATTCTGAAAAGTGATGTGAATGGTGTGCAATTGTATCATGAGAATGCTACGAAGAGCACGACAAGATACATAGTAAGGGTAGTTTATCATTAGGTATTGTTGTCGCATAAGAACCTAGACAATAACGAAACGATTAAAAGACATAATAAATGATTTGGACATACATAATTATCGCTGTCATACTTCTGGCAGCGGAACTGGTTTACTTCCGCATTGCGGACAGGTGTAACATCATCGACAAACCCAACGAGCGGAGCAGCCACTCGACAATCGTACTTCGCGGGGGGGGAGTGATTTTTGCCATATCCATGATTGTATGGGCAATTATGATGGTCATTCAGGGCAATGACATTCTGCCTTATGTGCCGTTTCTCATTGGCCTGGTGCTGATCTGCGGAATCAGTTTCTGGGATGATGTGCATTCGCTGCCTGATAGTGTACGATTACTGGTACAGTTTATTGCGACGGCCATCATGTTAATTCCGCTGCTGAATGGATCTGCGCTGGCAGAGATGGCGTGGGGCTGGAAAGTGCTGATTGGACTCGTGGCTCTCATAGTGTTTGTGGGGGCGACGGATGTGATCAATTTCATGGATGGCATCAATGGTATTACAGCGGGGTATGCATTGGCAGTGTTGGTGCCGCTTGCTTTGGCAAATGGTATGCCCGGTAAAGCAGGAAATAACGTGGCCGGCTTTATCGATCCTTCGTATTTGGTAGTGGCTATCCTGGTTGTGCTTGTGTTCTGCTTCTTCAACTTTAGGCCGAAGGGCAAGGCGAAGTGTTTTGCTGGGGATGTGGGTAGCATCGGAATTGCGTTTATCATGTTGTTTGCCATCGGCCGACTAATGGCGCAGACGAGGGATGTGACATGGTTGGTGTTCCTGCTTGTATACGGGGTGGACGGTTGCTGCACGATTCTGCACAGGATTATGCTGCATGAGCATTTGGGGGAGGCTCACCGGAAGCATGCTTATCAACTGATGGCAAATGAACTCAAGATTGGCCATGTGACTGTGTCTCTGCTGTACATGGCACTGCAGTTGGTAATCTCGCTGGGCTTCATCTACCTTTGCCCGAATACGGTGCTGGCGCATTGGATTTATCTTGTGCTAGTGGCGCTGGTGTTTGTGGGGGCATATGTCGTGTTCATGAAGAAGTACTATCATTTGCATGAGGAGTATTTGGCCTCGTTGAAGAATTAGGTTATGGAGATCAATCAGGCATTATTAGATGATTTGACCGCCCAGGCGAAATCCTCGCCCCGGCTCCGGATGAATTACGACCTGAGGAACTCGGCAGAGGATGGCTCCCAGCGCATGCTGAATGCGATCGAACCGGGAAGTCCGCTTCCGATTCATCGGCATCGACACAGCTCGGAGACGGTGGTTTGTTTGCGTGGGCATTTGCGGGAACTGTTCTATGACGGAGAGGGGCGGCTGACGGATTCCATCGACTTGATGCCCAATGGGGCCGTCGTGGCCCTGAATATCCCACTTGGCAAGTGGCATACGGTGGAGGTTCAGGAATCCGGCACAGTGATTATGGAAGTGAAGGATGGAAAGTATGAGCCGCTGGGAGAGGAGGACATTTTGGTCTGCAAAGAGCTATAATAAACTACCGTGACTCAAGAATCCAACTTCCTTTTAACCCTCCTCCGCCTGGGGATTCATCCCGGAGCGGCGGTTGAATCGACACCGGTTGATCTCGATTGGCAGGCGGTCATCGACCTGGCAGGTGAGCAGGGGGTGGTGGCCATTGCGTGGGATGGGTATTCGCGGCTGTATGAGGCTGGGAAAGTGACTGCGGATATGGACAAGCAGGTCAAGAAGCAGTGGATTGCGCGGGTGATTCAGTTCCATGAGTGGAAGTATGCCAAGTATCGGTCGACCATCGGCCATCTGGCTTCGTTCTATGCGAAGCATGGGGTCAAGATGATGGTACTCAAGGGGTATGGGCTTAGCCTGAATTATCCGGTTCCGGCGCATCGGCCCTGCGGGGATGTGGACATTTGGAACTACGGGGAGTACAAGCGGGCTGACAGAGTGCTGCATGACGACTTGGAGGTCAAGATCGACAATTCCCACCACCATCATACGGTGTTCCACTTTGAGGGGCAGTTGTTTGAAAACCACTACGATTTCGTGAATGTCCATGCGCACCCTTCCAGCAAGGTAGTGGAGGCGCGGCTGAAGGAATTGGCATATCAAGGGGATGAGGCGGTAGAGATCGATGGCGCGAAGATTTATCTTCCTTCGCCGGATTTCAATGAACTGTTCCTGCTGCGGCATACATCGGCCCATTTCGCGGCGGAGAAGATGTCGCTCCGGCAGATTCTGGACTGGGGCACCTTCGTGCAGAGGTATCATGACCAGGTTGACTGGGACGGCCTGACGGCGTTTGTCGATAAGGTAGGCATGCGGCCGTTCATGGATGTACTGAATGGGATTTGTGTCAACTATCTGGGATTCGCTGGCGACATTTTTCCTAGCGGGCGCTCCGCTGTGGAAGAACGCGTCGTGGATGATATCTTTCTTCCTGAATTTGCTGACAAGAACCCCAAGGGCCACTTCTTTGGCAGCCTCTGGTGGCGCTATCGCCGCTGGAAACACAATGCCTGGAAGCACCACCTGGTGTATCCTGAATCCATGCTGCGCACTTTCTTCGTCCAGTTCCGGGCGCACTTGATGAAACCGGCGTCACTGAAAATGTAAGGGATTGAATTATAGTTTATGAAAAAAGCACTGATAACCGGCATTACCGGCCAAGACGGCTCCTTTCTCGCAGAATTACTGATCGAGAAAGGCTATGAGGTTCACGGAATACTTCGACGAAGCAGCAGCTTTAACACGGGCCGCATCGAGCACCTGTACCTGGACGAATGGGTCCGGGACATGAAGAAGAAGCGCCTGGTGAACCTGCATTGGGGCGACATGAGTGACTCGTCCAGCCTCATTCGCATCATATCCGAAATTCGCCCCGATGAAATATTTAACCTCGCAGCGCAGAGCCATGTAAAGGTGTCCTTCGATGTCCCTGAGTTCACAGCAGATGTGGATGCGCTGGGTGTGCTTCGTCTTTTGGAGGCGGTACGCATCGTCGGCCTGGCCGATACTTGTCGCATCTATCAGGCATCGACCTCGGAGTTGTTTGGCCTGGTGCAGGAGGTGCCTCAGAAGGAGACGACGCCGTTTTATCCGCGCAGCCCATATGGCGTGGCGAAGCAGTATGGCTTCTGGATCATGAAGAACTACCGCGAGAGCTACGGGATGTATTGCTGCAACGGTATTCTGTTTAATCATGAGTCAGAGCGGCGCGGCGAGACTTTCGTGACGCGGAAGATTACACTTGCTGCGGCGCGTATTGCCCAGGGCTTCCAGGATAAACTGTATCTGGGTAACTTGAATGCGCTCCGCGACTGGGGCTATGCGAAGGATTATGTGGAATGCATGTGGCTGATTCTTCAGCAGCAGGAGCCGGATGATTTCGTGATTGCGACCGGGCATTACCATACCGTCCGCGAGTTCTGCACGCTGGCCTTCAAGGAGGTCGGGATCGAGCTCCGTTGGGAAGGGGAGGGTGTCGATGAGAAAGGCATCGACGTCGCCACCGGCAAGATACTCGTGGAGGTGGATCCGAAGTACTTCCGTCCGGCCGAGGTGGATCAGTTGCTGGGCGATCCGACGAAGGCGCGGACGAAGTTGGGATGGAATCCTCAGAAGACGAGTTTCGAGGAACTGGTGAAGATCATGGTGCAGCATGATATGAAGAAGGTGAGGAAGTTGTATCTGCAGGAGCAGATGGAAGACTAGATTTCTCCACGCGCTTCGCTTGGTCGAAATGACAAAGGAAGACGTTGCTTAGTCGAAATGACAAAGACAATGAATAAGGATAGCAAGATATTCGTCGCAGGCCATCGTGGGATGGTAGGATCGGCCATTGTGCGGGAACTGAAGCGGCAGGGGTATGAGAATCTGGTGCTTCGGACGCATAAGGAGTTGGACTTGACACGTCAGGTCGACGTGGAGGCGTTCTTCGAGGCGGAGAAGCCTGAGTATGTGTTCCTCGCGGCGGCGAAGGTTGGAGGCATTATCGCCAATCAGAGTGCGCTGGCGGACTTCATGTATGAGAACATAATCCTGGAGATGAACGTTATTCATGCAGCTTGGAAGAACGGTTGCAAGAAGCTGGAATTCCTGGGGTCCTCGTGCATTTATCCGCGACTGGCGCCGCAGCCGATGCCGGAATCCTGCCTCCTAACTGGACCGCTGGAGAAGACCAACGAGGCCTATGCTTTGGCTAAGATCTCCGGCCTGAAGTATTGCGAGTTCTTGAATAAGCAGTACGGAACGGATTTTATCTCGGTGATGCCGACGAACCTGTATGGGCCTAATGATAACTACCATCCGGAGCATAGCCACGTCCTTCCGGCGCTGATTCGCCGCTTCCACGAAGCGAAGGTGAACGGACTACAGGAGGTGACTTGCTGGGGAGATGGCACCCCGCTGCGGGAGTTCCTGTATGTGGATGACCTTGCGAATCTTTGCGTGTTCCTGATGAATAACTATTCCGGGAATGAGACGGTGAATGCCGGGACAGGAAAGGAGTTGACTATCAAAGAACTGACGGAGCTGGTGGCGAAGGTCGTGGGCTATGAAGGCCGGATCCTTTGGGATACGACGAAACCGAACGGAACGCCGCGGAAGCTGTTGGACGTGTCCAAGGCGACGGCCCTCGGATGGACCTACAAGACGGAACTGGAGGACGGAATCCGGTTGGCGTATGACGATTTCTTGCATAACCCGATGCGGGCGGAACGATGAAAAAGGTATTTGTTTCAGGTTGCTATGACCTGCTTCATAGCGGACATGTGGAGTTTTTCCGGCAGGCGTCGGCCTACGGCAGCCTGTATGTGGGCATTGGCTCCGATGCGACGATCCTGCAGTTGAAGGGACATCGGACGCTGTACAGCGAGAACGAGCGGCTCTTCATGGTGAAGGCGATCCGGTATGTGCAGGATGCTTTCATTAACCAGGGCTCCGGCATGATGGATTTCGTGCCGACGGTGGATTTCCTGAAGCCGGACATCTTTGTGGTCAATGAGGACGGCTCCCGCCCGGAAAAGGAGGCTTTCTGCAAGGAACGGGGGATTGAGTACGTGGTCCTGAAACGCACGCCGCAGGAGGGCCTGGAAGCCCGTTCATCGACGGATATCAAGAATGCCGTGACCGGGATTCCGACGCGGTTAGACCTTGCCGGTACCTGGATCGATCAGCCGTATGTGTCATGCTTTGCGCCCGGATGGGCGATTACGATTTCCCTGGAACCGACCTTTGAGGTGCGGGAAAGGTGCGGGCTGTCGACGTCTACGCGCAACATGATCCGCCGTATCTGGCCGATGAAACTGCCTGACATGGACCCCGAGATGCTGGCGAAGTTGGTATTCTGTTTCGAGAACGATCCCGAGCGCACCGATGGCTTTATCTCCGGCGCCCAGGACGCCATCGGGATTTGTATGCCTGGCCTCGTGCGCCACTATTACAACAACCGCTTCTGGCCGGACAAGTTCGAATCCTGCGAGGACCCCGTCATTTTGGACTGGCTGGAAGACCACCTGTGCATGATTCCCATGCCGCCCCGCCAGCCCGGCTGTTCCGTGGTGGAAGGAAAGGACATCACGAAGCCGAAGGTTGAAGCGCTTGCAGCAGCCGCGAACGCTTGCTGGGACGCCATCATGGCGCGAGACCTTCCTAGCTTTGCTGCAGCGTACAAGGCTTCATTTGAGGCCCAGGTTGCGATGTTCCCCGCAATGATCCAGGGATGCGTGCAGGATTACATTGACAAGTATTCTGCCATGCCGGGGGTTCTCGCCTGGAAGATGCCCGGCGCTGGCGGGGGAGGGTACCTCGCCTTGGTCTGCTCCGGGCGCGATGCTTTCCCGGAAGGGGCGATTGAGTTGACCATCCGGAGGCCGGGGATGTAGTTGTCGTTCAAACCCACATCAAAACAGATAAAACCAGTTTTTCAAAAACTATGAGATATCTTGAGCTTTGTACTTTGACCGGATCCCAGATCGATGATCTGCTGGGACTTGTGAAGGAGTTGAATGCCGAGTTGACGGTTACTTCGCAGATGCAGCAACGTGCGGTGGCATCGCCGGGAACGCGGATCTTCGTCGCGGAGAACGATGAAAAGCACATCATCGGATGCGCTACCCTGTGTGTCTTTGAGTCGCCTACGGGACGGAAGGCGAGCATCGAAGATGTCGTGGTCCTGCCGGCCTACCGAGGTCAGGGGATCGGCCGTACCCTCCTGCAGCGCATCATCGACTTCGCCGGAACCAAACTCTCTCCCATCGACCTTCGCCTCACCTCGAACCCCTCTCGCACGGAGGCCAACGCCCTTTACCAGGCGCTCGGCTTCGTGCAGCGGGATACGAATGTGTATAAGATGGATCTGTGATCCCTTCCAATCGACAAGTTTTCTTCTCTCTTCTTTACGCTGGCCTCCGGGAACAGCCTGTCCAACTGTCCGGTATGGGAGAGGTGGATTTCGAAGGTCTTTTCCGAGTGGCGGAGGAGCAATCGGTCGTGGGCCTTGTCGCTGCAGGTTTGGAACATGTCGTGGACCGGAAGATAACCAAACCTCAGGCGCTTCCGTTCCTGAAACAGGTGTTTGCGACAGAGAGCCGGAATGCCGATATGAACCGCTTTGTGGCAGACCTATTCACCAAGTTGCGGGATGAGGGCATTCAAGCGGTTCTTGTTAAGGGGCAGGGGATTGCACAGTGTTACGAGCGGCCGCAGTGGCGATCGGCTGGGGATGTGGACCTGCTGTTGGATGCGGAAAATTATGAGAAGGCGAAGTCGTTCCTGAGCCCTTTGGCCTTATCTGTCGATAAGGAGGTGGCCGAGAATAAGCATCTCGGAATGACCATCGACTCATGGAAGGTCGAACTGCATGGAAACTTGCATGGGCATATCTCCAAGGTGGCCGATGCGGTCGTTGATCAAGTTCAGGCAGAGATGATGTCGAAGGGAGCTTTCCGGATTTGGAACAATGGGGAAACGGATATCCCTCTTCCGGCGCCCGACAGCGATGTTGTCTTTATCTTTTCCCATATCCTGCAGCATTTCTTCCATGGAGGTATTGGCCTTCGACAGGTTTGCGACTGGGTTAGGTTGCTATGGACTTATCGAGGTTCCATCGACAGGTATTTGCTGGAATCCCGAATCCTGGAGATGCGGCTGATGACGGAGTGGAAGGCGTTCGCAGCTTTGGCTGTTGATTATCTGGGCATGCCCACGGAGGCGATGCCACTCTATGATTCTTCTGCCCGCTGGAAGCGAAAGGCTCAGCGAATCAGTTCTTCCATCTTCCGCGTTGGCAACTTCGGCCACAACCGGGATGGCAGTATCTATACGAGGTATCCCTACCTGGTGTATAAGACCATCTCACTTGGGCGGCACGTTGGCGATTTCTTTGAACAAATCCTCATCTTCCCCTTGGACTCACTGCGCACCTTTGAGAAAATGATCACAGGTGGAATGAAGGCAGTGGCGAGAGGAGAGTAAGAGGGGGGAAGTGCGCCCAACAACAGATAATAATGATGTCTTTGTGATTCAGTCTGTAGATATTTGTGTAGAAGATGGCGCTTATGGTGTAGTCTCCAAGAACGTATGGCATAAATAAGAATCGTTTGAGACAGGGAACGTCATCTTTGAATGCAAGGAGGAACCGTTTGTAGAGCATGAAGAGGAAGGGGTTCTGGAAGTGAAGAGTGAAGGCTGCGATTAAGCGAGAGGAGAGCTAAGCTTGCTTAGGCTTTCCCGAGCGTGCGCAGTCTCGACTGAAGGTCAAAAATGAAGAGTGAAAAGTTGAAGTCAATCCTAAAAGGTATTTGGGCTTTTTGCTCGTATGTGTTTGTGCCGCAGTGGGGCAAGAATAAGAATATAAACGTAGAATAATATGGATTTTACAGAAATACATAACCTCTTGTTGTCTATGGTTCTAGGATTAACACCATCAATATTAAATAGGCATTACAAGCTATTTTTCGATGAAACCAATAATACCAAGAAGTTTCACCTGAAGGATGATAACCGTTTGAATGTGCCAGTAGGTGTGAGGTTTGTACTTGCTGGAATAGTATCTGATAATGAACTAACGCAGGAAGAACTCAATGGAGCATTATCTCTTCAAAAAAACGCCAAAGAGCTCAAGTTTGATCAGATATACGGTCATGCAAATTGGTGTGATTTTGCGCCCGTCCTTAAAAGCCAAAGGCTAACAAAATATCTGAATCTACTGGATGAAAAGTGTGCTTTGATTCATTTCAGTTCCGTGAATCTGTTCTACTTTGCCTTGGTTGATATAATTGACTCTCTGAAGTTTGATATAAATTATGTGTTTGGACTAAAGAGTATTCTATATCAAGTAGCTAAGCAGAACACTGATTCTTTTGTGAATTTGTTTCATGATTTCACTTACCCTGATGTTACGGACACCGATGGGTTCCTTGGCGCTTTAGAGAACATAATTAAATCTACAAATATTTCTGATGAGACGGGAAAGCATGTGCTTTTATATACGATAAAACAAAACAAGGGCAAAGAGGAGCTTACGTTTATACAAGACGAAACTCAAAACGTGTATATAAAGGACTTTTTGCCATTCTATCAAGAACCCATGTATAAGTTCGCTAATTCCGATATTGTACTGGATAATGAGGTGGATATGATGGCTGGTTTGATTGATTGGCCAGTGGAGGTCAATGGGAAGAGAGTTAACTATAGTTTTGTGGACTCAAAGGATGTTCCTTGGGTACAGATGTCGGATGTGGCAGCAAGCCTTGTTGCAAGATACCTGTATTTTGTTGACAATGATAACTTCGAGGATGTGATTAAACAGTTCTCTGAGCGGCAGTTAGACAATTTTAGGCATTTGAATAGAATTCTTGCCGCATCCGAAAGAGAGAATAAACTATTTTGGCATTTTACTGATGACATTAGAGTCGTTGGCAGGTTCTCGGATTGTGTGAATAAATACCAATAGTATTATTGAACAGGATATGACTCAAGATGAACGTTGGTTGACAAAGTATAATGAGGTGATGGAGTTTATGGAAACTAACCATCGGAATCCGTTACGCCATCGTATAGAAGAGCATAATCAACTGAACTGGATTAAAGCGAACAGAAAGCTGCTGAACGCTGGCGAACTCAAAGAGCCAAGACTCACGATGTTCAAGGAGTTACTGGCGTTGAGTGAACTGTATAAGCGGAAGAATCAATACGAATAATCGAGTCCCCTTAATTATAGAAAGGAATTCTCAGATGGCAATCAAGGATAATCTGGTATATACATCTTTTGGAATAAATAGGGTTGTGGAGTTCTCTACAATCTTTCCAAGATGTGCAATGCCCAAAATATCCAAATGTATAGTAGGCTTTGACAGATCGCAATTGTTAGGCGGCCTTTTGGCTAACCTTGTAAACAAAGTGGTTAACAAGCCGTTCTTTAATCCAGACTATCAGGGGGAAGAGAAGGATATAGATGCCCTTCGATTCTTTTTGTCTGGTAAAAACAAAGCTCTTATATTGAAAAGCATAGCTTTGCTTAAGCAGTCTGCCAAAAAAGAGAATATCGCCATTGAGTATTATTTAGGAGCGACGGAAGAATCAGCCTTGTATCTTTTGCGCGAGATAATGGCGCTTACCGAAACGGAAGGTAATGCCACTATTGAAAAGACTGAAAAGAATTTCTTAAAGGCTTTACTCGCGGCTAACACCCTGACTATTGGGAAAGGTAAAGGGCAGAACCCATTCCCGAAGAATAACGTGGAACTATACCTTGCCGCCGCATTTGCAAGCCAATTGGGGAGTTCAGATTTTATTTACTCAGACAGGCGATTATTGCTGCTGACACAGACCGTAAAGTGTATTCGATTCTTTGAGTATGCTGCGAAGGATGAGGTGATGGGACCTATAGTGAATGATTTTTGTGAAAAATACGGCATTAAAGCATGGTGGATATATCCTAAAGCGATTTGGTCAGTGTACGGCTTGACAGATGGTAAAGCAGGGATTATAGATGTGGGGCGCATAGTGATGAAAGAGGCTGAACAATACGTCTCAGTGATTGACAAATCATCGGTTCCATGTGATATGGTGATACCCAAGCAAGAAAACTCTGATTATGCTGTATTCAGAGCACGGCCATTGATTAAGATTTCAGCGAACGAGTATGTTGTGCTCAATTACCAGTTGCTGGTAGAGCGTATTTTCAACGGACTTTATTTTGACTTCCGAGATTTGGCTGAACAGAGAGGAACAACACAAAGTGATTTCAAGAGAGTTTATTCAACAGATTTTTCTGAACACAATCTTTTCTGTGGCATACTTAAAGAAGGGTTTAGAAATCATTGCGAGGTCATGATGACGGAGGATGATTGCTTGGCTGCGGATGGTTCCAAGGATGCAAAGAGCGCTTCACCTCCAGACTTTTATGCCCGTTGCGGAAAAGTAGTATACCTCTTTGAGAACAAAGACATATTGATGTCGAAGGAACTTAAAGAGAAGGGCACTATACAGGATTATGTTGATTTTTTGCGGACTAGATTGTTCCAGAATGAAAAAGGAAGCCCTAAAGGGGTTATGCAACTGATGAATCATGTTCGTAAGATACGAAGTGGTGAGTTTCAGAAGAGATGGGATGCCAATTGTCCCACCGATGCGATAGTATATCCCGTGCTAGTTGTGCCGGATGCGAAATTCACGTTGCAGGGAGTGAAAAACTTGTTGCAACATTGGCAAAAGGGAGTTGGTGTGAGCATGGATAACGTGAAACCTATAGCATATACTGATGTCGGTACACTGTGTCTTTATCAACATGAGTTTGCCAATAAAGGTATGCAGACTTATTTGGATGAATACTATGCACAGTCCGATTTCAGTATTTTCGAGAAGAGTGGGGACTTCAACGATTTGCCCAATGTAATGATGTCATTCACCGATTATCTTGTTCATACACATAATGAGACTCTAGCTACATTCGGAAATGAATGGGCAGAATATATCGTGAAACCCGCATAGAGCAACAAGGAGTGAAGATGAATGCTATCTATCAGAAACTTGAGAAGGAATACACGCTAACCCTCGACATATACGAATACTTGAAAGGGGTGAAGGCGGAAAATGAAGAGGATGAAAGAATTATTCGTTTTGAAAGAACCCTTCTTGATTCTGATGTTGAGCCATTGATGACAATATGGACGGAAGAGACAAAAGTAGCGGTTCGTGACTATTGTAGTTCTAGGCTACAAGAAGCGGAAAGCATTTATCTCAAAGCCAAATACGGGTGGAACTTATGGCCGCTGACTGGAAAATCAGATTACCGGCTGCTTAATGACACGGTTGATAATACTCTCACTATCCTGGAATCATTCCTTGAAGAAGATGATTTTGACCATGCAGATATTTTCTGCCATTATATGCAGAAGGTATATGCTTATAAGGGGTTGATAGGAAGGAATAAAAATAAGATCTTGATACAGTTGCTGGATAAGGCTATTCGTTCAGATAATGAACACCTTCGATTCCAGCTTTTGGCGACCATTAACGATGAGGAAACGACAGAAGATAGTAATGGGGATGGTTTGCTACAATTAACCAGCGTACAGCTTCTTGCGGAGACCGCTATGAACTTGGCTAATGCAGAAGAAAACGATAGGATTCTGGAGAGGAAACTTGAACTTGCCGTCTATTTCGCAGACAGGACAAATGATACTGACCTGAAAAGAACGGCGAATGAAAAGCTTGGAGATTATAAGATGGATCACCTCTATCCTGATGATGAGGAAAACCTGATGATAGCCCACCTGAATGATCATCTTCTGGAGGGAGCAATGGCTTACTATAAAAAGGCTGGAAATACGGAGAAACTTAAAAAGGCCACATTGTCTTATGAGGAAAACAAACCTAAGCTTCGCTATCCACGGCTGACACATAGCATCTCTGCAGAAGAAAGAAACAAGCAGATAGACTTGATGAATCAACACATTAAGGATGTTGTAGAGGGAGGAACGCAATCAATCTTGGATTCTTTGTTTGGGAGGAAGATTGATGTGTTTGTGTCTGCGGATATTATTAAAGAGATATGTGGCAAAAAAGGAGAAGGCTTTTCGTATCAGCGATACTTCGGTGCTGTGAATAAAGACAGTTTTCATAATTCACGACATACGACGCATGAAAAGACCTTGCTGCACTTAGCGGCTGATTCCACATATAGGAATTGTACTTTTCATGTATTTGCACTAATTATTTGCAACGGTATGAAAGAAGAAACTATTACATACGATATTCTGAAGGACGAGTTGTTGAGCAACGGCTTTAATTTGGAATTGTATAAATGGAATGCAGATGGAACAAAGATAGGAACAACCTATCTGGAAAGGGTGGATGTGGGGTTGAAGGACTTTATGGATACGTTATTCAAATCCATTAATGGAGAAGATGTGGATTGGCGGTACTGCACAACTTTCCTTACAACGCAGTTTGAAGGATTGTTTAGGGACGTACTCAAGAAACTTGGTGAGCCTATTGATAGGATCAAGAACAACGGAGATACTGAATTAATCCCATTAGAAGGGCTATTGAACTCTGAAAAAGCCAGAGTTATATTCAACAGCAATGACTTGTTGTTGTTCAATCAGACGTTCACTAAAGACGGTTACAATATACGTAATGATATAGCTCACGGGCTATTGCTCCCACAAGAGTTTACGGCTACTAAAGCCCTGCTTGTGTTCTTATGTGTTTTGAGACTGACAAAGGCGACAAAGGCAGTTGTTGAGGTGGGGGATAATATAATGCAAAAAACAATACATAAATGGACTTCCCAAAACGAATAGAACAACATAAGCACGAATCTCTCCGAAATGCTATAAAAGAGGGTTTAGCAACGTCGAAATATACTGATGGGAAGAATCACAAGGTTACGGTATTGATCGATCCTTCGTGTGTGGTTCGTTTTAATTGATGAGAGTGGATCTTAGGCTAGATGGGTGCGGACGCAAACAAAAGGGGCACCTCGCGATGCTATGGAGATTCCTACGCAAGGCGACTCCTTTATGAGGCCAGGGAGGAATTGTATCCCAAATAGTGTGTCCGGAGTTATAAAAAGAAAGGTCTATACCCCTTAAAGAGTGCAAAAAGAACCTGACAAGAAGAGTTGAGATGAGGCCCCCTATCACATACCAAGCAATTTGGTGGGTCCCTGATGGGCACCGACGGTTTAGTGATAATCAGTATACAGGAGTACTGACTTATCATCAGGACGAAAACTCCACGTTGGAAATCATCTTGAACCCTTCGAGTGGAATAATCGGCCGTGTGTATGAACACTATGATGTGATTTATGGGCAAAGTGCTGATGGACATCTGTTTACGCTGTTTGATTCTATATTGATAAGGCAGCACAACTTTACGCAGTTTAGATTTCATGTAAACTATATCTTGCTTGATGCGCATGTTGATTCCCTTGAAGAACCAGTCTTTGATCGTTGTGTCGCATATTTCACCTATTTAAAGGATTGGGCGTTTTCTCCTAGAGTTTCATATGAAACAAAGGATGATGGTATTGTGGAATGGCGCTTGGACATGGGAAAACGGGATTCGATGGCTTCGGTTGAGATAGAGAAAGGTGTCAATACATATTTGTGGGGACATCTTGCTTATCATATAGAACGCTTTTCATCGACGATAGAGCAAGCAACCAACTATGTCATTGAAACTGAAAAGAAAAGTTCAATCCGGATGTTTCTGGCACTTGTTTCGGAGTTCTCTGAGTTTTTATCTATCGCCTTGTATGCACAGCAACATCCCAGTGCCATTAAGTTTAAAGATCGGAAAGGCGAAGTGTATTTCTCCTTTCTATTCAAGATCCGACCCTCCAATCAACCGGGACCCGCGCCACTGATTAAATATGAAAGATTGGCGGAAAAGGTGCCAGATATGCTCATTAAATGGCATTCCCAGCATGAGCAGATTGCGCCTATCTCCAATTACTTGATTCGCTCGATGAAGTATGATACACCTTTTGATGCCCCGGATTTCCTAATAGTCGCCCATGCCCTGGATGGGTATTTTAAGAGGTTTATCAATGGACAGGATGGGAAAGACACGCAGCAGTACCAGCATGGTATAGATAAACTATTGAAGCGTTTTTCCAAAGTCGAGGCTATACGTAAATGTAAGATTGACAGTGAAGTATTACGCGATAGCCGAGATAAGTATTCTCATCTTTTGCCTGACGGTGAGAACAATGCCCCGAAGGCAGTTAAGGGACCAGAGTTGTACTGGCTTACTGCTAAATGCAAAGTGCTCTTGAGTTGTTGTATTCTTGAAATGCTCGGCCTCGGCGTTGACGAAATCGATGAATGTGGTAAGGGGTCACCAATAAGCTTGATTATCAATTCGATTCCACTTGAATTCAGACTTTAAAGATAGTCAGGGAAGAGGTAGTACTTAGTAGCTTTGTCCTGAACCTTTGTTTGTTGTATATAGGTGATGTGTGGGCATGGTCTGCTAGATTATTGGGCAAGGCTTGATTTAGGAAGACAGACCTTGCCCAGGTGATGTGGACTGAGGGACACTGTGGTGGCGAAATGGTGGGCATGGTCTGCAGCGCAAAAACAGACCTCGCCCGTTTACGCTACAAACCTTGCCCATGTGTACTTTTAACCCTGACAGTAGAATAACAATGGACAAGTTAGTTTTCTGCAAACGCTTCATGCTCTGGACCGCCATCATCGTGGCGGTCATCATTGCTGTTCTTGGCCTGCTGTTCGGGAGGGTTGTGGAAGATACGCTGGCCGAGGAAATCGGGAAATGGATTGTCATGGGGATCTTCATCATCGGGATATTCGAGGTGTTCGCGTATGTCCTGGCGCCATTCTTCTATCATATGATTTATGACAAGAAGAAGTGAGATTCCCGGTCAGACCGGGAATGACGAGAAGCAAGTCAGAAACTACACGGTCTCTCCCAACAATATCCACATGGAATCGTCCTTCGAGATCAGTAAGGAGGATTTCGAGAGTGAGCTGAAGACGCTTCGAGAGCAGTATCCGGACAGTCTCGTGTGGAATCGGTCCATGGACTCGCTCAAGCGGGAATGGGCGGCGCACAATGCACTCCATGCGATGTGCATTGCTCGCAAGCAGACGGCTCATGCGGACCTGAACTGGCCCCAGCACTGGCTCATCCGTCTCGGGTACGACATCATCGGCACGATTGCCTGGCCGTTCATCAAGTGATCATCGAAACATTCATCCTATGGAATTCAATACCGTCTTACAAAGAAGATACTCCTGCCGGGCGTTCTCTCCGACCCCAGTCGAGCAGGATAAGGTCGACCGCATCCTGGAAGCCGGGCGGATTGCGCCGACGGCCGTGAACAAGCAGCCGGTACACCTGTGGGCCATCTCCGATCCGGGGACGTTGGAAGCCATCAAGGGAGTTACCCGCTCCAACTATGGCGCGCCCCTGATTCTCGTTGTGGGCTGCCGCCCCGCCGACGCCTGGGTTAGAAGGTATGACGGCAAGAATGGGGCGGAGGTTGATGCCTCCATCGTCGCTACCTACTTGATGCTTGCTGCCGAGAACGAAGGACTTGCAACCCTGTGGGTTGGCTCGTTTGACCCTGCTCTCTTGCGTGGCATCCTGCCCGGCGCCGAAGGCTACGAACTCGTGGCCATGATTAACGTAGGCTATCCCGCACCTGAAAGCCAGCCCTCGCCGATGCACGAAGCAAGGAAGGCAATGGATGAGTTCTTGACGAAGATGGATTGATAAAACCCTCCTGATTATGAGCAAGATACATTTCCTGCCGGTGTATCACGGCGACTGTTTCGTCATCGAGTGTGACAAGGGCGACCACTCTGGCGTCGTGGTCGTGGACGGGGGACCGACCGGTGGCGCAAAGATTCTCCAACCGATATTGGAGGAAATCGGAACACCTGATCTCCTCGTCCTCACGCACTTCGATGGTGATCACATCCAGGGACTGATCGACTATATCGAGTCTTGCCAGGGTATACTTGCTGTGCCCGCCAAGGAAGTATGGGCCAATTGCGCGGGCGATGTGAAGGTGAAGGACGACAACTTCTCGCCGATCATGCTTGATAGTGCCAAGCAGGGTGTAGAATTGGCGCGCTTGCTGAATGCCATGGCCCGGACGGGAAAGATGACCTGGCGGGACGACATCGCCGAGGGCTTCATCCCGGACGACTGCCCCTTCGCTTCCATCGAGGTCATCTCTCCCACCGAAGAGATGCGGGACCTTGCCATCGGCCAGCAGGAGGAGCAGGCGCAGAAAATGCCGATGGCGGTCGCTATGGACAAGAAGAAGATGACGCGGGCCGATGACATCGACATCCCCCTGGACATACTCGCCAAGGGCAAGCCCGCAGCGCCGAACAAGAAGAATGATGTTCCTAATGCCTCTAGCATCGCTTTCATCCTCCGTTGCGATGGCCTCAGCATCCTCATGCTGGGCGACAGTTTCCCGCAGAACGTGGAAGCATACCTCCGGAGCAAAGGCTACTCGGAGGACAACCCGCTGGAAGTGGATTTCGTGAAGGTCGCCCACCACGGGAGCAAGCACAACACTAGCAACGAGTTGCTGGACATCATCAAGTGCAACCACTACCTAATCTCAACTAACGGCAAGATCTACCAGCATCCCGACCGCGACTCCATCGCACACATCCTCTGCCATCCGAAACGGGACCGTAACGAGAAAGTCCATCTGTACTTCAATTGCGCCGTGGAAGAGATCGAACAAAACAGCAAAAAGAAGTTCCTCAAGGACGGCGAAGACGTGGAATGGAACTTCGAGATCCACGAGAATGCGACGGAGATTGAGGGACTCGGCGCGGCAGAAGTCGCTCCTGAAGCCGATGGATGCGCGATTGAAGAACCAAATAACCAAACAATACCCGAATTATGATTTACGACCACATCAAGAATATCGGCCTGTATAAGGGCCTGTCGCCGGCGCTGGATTTAGCGCTTGAGTATATCGAAAATGTCACGCCCGAAGTGGAAGTGGGGACACACCCGCTGGATCTTGGAGTCAAGGCGGTGGTGAGCGCGTATGAGACCAGCCTCGTGAACCCGAAGGGGTATGAGGCCCATCGGCGGTATGCCGACATCCAGCTCGCCGTCGTGGGCACGGAACTCATCCGCTGCAAGCCGCTCCCGCAGGTGCTGGAAACCATCCCGTATGACGAGGCTAAGGATGCCGCGCGTTATGCCGATTGCCCTGGGGCCGACCTGGTCATCGGCGAGGGCTACTTCCTCGTGGTTTTCCCGGATGATGCCCATGAGCCCGGTCTCGCCGCCGGAGGCGTCTGCGCTCCTGTGAAGAAGGTCGTCATGAAAGTGCCTATGGACTAGGTTCCTGTTCGAAATGAATCTTTAAACCATACTAAACCATGAAAGCTTTTTACTTTTTACCCTTGGTGCTTCTGGTTGCGGCGTGCGGCAATGATGCTCCGAGCATCGACGATCTGAAAGAAGACTCCTATCCGCTTGTAGAGCAGGTGCTTACAGAGGATGACACGGATGCCTTGTCGCATCGCCTGGACCGATACACCCTGGACAAGCACCCGGATGAATTGAGCTATACCGGCACAGCCAAGGTCACCGAGTTCAAGAAAACGACGACCGAGGACGGCACTGTCCAGGTGGACAGCACCAAGTACTATGTCGACGTCGAAATCAACTTCCACGGCACTGACTACGACAAGTATACGGTGAACGTGTACAGGAATGAAGAATAATGATTGTTGACCAAGCTCTCCTAGATGAACTGACAACCCGGGCGAAGGAGTCGCCGCGGCTGCGGATGAATTACGATCTGCGGAACTCGCCGGCCGATGGCTCTCAGCGCATGCTTAACGCCATAGAGCCCGGCACGGTTCTGCCCATCCATCGGCACAGGACCACCTCCGAGACGGTAGTCTGCCTCCGCGGTCATTTCGAAGAATACTTCTACGATGAGAAGGGAAGGCTGACTGAAACCATCGACATGCTCCCCGGCGGCACCCTCATCAACATCCCCGCCGGCCAATGGCACTCCCTCCGTTCGTTGGAATCTGGAACGGTTTTGCTGGAGTGTAAGGATGGGGCGTGGGAGCCGCTGGGGGAGGAGGATGTCCTGAGTATAGTATAGCAACATAATTGACATGATTCTTTGACTAGCATGCTTTCGATGCCTTGACCGTTTAGGCCAGGGCATCGTCGTGTTTCAAGAATCTCGAACTTGGATATCAGATAATACTGTTTTAGGCACTAATGACATTTGACAAGATGACTACTACTCTTGATGATGCTAAAGTTGAATTGCTGAGACAAAAGATAGAGGAGAAGCGGGAGTCTTTAAAGAATCCGGAGCAGCTCTTTTCAGCATTCAGTGTGGATCAGGAAAAAACAGAAGAGTACAATGGGCGGCAGCTGCTGGAGCTCATTCAAAATGCTGTCGACGCTGGGGCTAAAACAGTTACCATATGTCTGAAAACAAAAGAGAATCTTCTTGAAATATCGGATAGCGGCTCATCCTTCTCCGTGGAAGGAATCAGGTCTTTGATGTACCCAGGACGTAGTCCGAAACGATCTGGATCATTCATCGGGAATAAGGGATTGGGTTTTCGCTCCTTGCTGAATTGGGCTGATTGCATAACCATTGGGACCGAGGTCGGGACTGTGGAGTTCTCCAGTGAGTTAGCGAAGGCATTCTTCAATGAGACCTTTAAAGATCCTCTGGAGAGAGAAGCCCTTTTGACTCAGAACGGTTATCCGAAGGATTTCATTCCAGTTCCTGTCTTGGGTGTTCCAGAGTTTACCCCTGGAATAGTCGAAAAGACGATTCGGATTCATTATCGAGATGTTTTCAAAAATGATATCATTGCGCAACTGAAAAGTGTTGATGATCGCACTATATTGTTTCTGAGAGAGTTAGAAATTGTTTGTATAGAGATCGATGGAGATAAGAGGACAATTGGCCGTCATACGGAAGTCCATCGAAGTGGAGAGTGGGGCAAGGGGGTTTCGTATGAGGAGGTATCCGTTGGGAGGAAGACTTGGTATACGTATTCCATTAGTGGTATATTGGAACCGGAATACTGCGATCCCAAAAGAACGGGAGAGCAGAGCTACTCTGTGACAGTTGCTCTTTGTGGTGACATGGAAGAGAACAGGCCTGATGGCGTACTATATAATTTCTTTCCAACCCTCGTCCCGGTTCCGCTTCCCTGTACGATTCATGCAACGGTGGAATTGAATGACTCTCGCAATCATCTCAAGCCAAATTATCCCGCAAACGAATACATCTTAACCCAGCTATTGGGCCTTCTGAAACTCTGCTCCGAGCAGAAGGTCGGGGCCGATATCAATCGCTGGCTGCCATTTCGAATCCTTGCCCCAGACCGTTTCCCGGAGAATCCTTGCCTGAATATGAATAAGGGCTTGGCAGAAGCGAGGGAACAACTCCCCGTCTTTCCGGTAATGGGGAATAATTATGTAAGAGAAGCAGAAGCCTTTTTCTATGACAATAACGATTCTGCTTTCTGGGATGAGAAGGGGATTGTCATCAAGGATCTTTTGATCCCGGTTCCCAAAGAAGTTGAAAAATACTATGTCCAAAAACACGCATATGACCTTGGAGATTTCATTCGCCTTTTGAATGAATCCGTGGAAGATATCTCTATGGAACCGGAGTTGCGTGCTGCAATCGTCCATGAGTTGTGGCGCATCTTTCCCGGAAACGATGCGACTGATGTGAAGGCGGCCTTGCTGTACGATTCGGAGAAGCACTCCATCGGGGAGGATTCAGATGCCTATACCCCTCCGGAGAGTAATGATGTCACGATAGAGACACCGGAATCCATTCGGATCATTGACAAAGATTTATATCAGAGTTTGCTGGATGCGTTTAAAGACCAAATAGACCGGAGCAGCCAAGTTCGTTCCAGGGCCTTGGTTGAACAGTTGTCCCGGTTTGTGAACATCCATCCTTACGACAGCGCAGCCATCAATGAGAAGATCATTACGGAAACGAACGCCAAGTTAGGGCAAGGAGGTGATGACGTACAAATTGTCAAAAAGATGGTGTGGAAGCTATTCTTCAATTATCAGGCTTCGTCGGAAAGAAAAGAAGAGTACAAGGGGCCAGTTTCATTATTGGATGAGAATGGATGTGTCCGTCAGGCGGATGACATGCTTCTCCCTTTGGAAAGATATCCAAAATGTTCAGCCAAGGATTATTTGTTGCCTTTTGAAAAGTGGGGGTTAGAATCCACCCAAGAGAAGGTGAACTCTTTTTTCAAATGGCTTGGAGTCAATGAGTTTGTGAAAATTGAACGGCTGGATGGCAAAAAACCTAACTGGAAAGGGAATGAGGATTATATCCTGAACAAAGATATAATCAATTATGAGGAGGACCGTATAGAAAGCTATTCCCTATACAAGATCAAAGGTTTCCCGGAAACGTACCTAGAATGGGCTTCCGATGACATTCTCCGCGCTTTTTCATCGTCTCCTGCAATCATGGACGCTCTAAGTCAGGATAAAAAGAGAAGGAAGGATACTTTTGTGGTTAATTGGTATCGCTTGCGAGATGAATCTCCCACTCTGTCTTTGATAGAATGGCAGTTGAAGAATTGGACGGATGGCAACCCTTTCCGGGGGAAACTGTACCGTGAATGCGTTCAGGATCCAAGATCCCTTGATGATGCTAAAAAGATGGTTCTCAAGGCGATGGGAGCCTACGAACGTTTTGACGACATGCCGGTTGATGCCTTGTATTCTTATTTAGTGAGGTTGGGCAACGAACACGAAGTCGCGCCAGAAGGGATTCAACAAGTTTATTCCAGTGTATTGGATGCACTGAACAAGAAGGTGGTTGACAATCCTGTGAGGGTGAGAGAAGATCTCAAACTGTTTGTCCGTGGAGGGCAAGCATTGCACCATTCCGAGGTTTATTATTCGGATAACGACATCATTCCGAGATTTATCAGAGAGGATTTCCCAATGCTATGTCTTCCATCTCGAAGGGGAGTCGAGAAAGTAATGAGGCTTTTAGGGACCCAAAGGTTAGACGGGAATGTCATTTCGCATTCCATTACTCAAAGGGCGGATACTTCGGCTTTCCAGGACAAACTGAAGCAATTCCATCCATACTTGCTGGCCTTCCGTCTTTTTGCGTTCAACCCGGAAATCAATGATGAAAAGACACAGAAGACACATGCCGACGAACTAAAAAAGAAACAAATAGTTCTAGTCTCGGAATTGTGGTATTCTACTCCCAAAAGGCAGATGGCGGACCTGCAAGATTTCGAATACTTGGGTCTAGAGGATTGTTACTACTTGAAGGTTCCAGCCTGGATAGGACAGGATTCCTTACTTTTGAACTCGGACTGTTGCGACGCCTTGGCTGACATCTACGCCAACATTTTTCAGGTAGAACGGATGACGGACCTTTTCCGAAGCATACTGCGCAATGGGGATTTCAAAGATCTGGAACATCAGCTCCGATCCAGGTTTAACGCATCACAGATTGAGCGGGTCATGACACTGCTGGAGTATGGGACCGCGGAGTTTTTCTGGAAGCTGTTTCCGAAACTGAAAGGGCAAGTACAGGTAGACGGTGTAGATTTCCTCGATATGTCGACGCCTGCAGGAATTGGTTTGTTGGCAGAAGCATCCAATTTCTATGATAAGAGTAAAGTGGATGAGTACTTTCATTCAGCCATCGAGAAATGGGCAGAGCGAGAACTGGTCTGTTTGAAGGGACTCTATAATGCTTCCTTCGTCTGGCGTAGAAGGGAATACCTGAAGGAACATCCAGAAGAACAGAATCAGTATTTGATGGACCTGAATGGTTATGCTAACCTTCGATACAAGGATCTCGGCTGTATAGCATTTACCCGAAAAGAATTGGAGACAGCGTTGATCGGTTTATGTAGAAGTAAGTGGAACGTAGAAATAGATCCGGGTTCTTATGATTCTGTGGAGCCGCTGTACTCGGTTAAGAAGGAGGAGATGGACCTATTCGACGAAGATGAACGCTGGCGCTTTTATTTTTCGACACAGAGCGAGGAAGAAATTCGGAGAATGATTGATTCGAAGAAGAAGGCAGAGGATGAAGAGATTTCGGGATATGACGCTGACAAACAAGCATGCCCACTCATGATCGTGTCAGATGCTTCCTGCCTAGAATCATCTCCAGACCGGTATTCGCCTACGTCATCCCGCAACAAACTATATCGTCATGGGGCCAGGCAAGACCGGATTTCCCGTAAGAAGGGAGAACTTGCTCAGACCGAAATCCTTCGGGCGCTGAATGAGCAAGGATATGAAGCTAAGGACATCAGCGCTCAATCATTAAGCGCAGGATCCGGTGACGGTTATCACGCTGACATCATTTACCGGAAGAGGGGCTCTTCAGAAGACGACTGGCGCTATTTGGAAGCAAAATCTGCGGAGTCGGGCCGATTCATTTTGAGCGCGGCAGAACTGGCTACGGCACAAAGCGACGAATTTATGGAGATTTATGACCTGGCTGTTTACGATGGCCAGATGGTCCGCTTGTTTTTGAGATTGCACCAGTATTTGACGGGAGGAAACGGTATGCGGTTGTATGCCAAAGATTATGTTGTCTATTTCGGGACTCCCGCCGGAGAAAAGTGATAGTTATTATACATCAGTGCGATGTCTTCCTTGACTTGATTCCTGAAATCCTCCGGCTCCAGAACTTCCATGTCTGGGCCATGGCTCAGAATCTCATGGCGGAAGTCATAGGTCGGTACAAGATGATATTCGAAAATGCTGTATTCAGGTGCCTTCTCGACCAGGATTTGCGAATCGTGGAGGGGCAACGACTCAATGTATTTGACCTGATTAGCCATGACCTTGATCCTTATCGGTGAAGCCTTTCCGTCTTCAAGGATTACACCGTAATACTTGGAAAAGAAATCGGCAGCATTGAACTTTGCGGGTTTCTTCAACGCTTTCTTTAAGGGTACCACGTTGATCATCCTTTCATCCAGGGCATACATCCAAGGCGAACGGTACCCCTCGCTTCTCCCCAAAACATACCATCGTTGCTTGAAAAGCTTCAGGCAATAGGGGTGTATGGTGAAGGTAGTCGGTTCATCACGCCAGAAACTCTGGTAGGTGATTTCGACGGCCTTCCCGTCACGCATGGCATTCACGATGATCGAAAGCCATTTCTGGCAGGAGGGGATTCTCTCGAATAGGATCCGGTCCCGCATGTCGGAACTCTCATTCAGCAGGTTGTTCATGGAAAGGGATTCCATTAGCCATTGACGGATGCCGTCTCCGTCCAGATCCTCGCTGTTGGAGATGTAATACCCGAGAGAACGGTCGCACTTAATCTCAATGCCGAAAGTATCCAGAATGGCCACCCGATGGTTGTGGAAAGTCCGCTCGTATAGATCCTCGCCCGTATCGTTGAGTGAGGACCGCTTCCAGAGCCGACTGATCTCTTCCCGGGAAATGTGTCCGTGCCGGTTGATGGTGTCAATCAGCCAGACGTATCTGTTGAAATAGTTCTTTGCCATATCTCTGATCTTGATGATGATTCTGTGTAAAAGGGCCTGCACATCCCTGCGGAGGCCCTTGACTCTTTAACTCTTATATCATGTTTTCTGAATGCAAAGATAGGGATAATAATTGCCAAAATGTGGCAGTTTTGTAAAAAGTGGCAAATTACTCAGATACTGGCGAAGTTCTTTTGAAGTTCTTTCATCTTTTCATCTACTAGGGCATTCCACAGTCGGGAACCCTTGAGGGCGGATGCGGGGATGTACTCGGCGAACCGAACAAAGAATGCGGAACCAAAGACATTGTGTCTGTCGAAACGGTTCACGAGTTCCTTCCAGTTGATGCAGTCTGCCATCGCATCGATGGTCTCCAGGGGCAGTTCGTCGTTGCTTGAAAGAACTGTCCAGTCCCAACATGTCTTGAACTGTCCGACGATCTCAGGTGTGAGAAGGGATACCTGTCTTGTATTGCTCAAGGCAGTCCAGTCGATCTGCTTTCGGAACTTCTCGAGCATGGCAACACTCCAATGGATGTCGCTATTATTGCAGACTGCCTCCCAGTCCACCTTATCCTTGTATCTTTCGAGCAGGTCCTCCGTCCAGGGAATGTCTCGGGAGAGTTCTTTCCAAGCCTCATCTTCGAGTTGAAGGGCAAGCATGCCCTCTTTGAGCTTCTTGTTGTCCATGATGTGTCTTTTATTGGTTTCCGGGAGCAAAGGTATAGACCAATATAGCCAAAAACCGGCAGGGATTATTATTTCGCAAATCTACCCTCGTAGTAGTCGAAACAACCCTCCAGTGAGTGCAACTCCTGTTGTCGATAGGAATCCTTCGCCAGGAATTGCTCTTCAATCGTATTCTGCGAGGAGTCACACTCAACTCTCACCCAGATCCATTGTTCAGAATCGGGAGAGTCAATGACCATCCAGGCATCAAGCGTAACGATTGCCACACTGTGACGGTGATACGACACATCTTCAATGATAAGACGCTTCTTCAATTCCGGAGGGACTCCATCGAACAGGAGTTCAAGGAATTCTTTCATGGGCGCTTTCCCGAAGGCCGAAAATAGTTCTTCGTACTTGGCTTTGTTCATGATCAATCTGGATTTGGTTCAATGCCGCGAAGATAGAGTGGCTCATTGCCATTCCTTGGCAGGTGGGTAAAACCAAGGCCAGGATGCTCGTTTGCATGATTGTTTCCCGAACATATGATTGATTAATAGTTATACTGCTTGTATTTGGCGCTTGAGAGCATTACCTTTGCTTCAGAATAAAAGACAAGCAAATGGAAAAAGAGTTCACACCCCAACCTATGCTCTCAAAGGAGGATGTCCTTGCAGAGTATGCCAAAACCGGACTTGATCCACATTTCGCCGAAGTGTTCTACCAAAAATATGTCAATGAATATGATACTTGGGAAGACTATGAAAACGCATCGGATAAAGCTTTGAGATGTGTCAAGAATGGTTTCAAGTGGTTTGTTTTATTCCAGGAAATCGGTCATAGTGATTTATGGTGTGAGAAAGCTTATTGTTTTGGATGTGAATGGATCGAGATTGAAATCTCTCTTGATAATGAAATTATTAGCATGAGGGAGATTACCGAAAGCCTTTCCTATGATTCTCCAGAAGTCTTTCAGGCCACGAAAGAGACTGAATTTGAAAAGCATTTCCACCATATAAGAAAGGCGTATGGTAAGGATGATGTCTTTATGCATTATTATACCAAGTATCATTCGGAATTCGGGTTTGACAAAGATATGCTGGAGACTGTTTCTCTGTGGACAAATAGATATAATCATGCCGTCTCTAAAGGGAAAAGTAAAGACTTTGCGGCATTTTATGCCACGTGTGGGGATACTGGTGCTTGGCGGATTGCGGAACTGCGCGAAAAACTGCAAAAAGAAGGATGGGATGCTGATTATGTTGAGTTGTATATAATAAAATATGCTGCAGGTCTTTCCGAGGATGGAGAAGAACGCGAGTATCCCGACATTCCGGCATACTGGGAAGAAAAGGTTATAGCCTTCATGAAAGCATGGGACTACACCCGAAAAGACGATTCTGGTATTACACCCGAAGATAGGCAGAGGTTTATAGATATCTATATTGAAGTCTATCTGCATGCGTCTCACCCCGAGAATCCGAAAGTAATTCCATGGAATAGATTTGACGAATTCGTATTGGATATTGCAAAACGAAGGTTCAATGGTGAGAAGGTGGAAGTTGAGCCTCTGACTTGGGAAAGTCTGATGAATGCAATGGAGATCTATAAGTAAGTATTCAGTCAGCTTGCCTTTCTTGAGTTTGTTGAAGTAGCCACTTGGCTGCAAAGAAGAGAGTTTCCTTTTTTATACAACTTGCCGCACTTTGGAGGGCACCGTGCTTTCTTTGCACCATATGGAAAGCTCATTCTCAGGCATAGTGCGGATGAGAGACATCCGATTCGATCCGGAACTGTTCCGTAACTTTATGAGCGGAACGGTTCCGGTGAGTTGTTATGTATCATTTTGACAAAGTATGAACCCTGCTTTGGAAGCCCCAAAAACAGCTCGATGACTTGAAGATGCCTATTCACAGTATATGATGCCATTGCTGTCTCCGGTCGTATCTACAGGAGTTACTGGTATGATCAAATTCATATGATCAAAATAAAAGAATAACCCACAGTTGTACTCTACCATATAGCAGTCTTTGAAATACTTATTACCAATAAACTGAAGCTCTGGATGATTGTCGGTCTTTAGGAGATACCTGGCATCAACCGAGTCAAACACAAATCCATCACTGCAGACATAAGCCAATACTCCCTTAATAAAAAAGGCCGTAGGTAAAGCTTGTTGTGCCGCTTGACTTTCAAAGATATCAAATATAGTATAACCATCTATACTCTCTTTGGAGATACGTCTCAGCTTTCCTGTAATCAAAGATGGTGAATGAGCAAGAGGGCTAAAGTAGATTTCGTCGCATTTTTCGAAATGATTGTTAAAGGAGATGATTGAAATAGAATCACTCTTAATAAACTTGACTTCATTGTCTTTTATCTCCTTGATGGGATACGTTCCATTTTCTATAAATGCACATATCCCACTTATGGTATAGTCGATACTCCAAGCTTTAAATCCACCACTCTTCCATTGTGCTATTCGATATCGTCCATCTTTCCCTCTGCGTATCGCGTAATAATAGGTTTGTATTTCTTTTTCATTTTCCCATTTCCAATAAGATATATCCGGCAAAGGCAGCGGTATACTGGTCAATTCGGGGCGCAATAGTCCCCCTTCACGCTCAGGGAAATGGTGAAGTGCAAGATTGTCCAGGATAAAGGAATAGAGCATAATCAGCTTGAATCTTGTTAGGTGAGAGTCTGTAACGTACATTACTTCGCAGTCCTCAATCAACATAGATGGAGCACCATTGCTGCGAATGAACTGTAAGAGCATTTGCCGCGATTCCTGAAATGGTTTCTTAAAGTCCGGAATCGATTTGACCTTTGAAGTCAAAGGATATAGATATCCTTGACACATCAGAAGAATGCACATACAATAGAACTGTTTGACAAAACGTCTTTTTTGATAGCATAATTCTTCGGAAATATCTTTGTCAAACCATTCGGGAAGAGAATCCTGGCGGCAGTAAAGAAAGCCAAGGATTTCCCCCTTTTTTATGTACTTATAAGTATGATATTGATCATCACTGTATTTTTTCTTCTCAATGAGCGTATTATAGTGTTCAGAAGCTATCTTATAGGCCAGATGCAAATCTTTGATGTCTTCAGCTACAAAATAGTTCAAAGTATCTTTCGTCATCTCATGAGTAACGATATTGCCCCACTTTATCACGGAAGAGGTCGATGCGCGAACCAATCCGTTATTTTTGTTTAAGGCAGGATAATCTAGTATGCGAGCAAGTTCTTCAGTGGAGTTCGAAATCAGTTTCGTCCTTTGAAGAAACAACAAGTCGTCCAGCGTTGCTATATAAGACATTCTAATGTTTAGTATTTTAATACGCAAATATAGCTAATTATCCTTTATAATAAGCATTTACCAATCATTATGTTTCGTATTATTTGTGTATTGTGTACCTTAGCAGAGAGAAATGAATCTCGTGGGGTCATTTATAAGATAATTGCGGATTGAAACATCCTTACCCCAGTGGCTCAATCCGTATAATACACAAATTATGCAAAAGCAATCTGCTACACTTATTGGGATCGAGGGCCGGAATTACGTCCTTCGATTGGAGGACTGTTCAGTTAAACGTGTTCCGTTCCATGCAATCCACTATTCCACTCTGCCCTGTTCTATGTTGGATAAATCAGGGCGAATCAGCCTCGGGACTAAAATTCCCGTCGTCATCCAGCCGGATGGACGAAGAATCTTTCCGGACCACTCCGTTCTCCCGCCTCATGGACGTCCCAGGCTTCCCATGCCCGAGTCGGATCTTCTAGAGGAAAAATCCGCTCCACATCCCGATGTATGTGCAAGGGCTATCTCGTCGTTTGTCAATTCCGGGAAAGAAGGATGGCGTCTGGTCCTTTTCTGCGACGATTATGGCTACCTGACGGGCATCCCCAACAATATACACTCAAACAAAGAAGAGTGGTTAGTAGGTTTCAAGAACTCTCTTGCCCAACTTCTTGGTGGTGAAAAGGTATTTGTTTCTCAATTGGTATTCTCATTCCAGAAGGTAATGGGGTATGAATATCTTGTCATAACCGGACCGGCTACATGGAAGCGCCTTCTGTTTGTCTCCGGCAACCGTCTTTATTTCCGAGACGGTGCTCAGTCACCTCTATTATCAGATCAGCAAATCGTGGATTTCATCGGCACATGGCTGAGAACCGCATAAACAAAATGAACGAGCCAGATCTTAATAAACTGATTGAGGGACTTCGAAGTGACGAAGAAGCCGTTATCCTTTTCGGCCGACACCTCAGCAAGCGAGGACAAAACCAGGTTTCAGTTATTCTGGAGAAGAATTACAATGAATATCTGACATCAGATTATCCAGACAGATTCGATTGCATTTCAAGCGCTGCAGAGGTTTATAAGGAGAAGAATGGTCATTACCCTGAATCGGAAGAAGAAGATCTACCTGTTTTCACCCATATTAATCCATTTTAATCATGTTTGCCACCGTTTTTGTTTTCAATCCTTTGGCACAAGGTGCCGCTGAGATTCTCCTCCTTCTGACCGGGAAGCGATCCACAAAGGTACTTCGCCGGATAAGAAATGCTTTCTCCTCTTTCTCATCTGATGATACAGATGATGACTCGGATTATAGAGATCCGACGATAGAAGAATTGTTGGAATGGATGTTCGCCGACCCCGATTCTCGTCCAGAGGATCAAGAATATGGAGATTAGTCTTATGAGTGAATCTCACCCTAATAATTCTTTTGTGATATGATACGAATCCTTATCATCTCGGCATACGTTGTTTCATGCTGGACTTCATTGGCCATCCTAATAGACACTTTAGTCATTGTATTCAGCCGGGACATAACAGCGATTGGATGGTATGCTTGCAACCCATTATGCCTATGGAAGTTACCTGCTCTCAAGCTAAGCGCCTTTACCGGAATCTTGGTTTGGTTGGTATCTATCGTCATCACAATACTCACGGCCCTTTTCCTAGTATGAATCTCACAGTTAACGATATGGAGTCTTACTACTCCCGTATCAAGCAATCCTTACCGACAGAAGATGAGGCGCGACATTTCCATATGGAGATTATAGACAATCATGCAAGATTCTTCAGCACACTCGAGGGTGATCCCACTCGCGGGGAGGTTGACCTAGAATCGGGTGTCCTCTCAACTTCAAGTGGGTATCAAGAAGCTGGCGAAGGCCCAAACCTACTCTTGGAGCAACTGTTCCTGCCTGATGGTATGAAGATGAACGTCGATGATTATTTAGACTTCAAATCTAATGATCCCGCACATCTTGGAAGAATAACAAGTATAATCGCACACCTGAATTCTCACAGGACCGTTCCTCATGTAAGGCCACCGCATTTGCCTTTTATTCCACAAAGGAAGGGAGACAGGCAGCTATTTTTTCTGGACGGACTTTGCGGCGGGTACGAAAGCATTTACCAATTATCCGTAAGTGAAAGGGTCTATGATGGATATAGGCGCTTTATCAACCCCATCAGAGAGGTGGCCGAAAACAGGCTCCCGTTCTTTCTTGACCTCTCAATCTATCTCTATTACAGAGATTCCTTGCCAGAAAACTCTCTCCGCCCTGATGTGATAAGGGCCATGGCTAAACTCAGAAACACAAATATGAAAGTCGAATATGAATTCATCACCAATAATTGATGGTATGGACAAAGAATACAAGATTGCTCTTCAAGTCATGGGTCATTGTGATTACTGTGAGAGAGTTACGGCCCGAAATGTCACGGCATGGCTGGATGAATCCGATTTGGCTCCGTGCGAGTGCGCTCATTGCAAGAGCGGGACCGTACATTTTGAACGGCTGATTGTAAGACATTCGTTCTCCTCAAAAAAGGTAATGAAGGTGCTATTCTGGATATTCTGGGGTATTCTGATTTCGGCCGTACTACTCCTTGTTTACGCCGGGATTAGGATACATCGGGATTACAACGTCGATGAGGTATCGGCGGCGATGGCCTCTACTTCATCGAAAAGCACACCGGAGATTCTTGTCGCCTTCAGCGAAGCAGGTATCAGGGAAACTCTGTTGTCAGAAATCCTTAAAGCGTCACCATTCACGCTCAGAAGAATATCGGAAGGAAAATCTACGGCTACAGCCAGCATGGATGCCACGATCCGGGGCCTCTATACGGACTTTGGGCTTCTCAACAACTCAAGGGTTCTCTTTTTGCTAAAATACTCCACGCAATCTGTAGATCAGTGGTATGCATATCAGAACCCTTTGCAGGAATTATCTCCGCAGCCCGTGAATGAAGATTGATCCTGCCATCCTTTTGCAGTGTCGGACTGTTTCTTTGCAAAAGAAATGGCACAGGATGTAATCAGGATGCGTGACCTACAGTTCGATCCGGAACTGTTCCGCAACTATATGAGCGGAACGGTTCTGGATGAATTGTTATGTAGTTACAAAGGATTGCCCAAAGGGGTCAACTATATGATTATCGGCGATCCGGGTGTCGGGAAGACCACAATCATCCTGGACCTCTTGTCCAATATCCGCCAGTACAATCCCGACGTCCAGGTACTGTTCATCAGTGTGGAGATGAACGAAATCGACCTAGCCATTTACGTCCAGCGGTTCCCCAAGTTCCAGGATCTCGACATCCTTTTTATCGAGGCCCACTATGAGGAAGAGGGTGCTGCCCACAGCCTTGATACCGTCAGGGAGATTCTGGGAAGAGGCTGGGACATCGTCGCCATTGACTCCTTCTATGAGCTGCAGGGCATCATCAAGGAAGAGGAAAACCTGACGCTCAAGAAAGCGGAGAGCATCCTGCTTTCGATCATCAAACAGCAGAACAAGGCGGCCAATGACCGGGGTGTCAACACGACCTTCCTGACCATCCAGCAGGTCACGAAGGCCGGGCATTTCATCGGCTCCAACCGTCTCAAACACGCGATCACCGCCATGCTGGAACTGCGGCTTGAAAACCCGAAAAACGTCTATTCCGACCGTTATGCGGTATTCAGCAAACACCGCAGAGGCGATGTCGGGGTCCGTCTATACTACGACCTGTCCGTCACCGGTGATGTCTATTACAACGAAGAGAAGTATCGGCAGGACCGGCAGCTCAGAAAACTCCAATCCACGGCCGCCTCCAGCCTGAGGAAGTTTGCCGACCGCTTTGACCTTATTTTCAACAACCAAAACACTCAGCAAGATGAATGAAATCAGTATCAGTTCGCTCCGCGCCCTGATAGACAGTGCGCAGTCCCCTTACAGGATCGTGCGACGGGACGCCATCGAGTATCTCGGCCGGCTGGACGACGGGACCGGCGTCACTGCTCCGTATGAAGGCTTCGGAAAGAACGTCTACAAAGTCAATGGGACCGAGGTACTCGTAAACGACTTCGTATCCAAGAAGCTTGACGCTATGATCGGTCTTACATCCAGGCAGAAGAAAGTCGTGAGGGCCGCATCTGGTGAAGCAGGGCTCAGAGACTTCCGGAACTACCTTGCGACGGCGTCATCCTTCACGAAGCCGGTGTCGGTCGCCCTTATCGCAAACCCGGCCAGCCGGACGGTCTCAGGTATCGTCCCCATCAAGCAGGAAGAGATTCCCGCCGATGCGTTCTTCGACTTCCTGGAACTGTTCATGGAAGAGAACAGACTCGTTCCCGTGCGAAAGGAAGTGGCTTACGACGCCACGGCCGGCGTGACCGTCTTTATGGACAGCATGGATCCGCAGGTGAGACAGATTGCTCCGGGAGAAGACTTCCGAATCGATTCGTATTTCCTGCGGTGGAATATCGGCCGGATAGAACTCGGGCGCTATTACGAGCGCCTCATCTGCTCTAACGGGCAGACCGCGACGATCAGTCAGAGTGAGGCGCAAATCCACAGCCTGAAGACGGAAGTTGTCAAGAAAATTCTCGAGATTCCGAAACGCAAGAAACTTCTGAACGATTCTTTTGACCGGTTTAGTGCCAAAGCCCTCGAGGCGATGGATGTCCGCGCTTCCATGGCCGAGTTGAAGCTGGTATCCGGGAAACTGGAACTGTACCTTGTCGACCGGGAATCCTCCTCGCGTATCGCACCTTATACCGAGCAGCTCCAACTGTATGCTGACAGCGGATACCGCTGCGATCCGTCCGAACTGAGGGAGATGAAAGCCGGGATGAGCGTATGGGATCTCTACAACGGGATTACGGATTTCGCATCCAACAACACCCGATGGGACCTGGAGGACAACCGTCGCGGGATGCTGCAGGAAGAGGCAATGTCCTTTCTCATGAAACAACGTGACATCCGAAACTTCAAGGATATCTTTGAAGGAGTGTAGTATGAAAAAAGAATTCTGGCGCAAGTCCCGTCAATGCGCTGACTGCATCTATCATTGTCCGCAAGGTCCACGGAAAGAGTCCATAGACCCCACTACAGCCTGGAAAGAAGCCTGTCGGTTCAGCGGGTACTCTTTCTGGACGGAACTGGAAGAATGTGAAATCTGTTTCGATTATATAAGTGTCGGATCTAACACCAGGAAACAAGATAAAACCAGGACTGACCAGTGGGCAATCAATCACCTGTGCTTTCAGTGCGCTTTCTTTGGGATGAACGGCTATGACCTTTGCGACAAGACCATCATCCGTAATCCCGGAGAATGGCATGCCCAGCACCGTTGCCATGGATATTTCCGTTCTAAAGAAGCTGACAAGAACGGTTTCTGCTCGTCTTTCCTTTCCCTTCCCCAGTGGGCAGCAGTTGAGTCAGCGCCCGTCCGAGCGGGAGAAAGGATCCGCAAATGGGAGGACTTCAAAGAGCAGAACTCAAGAGGAGGAGAAGTCGCCGAAAAAGTTTAAATTTGCATATATGACACAATATATCGCGGATGAAGCCCACTTCAAGGAGGTTATTGCTCGGGTCCCGAACGTAAAGCGTTCCCTATGGATCGGGACGGCTGACATCAAGGACCTGTATGTCGGTGAAAGACCCTTCCTAAGTATCCTTGCGGACTTGATATCGAAAGGCAGGGAAGTACGCCTCATCCACGCCAAAGAGCCCGGGCCGAACTTCCGAGAAGACTTCGACCGCTACCCGGTGCTTTTCACCGGTCTAGAGCGGGCACTGTGTCCTCGGGTGCATTTCAAGATGATCATCTTGGACTGTAAAGTGGCGTATTTCGGTTCCGCTAACCTAACAGGTGCCGGTATCGGTATGAAGGGGAGCACAACCCGGAACTTCGAGGCCGGAATACTCACGGATGAAGCTACTCTGGTTGAAGCAGCTATGAATCAGTTTGATTCTGTGTGGGCTGGCTTTAGATGCAAAGATTGCCGCAGGAAGCAGTATTGCGGGGATCCTATTATGAAATAGAAAACCCTCCAGCCGTACTGACAATCTTAGAGAAAACACGCCTTGTCGCGTTGCAGATGCTCTATTCTTTTTCTATATTTGCAATTGCCTAGGATTATGGAATGGCATTTTCCTTAGACGAGTTTTAGTATTGAGTTAAGTGTTTTCGTTATTCTTTGGGAAATACCTGAGATAGGCGAAAGAGGGCTTCACACTTTTGTATTATTCGGTTCATAGGGGCCCGGAACCGTAACAGGCTTATTGAGATGACTACTTTTTTGAAAGATTCAGACATGCAGGGAAACATGTATATCCCACCGATGTCAGAGATTATTATCTTCGAGCATGAAACCTCAATCATGTCAGGAGATGATGATGATAACACAGGAGGGAAGATTCCCGTCATGCCTTGGGATTAAGCTATTACAAACGACCACATAACTTAATGAACATGAAACTGAAAACACTTTGGGCGCTGTTTTCTACGATTGCGCTCGCCTCTTGTTCGATAGAGCCTCTAGTTGAGGATTTATCTGAAACTTCCGGTGACTTCGATAAAGTAGTTATCCGTATCCGTGATTTCGAGAGTGACGGGACAGCAGTGACAAGAACGGCGGTAAGAATTACGGATGCTGGCGCTCAATTCGTTTGGAAATCCGGAGATATCGTCGGTATCTATCCTGATCAAGGAACTCAAGTCCGTTTCCCTATTGTTGAAGGGTTAGGGCAATTAACGGATGAAGCGAAATTCACTGGCGGCGGATGGGCTGTCAAGGGAGCACATCGTTATAGTGCTTATTATCCTTTTATTCCAGACATGGATTTGGATAAGACCGCTGTACCTGTTGACTATACGGGACAGGTACAAGTCGGTAATGATAATGCTGACCATCTAGGAGCGTTTGATTATATGGCAGCAGCTGCAAGTGCTCCTGCGGAGGGGGAAATCAGTTTTACGTTTAATCACGTGGGATCATTTCTAATGATTCCACTCACCGTCCCAAAACCAGGTGAGTATAAGACTCTTACCCTTTCATGTCCGGAGAGGCAATTTGTTACGAAGGGAACTGTTGACATTACTGTGGATGCAGATCTCGGAGAGGTCCCCGAGATTACGCCGACTGAGTGGAGCAATGAATTCGTCATTCATCTTCAAGATGTGGTTACGACACAAGTGAATGAGCAAATCACGATTTATGCGTTGATTGCACCTGTTGCGTTTGCCGGAGAAACGATAACTGTCAATCTGAGGGGCGATCATGCCGATTGTGAGACATCCTTTAAGCGGGTCAAGCCATTTGCTGCTGGGAAATCTTCTCTTCTGCAGCTTAATGATATGATTGGAGGAGACGTTGTCAAACTCGAAAACGGTCATGATTTCAATAAGGATATCAAGACCCTTGTCAATGGTGAGTCTTTCATCTATGAGAAAATGGACTATCGGATTAAGTCTGTCTCCTTTGAGGTAGGAGATAACGAAGTGCCGATTGAATATGATCACATAGATGTTTCTGCTCCGGATAGCCCCCTAGCAATTTACGCCTATTGGATGCCCGATGAGAATCGGCTCGTTATTCGTACTCCATCCAATAAACTCTATGCCAATGAAGATGCGTCCGGTATGTTCAATCAATTGGATCAATTAACGAGCATTGATTTTACTGGGTTTGATTTGACTTATACTAAATCTGTCGGGGAAATGTTCAAAGAGTGCCGTTCTCTGGTCTCGCTGGATCTTTCTGGATGGAACACCGGAGGGGTTGAATCTTTTAACCATCTTTTCCTTGAATGCAAGAAATTGAAGAACTTGAATATCTCCAATTTTAATATGAGTTCTGCAACCACCATGGAAATGATGTTTGGCGGATGCCGAGTCTTGACGAGTATTGATCTGAGCCATATGATTACTCCTCATCTAGCAGATCTCAACCATATGTTCTGGCTATGCGAGTCATTGGAGTCCATTTCATTTGGGGATCGGTTTAATACATCTGGCGTCAGCGATTTTGGTGGACTTTTTGCTGGTTGTAATAGCTTGACACATCTTGATTTGAGCATGTTTGATTTTTCCAATGCTCACAATTATAGGGGTTTATTCGATGGCTGTTCTTCTTTGGTAGAGATTCTTGGGAATATCATAGTTGATGCAGGGGACAATGTGTATGAAATGTATTTGGGTTGTAGTTCCCTTCCCTCCATTGATGTCTCGAATTGGGATGTCTCTGAAATGGAGTCTTTGGAGTATGTGTTCTCTGGTTGCCGTTCTATTGTGGAATTGGACGTATCTAATTGGCACGTTGGGGACGTGAAGTATTTCTCGGATATGTTCTCTGACTGTGTTTCCCTTGAACATTTGGATGTCTCTAACTGGAATACTAGCAGTGCGGAGAAGATGTATAGAATGTTCGCGAATTGCTCTTCTTTGACTACGTTGGATGTCAGTCATTTCATTACTAATAACGTGTCGACCTTTGGAAGGATGTTTGAAGGTTGTTCCGGATTAGCCACCATTGATGTCAGCCGTTTTGTGACGGAGAATGTCCGGGAGGATGATTTCTTGGGATATGGTTTCGGCGGAATGTTTTCAGGTTGTTCTTCTCTGACTTCCTTAGATTTGTCCTCTTTCAGCATTGGTTCCGCTTCTTCCCTTTCGGGTATGTTCAGTGGATGCAGTAGTCTAGAAACTATCGATCTGAGTTCTCTTAATACATCTCAAGTGGTTTATATGGGCTATTTGTTCCAAGGATGTTCTTCTCTAAGTAGTATTGAATTCGGATCCGGTTTTGACACTCACTATTGCGAGAATTTTGACTCGATGTTCATGGATTGCTCTTCCCTTGAGCATCTGGATCTTTCATTCTTTGATACGGGTGCTGCTAGGAACATGTTCTCAATGTTTTATGGCTGCTCTGGATTGCATTCGTTAAATCTGTCATCTTTCGATACAAGCCATATTGACGTCTCTATGGGGCAAATGTTCAGGAGTTGTTATTCTCTTGAAGAGCTTCGCCTAGGGCCTAGTTTCAGTATTTATACTGGAGAATCCCCCTATCATTTCGCGGCCGACATGAGTCGCGACGTTGATCAATGCACGATCTATTGCTCGCAGACATTCAAGGACACCTGGCTGGCCGAGGACGTTTCTGGCCCTGATGACAAGATTATTTGGATTGACTGTGCAACGAACGAACCTCTTGAATAATCAATAGTTATCAAGAATTAGCCTCCAGTTAACTGGAGGCTTTTTTTGAGAAAAAAGAGGCTACTGGGTTAACTTTCATAGTTATTTCTGCTCTGCCTTCCTGTCATCAAGATAGCGATACAGTGCGCTCTTGCTCACGCCGGTGGCTTTTGTGATATCTGCCACAGTGCACGCTCTGCTATCGTACATCTTCAAAGCAAGTTCCACCTGCTTTGGATCAAGCGTCGGGTGCCCTCCGAGCCGCCCACGCGCTCGCGCCGCGGCTACGGATGAATTACGATCTGCGGAACTCGCCTGCCGATGGCTCCCAGCGCATGCTGAACGCCATCGAGCCCGGCACCGTTGTGCCCATCCATCGGCACAGAACCACCTCCGAGACGGTAGTCTGCCTCCGCGGCCATTTTGAAGAATACTTCTACGACGAGAATGGGAGGCTGACCGAAACCATCGACATGCTCCCCGGCGGCACCCTCATCAACATCCCCGCCGGCCAATGGCACTCCCTCCGCTCATTGGAAACCGGAACAGTCTTGCTGGAGTGTAAGGATGGAGCGTGGGAGCCGCTGGGGGAGGAGGATGTGCTGAACGTCGTATAGAGGTATGCCCGGTACATTTGAAAGTGATACAGGTAGTACCTGAGCAGCAAAAAAGGACGTCTCCCTATGCGGGAGGCGTCCTTTGTCAATAGGAGATGTTTCCACAGCCGTTACTGGACGGCAATCTGCTTAACTGTATCGGGCTGCTGAGCCTTCTCCTTCTTGGGGATATGGACGTTCAGCACTCCGTGTTCCACCTTGGCTTCGATCTTCTCGGCCTCGGCATCCTCCGGCAGCAACAGCGTCTGCTGGAACTTCTCGTAGGAGAATTCGCGGCGGAGGTACTTGCCGTGCTTCTTGCCCTCCTTGTCCTCGGACTTCTTCTCCATCTCGATGTGCAGGTTGTTGTCGGCGTCGATGTGGACTTTGAAGTCCTCCTTGGTGAGTCCCGGTGCGGCGAGTTCCACATCGTACTCTTTTTCGTTCTCAATCACGTTGATGGCCGGAGCCGTGTAGTTCGTCCGTTCCATCCAGCTGTTGTCGAAAAAGTCATTGAAAATGTCCGGCAACCAGCTATCATGCGTTCTTCTTGCAGGTAACATAGTTCAAAAACTTTAATCGTCCCGGTTTGGAGGCCCTCCAGCGGACCTTTATTCCCGGAGTTCCTTATCGGAACCGCATAAGTGAATTGCAAACCCGGGACCAATGCCGGAAAAGTGGACAAAACGGCACGGGAGATGACAGAATGTCCATTTTTGACAATAATAAGTACTTTGCCCTATGTTTTACTTATGATGCCGCGGGTGCGGATTGGCGGACTACTTGTATCTAGATAATTCCCTGAGGTATCGATACAAGGCGCTCTTGCTGACTCCGGTGGCCTTCGTAATCTCCGCCACCGTGCACGCTTTACTGTCGTACATCTTGATGGCAAGGTCCACCCGGTTTGGATCAAGCATCGGGCGCCCTCCGAGCCTTCCACGCGCTCGAGCCGCGGCCATGCCCTCTAAGGTACGTTGCCGGATGAGGTCGCGCTCGAATTCGCTGATACCCGAGAAGAATGTGAAGAGGAGCCGGCCATGCGGTGTGGTTGTGTCCAGCCAGGGCTCTTTCAGTGATTTGATCTGGGCGCCAATCGCATCGATGCGGCCGACGATGTCGAACAGGTCCCGCACCGAGCGGCTGAGCCGGGATAGTTCCGCGACGACAACGACGTCGCCCTCGCGCAGGGCGTCGAGCATCCGCCCGAGCTCCGGGCGGTCACTCTTCGCGCCGCTGACCTTTTCTTCATAGACTCGTTCGCACCCGTCCTGCCGGAGTCGGTCACGTTGACGGTCCAGGTTCTGGTCTTGGGTGGAAACTCTTGCGTACCCGATTCTCATATTTTAATCTTTTGAAGCACTTTTAGGGGAAGCTATCGGAAACTATCCGAGTTTGTACGCTCGTATGCTCGCTGAATGCTTACTAGACAATGTGCGGGAGGCGCTGGATGATTTCTTGACGAAGATGAATTGATGCAAGTGCCTGTTCGTTTATATTATATAACATACAAAACTATGAAAGCTTTTTACATTTTACCCTTGGCGCTGCTGGTAGCAGCGTGCAATGAAGCTCCCACCATCGACAATTTGGAAGAGGATTCTTATCCGCTTGTGGAGCAGGTGCTTACGGAAGATGATACGGAGGCTCTGTCGCATCGGCTGGACCGGTACACCCTGGACGAGCACCCGGAAAAGTTGTCCTACACCGGAAGCGCGAAGGTCACCGAGTTCAAGCGCATGACGGCCGAAGACGGCACTGTCCAGGTGGACAGCACCAAATACTATGTCGACGTCGTCATCAACTTCCACGGCACCGACTACGACAAGTATACGGTGAACGTGTACAGGGATGAAGAAAAATGATTGTTGACCAGAAGTGCTGGTCTGTATGATTGAGCAAGCCCTGCCAGACAGCATCTGGCAGGGCTTGCTTTTCCCCTTTTCCTTTCCTATCTTTGTAGATATGAAAGAAAACTCCTTCCTGAAAAGAGTGTTCTCGTCCAAGGTTTTGCCGTCTTGGACAATCCTGCTTTTTGATATCGTTATCCTTGTTCTTGCGGTTTTTGGCGGTTATATTACACGGTATCTTTTTGGAGGGTCGGCGCTTTCGGATTCGGAAATGGCGCTTACGTTGCTGGTCGTTGTTGTTTTCGCCCTGATTTTCTTCCGGGTTTTCCGGACCTATTCGAACATTCTGCGGCTGTCGTCCTTTGTGGACGTGATGCATATCTTTGTGGCCCTGACGCTGACGTTTGCAAGCTCCCTGGTGGTGGCCTTCCTGTGGCCGGTCATCTTTGGTGTACGCTTGACGAGCATTCCGGTGTTGGTGATCGCCTATGTCACGTCGTTCATGCTCCTGGCCATCTCCCGGATGTTCATCAAGATGCTGAATGACCATTTCAACCAGAATGCGGGCAAGCGGCTGATGAACACCTACATCTACGGGACGACGACCGGTATCGACATCGCCAAGGCGCTCCGTACGGAGAAGGAAAACCAATTCCGGATCGTGGGCTTCATTGCCGACAATCCGGCCATGGTGGGGAAGGTGATGATGGGGGCGAAAGTGTACCGCCGCGACGAGAATCTCCTGGAGCAGATGCAGCGGGACCGGGTGCAGGCGGTGATCATTTCGCCGGCTAAGGCGAAGATCATCAAGGACTCTGACTTGCCTGACCTCCTCATGAGGGAGGGCATCCAGATCTTTATCGCGTCCGAGGTATCGGACAATTGGACGGGGCAGACCAGCACCATCAAGGAAGTCCAGATCGAGGACCTGCTGGGCCGGGACCCGATCAAGATCAACCTGAAGGAGATTGCTTCGCACCTGGAAGGGAAGCGGGTGCTCATCACCGGGGCCGCCGGTTCCATCGGCAGTGAAATCATGCGGCAGGTGGCGATGTTCAATCCCTACCAGATGATCCTGATCGATTCCGCCGAGACGCCCTTGCACGATATCCGTCTGGAACTCAAGAAGAAATGGGCGGAGATGGAAGCACCCACCATTGTTGCGAACATCACCAACCAGGCGCGGATGGAAGAGATCTTCAAAGAGTACCGCCCGCAGTATGTCTTCCATGCGGCGGCGTACAAGCATGTGCCCATGATGGAGGACAATGTGTCCGAAGCCATCCAGAACAATGTCGTGGGCACGAAGATCCTGGCCGATCTGGCCGTGAAGTACCAGGTGGAGCGTTTCGTGATGATTTCCACGGACAAGGCCGTGAATCCGTCCAACGTGATGGGCTGCTCCAAGCGTATCTGCGAGATGTATGTCCAGGCGCTGGCCCGCAAGATCCAAAAGGATGGCTCGGCTCCGACACAGTTCATCACTACGCGTTTCGGGAACGTGCTGGGTTCCAATGGTTCCGTCATTCCGCTGTTCCGGAAGCAGATTTCCGCCGGCGGTCCGGTGACCGTGACCCATCCGGAAATCATCCGCTATTTCATGACCATTCCGGAGGCCTGCCAGCTGGTGCTGGAGGCCGGCAGCATGGGCAAGAGCGGGGAGATCTATATCTTCGACATGGGCAAGCCGGTCAAGATCGTGGACCTGGCAAAACGCATGATCAAGCTTTCCGGCCGCACCGATGTGAAGATCGAATTCACCGGCCTCCGTCACGGTGAGAAACTGTACGAGGAGCTCCTGGCTACCAAGGAAAACACCAAGCCTACCTCGCACGACAAGATCATGATCGCCGCGGTCCGCGAGTACGACTACGAGGATATCAGCAACGACATCGACGACCTCATCCAGTACAGCTACGAGTTCGACTCCATGAAGACCGTCGGCCGCATGAAAGACCTCGTCCCCGAGTTCAAGAGCCTGAACTCCCGCTATTCGGTCCTGGACCACCAGTAGCCCTCCGCGCATGAAACGCTATTGCCAAACCCTCGAGCTCCGGGACGACCCGGAATTGATTACCAAATACTGTGAAGCCCATGCCCACGTCTGGCCGGAAATCCAGGCTGGCATCCGCGAAGTGGGCATCCTGGACATGCAGATCTTCCGCCTGGGCACCCGCCTTTTCATGATCATGGACACGGTCGACGATTTCGATTTCGTCGCCGATAACGCCCGCCTCGCAACCCTCCCTCGCCAAGCCGAATGGGAAGCCTATGTCGCCCAATTCCAAGGCTGCGACCCCTCCGCCCCCTCCACCGCCAAGTGGCAGTTGATGGAGAAGATCTTCGAGCTTGAGAAGCTGTAAATGCCTACGATTCTCACCGATCGCCTTCATCGGCTGGCCTACGCAACGGATGCTTCCGCCTATCGGGAAGTGCCGGAGGGAGTGGCGTATCCCCATAACCTTGCGGAGGTGCAGGAACTTGTCGCGGAAGCGCGGCGGCGGGGGACGTGCCTGATTCCCCGCGCCGCCGGTACGTCGTTAGCTGGACAAGTTGTGGGGAAGGGGATTGTCGTGGATATCCGGGGATGGAACAAGATTCTGGAAATCAATGCGGAAGAGCGGTGGGCCCGGGTGGAGCCCGGGGTTGTCCGGGATGAACTGAACCTGGCGCTGAAGCCGTATGGCCTGTTGTTCTCGCCGGAGACGTCCACCAGCAACCGGTGCTGCATCGGCGGGATGTTTGGGAACAATTCCTGCGGGACGCATTCGCTGGTGTATGGCGGCACGCGGGACCATGTCCTTGCCTGTAAAGGGGTGCTTTCCGATGGCTCTGATTTCGATACGACTCGCGTAAAAGAGCCCGGCTACCGGGCGGCGCGTCCGCTGCTGGATGCCATTCTCAAGCAGCTTGAGACCTGGCGCGACGATCCGGAGATCCGCCAGATAATCGAAGAAAACTACCCCGACAAAAGCCTCAAGCGCCGCAGCTGCGGCTACGCCATCGATGAGGCGCTGCCGGAAACCGACCTGTGCAAGATCCTGGCAGGAAGCGAGGGTACCTTGGCTTTCATCACCGAAATCACGGTTTCCCTGGACCCGCTTCCACCGAAGGAGAAGATGGTTGTCTGTGCCCATTGTGGCACGCTGGAGGGGAGTTTCGAGGCCAATCTCGTCGCCCTCAAACACAAGCCCGCAGCTGTCGAGCTGATGGACGGGAAGATCCTGGAACTGAGCTTCCAGAACATCGAGCTGAAGCGGAATACAACGTTCGTACAAGGTCTGCCGGCGGCACTGCTGATTGCCGAATTCTGGGGAGATACCCGCGAAGAAATCGACGCGAAAGCCGCTGCTTTCGAGCAGGATGCCGAGGCCTCCGGCCTGGTGTATGCCTGCACCCGCGTCTATGGGACCGAGGTCTCCAAGGTCTGGGACCTTCGGAAGGCCGGCCTGGGCGTGCTGAGTGGCATGAAGGGCGATGCCAAGCCCATCGGCGTGGTCGAAGACACCGCCGTGGCGCCGGAACGGCTGCCCGCCTATATGCGCGATTTCCGCGCGATGCTGGAGCGCTTGCATACGTCCTGCGTTTTCTATGGACATATCAGTACGGGTGAGCTGCATCTCCGCCCGATCCTGAATATCAAGACGGGGGAGGGGCGGAGGCTGTTCCGCGCCATCGCCGGCGAGACGGCGGCCCTGGTGCGGAAGCACAAGGGCAGCCTGAGCGGCGAGCATGGCGACGGCCGCCTCCGTGGCGAATTTATCCCGCTCATGTATGGGCCCGAGGTCTATGCCCTCCTGCAGGAAGTCAAGCGCTGCTGGGATCCGGAAGGCGTGTTCAACCGGAACAAAATCGTGGATACCCCGCCCATGGACGAAGGCCTGCGGTTCGATGTAGACCAGCGCTACGTCATCGAAAACGCAAAGACCGTGTACAACTGGCGGGCTGTCTTCGATGAGTGTCAGGTTGAAGGCGCCAGCGGCGTCCGTTCCCAGGCCCATGCGCTCATGTGTTCCATTGAGCAGTGCAACGGCGCTGGCGCATGCCTCAAGTCCAACCGCATCGGCGGGACGATGTGCCCGGCTTTCAAGGAATCCGGTGATGAGCTGCGCTCCACCCGCGCTCGCGCGAACATCCTGCGCGAAGCGCTGACACGCGGCGACGGTTTCGAAGATCCCGCTATCACAGAGATACTTAACTCTTGCCTTGCCTGCAAGGGCTGTCTCTCTGAATGTCCGTCCAATGTGGATATGACGCGCCTTCGCAGTGAAATCCTGCAGCAGAAGTACGACCGCCAGGGGATGCCGCTTCGGACTTGGATGGTGGCCCGGATGGCTTACTTCGAGGCTTTCGGTGCCGCTGTCCGTCCGCTTTACAATTTCTTCGCGACCTGGAAGCCCTCCGCGACCCTCATCAAGCGGATCGTCCGCTTCTCCGCCGACCGCCAGATCCCCACGCTCTCCCGCTACAGCATGCGGAAACTCGTGAACCGCTATGCCCAATCTGTCATTTCGAGCGAAGTCGAGAAATCTCCTTCCCGCAAAGTCTACCTCTTCGCCGACGAATTCACCAACCACCAGGAAGCCGAACTGGGCCTGACGTTCGTCAAACTCCTGAACCGCCTGGGCTATCGGGTGGAGATCCCCCGGCACGTGGAAAGCGGCCGCGCAGCCATCTCCAAGGGCTGCCTGCGGCTCGCGCAGAAGTTTGCCGTCAAGAACGTAACCCTTCTGAAGGACTTGGTCTCGGAAGATACGCCCCTCGTGGGCATCGAACCCTCCTGTATTCTCTCCTTCCGCGACGAGTACCCTGACCTCGTGCCGCCGGACCTGCGTTCCGAGGCAAAGGACCTCGGCCGTAACTGCTTGCTGTTCGATGAGTTCCTGGTCCGGGAATTCCAGGCCGGGCGCATCAGCCGGGACGCTTTCCGGGAGGTACGGGCCGATATCTGGCTGCATGGACACTGCCACCAGAAGTCCCTCATCGGCGTCGGGAAATCGGCGGAGATGCTCCGGATGATTTCCGGGACGACCGTCCATGTGATTCCGAGCGGCTGCTGCGGCATGGCGGGTTCCTTCGGCTACGAGAAGGAGCATTACGCCACCTCGATGGCCATCGGCGAGATGGTGCTGTTCCCAGCGGTCCGCGGTGCCGGTCCGGATGCCATCGTCGCCGCACCGGGCACCTCCTGCCGCCAGCAGATCCTGGACGGAACGGGCATCCGAGCCAAGCATCCGGTGGAGGTTTTGTACGATTGTCTGAAATAATTGCTATCTTTACAAGTTGTAAAGAACTTACGAACTATGATTACCCGTGTTTTCAGGCTGACGGAAGCGTCGGCGAAGTATATGGGCAACCTCCCGAAGGAGGATGCCATCCTGGTGGTGAAATCCGAGCACAAGGTGCGCCAGCTGTTCATCGACGCCCTCGAACTGGCCCTGTACCAGCGCGGGGACACGAAACCCGCCTTCGCGGCCATCGGCGACTATTTCAAGGGAATGGTCCCGGATCCGGCGTTCCGGGAGAAGGTCGATGCGGAACTCCAGGCGCTCCGCCATTATGTCGATGAGGGCGTCGTGTACCGTCCCGCCTTCGAGACCATCCGCGATTATGTGCTGGGCAAATGCGCCCGCATGTGCGCGGAAACGGTGCATGCCGTCATCGGTGGGACGTTCGTGGACGGAGCCGAAGTCATGGTATGCGAAGAGGACCAGGGCGCGCTCCGCGTGGACTGGGAAACCTCCATGGCCCGCCTGGGTGAACGTACCTCCGCCTCCGGCCTGTACGTGATGTCCAGCGGCTACGGCCACAATCCCTACGGCTTCAGCATCCGGCTGGGCCGCCGCGGCGAGGACCTGATGGCGATGACCATCGCCGCCCATTTCGGCGAGCCGGCCGAGGTCTATGTCCTCGGCGACCGCATCCTGGGCATCCCGGCCATGACTTATGAGGAAGCAGCCGTGTTCTGCTCGGGTGCGGAAGGCGCTTTTGCGCCCGCCGCCCTCCTGCCCATGATGAAGGCGAATCTCCCCATCCTGGTCAAGGACATCTCCGACCCGTCCTGCCTGACGGTCATCTCCGGCAGCAAACCTGCCTCCGAGCACGTGGTCACAGGCTTCGTGGTGGAAGATGGCTTCGCGCTCATCAATGTGCGTGGCACTGGCCTGGTGGGCAAGGTGGGCGTTTCCTCGTCCATCTTCGGCGCGCTGGCTCGCGGCGGGGTGAACATCCGTTTCATCTCCCAGCCTTCCTCCGAGTTCTGCATCACTGTAGCGATTTCTTCCAAGGATCTTCCCGCCGCGCGTGAAGCGCTCTCCGGCCTGTACAAGGACGGACAGGTCTCCCTGGACGATGCCGTGGACTTCGTGGAGGATGTGTGCCTCCTGTCCGTCTGCGGCAACGGCATGAAGAACGTCCCCGGCACCTCGGGCCGCATCTATACGGCCCTCGGCGCCTATGGCGTGAATATCATCTCCGCCGCGCAGGGCGGTGACGAGCTCACGATCTCCTTCGTGATCCGCGCTGCGGACCGCGCCGCCGCCGAAGAAGCCCTGGCCATCCTGTGATGTTCAAGACCATCCTCAGGCAAGTCAAGCAGTATAAGGCGGCAGCGTTGCTGACGCCGCTGTGGACGACGCTTGAGGTGATCATGGGTGTCCTGATTCCGTATGTGACGGCGTCCATTATCGACAAGGGTATCGGGGCGGGGAGCTTGCCGGATGTGTACCGGTACGGGGCGGTGATGATTGGTATCGCCTGCCTGAGCCTCCTGTTCGGCATCCTGGCCGGGCGGTTTGCGGCTTACAGCAGCACCGGCCTGGCGGCGAACCTGCGCCTGGCCATGTACGAGAACATCCAGCGCTTCTCTTTCTCCGACATCGACAAATTCTCCACGGCCGGACTCGTTACGCGGATGACCACGGACGTGTCCAGTATCCAGGGCGCGTTCCAGATGCTGCTCCGGGTTTCGTTCCGTGCGCCGCTGAACATGATCTCGGCGCTGGGTATGTGTTTCCTGATCCATAAGCGGCTGAGTATCATCTTCCTGGTCGCGATGATTGTCTTGAGCGCATTCCTGGCCATCCTGATTACCCGCGCCGCGAAGCTCTTCAAGCAGATTCTCCTCAAGGTGGACGCGCTGAACGGCGTCGTGCAGGAGAATGTCGATGCGATCCGCGTGGTGAAGGCCTTCGTCCGCGAGGACCATGAGATGTCGAAGTTCGACAAGGCCGCTCTCGGCCTGTATACGATGAACCTCAAGGCGGAGACGCTGATGGCCATGAACGGCCCGGTGATGAACCTCATCGTCAACGCTTGCATCATTGCCCTGAGCTGGTGGGGCGCGCATTTCATCGTGGAGGGGAGTCTCACCACAGGTCAGCTGACTTCGCTGTTCAGCTACATCATGACGGTCCTCACCTCGCTGATGATGCTGTCCATGATCTTCGTCCAGCTCACCCAGAGCGCGGCCAGCGCAGCCCGCATCGCCGAGGTGATCGACGAGGACCCCGACATGGCCGATCCCGCCGAACCGGTGACGGAAGTTCCGGACGGCCGTATCGACTTCAACCACGTCTATTTCTCCTACAAGCAGGGCGGTGACTATGCCCTGGAAGACATCGACCTGCACATCCGCGCCGGCGAAACCATCGGCATAATCGGCGGTACCGGTAGCGGTAAGTCCTCTCTCGTGAACCTGATGGCCCGCCTGTATGATGTATCCGAAGGTTCCGTGGAAGTGGGCGGCATCGATGTCCGGCAATACGCCATGCAGGCCCTCCGCAACGAGGTTGCGATGGTCCTGCAGAAGAGCACCCTGTTCTCCGGGACCATCCTCGAGAACCTCCGCTGGGGCAAGGAGGACGCCACCCTGGAAGAATGTCAGGAGGCTTGTCGCCAGGCCTGTGCCGATGAGTTCATCGAGTCGTTCCCGGACCAATACGACACGGTCATCGACCAGGGCGGTACCAATGTCTCCGGCGGCCAGCGGCAGCGCCTGTGCATCGCCCGGGCCCTGCTGAAGCATCCGAAGGTGCTGGTGCTGGACGACTCCACGAGCGCGGTGGATACGGCGACCGATGCCGCCATCCGCGCGACCTTCAACGCCCGTATCCCGGGCACGACCAAGGTCATCATCTCCCAGCGCATCCTCTCCATCCAGGAGGCCGACCGCATCGTGGTGATGGACAACGGCCGCGTGGTCGCGTTCGACACGCACGAGAACCTCCTGCGCACCTGCGACATCTATTCCGAAATCTACGAAATGCAGACGAGCGGCGGCTCGGGCGATTTCGACGAACCCACAGCCTAGCCTATGCCTCCCGGATTCAACCAACACCCTGGACAGGACCGCGGGCCGCGGGCCGGCGCCACCCTCAAGGATCTCAAGAAGGATTCGACGGTCTTCCGCCTGTTCAAGTTCATCTTCAAGAACTACAAGGTGAACTTCGTGGTGGTGACCCTGTGCATCATTGTTTCGTCCGTCACCTCGCTCGCGTCCTCCCTGTTTACGCGTACCCTCATCGACGACTACATTACGCCGATGACGGCTGCCGCGGCACCGGATTATGCGCCGCTCGCCGTCGCCCTGGTGAAACTGGGCGCCATTATCCTCGTGGGTATCATCGCCGGCTACGTCCAGTCGATCATCATGATCCACGTGGGGCAGGGGACGATGCTCCGCATCCGCAAGGACCTCTTCTCCCACATGGAGACGCTTCCCCTCAAGTACTTCGACAACCACGCGCACGGAGACATCATGTCCGTCTACACGAACGACGTGGACACGCTCCGGCAGGTGGTGGGGAACTCCGTCCCCAGCCTCTTCCGTTCGCTCGTCACGATCATCGCCACGTTCGTGAGCATGGTCGTCCTGAGTGTCCCGCTTACCGTCGTGGCCGTCCTGATGGCTTTCCTCATGTACAAGGTGACGACTGGTCTAGGCAAACTCTCCCGCAAGTACTTTGTGGAACGGCAGCGCAACCTGGGCCGCGTGAACGGGTTCATCGAGGAGATGGTCTCCGGCCAGAAGGTCGTGAAGGTGTATTGTCACGAGCAGAAGGCGCTGGAAGCCTTCGCCGGGCTGAACGAGGAACTCCGTTCGAGCGTGTACAACGCCAACAAGATCGGCAACATCATCATGCCGATCAACTCCAACATCGGCAACTTCATGTACGTGCTCCTGGCCATCCTGGGCTCGCTCATCGCCTTGGGGCATGTGCCCGGCGCCGCCCTCACCCTGGGTTCGCTGGTCTCCTTCCTGACCCTGCAGCGGAACTTCACGCGCCCCGTCACGCAGATTTCCAACGAAATCAATTCCATCGTGATGGCATCCGCCGGTACGGACCGCCTGTATGCCCTGTTGGACGAGGCTTCGGAGGTGGACGAAGGAACTGTTACCCTGGAGAAAGAAGGGGAGGGCCAATGGTCCTGGAAGGAAGCGGACGGTTCGCTCCGGAAGCTCGAAGGCCTGGTGTCCCTGTCGGATGTGGACTTCAGCTATGTGCCTGAGAAACAGGTACTTTATGACATTACGCTGACGGCTTATCCCGGCCAGAAGATCGCCTTCGTGGGCGGGACTGGCGCGGGCAAGACCACGATCACGAACCTGATCAACCGCTTCTACGAGATCCAGGACGGAACGATCACGTACGATGGATTCAGTGTCGCTGGGATCAAGAAGGCCGATCTCCGGCGTTCCCTGGGCATCGTGCTGCAGGAGACGAAGCTCTTCAGCGGCTCCGTGCTGGACAACATCCGTTACGGCCGCCTGGACGCCACGTACGAGGAGTGCCGCGATGCTGCGCGGCTGGTCCATGCCGATGCGTTCATCCGCCGTCTGCCCGACGGGTACGACACGGTCCTGGACGCCGACGGCGGCAATCTGTCGCAAGGCGAGCGCCAGCTCCTGGCGATCGCCCGCGCTGCCGTGGCGGACCCGCCCGTGCTCATCCTGGATGAGGCAACCTCCTCCATCGACACGCGTACCGAAAGACTCATCCAGCAGGGGATGGACTCCCTGATGAAGGGGCGCACGACCTTCGTGATCGCCCACCGCCTGTCCACGGTCCAGAACGCCGACTACATCGCCG